>Ga0210390_10006011_pt1 | contig 10152 bp, 9 predicted proteins | sample IncBWH11OmetaG_FD_161050 | JGI IMG/M metagenome (GOLD analysis project Ga0210390, IMG submission 161050) | Forest soil microbial communities from Barre Woods Harvard Forest LTER site, Petersham, Massachusetts, United States - Inc-BW-H-11-O ...
GCCGGACATGTCCGCCAGGATGGTTTCCGTTCGCGCTCCGAAATCGAACCGAGATTTCCAAAGCGACGCCGCTGCCCGCTTGGCGTAGAATGCGGCAAATTCCACTGAGGGTGACGCGATGTCGTCTGGGAGTCGTCGGCCGAAGGAAAACGTGAGGCTGTCAGCGCTGCGCAATCTGCGGCAGGTCATCGTCGCCTTCGCCTTCGGGCTCGTGCTGATCGCGGCCGCAACCTCAGCCCATGCCGCCGACGATCAGAATCCCCTGGCTGGCGATCCTAAAGCGGCCAAGGCAGGCGAGTATCAGTTCCGCATCAACTGCGCTCTCTGCCACGGATTGGGCGCGCGCGGCGGTGGGCGAGGTCCCGACCTGACGCGCGCGCAGAAGAAACACACGCACTCCGACGCGGATATGTTTCAGGTGATCAGCAACGGCATCGCGGGCACAGCCATGCCGGCGAACGGCACTAACGGTCAGGGTGTTGGCATGACCGACGAAGAGATCTGGCAGATCATTGCCTACATTCGGAGTCAGGAAGTGAAGGCGGCGTCCCAGCCGCTGGGCGATGCGGGGCACGGCAAAGAGTTGTTCTACGGCGACGGCAACTGCTCTCTGTGCCACATGGTCGCGGGCAAAGGCGGACGCCTCGGGCCCGAACTCACATCCGTAGGGGGATCGCGTACGCCCGAGGCGATCATTGATTCGGTGCGCAATCCCAGCCAGCGCCTGGCCTGGGGGCTGACCGAAGCCACGAAAGAGTTTCCACAAGAGTACGAGAGCGTCAAGGTAGTCACCGCCGACGGAAAGGAAATCAGCGGAGTGACGCTCAACGAAGATAGCTTCAGCGTGCAGATCATGGATAGGAACGAGCAAATCTATCTGCTGGAGAAAGACAAGTTGCGCTCGTTTCAGAAGAGCCGGGAATCCACCATGCCGAAATACAACGCGGACATTCTGAGCGACAAGGAACTCGATGACATTGTGGCTTACCTGATCAGCGTGGGGGCGAAATGAATGGACGAGGTGGGCGTGAGACTGCGATGCGAACTCGTGGCGGATCTGCCAAGACCTCAGCGCGACCGTGGAAGAGCGGCGCTTCAGCGCCGCGTGAAGGCGCCCCCATGTGCCCGGGCTTCAGCCCCAGCGAACCCCGGGGCCTGAAGGCCTGCGCCTCCTCGTTGCTCAACGCGGCCCTGAAAGGGCCGCTCTTCCACGGTCCTGGCGAGGGTGTGACAAGAATAGCGATCTGGCTAACCGTGGGACTCCTGGCGGGCAGCGCTCACGCCCAGGTCACGTTCGATCGACTGCTCAACTCCGGCCAAGAACCGCAGAACTGGATGACATACTCCGGCGACTACCTAGGCCGGCGCTTCAGCGCGCTCGACCAGGTCAACACCACGAACGTTCGTGCGCTGACCGCGAAGTGGGTGTACCAGACCGCGGCTACTGGCAAGCTCGAGACGTCGCCGCTGGTGGTGGACGGCATTCTCTACGCGACCGCGCAGGACGACCGCGCGTTTGCGCTCGACGCACGCACCGGTCGGCCCATCTGGATGTATCAGCATCCGCTGCCGGGTGATATTCGTCCGTGCTGCGGGCGGGTGAATCGCGGGCTTGCCATTCTTGGCGACAAAGTTTTTCTTGGCACGCTCGACGCCCATGTGATGGCGCTCGATGCCAAGACCGGCAATGTTGTGTGGGATGTAGTCGCGGCTGACTACCGAACAGGGCACAGCTTCACCGTGGCGCCGCTAGCGGTGAAGGATCTCGTGGTGATCGGAGTATCTGGCGGCGAATATGGCGTGCGCGGATTCATCGACGCCTACGACGCTGCCACCGGGAAACGCCGGTGGCGTTTCTACACGGTGCCGGGGCCGGGCGAGCCGGGGAATGAAACCTGGGAAGGCGATTCGTGGAAGGTTGGGGGCGCACCCGCGTGGAACACGGGGACTTACGATGTTGTGACCAACCAGATTTTCTGGCCGACGGGGAATCCTGCGCCCTCCAATCGCGGCGCAGGACGGGCGGGCGACAATCTTTACAGCAACACGCTGCTGGCGCTCAATACCGACACGGGCAAGCTGAACTGGTATTTCCAGTTCACCAAGCACGATGAGCACGACTGGGACGCGACCCAGGTGCCGGTGATCATCGACACGGCAGGCGGCAAGCATCTGATCGCGCAGGCCAACCGCAACGGATTTTTCTATGTGATCGATCGCACCACCGGCAAGCTACTCTCGGCGAACCCCTACGGCAAGACCACGTGGAGCGATGCGAAGGACGCCGAAGGGCGTCCGGTCGCGAACCAGAATGCTTCGCCGACGCTTGAGGGTCACACGGTTTGTCCGGGCGCGCTGGGCACGACCAACTTTATGGCGCCGACCTACGATCCGCAGACTGGACTGTTTTATGTGACGGCCCGCGACCAATGCGACATCTTCAGCACCGCTCCGCAACCTTACGAGGCGGGGCACGCATATTACGGCAGCGCGTATTTTCCTTCGGAAGAAGCCAAGCCCTATCGCGGATTTCTGAAGGCCATCGACCCGGCGACGGGGCAGGTGAAGTGGAAGTTTGAGCATACTTCGCCGACGTGGTCGGGAGTGCTGTCGACGGCTGGAGGCCTTGTGTTCACCGGCGACGCCGAGGGAAATTTCATCGCGATGGACGCGGCCGCGGGCAAGCCCCTGTGGCATTTCCAGATGGGCGGCGCGGTCTACGCGGCGCCGATGGCCTTCGCGGTCGACGGAAAAGAATATGTGGCCATAGCGGCAGGCAGCGCGGTGTATGCGTTCGGGCTGCCGTGAACCAATCTCTCAGGGGCTAAAGCCCGCGCGTTTGGTGGCTGTTTACGGCACGGCTAAAGCCGTGTCGTTTCCGATCCGGGGCTCGGGGGGTGCGGGAGAGCTGCCGGCAAAAGAGATCGAGCCGCGCTCGATGAACGGGCAAGAGTGCCCGTTCCCACGCCGTGCGCTTTGCCACACCCTGCTGAAGCGGGACATCGTCGAATCGATCTTCCTCTAGAACACTCTCCTAAAGAGCCAGAACAACGAACCCGACAGCATCATGGCTACTGGCAAGGTCAGGACCCAGGCCAGGGCCAGGTTGCGGACCGTGGACCACTGGATGCCGGAGTGGTTGGCCGCCATGGTGCCGGCGATGCCGGAAGAGAGAACGTGCGTTGTACTGACGGGGAGGCCGAAGCCGTCGGCGGCGCCGATGGTGGCCATGGCGGTGATTTCGGCGACTGCGCCCTGGGCGTAGGTTAAGTGGCTCTTGCCGATTTTTTCGCCGACGGTGATTACGATGCGCTTCCATCCCACCATGGTGCCCAGTCCCAGAGCCATGGCGACTGCGACTTTTACCCACAGGGGAATGAAGCGGGTGGAATAGTCCACGTGCTTTTTGTAGTTGCCCAGCACGGCGTTGTCGGCATCAGAAATCGTGGGCTTGCCGCTCTTCTTCATCAGGCGCAGGGCTTCACTTACCAGATACATGTCATTGCGGAAGTTGCGCACGCGGTCGTTGGGAACGTTTTTCAATTCCTTGTAGAGGCTGGTCTCGTTGCCGATGTCGTTGATCAGGTTGCGCAGCGCCAGCATGGTGTTGGGAGTGAATTGTTTGGTGCGGATGTAGTCGGTGAGGTCGTCGCGAGCGTCGCCGATCACGGCGTCTGGGCTCACGTAATGGCTGACGGTTTCAGCGGCCTGCTGGCTGACGGCGATGAAATCCTGTGACTGCTGGAAGGTGACGGCGTGGTTGAGGGCGTAGGCGGTGGGCACGGTGCCGATGAGGATCAGCATGATCAAGCCCATACCTTTTTGCCCGTCATTGGAGCCATGGAAGAAACTGACTCCGGTGCAGGTGAGGATGAGCAGGGCGCGAATGTAGAGCGGCGGAGGCTCGGTGCCTTCGGGAGCCGCATAAAGTTTTGGGTCTTTGATCAGCGCTTTGGCGAGCAGGAGCAGGAGGCCGGCGCAGGCGAAGCCCACGATCGGTGAGAGCAGCAGCGAATAGCCGATGTTTGTCGCCTGGCCCCAATCCACGCCGCTGGTGCCAGAGCGGCCAGAGATGAGCTGGTTGGCGATGCCGACTCCGATGACGGAGCCGATCAGCGTGTGCGAACTGGAGGCGGGCAAACCAAACCACCAGGTACCGAGGTTCCAGATGATGGCCGCGACCAGCAGGGCGAAGACCATGGCGAATCCGGCCTTGCTGCCGACTTGCAGAATCAGTTCCACGGGAAGCAGAGAGATGATGGCGAAAGCGACCAGGCCGCTGGAGGCGAGCACTCCCAGGAAATTCCAGAAGCCGGACCACACCACCGCGATGTGGGGCTCGAGAGAATGGGTGTAGATGACCGTGGCCACGGCGTTGGCGGTGTCGTGGAATCCGTTGACGAACTCGAAACCCAGTGCGACCAGCAGCGCAATGCCGAGAAGAACGTAAGGCAGAAGCGATTCGGAGGGCGAAACGGAAAGATCGCGAAGCAGGGCGGTTCCGGAATAGAGCACGCCCACGATCAGCACGAGTCCGAAAATGATCATGCCGAGTTTGCCGGGAGAGCGCGAGAATTTTGCGTCGAGTGCGGACTGGGGCTTGGTTTCGAGTACGGTGGCGGTGGCCATAGGCTCCTCGGCGAGGGGGGTCGAGTGAAAATTGCTGCGAAAGGAGGGACTATACGCGGGAAATGTTACGGGGATGTGAAAATGGGAGGAAGGCAGTGTCCCAACACGGCGTTAGGACACCCATCCATGCTATTTGGTCTCTCAGAACTTAACCACGATTCCGGCGGAGAAGCGGAGGTTGTTTTCGTGACTGCTCAAGCTGGGGAGCACGTTGGGGCCGAAGGCGTGGTCGTAGATGGCATTCAGGTCGTGGCCGGTGTAGTAGTAGTCGAACTGTGCCAGGCGGACGGAGAAGCGGGGGTAGACTTTGTAGTCGACGCCGCCGCCGACGGCTGCGGCAAGGGCCCAGTCGGTGACCCATTGGGAGGAGCCGAAGAGGCCGGGGATGGAGCCTGCGTCCAGGTGGTAGCGCTCACCGCCAACCAGGGCGTGGGCGAAGGGCGTGAATTTCGATTTGGCTTTGAAGGTGTACACCGCGCCACCCATGAGGGAGTACTCGTTGGCGTCGGGGAGTTGGACGAGTGCCTGGTTCGAACTGGAGAAAGGATTGCCGTAGTGGCCGGCGAAGTCGGCGACAAATCCGAGCCGGGGCTTCCAGTTGTACTGCACTTCGGAATTCCATCCGCTGAAGTTGTGGGCCACGCTGAAGATGTTGGAGGGCTGGTCCAGAGCCTGGTTGAGGGCGGAGCTGGTTAGTCCGCCGGTGTCGGCGTGCACCAGAGAATAGCCGCCGAACACCTGTATTCTCGCGTTTTGCGGAAGAGGGGTTGAGGTTTGCGTCGAGTTTTGAGCAAGTGCGGAAGAAGCGAAAAAAATCATCAGAGCCAGTGCTGCGGCTGCGAAACGGGTCATTGTCGGGCGTTCTCCGTTTATCTTTATCTTTAGATCTAGGATGCACGAAATCTTAGGATGCACGAAACCAATTATCTAGGATGCTGCGAAACCGGGCGCCAAGGCGCCCTAGATCAAATATACCTAAAGGGGGGCGCGGACGCTGCTGGGACAATGCTCGGTGGCGTCCTCGATTGTTCACCACAGGGGACACAGGGTAAACCAGACTTCTGAGCACTGGAGTGGGCGCGGACGATTTTGGACGTCAGCGACTTTCGCGCGGCATTTCAAAGCGCGGCCATTCTCCGCTGGACTAGCAGGAAGTAGAGGGCCACCAGAATCAGCAGGACTCCGTTCACGCTGAGAACGACCGGGGCGGTGAACAGGGGGACGAGCCATCCGGAGAGCAGATTGCCCATGGGCATGCCGCCGCGGAAAGCGAAGTTGTAGACGCTCATGACGCGGCCGCGCATTTCGTTGGTGGTGATCAGCTGCACCAGCGAATTCACGGTGGCGAAAACGGCCATCATGGATGCGCCTACCAGAACCAGCAGGGACTCGCTCAGCGGCAGAGATTTAGAAAGGCCGAAGCCGAAGATGCCTGCGCCGAGGCAGGCGAGAGCGGCGAGAGCGACGCGTCCTTTTCTTTTGAAATTGCCCGCGCTGGCGATGGTCAGCGAGCCGCAGATCGAACCGAGTCCCATAAGGGCGAGGAGATTGCCGTAGGTTTCCGGGCCGCGATGGAAAATGTCCTTCACGAAGACGGGAATGTAGGTGCGCATGGGCATGCTCAGTGCGGTCATGCAGAACGCCAGAATTATTAGGGCTTCCATCGAGTTTTGTTTGCGGGCGAACCGGATGCCCTGCTTCAGGCTGGTGAACATCGACTCTGCGGTTTTTATTGGCAGGAAGCGGGTGGTGATGAGCGTCAGCGAAATGATCGGCGCAAGAAAGGAAAGCGCATTCAGGCCGAAGCACCACTTTTCGCCGAGTTTGCCCAAGGCCTGCCCAGCCAGCGCCGGACCTACCATGATCGCCACGTTGAACTGAATGGAATTCAGGGCGATGGCGTTGGGCATGTCGTCCTTGTCGACCAGCGTTGGGATCAGCGCCTGGTAGGCGGGACCTCCGAAGGCCTGCGCGAAACCGGAAACGAATGAAAGGCAAAGAATGTGCCAGACGTGTACGTGGCCCGTCGCGACCAGAACCGTGAGGATGGCGGCCGTCGCCATCTGAACATATTGCGAGCCGAGCAGAATTTTTCTGCGCTCCAGGCGATCGGCGACCACGCCGCCGATCAGAGAGAATAGAAAAATGGGGATGCCGCCGAGAAATTGATCCAGCGCCAGCAGAAACGCCGAGTGGCTCAGTCGGTAGATGAGCCATCCCTGAGCGACGATTTGCATCCACGTGCCGATGCTGGAGGTGCAGGCGCCAATCCACATCAGGCGGAAGTCGCGATACTGGAATGCTTTGAAGACCCGGCCAAGGACCTGGGATGGTCTCCTGCGCGGGGGCTTTTCCGGCAGTGTTGCAGGCAGTATTTCGTTCGTATCCACGAATCAGTTAGTTCCCATCGAAATGGTAGCAGTATTTTGGCGGGGCCGTTTCTTTGGCTTCGGCCTTGAGGAATGACAGAATCAGGCGTAGATTTCCCGCTGTTAGATTCGAGGATACATTCCTATGACAGACTGGTTCGCGCGCCCCGTCTTACACGTGAGCGACGTTGAGGCCTCGCTCCGCTTTTACGTTGACCGGCTCGGCTTCACGTGTCCCTGGCGCTTCGACGAGAACGGCAGAGCGTACGTAGCCCAGGTCGACCGGCAGGGCTGCGCGCTCATCCTGGCCCAAACGTGGCCGGAGAAGATTGGCAAGGGGCTGATGTTCATTTCCCTGAACGTCGAACCGGCGTCGCGCGAGGCTGCCGCCGCCGCGGTGGACGCGCTGCGCGCGGAACTCGAGGCCAAAAGCGTTCCGGTCAAGGAGGGTTCGTGGGGCTACCGGCTCCTGGTAGTCGATGATCCCGACGGCAATCAGCTCTTCTTCAACTATCCCGCCGAGACTGCACCCGGCAAGATCGCCCGAGATGAAGCGGAATCATCCGGCCGCGCCTCGCCGGAACGCGCGACAACGGCGGCAGAGTGACGCTGCAATTGCGTGAAGTATTCGAACGGTTTGCCAAATGGCCCGATTACAGTCACAATCTGGTCGACGAGTGCAGTCGTGGTTACGTCAGTCATCGTGATCCCGCGCATTCTTCGGGCACCGGCGGCTGCGCCCGAAACTCATTGACGATGGGGTGAAATCTTCCAGCTTGTGCGCAGGTCGTCGGCGGTGAGCGACTCATTCATCTGGCGGCACAGCTCGACAAAGTCCGAGTTTTCGGCCAATCGGCAATCTTTCCCGTCTCGCAAGAGCGGAACAAGCGCGATCTTGAGCTTACCGGGGTCGCCGATCTTCCGCACGAGGGTGCCATCGGAAAAGTGACCGAAGGAAACATGAGCGCCGTAAGGCTGTGGATGTGGATCGTAAAGATCGTTCACCATGGCGACCGGGAAGTAGGGCGGGGTGCTCTTCGTGGCGGAGTCTGCGTGGCTTCGGAGGGAGGTCTCGCGTTCGAAGATGTCGGCATTCCCGAGTAAGTAGATCTCCTGTCCGCACATTTCCTTCCACCGCGCGCCGGGATCGGTCACCGCGATCCCGTATCCGTCCCAATGTTCGAATAAATCCAGTTGACTGTCCCAGCGGGCGAAAAGGAACCTTCCGGACGCGTCGGTCTGCGTTATCTCGCTCCGCATGACCTCGATGCCGGGGCGGTGGTCGAAGTTTGCAGGAATGTGCGTCACCAACAAGCACACATCCATCCCCGGCACGGGCCTGCCAGTAACGGCGTTCACTACGGTTCCGGAGATCCGTGGCGTTCCGATATGGAAGGGGGAGATCCTATCCAAAAACGTGACAAAATTCCCAGGTGCGAGTTTCCAGAAGAGGACGAGAACGGCCACGACCAAGAGGAAGAGAACGCCCAAGATCAAAGGGAAATACGGCAAGCACAATTTAATTTTCGATCGACGCTCTGAAGACAGCAACGCGGCCATAGCTCATTAGCAACCGAACTCCCGACCGAGTCAAGATTACGGGCGACGGACCGTGAGTCTGAGTAGAGTTCTAGCTGTTGGAAAACCTCCACAGCGTCGGGTCGGTAATCATTGCAGGTGCGCCAGCGGTTCCCAATAGCATCACGTGGAATGCCAGACGTTTCATCTTCAACTATCCCGCCGAGACTGCACCCGGCAAGATCGCCCGAGATGAAGCGGAATCATCCGGCCGCGCCTCGCCGGAACGCGCAACAACGGCGGCAGAGTGACGCTGCGATTCGTGAACTATTCGAACGGTTGGCGAAATGGCCGGATTACAGTCACAATCTGGTCGATGAGTGCGACGTGGTTACACCAGTTGATTACACCAGTTGAGAGTCGTCAAATCGGTCTAAGCCTAATCCTTCCGAGGCGGGTCGAGTGTCCAGGGTGGGGCGATGCCTATCGAGCGGGCGTAGGCGATCTGCTGACCGAGGTGCTGTGCTATGTGCTGAACGATATAGAGCAAGACGCCCCGTTCGGTAATCTTTCCGCCGTTCCAATCCAGAGTTTTTTCCAGGTCCGCGTTGGGCATAGAGCGGATGGCAGCTTTGGCGTGGGCGTAAGAAGCCTTGAGCGTCGCTATGACTTTTGCCTTGTCGGTGGTGGACTGCTCCAAGATTTTCGTGTCGACCTCGGACGGAGTGGGAGTCCCTACGAGTTTGTAGAGATTGTAGTTCGCAGCGCTGGCGTGCAGAAAAACCTCAGCGATCGTGCGCACATCCGGGGACGGCCGCCATGTGTATTTATCGGCAGGGATGGCCTCGGCCAAGCGGACGAACTCGCTTTCCTGGATCATAACTTCGGCCATCACCTCCGAGCGGTATCCGGTCACGCCTGGAGTTCCGTCGCGGTATGGGTAGACTTGCGCTGAGACGCGTACTGCGCTCGCCGTCATCACGATCAAACAAAGAGCAGAGAGCGGTCGTAGCATGATTGTCTCCATTGTTGCGTTAGCAACAGCTCGGAATCTCCGAGATTATAACCATTCGCCGCGATGGTAACCGGCGTAAAATCTCCATAATGCATTGACCGGGTTCAGGAGTTCGCGGCAGAACGCGACCGGGGAAAAACTTGGGGTCGAATTCCTCAAGGTCGACAACTTGGATTATTTTTTCAAGCGCGAGATTGATCATTGGATACTGGACCCTCGGGGGCAGCGAGATACGCAGCTACGGCGGCAATATCGCAACCACATGACTCAAATCGGCAAAAGGATTGGGGCGATTGTAGACGCGGCCTGACGCCGCGTTTGAAGGAACAAGGATTCCCAAGCACGGAATCAACTTCTACCGCCCTTCGCGTCTGCTATCGTGTCGATGATCCAAGGATGATCCAGGCTTTTCGCCTCTGAGGACTCGCCATGAGGACAAGACTCGCAACCGCTTTGCTTTGGGCGCTTGTTTTTTCCGCCGTCACAGGCTCAGCTCAGGTTTCCGCCAGCCAAGTCGACGCCATCTTCGCCTCGCTGAAGTCGAACGACGCTCCGGGCGCTGCCGTCCTCGTCGTCCGCAATGGGCGCCGCGTCGTGTTTCGCCGCGGATACGGTGTCACC
>Ga0210390_10006014_pt1 | contig 10151 bp, 10 predicted proteins | sample IncBWH11OmetaG_FD_161050 | JGI IMG/M metagenome (GOLD analysis project Ga0210390, IMG submission 161050) | Forest soil microbial communities from Barre Woods Harvard Forest LTER site, Petersham, Massachusetts, United States - Inc-BW-H-11-O ...
TTTTCCGGCTTCAATGGAACCGACATAAGCGGAAATGCCTTGAGCGATCGCGGGATTGATCGTGTACTTCGAGATATAGCGCTGCGCCCTGAAATTGTCGTTGTCGCCTTTTTCCTCGGCCAGCCGCCCGAATTGTTTCTTCATTTTATCGGCGGTCTGCCATGTACGGATTATAACTTCTCCCACGCGGCCCATGGCCTGGCTGTCTGACGACATGATCGAGATCGCGCCAAGATCCTGCAAAATGTCCTCGGCCGCTATTGTTTCCTTGCGGATGCGGCTCTCAGCGAAGGCTGCGTCCTCAGGAATGCGCGCGTCGAGATGATGGGTGACCAAGACCATATCGAAGGCCTCTTCAAGTGTATTCACGGTGTAGGGCCGCGTAGGACTTGTCGAAGCCGGGATAACATTTGCCTCACCACACACCTTGATGATGTCCGGCGCATGCCCTCCACCCGCCCCTTCGGTGTGAAAGGTGTGAATGGTTCTGCCCTTGAAGGCCGCGATGGTATTTTCGACAAAGCCGCTTTCGTTCAGCGTGTCGGTGTGGATCAGCACCTGCACGTCCATGTCGTCCGCGACAGAGAGGCAGCGATCGATCGCGGCCGGGGTCGTACCCCAGTCTTCGTGAAGCTTCAGGCCGCATGCACCGGCCTCAATCTGCTCAATGAGACCCGCCGCCAAGCTTGCATTGCCTTTGCCGAAAATGCCGAGATTCATCGGAAAGGCATCGGCTGCCTGGAGCATCTGTTGAATGTGCCAGGGGCCCGGCGTACAGGTCGTAGCGGTTGTCCCGGACGCAGGCCCTGTTCCACCGCCCATCATTGTGGTGAGGCCCGAATAAAGCGCCTCCTCGATTTGCTGCGGGCAGATGAAATGGACGTGCGTATCGATGCCACCGGCAGTCACGATCTTGCCTTCGCCGGCGATCACCTCGGTTCCCGGTCCGATAATTATGTCGACGCGCGGTTGCACGTCGGGATTGCCGGCTTTGCCGATGACCGCGATACGCCCGTCCTTGATGCCGATATCGGCCTTCACAATTCCCCAGTGATCGAGAATGAGTGCGTTGGTGATGACCGTATCAACCGCACCCTCGCTGCGGGAACGCTGCGACTGACCCATGCCGTCGCGGATCACTTTTCCGCCTCCGAACTTCACTTCCTCGCCGTAGGTCGTGAAGTCCTTCTCCACCTCGATGATTAGGTCGGTGTCCGCGAGGCGCACTTTGTCGCCGACCGTTGGGCCGAACATCTGCGCATAGGCGCCGCGGCTCATTTTGTGGGACATTCTCGATTACCTCAATGACTGATGGTCATGACGCTGGCACTTTCGACAGTGCTCCCATGACGGCCTGATTGAAGCCATAAACCAAGCGCGCGCCCCCGTAAGGGATCAGCGAAACTTCACGGGACAGGCCGGGCTCAAAGCGCACAGCTGTTCCCGCGGGAATGTCGAGCCGATACCCAAGAGCAGCTTTTCGATCAAAGGCGAGAGCCGCATTGGTCTCAGCGAAATGATAATGGCTACCGACCTGAATCGGTCTGTCCCCTGTGTTTGCGACCTTAAGGGAGATGGCTGCCCGATCCTTGTTCAGGGCAATCTCACCTGAGGCTGGAAAAATCTCGCCGGGTATCATGTTTTGGCTCCTCAGCGAATCGGATCGTGAACGCTCACAAGCTTGGTGCCGTCTGGGAACGTTGCTTCCACTTGCATCTCGTGGACCATTTCAGGGATACCTTCCATGACCTGATCCCGCGTCAGCATCTTGCCGCTTCCGGACATAAGCTCTGCAACGGATTTGCCGTCTCGTGCGCCCTCAAGGACGAAATCGGTGATAAGCGCGACACTCTCGGGGTAGTTGAGCTTGACGCCCCTTGCGAGCCGCGCCCGAGCAACCTGCGCCGCAAGTGCGACCATTAGCTTGTCTTTTTCACGCGGCGTCAGATTCATAAACTTCTCCCTTCAATAGCGGCTTCAGCACAACCACATTTTTGGCACCCGAAAAGGGCCGGGGCCGAATTCTTGGCTGAATTGTTGAAGAAAATTGCGCAAGGCGAGTCTCAAGTCGAAGGAAACCTCCGCGGCAAACCGCGCGACAATAAGACCGCCCACCGACGTTGCGGCACAGGGGCACTCGAGGGAAGGAGCAATGTCCCGCAAAAACGCCAGCCGCTTGTCGAGATGAGGTCCGAAATAGATTAACGTTGCAACGGTCTTGTAATTCGAAAGCAGCGCCTTCCTGTGAAGGTGTGCGAACATCTCGTCCGTGACGCGGAACCTGTCCGCCCAGATCAGCCGGCCGTCTTTCTTGACGCGCCAGCCGTCGTTGATGTGCCCGCCGAATATCTCCTCGCCGTGAGCGGCACGGCCCAGCACAAGCCACTCGAGAGCCAGCAGCTCCGCTCCCGAAGAAAGTTCAATTTCTGTTTCCCGGCTCAGGCGTCCCCCATTAAATATGATTGTTTCCTGGGGGAGCCAAGCGAGTTTCGCGCCCTCGCGCGCTGTCAGTTTTGTCGCAATGCGTGCGGGCTCGTTTAGCGCCCGGTATACCTTTTCAGCCGCCTGCGAGGTCACGGCGATGGAAGCATCGGCTAGAGCCGTCACACCGGACTCGAATCGGTCTCCGCCGGCGACACCTCCTGCCGTGTTTATAAAAACAGCTTCTTCTGACGCACCACCGCCGATTCTCGGGAACAGGATGCGAACTGGGGATCGTTGGAAAACCTCCATGATTCGCCTACCTCTTTCAGAACCGCTCACTACGATCCGGCCGGAGCCTTCCGACCGCTGCAAATCCTGGTCTGACAGACTACCTGCACGCCGGGAACAGCTGCTCATCGCGCCCGCTTGGACGGAATCAGAATCCCGCCAAGCCCTCCGGACTGTTGTAGGGGATCGTGACGCTTGTAACCTCCTCAAGCGAGCCGTCCGGCTTAGTAGCATAGCCCACCAGTTTCGAAGCATTTCCGTAGATCTGGTAGAGATAGGCGCCATCTGGCGAAAGCCAGCTATCGCTCGGGCCACTGCTAACCACTCCATCGATTGCTCGGAAAGTGCCATCTCCAGGCACCTTCGAGCTCGCGGGATCCTTCGCGATGGAGAGCACGTTGCCGTCGATGCGGTAGCTGCTGATGTCGCTGTAACCGAAGTTCGTCGTGAACACCAAACGGTCATCCGGAGAGACGGCCAGCCAGCACAGTTCAGAGGGCAGGCCTGCACTCGTGTCGAGCGTTACGGGCGCGCTGACGGTGATTTTGCCGTTAGCGTCGACCTTGCCTATGGATACTCCGTTGCTAACTGCATATCCGACGACGAAGGTATCCGGCTGGTTGTGCAGGAAGGCGATGTAGAAAGGAGAAGCGCCTTTCGCGTCATACAATGAGGGTTCGCCGAGTGCGCCATCTTCACGCACGGGGAATACGACGATGCCGTCAGGGTCGGGTGCATTCGAAGCGATCACGTGCAGTGCGCCGTCTTTGTGCGGGATCCAGAGAATCAGTGAGCCGTCCGGATTTTTTCTACTGGGGAACTCGTCGAACGTAGTGCCGACAAAGAGGAATTTCCCGTCGGGCGAGAGCACGGCCATCGTTGGCACACGATTTGGCCAGTCCTTCGTGTTCACCGAGTATCGCTCTGGACGCGGCGTAAGCTTGCCTTCGCCGTCGACCGACATCAGCCGGATCTGGTCGGGACCGACCGTGTGCACCACGAAAAGCGTGCGGCTCGACCGGGCATAGGCCACCGATTTCGCGCCACCGTTTTGTGTGTTCCCCGTCCGCTTCACGTCCAGCAACGTGAGACGCCCTTCCTTATCTACCGCGAAGCTGGAGACGGAATTGTCGCCGGCGTTGGCAGCGAACAGAAAGCGACGATCCGGCGTGAGAATGATACTGGCCGCACCCTCGAAGTCGTTCGGCCGCTTAACGTGGTAGATGGGGCTCAGTTCCCCAGAACCGGCGCCGCCGGTCGCGACACGTTCCTCCTCGGCAAGCGCGCCGTTCGCGGACCAATGGTAGTGGATGAGGGTGTTCTTCACCTCGTTGGTTTGCATGTAGAGATTCCCGCCAGCACCTTTCTTCGTTGGCGTGATGGGCGCTTTCGCCGATCCAACTGCCGTGAAAATGGCAGTGGCTGCGACGATCAAAGCAGCGACGGCAATCAGTGAGAACAGTCGTATTTTCCGCATAACAGCACTCCTAGTATGTTTTGAACAAGCGACTTAAGGGACGGAGGAAGGCTTGCGCCTTCAGCCGTTTATTTAACCTTCAATTCGTAACGCAACGCGGCGTGGTCCCGGTGCCCCGTTGGGCGGAATTAGAATCCCGCCAACCCCTCCGGGCTGTTGTAGGGAATCGCCACGCTGGTGACCTCCTCGAGCGAACCGTCTGGCTTGGTGGCGTACCCCACCAACTTCGACGCGTTCCCGTAGATCTGGTAGAGATAGGCGCCATCTGGCGAGATCCAGTTATCGCTCGGGCCGCTGCTCACGTCTCCACAAAGTCCCCGGAACGTGCCATCGCCCTCGATTTTCGGGCACGCAGGATCTTTCGCGACTCTGATCTCGGGGCCGTCGATGTGGAAGGTGGTGACGTCGCTGTACCCGAAAACCGTAGCGTACACGACTCGGTCATCGGGGGAGACGGATAGCCAGCAAAGTTCAGCGATCGCGCCTCGCCTTGTGTCGATCGGTACGACCTTGTCGACGCCAATTCTGCCGTCTTCGTCAATGCGGCCCAAGCTCACTCCGTCACCGACGGCGTATCCGATGATGAAGGTGTCCGGCCGATTGTGCAGGAAGGCGATGTAGAAAGGAGATCCGCCTCCTCCGTCCTGGAACGAGGGGTCGCCGAGCGTGCCGTTCGCATTCACGCGAAATACAACGATGCCGTCGGGATCTGGCGCATTCGAAGCGACGGACACCGGTTTGCCGTTTGGACCAGGCACCCAGAGAATGGGTGAACCGTCCGGATAGGTACCTGAGATTGCGATGGGTAGATCGAACGTGGTGCCGACGAGAAGAAATTTCTCATCGGGCGAGAGCACACCCATAGTTGGAACACGGTGTGGTTTCTCCGGTGTATTCGCCGTGTATCGCTCCATGCGCGGCGTAAGCTTGCCATCACTGGAGACCGACATGAGCCGGATATGATCGGGGCCGAAGGAGTGGACCGCGTAAAGCATGCCCTTGGACGAAGAATACGCCAGCGATTTGGCAGTACCGCTCTTTCCTTCCACAGCGTTCCCAGTCGGCTTGGTGTCGAGTAATGTGAGCCCGCCCTGGTCGTCCACAGCGAAGCTGGAAACCGAATTGTTCCCGCCGTTGGTAGCAAACAGAAACCGGTGATCTGGTGACAGGATGACGCTGGCGGCGCCCTCAAAGGAATTGGGTGCGCTGGCTTGCCCGCTGATCGGCTTGAAAGTCCCGGAACCGGCACCCCCGGTGGCTACTCGCTCGACCTCGGTAAGCGTCCCGTTCGCAGACCGACGGTAGTGGATGATGGCGTTCTTTACTTCGTTGGTTTGCATGTAGAGATGGCCACCACGACCATTCATGCCCATCTCTTTCGACATACCCATCTCTTTCATACCCATCTCTTTTGGCATGTTCATCTCCTTTTTTTCCGTTGAAATTAAATTTGTATTTCCGTGACCGCCCTTACAGAAAATTCCGGAACCTAATACCCCTGTTTGTCACGAAGTTGCGGGTAGAACTGAATCCAGGTCATGTCAGTGTTTGCGACGTTCGCGATATGGCATCCCGCGCATAGGGCTACAGGCTGTTCCGCGGAGGTCGGATTGTACGGCAACGGATGATGGCCGAAGGTGAAGAAGCCCCAGCCGTTGGTCGCAGCAAACCGTTTACTGTCTTTCACCGACATGTCGATGCCGTTGTACGCGCCGTTGAAATAACCGCGTCCGGATGGTTCCGTGCGAGAGCTGTCTGGAAAAGCGGGATCTAGAACTCGAGTCAGTTCTTTGACAATCACCGTTCCCTCGGGGAAGGAGCCCGTCTTCAGATACGCATCAACGTTTTTCTTTTCTATGTACACGTGATGATATTCGGGGAAGTTCGACCTAGTACAGCCTCCGGGCTCGTTGCAGTTGTACTTTCCATTATTGAGGCCCTCGGGAGTTAAGGGCGCACCCACAAAAATCCATGAGCGATAGCCGGTTGGCACCTTCACTCTGCCGGCGGAGTCATACACGGGGTACTGCTGGGTTTGAGCGACGACGGGTCCCGTGTTGAATAGGAACGAACTCGCAGCAAGCACACCAACTCCACCGACGATTCCCAACAGATACTTTTGCATTGCAATTCTCCTTGTGAAGCACTTTCAGAAACGGTCTCTGTAGAGATTTCTGATTACTTCGATTTGAGGACCGGGTAACCTTGCACGTAAACCCAGTCTGTCGCTTTTGCCGGGACGTGGCATCCCAAGCAGTCTTTTTTGAAGTCAGTTGCGACCTGCTTATCCGGCGCATCGGATTTGTAAAGGGCCCAACCCCATCCATCGCCCCACAGCGGATTCCCGGGAAAGCGTCCCTTCTCGTCTTTGATCATGATGAACCAGACTTTCGTTCCCGTAGCCCAATGTGCGTCCCCGGTCGTCAATTGCGCGTGATCAGTTGCAAAGACTTCTTTCACCAATACGGTTCCGTCTGCAAACTTCCCAGTCTTGCGGTAGTACTCAGCTGTGCCCGGCGACGCGTAGGTGTAGTGCATCTCGGTGTTGTTGTTGAAATCGACCGGTGTATATACTCCAAGGATCTGGTAAAGATCTCGAAAATCAGCCGGCTTGCGAATGATTCCCGCCTTGTCGACCAGATCCCATCCGCTGTTGCTGCTGTTGCTTTGTGATTTGACTTGCTGATAGCCCGTCAAAATGAGGAGCGTGAGAACAAGCAAGGCGATGCGGAAACTCATAGAGATTCTCCGTCCCAGCCGATTTGCGTGGCTGCTGAGGTAAAAGTTATTGCCAGGTTGTCGATGCAAGGCCTGTGTGTCTGACCGATCCGCAGGCCCCGGGTGACATTGTCGAGCCAGATGCTCTGGTTCAAATCGTGAAGTTGTGCTATTTCTCTCATCTCATTTCGGTCCATTGCACGAATGAGACCAAGATCGAAACCCAACAGTTTCCGAGTCAGACCGCGGTAAATAAGCAGGATGCGATGAGCACGTGTCAAAACGGGTGGCAAGCAGAAGTCTCTGTGACGCTATAACGACACCACGAAAGCGGAGCACGACCATTACCGAGTTTGCGCGGCGGGGGACAGGCCGCGGGCGGCATGAAGCGAAGAAAAAGCGTTATACTTGGGCCGATAAATGGCGCAAAGTGCCGAAGTGAAGCGGCCATGGCCCGGTCAAAATTCCGATTCCGGATTTCCCAGTCCCCCGTCCTACGCTGCGGTCTTGCAGTGCTTTCCGTCTCCGCGGCGCTCGGCGGGGCGCTCCTCATCGAGCGCTTACAGCTCCGCAACATAACGCTCTTCCTGTTTGGCATCGCTGTCGCCGCCTGGTATGGGGGGACTGGGGCTGCCGTCCTGGCGCTTCTACTCTCATGCATAAGCTTCGCTTATTTCTTCGTAGAACCTTCTCACGCGCTTTACATCTCACGTGCCGATATCCCTTACTTTATTCTTTTCTCCTTATTCACATGGCTAGTCAGCTGGTTTAGCTCTGTTCGACGCCGCGCCGAGGCAGATCTTCTTCAAGCTCACGACAAGCTCAAAATCGAAGTGTCGGAACGAAGCAGCCTGCTGAATCTGACACACGACACGATCTTCGTGCGAGATATGGACGACGTCATCACTTATTGGAATCGAGGCGCGGAGGAATTGTATGGGTGGCTGCCGGAGGAGGCGATTGGAAAGAGCTCTCATGAACTCTTGCGGACCGTTTTTTCATCGCCGCTCGATGAAATCAGCGCAGAGTTTCTGCGGACCGGCCGTTGGGAAGGCGAGCTCAAGCACACGAAAGCCGACGGAACTGAAGTGGTCGTATCGAGCCGATGGTCCTTGCGCCACGATGAGCAGGAGCGGCCCGTTGCCGTCCTGGAAACGAACAATGACATCACCGTGCGCAAACGCTGGGAGCAAGAAATTGAAAGCCTCAACCAGGAGCTGGTAAAACGCTCGACGGAGCTCGAAGCCATCAACAAGGAACTAGAGGCGTTTGCGTATTCCGTCTCGCATGACCTTCGCGCACCCCTTCGCCATATTGCCGCTTTTACAGAGCTGCTTCATAAGAAGGCTTCCACCGTTGTCGATGAAAAAAGCAACCACTACATCGCATTGATCCTGGACTCGGCCAAGCGCATGGGCAATCTGATTGACGATCTGCTGGCTTTCTCGAGGATTGGGCGAGCCGAAACGCAAAAGACGCAGGTTAGCCTGGCGCAGCTCGTGCGAGAAGTGCTCACGGAAGTTCGGCAAGATACGGAGGGACGCAATATTGCGTGGAAAATCGGCGCACTGCCCGATTTCTATGGGGACCGTTCGATGCTAAGACTTGTGTTGCTGAACCTGATTTCCAACGCGATCAAATTCACGCGAACACGCGCGCAGGCTGAAATAGAGATTGGATGCACCGACGGGGACAACGACAGCTTGACAATATTCGTTAGGGACAATGGGGTGGGCTTTGATATGAAGTACGTGAGCAAGCTGTTTGGTGTGTTTCAGCGCCTGCACGAGTCCGCCGCGTTTGAAGGCACTGGCATTGGACTGGCTACGGTTCAGCGAATAGTACATCGTCATGGTGGAAAGGTTTGGGCCGAAAGCGCCATTGATAGCGGTGCGACTTTCTATATCTCAGCGCCGAAACTGCGAGGACAAATATGGAGACCATGAACAAGCTAGGACGTATTTTGATGGTGGAAGACGATCCCAAGGACGTCGAACTGACGCTGACGGCCCTTGAGGACTACAACCTCGCCAATGAGGTCGTGCTCGCTCGAGACGGCGAACGGGCCCTCGATTACCTCTATTGCCGCGGCGAATATAAGACGCGCTCCAGCGACAATCCCGCCGTCATGCTGCTGGATTTAAAGTTGCCGAAGGTGGATGGGCTGGAGGTGTTGAAGCAGATTAAGTCCGACGAGAAGCTGAGAGCGATTCCCGTCGTGGTGCTGACCTCATCGAAAGAGGAAAAGGACATGGTAGCGAGCTACAAACTCGGAGTAAACGCGTATGTAGTAAAGCCAGTTGACTTTCATGAGTTTGTGAATGCCATCAAGGAACTGGGCGTTTTCTGGGCAGTCATCAATGAACCACCGCCGGGAAGCATAAGGAAGTGAGTATGGTCAGGAATGAACATGCGGCATCCATTGCGGATTCTGTCGATCGAAGATGATCACAACGACGTTGAACTGATTCAGAACCTGCTCGAGATGGATGGCATAGTCTGCGAAATTACGCAGGTCGATTCCCAGACTGCGCTGGTAGCCTCCCTCGAGCAAGGCGGATTTGATTTGATTCTGGCAGATTACACCCTTCCCTCGTTCGACGGCATTTCCGCATTGAAGCTCGCACTAAAAGCCTGCCCAAGCGTCCCTTTCATCTTTGTTTCTGGAACACTCGGCGAAGAAGTAGCGGTTGAAGCGCTCAAAATTGGCGCAACAGATTACGTTTTGAAGACGCGAATATCGAGGTTCGTACCCTCAGTGGTTCGCGCGCTGCGGGAAGCCAGAGAAAGAGCAGAACACAAGCAAGCAGATGAGAAGCTGCGCCGCAGCGAAGCCTACTTGACCGAAGCGCAACGGCTGAGTAACACCGGCAGCTTCGGTTGCACACCTTCCACAGGCGAGATGTTCTGGTCTGAAGAAACCTTCCGAATCTATGGATACGACCAATCCACCAAGCCCACTGTGGAACATGTTCTTCAACGCGTTCACCCGGACGATAGACCTGTACTTCGAGAGCACATGGATCGAGCGTTAGGGGAAGGTAGGGCTTGTGATATCGAATGTCGGCTGTTATTGCCTGACGATTCGGTCACACACGTCCATATTGTGGCTCATCCATCAAAAAATGAATCGGGAATCATTCAGTTTACGGGGGCGGTGATGGATGTCACCGCTACAAAGCAGGCGGAAGAAAAGCTGCGACGCAGTGAAGCTTACTTGGCCGAAGCGCAGAAATTGAGCCAC
>Ga0210390_10006016_pt1 | contig 10150 bp, 7 predicted proteins | sample IncBWH11OmetaG_FD_161050 | JGI IMG/M metagenome (GOLD analysis project Ga0210390, IMG submission 161050) | Forest soil microbial communities from Barre Woods Harvard Forest LTER site, Petersham, Massachusetts, United States - Inc-BW-H-11-O ...
GCCAGCTTCGTCGAAGCTTCAAATTCGCCTTCCGCGTGAATAATTTTAGCGCGACGCTCGCGCTCCGCCTCCGCCTGTTTGGCGATGGCGCGCTGCATATTCTCCGGAATATCGACTTGTTTGACCTCAACCTTCGTTACCTTGATACCCCAAGGCTCCGTATCCTGGTCAAGGATTTGTTGCAGCTTGGCGTTAACCTTTTCGCGCTCGGAGAGAATCGAGTCCAGTTCAAACTGGCCTACCAGGCTGCGGAGAGTGGTCTGCGCGAGCTGGGAAGTTGCGTACAAGTAGTTCTGGACCTGTGAGAGTGCGAGATTCGCGTCCACCACGCGGAAGTAGCAGACCGCGTTAACTTTTACGGAGACGTTGTCGCGCGTGATTACATCCTGAGGGGGCACGTCGAGTGTTTCAATTCGCAAGGAGATGCGCGTTAGCTTGTCGATCGGGAAAAAGACGAGGCGCAGTCCGGCGCCCTTTGCTTCGGGAAGCATGCGGCCCAGACGCAGAACTACGCCGCGCTCCCACTCCTTGATCACGTAAACGGAATTGAAGAACCAGATGAGAAAAATCAATATGCCAATGGCAAAAAACATTGTGCCAAATTCCATCACTGCCTCCCCTCGAGCGTCTCGTGCGAATGGGCCGGATGCGGTGCGTGGGCCGGTTCCACCTCAAGCGTCAGGCCTTTCACTTTTCTGACGCGGACGCGCGCGCCCTTGGGAATACTGACACCTGCCGGAGCAGCGGCACGCCACAATTCACCATGCACGAAAACCATGCCGGCAGCATTGCCGGCTTCGACGGTTTCGGTGACTTCCGCTTCCTCACCGACCAGTTCCTCTTTACCAGTGGTTTGTTTCCAATTCCGCGAACGAAGCACCAGACGCATTAAGATAACGATGATGACAGCGAACGGCAGCGCGACACCCAGAGCAGTGCTGAGGCTCACGCCCATTCCAGTGAATGGTGAACGAATCAGCATGAGCGCACCGAGAACCATGGCGATCACTCCGCCCACTCCCAGCACGCCGTGCGTGGGGAACTTCGCTTCGAGAACAAAGAACACGAACGCGACAATGATAAGCAGCAGCCCCGTGAAATTCACCGGCAGCATGTGCATCGCGAAGAGAGCCAGGACAAGCGCGATGCCACCGATCACTCCCGGCGCAAACATTCCGGGATGCGAAAACTCAACGTAGAGGCCGAGAACGCCGACGATCAGCAGAATAAAAAAAACATCGGGCTGAACGATTCTTGTGAGGAATTTCTCTCGTCCAGTCATCTCGTGCGGAACGACAACCGGTTGCGAAAGAGCCAGCTGAAGCTTCGTTCCATCGAGACGCGTGACCGAGCGCCCGTTGAGTTTTGCGAGCAGGTCTTCGCGGTTGGCGGCTACCAAGTCTACGAGCTTGCCGTCGAGAGCTTCTTTTTCGCTGAAGGCTTTGGCATCGGTAACGGCAGTGGCTGCAAGCTCCGCATTGCGCCCCCGCTGCGTGACATAGCTGCGAAGGTATGCGGTCGCCTCGTTCACGATTTTCTTATGCAGTGTGTCGTCAATCTGCACCGGCTGGCCGCCAAGTGCCAGAATCGGCGAGGCCGCCCCCGTGTCGGTGCCGGGAGCCATCGCTGCGATGTCGGCCGAAAGCAGGATGAAGAATCCGGCGGAAGCGGCGCGAGAGCCGGTGGGCGCAACATACGCGCACACTGGAACTTTGGACGCCAGGATTGCTTGGATGATCTCCCGCATCGAGGTGTCGAGCCCGCCCGGCGTATTCATCGTGATGAGGATCAACGAGGCGTGATCGGCATTCGCGTCGTTGATGCCGCGGACGATGTATTCGGCGAGCACTGGCTCGATTTCGCCGTCAATGCGGAGCTCGACGACGCTGGAGGAGCTTGTCGGCGCTGGAGAAGATCCTGCGGGCGGGATCAGCGAGAGCGATAGTGCGGCAAGCGAGAAACAAATCACTGCATAGCGCCGCAATCTTTGGAACAGCATTTCAGGAACACATTATAGCAAGAGAATGGCATGAAGACGCGAGGCGTTCACGAGGGAGGCTAGTTACACTGCTGCCGCAAGATCGAACCTTCTATCGCCGCCGCAGCCCTGCTCGCTAGTCTTGCTGAGGCGGATCGGTTCGTTTCGCATCGCTCTGGTATGACGGCATCACGTGCAGAACTTCCTGCACGCGCGCATCTTTGATAACTTTGGCAAAAGCAGGGTCAGTTTCCGCGGACAGGAAATTTTTGTATCCGTCGTCCCGTGCGAGCCTCAAGAAGTGCGCTGCGCGCTCGGCGTCGCCCATACCGGCATAGGATTTCGCTACGAAGAAGTTGAATAAGCCAGGGTCGGTGGTGGTGCGCTGCTGAATGACTGTGCCGTAACCGCTCTTCCGCTCGAATAGCTGCGGGTCCATCGCGAGCGCCTTGTCAAAGGTAGCCATCGCTTCGGGATACTGTTTGTTCGCAAAGTAGGCGTAGCCGAGATTGCTGTAAATGGTGGAAGTTTCCATCTTCAGTACTAGCGCCTTTTTGTAAAGAACGATGGCTTTGCTGTAGTGTTTCTTCTCGTATTCGACCGTGCCGAGATTGTTGATGGGACTGGCGAAACTCTTATCCGCCTTCATCGCCCGATGGTAATAACGCTCGGAACGGTTCAGGCTGCCCAGCTCTTGATAGGCGATCGCAACCTTGTTCAGAAGCTGCGCGTTCTTTGGTTCGCTTTCTAGAATCGCTTCGTAGGCGCCCGCCGCCTGGCCGAATTCCTTGCGAGCCATGAAAACGTCACCCTTCAGCTCGGCAGCCTGGCGTGGAGTGAGTTCGGGCTTTGGCGGCACGACGTAGGCAATATCCGACGAAGTGGACGCAGACTGACTAGACGCAGGCTGTGTGGACGTAGTCGCAGGCTGCGTAGATGCGGGCTCGACCTGCTGAGCACCCAGCGACGGGATGAATACAGACAACAGCGGAACGGCAAAAAAGACGAGTCGTCTCATTGCCCTGCTCCTTCCGCGCCTGACCTACGGTTGAGGTTTCGAGCTATCCGCAGGCTTTTTGCTGCCCCCAAAGATACCAAAAATCTTGTCCAGAAAGCCCTTTTTCTTTTCTGGTTCTTCGGTTGGCTGCGATCCGTTAGTACTAGGCGCGGTCTTCACGTGCGATTTCGGCGCGTTTGAACCATTGGACGCACTCGATGGTGAATTGGGAGCCGCTGGTGGCTGGGGCGAACCTTTGCCGAACAGGTGGGAAAGCCAAGAACCCGAAGTCTGGGCGAGACGGCCATCGCTCTCACCGCAGAACTGGGTCGGTTCCGTGCCAGCGATAAAATACTCCTGTTCGGATTGAGGACACGCGTTATTAGCGAGCTCGCCCGTTCGCGGGTCGATGGCTTCCTGGATCACGCCGGGGGGCGGATCGAAGGCCTCGGTATTCACGTACGCGGGAAGCTTTACTGCGCGTTTCATGAAATCGGCCCAGATTGGGGCGGCCGTCTGGCTGCCGGAGAGACCAAGGTCACGATTGTCGTCGAACCCAATCCAGATCACGCAAAGAAGGTTTGACGTGAATCCGGCGAACCAGCCATCGTGCGAGGTACCGGTCTTCCCTGCGGCTGGCGCGGTGAATCCAAGCGAGCGAACCGAGGCACCCGTTCCACGATTGAGCACGTCTTCCATCAAGCTGGTTGTGAGATATGCCACCCGCGGATCGAGAACCGGACGTGTCTTCGGCGAATCGGACTCCTCCACTTTGCCATCAGAGCCCACCACCCCGCGGAGATAGAGTGGTTCCGCGCGGGTTCCGTTCGTCGCAAATGCCGTGTAACCAGCGGCGATATCCACGGGCGTCATTTCGTAGGCGCCCAACGCAACGGCTGGAGTGGCCATGATGTTGTTTCCCAGCCCCACCTGCCGCGAGAGCTCGACGACGCGCCGATAGCCGATCATTTCGGCAACTTTTATGGTGGCCACGTTGAGCGAATGGATCAGGGCATCGCGAACTGTCACCGTGCCGTAGAACTCCTGGCCGAAATTGTCTGGAGTGTAATCCTTGCCGTCGAATTGAAACGTCGTAGGAACATCGTCGACCGTCGTGACCGGCGTAACGATGGGCTGCAAATCTTTGACGGCGTTGTCGAATGCCGCGGCATAGACGAAGGGCTTGAACACCGAGCCCGGCTGGCGATGAGCCAGAGCGTGATTGAGCTGACTCTCCCCATAGCTCCGCCCGCCAACCAGAGCGCGAATCTCTCCCGTCCTCGGATCAAGCGCGACCAGGGCCACCTGCGGCCGCGGCGCGGGCTGGCCGGCCTTTTTCCAGATTGCGTAACGCTTGGCCAGCAGCTTATCCACCTGCTCCATCCCAGTGTGAACCGCAGCTGTGGCCGCGCGTTGCAAACTGGGATCGAGAGTCGTATAGATGCGGTAGCTCTGGCTCTGTAAATCATTTTCCGAGAACTTTTCGAGCAGATGGTCCTTCACCATGTCGACGAAGTAAGGTGAAGAGCCGCTGTCGATTCCGCCGGTTATAAATTTGAATGGAACCTTCTTCGCGGCGGCAGCTTGCTCCTCTGTGGCGTAGTTATTCTCGACCATCTGAGTGAGCACACGGTCGCGCGCCTCGATGGCACGGTCCATGTGTGTCTCAGCAGCGGCGTAATGATTCGGGGCACGAATGATGCCGCCGAGGAATGCTGCTTCGCCGAGGCTCAAATCGCGGACGTCTTTTCCGAAGTATGCTTCGGCCGCCTCGCCGAAGCCCCGAATCGCAAAGCTGCCACGATTGCCGAGATAGACTTCATTGGCATAAAGTTCAAAAACCTGCTGTTTTGAAAATCGGTGGTCGATCTCAATCGCCATCAGAACTTCTTTTACCTTGCGGCGCCATTCGCGCTTGGTGGTGAAGAAGAAGCTGCGCGCAACCTGCATATCGATGGTGCTGGCGCCCTGGGCTTTCTGTCCCACACGCAAATCGGCCAAGGCTGCGCCTATCACGCGCACCCAGTCGAGCCCGCCGTGCTCGAAGAAACGCTTATCTTCCGTGGCGATCACGGCATCGACCATCACTTTCGGCAGATCGTCGAAACGAACCACTCGCCGCTTCTCCCGTGAGCTGTCAAAGAGATTGGTAATCAACTCCGGTTCGATCTCCGCGGAGTCTCGAGGCACGCCGTTGGAGAGTTGCGAAATCTTTGTGATTGCAGTTGCGGAGAAATTCACGCGTAGGGCGTTCTCATTGTGGAAATAAGAATCGGCCGACGGACGTATTTCGACGGTCGTTCCGGACAGTTTATATACCCCTGGTGCCCCGGCAACTTCGCTTTCCTGATAGCCCGCGCGTAGAAGGTAGGTAGCCAGTTCTTTGGGATGAAGTGTTTCACCCACGTAAATCACTGCCGGAGCGGCGTAGACTCGCGATGTGTTCTGGAAAATCTGGCCCGTGAGGCGTTCGTTAATCAGGCGGCCGAATTGAACATAGTAGTAAGCGAAGAGTGATGTCCCCGCAAGCAACACTGCGAGAGCCATGGAGAGAAGCGCGATACCGTACCGAGACGTCCAGAAACCCGGCGCGATTCGAATTCTAAACCGGCGATTATTTTCCATCTATCAGCACGTGTGAAAAGGTCATTGTTCGAATGAAAAGCTGGCTTCCGGCCAGCGCGCCGCCGCCAACGCATTTCCTGCTCCCCTACTGTATGGATTCCTATTCTAAATCGAGCGGTTGTCCGCGTGGTCATGAAAATCGAGGGTGAATTTATAGACTAGCAAGTCGACCGGAACCGAGTAGTCGAGCGATATTTGAACGGCGCCCTGGTTGGCTGTAACCTTTAGGCTCTCTTGATCTGCTGGAATGCCAATCTCATTAACCTTCTTCCAGACGTTGTCGCGAATATCCTTGGAACCCAAGCGATTGCCAATCGCGAAGCGAGCCTCACTCTCGATGGCGTCCTGCATCTGATAGTTATTTACGTAGATAGGCAGGATCTTAATGCCGGCGAAGATCATCGAACCCAGCAAGACGAGCAGAAAGAACAATTTCACGCCGCTGCCGCCGCGTTGCGAATTGCCAGGTCGTTGAGAGGTGACGTAACTCAAGTAGCCCTTCCTCTAAGAAACCCCAAGGAAAACAGGACAATCAAATGCTAGCACTGCCTCGCGCACGGAAGAATAAGACGTCTAGCTGCGTGTTTTCGATGAGTAAACGGGGGTTTTTGGAGTTCCCGACGACCGCGCGGTTCTGTTAGTAGGCCCGCGCGAAAATGCCTTTCTCGCGAGAGGCCTTGCCACAAAGAACGCACTGGCCAGACCCGCCGGGTTGTTCGAGAGGGATACAGCGCATGGTGGCCTTCGTCTCTTCTTTAATCTTCGCTTCGCAGTCCGCGCTGCCGCACCACCATGCGAATGCAAAGCCGGTTTCGACAGCTTTCTTGAATTCGCCATAGTCGGCAGGCTCCATCGTGTGCGCCTTGCGAAACTCGAGAGCGCGGTCATGGAGCGACTTCTGAATCTCCTCGAGTGATTGCAACACTGCCGCCCCAATTCCCTGCTGCGGCACGAAGGACTTTCCTTCTTTGCCGGGACGATCGCGCCGGGCCAAGACAACCGATCCCTTCGCGACATCCTTGGGGCCAAGCTCCAGGCGCAGCGGCACGCCGCGCATTTCCCAGTCGTTGAACTTGAAACCGGGACTCATGCCGTCGCGTTCGTCCATCTTGACGCGTATTCCCGCGTCGATTAGCTCCTTTCGAAGCCTGTGCGCATTCTCGAGCACGCTCGATTTTTCCTCGTCGGTCTTGTAGATCGGAACGATGACGAGTTGGAACGGCGCGAGCCGTGGAGGCAGGATCAGCCCCTGATCGTCGCCGTGAACCATGATGATGGCACCCACGAAGCGGGTTGAGAGGCCCCACGAAGTGGTCCAGCAGTGCTGCAGCAGGCCACCCTTGTCGAGATAGCGGATATCGAAAGCCTTCGCAAAATTTTGCCCGAGATTGTGCGACGTGCCGGCTTGCAGCGCTTTGCCGTCACCCATCATGGCTTCGATCGAAAACGTCTGATCGGCGCCCGCGAATCGCTCCGAATCTGACTTGCGTCCGGGAATCACGGGCACGGCGGCTTCGCGAACCGCGAAATCGGTATAAATGTCGAGCATCTGCCGCGTCTCAAACTCAGCCTCTTCCAGCGTGGCATGAGCCGTGTGGCCCTCCTGCCAGAAGAATTCGAGAGTGCGCAGGAAAAGCTTGGTGCGAAGTTCCCAGCGAACCACGCTGTTCCACTGATTGATGAGGATCGGAAGATCGCGATAGGACTGAATCCACTTCGCGTAGGCGTGCCCAATGATCGTTTCCGACGTAGGCCGGATTACCAGGGGCTCATCGAGCTTTTCGCCACCGCCATGCGTTACCACCGCAAGTTCGGGTGAGAACCCCGCTACATGGGACTTTTCTTTGTCGATGAAACTGCGCGGAATCAGTAAAGGAAACGCTGCATTTACGTGTCCCGTAGCTTTGAACCGACTATCGAGCGCCGCCGTGATGTTCTCCCACAGCGCCCAGCCATAGGGCCGTACAATCATGCAGCCGCGAACGGGCGCGTAGTCTGCAAGCTCAGCCCGCAGAACGAGCTGGTTGTACCATTCTGAAAAATCTTCGGCTCGCGTGGGGAGCTTGAGGTCGGACATTCCTTGGTTCACCCTTTTCCGCGCCGATCTAGAACTCAGTCCCGGGCGTTTGTGTGATGCAAACCAGAGAGGTTAGGAGAGTCTCCGAGCGAAGTCAACTGACGCTGGCAATTGGACATAGGTACGAAATTAATGCTGTGAGTAAGTGCCCAATTCGGTGTAGGCTATCCGGCGCGCCGCGACCTGGACCGGCCTATAAACGACGACAATTAAGGAGAACATTAAGATGAAAATGCAGCGGGTGGCGACCACCCTGTTAGCGATGGCGATGCTGGGGGTTGTTCCACCGCTCGCGAAGGCCCAATCGTCTTCTGGAGCAGGCGCGCAGTCCACGTCTACGACCCAGTCTTCGACGCCTAGCCATACGCAACCGGGTCAGACGTACCAAAAGCCGACGAATGGCGAGAAGGTCCGCAACTACCTGTTTGACGCGTTCGGGCCGTACGCAATAATTGGAAGCGCCGTTGCGGCCGGCATTAATCAGGCTTCTGGCGACAGGATCAACGGGACAGGGTCAGGCACTCCTCCAGAGTGGGGCGGAGGCACCGGTCCCTACTTCCAGCGTTTCGCGAGCAACTACGGAATCAACATCACCGCGACAACAGCCCGCTACATGTTTGCGCAAGCCCTCCGTGAGGACACGATCTACTATCGCTGCGAATGCAGTGGTTTCAGCCACCGTCTGGTGCATTCGCTCTGGTCCACCGTGGCGGCACGGCACGGCGACGACGGACATTATCGCTTTTCGGTCAGCAATCTGGCGGCCCCGTATGCCGGCACCATGACGGCGGCGCTCGGTTGGTATCCGGGCCGGTATGAACCGTCGGACGGATTCCGCATGGGAAATTATCTCTTGCTGAGCTATGCCGGCCTAAACGTCGCCAAGGAGTTTATCTACGGCGGTCCGCACACGCTAATGGCGCACACTCCCCTGAAGGGCGTGACCGGGAGTAATAAGCCCTAAAAGACGTGATCCGACCAATATCGGAGAAAATGCTGGCGCACTTACGCGGCAAATCCTTCATGGCGAATGGCGATTTTGTTTCCAACGTAATGTCGCAAATATTCGCTAGTTCGACTGCGGGCTTGTCGCCGGAGGTGTGGCCTTCTGCAACTTTTCCGCTGCTTTCTTACTTTTCCCTTCGCTAACTACTGCCCCAGATCGGGCATGAACTCCCGAAGCACGTCTCTAGGGGAGACATTATCGGACCAACGGCTGAGGTCGTGTTGCATCGACCGGTTCATCTCGCACGACCCATCAGCCAGTGACGTGTGTCGAGTGAGGAGCGGTAACGGCGGCGAGGCCCTAATGCAAGGGGCAACGGAATGTCCAGAGGAACTAGGGATTGTTCTTGCGAAGCACTTTGCGGCGTATGTCCGGCCAGAATTCCTTGAGTTCGTTGGCCAAGCCATCGTAGAGAATCAGAAGACCAAAGGTGGCTGCGTTTCGGGAAGCGGTTCGGTCCTGCGCGGGGTGGTAGATATTAGAGATTGCCGCGGCCGCAGCATTGCCGACGGATTCGGAATAGTTGAAACTCGAGGAGCCTGCATCAGTACGACAGACGAATAGCCGATTCATCGCATAGTAAGCGCGGTGAGAGAAGGACCCTTTTCCTAGCTGGTAGTACCGCGGATCTTCGTGGAGCAAACTAGGAAAGATGGCGGTGGTCATATAGGTGCCGATGGAGTTGTCGGCAAATGAGGCGCCGTAGCGTTTCCCATAGGCGCCCCAGCCCTGTCCCCAAGAACTCGGATCATTCTTTGCCTGAGAGATCGCTGCGAGAACGCCGTTGAATGGAAAAGCGGTCCAATCAAATACGCTGGCTGTCGCGAGTTTGAATTTCTGGCCTGAACTGAGCGGAGGGAGTGTCTTGGTGGTTTCTACGGTGCCGTAATTTGGCCACACCTCGAAGATGCGATCGTTTACAGTTCCCGTTTCCTGTTCGAGCTTGCTCTTGCCAATCGCGCCATCTGGCTTTTTCGTGTCGTCCGGCTTCTTAGCTTGGTCGGTTTTCTGATCCTGCGACCCGTTTGTTTGAGGGGCAGGTGAGGTGGTGGCCGGTGGCGGTGTCTGCTGCTGGGCCATCGCTGGAGAACCCAGGACTGCAACCCCAATCAAAAATGAAAGAACGAAATGGTGAAGGGCCTCGCATTGTCTGATCATGAGCGAGAACAATAGTCTCATAAGGGTCCAGGATGCGGGAGGAAATGCAGATTGCGGCTGCTCTTTCGCTTACGGCCCTCCTCTGTCCAAACGGCGAGAGTAAAGTTCGGCGGGTAGACCCTTCTACGTCCTACAGCCCCAGCTATTAATCCGATAGGTTATGCTTCGGCGCAAATGGAATACCGGGTGGAACGATCGGCTTCTTCTCGCGACTGTGCCCACACGGGTCTTTTCTCCTAACTTGATGAGCTACCTAAGCTTATATCTAACCTCAGCGCTGCGACCCGCGCCCACACATCTGCATCCAAT
>Ga0210390_10006017_pt1 | contig 10149 bp, 8 predicted proteins | sample IncBWH11OmetaG_FD_161050 | JGI IMG/M metagenome (GOLD analysis project Ga0210390, IMG submission 161050) | Forest soil microbial communities from Barre Woods Harvard Forest LTER site, Petersham, Massachusetts, United States - Inc-BW-H-11-O ...
TAAGCGGATGACATTCTCGACCAGATCGTCACCTCGAAAGTCGCTAAGGTCGCGCAGCGTGGTTTCTCCTCCCAGATGGCTTTCGCCATAGGCGTAGCAACCGGGGCAGCTCAGAGGACACTCACGAGTGATCTCAATGGAAAGCATCGGCGTGTAACCATTGAGCACTCGCCACCCGGCTCGGACTAAATCGCGAGCAATAAGACTGGGAGGGGTTTTGGCGACAGACGTGGCGGCTGCATTTTCCAACATGAACTCTCCTGCCACGACGGCGAACACTCGATCGCGGCCCGTTCTGAAACCACTGTTATCAGGAGTTCCGAACTGCTAGGTATAAAGATGTAGAAACGTCAGATTAGGTTCTAAGATGCGGCGCTTCCTCACCCGAATTGTACCTCAGTTAATAACAACCAGTTTTTGTGTAACTTCGATCGGATTCCGGCACGAATCCTTTAGAACTATCGGGCAACAGTATCTCCCAACGAAACTTCAGAACACGATTCCCAAGATGATGGAGTGCCAAAATGACTAGAGTTACCTTGACAAGTTACGTTACGTAAGTCCAACAAGTCCCCACCAGCTTTGGTGCTTTGACGCTCTTCCCCGTCCTCCATACCCTGAGTTTGTATGCGGGTTAGGCCTGGTGCGCTGCTGACGAAGAAACTCCCTTTCTTCTGAGTAACATGCGGCGCTGCTAGCCGGCTCAATCCTGAAATGGCACTGGAAACGAAGGTCAAAGGTCCCGGCAAGGGTCGACTCCCCGAAGAAGGAGAGAAAAGAATCTATGCTTCCGACGCGCAAAACTCGAGGATTCACTCTGATCGCCACGCTGATGCTGTTGCTGATTATGTCAGGCATCGCCATTGGTCTGCTCATGATCGTGAACACTGAAGGCAAAGTGGGTGGCCAGGATACGCAAAATAACCTGGCGTTCCACGCCGCCGAAGGTGGCATCGAACACATGACCTCCGACCTGGCCAACATGTTTCAGAACATCGAGTCGCCCACAGCAGCCGAGATCACGGGTCTGAGTGCGGATGCGCCCCCCAGCACCGGCATCATGAGCTATCCCATTTACAGCCTGACGCCGGCCACGAACCCGAATGGATCCCTCGCCACCAACTGGGGACAAATTGCCAGCGGTACCTACCAGGGCCTGTACGCGCAGCTGCTTCCGGTTAACCTGCAGGTCACCGCCACCACTTCGCTATTTGGGGCAGGAACAGTCGGTGATGAAGTTAACATGTCACGAACCGTTGAAGTGGCATTGATTCCGGTATTCCAGTTCGGCGTTTTCTCCGAGAGCGATCTCAGCTTCTTCGCCGGCGTTAACCTGGCTTTTGCCGGCCGCACTCATACCAACGGAGACCTGTATCTGGATGCCGGTACCGGAGCTACCACTACATTTCAGGATAAAGTCACTGCCTGGGGAAATGTCATCCGTACTGTACTGGCCAACGGAAACACTTCCGTCGCCACTGCTCACCTTGGCACGGTCGACATCCTGACGGCGGCTCTGGGCTGTAGCGGTGCGCAGCCGGCCTGCCGGGCCATGGCCCAAACCGAGGGCAGCGTTGTGGGAGGACCGACCTCTGCGCAGAACGGAAACTGGAATCCCACAATTTCAGTGGGAGACTACAACAGCTGGATTATCGATGGAAATTACGGCAAGCCGGGAGGCACCGGGGCCACACAACTGTCGCTGCCTTTCGTCAACAATGCACTCGGCGTGTCAGGACAACCACAACCCTTTGAAATCATCCGCCGCCCTCCACCGGGAGAATCCACTACTGCGGCTCTGGGCGCTTCGCGACTTTATAACGAAGCAGAAATTCGCGTCCTGCTCTCCGATACCCCGGCAGATCTTCCGGGCGGAGTTGCCGATCCCAACAACATTCGCCTAGCCAATCCGAACGTCGCGGGCGCAACGTATCAATTCGGCGTACCGGCATCGGTCCCGGCAGGATTGCCGGCCTTGGCCAGCGGCGGCACCTACAACACATATTTCGCCTCAGGAACCACATCGTACCCGAACACCAGCACGTGGACGCCCGTTGGGCAGGCTCTCGGAACCGTGCCGACGATGGCTCCCGATTGGCCATACGCGCCGCTGCAGCCTATTGCGGCCGACATCACATTCACCAATGACCAAGGTCCCCCGGCCGCACCGCTGACCACGCTGGTAGCAAATACGAACACCAACGGCCTTACTACCGCGCCGCCGTTCCTTAATTTGACCCCGTGTCCGGGCAATCCCCCAGTTTGTCCGGGGGCACCGATTCCTTATTACAACGCTCCTTACCCTTATTACACGCCAACGGCCGCCAACCTGACCAACACGTGGAATCTGGTCGACGGCTACTTGCGCGTGGAGTATCGTGACGCCGGAGGAGTCTATCATCCGATCACGGCAGAGTGGTTACAACTGGGATTCGCCCGCGGCACACTTCCTCCTAACTCCGCCGCCGTTCCTCCCATTACGAACACTGTCAATCCGAATGCAATCCTGATCCTCCAGGAACCTGCAGATCGCAATGGGAACGGCCAGGTCGATCAAACCGGGGCTGGACCAAGCTGTAGCAAGTCGGGCGGAGTGTGGACCTGTGTCGAGGCCCGGCCACCCGAGGTTACGGTCGATTTAGCGACGCTTTATCCTTGGTATGGCGACAGCAAGGCGGCAGTGCAAAGCGTCAGCATGAACAACTGGTATCCCATCAACTTTTACGATGCCCGCGAAGGGGAAGTCCGAGATGTGAACCAGGGAAATGCCAGTTGCGCACCCGCGGGCGTGATGAACGCGGTGGAAATCGATGTAGGCAACCTGGCTAAATGGATCAACGGAACGATTCCCGGCAGCGGCGGCCTCGTCGACCCCGTGTTTCAAAACGGATACGTTTTGTATTTCTCTGACCGCAGAGGCATGCTGCCCAATCCCAACGGTACGCAGGTGGATGCTGCGGGCACAAAAACCGGAGACTCTGGTCTGGAGGACTCGGTCAACTCACCCTTCCAGGCCGGTAACCCCGACGGCGCGCTGGAGCCAACTCCACCGGGCAAGCTCCAGTCTCCAGAAGACGTGAACAACAACGGCGTGCTGGACAATTGGGGAGGCGGAAACCTCGGTCTGGGACTGGGCTACGTTCCTGTTCCTGCAGGCGCGGCATACCCGCCGGCCACTAGCGTGAACAGCCTGATCCGGAACGCGGCTGCGGGCAATCCCGATCCGTACTTAGTCGCCGGACGAATCCCGAGTTGCATTGTAGGTCAGAAGAACTGGATCAGCGGCGCGCGCCACGTTCTAAAACTGGTGGACGGCTCGCTGGGCAATGTGCCCGTGAGGTCAGACAACGGCCAGGGTGGGTTCACCGTCGCTTCGGAAAATCCGGTTTACATTTTAGGAGACTACAACAGCAGCGTCGCGGATCCCACTTGGACGAATCCAAATGCTGCGGATCCTCCGCATGCGGCGTCTGCCGTGATTGCGGATGCGGTTACGATGCTGTCCAACAACTGGTCGGACCTCGCCAGTCTGAACTCTCCCAGCAGCGACGCAGGACGGCCTGCCTTGACAACCTACTATCGAGTAGCAGTCTCCGGCGGAAAGAACATTAACTTCCTGGTCAACGTGTGTTGCGCCGGATGGGCGGTGGGGGACTGGGGCACCGATGGCGGATTGCACAACTTCTTGCGCCAACTCGAAAACTGGGGCGGTCAGACCCTCAATTACAAGGGATCTATGGCGAGCCTCTACTATTCCACTTACTCTACCGGAACCGACAAGAACGGCGGTGGCACCACCTATGACCCCCCGGCTCGAAACTACATCTTCGATCATCTCTTCACGCAGCCGCAAAACCTGCCGCCAGGAACGCCATTGTTCCGCGACATCGACAACTTGAGCTACCGGCAAAGCTTCACACCGCACACCGGTTGCTACTAAACCAAAATCGCAAACCAACCAGCCCTGATTCTGCCACGCAGAGTCAGGGCTGGGAAAGTAACTACGCTAGACGATCTTCCCATCGGCCAGATCCCGGACTAACTTAAGATCTGCTTCGAGGAAATCGTATGACGGCAATTGCGCGCGCGGGGACCACCGAACGTCCCGAAAGATCTTGTTTTCAATTTTTCCATCGTACTCCCGCACCACGAAGAAGCGCAGCTCGACCGAACCTCCGCCGGGATACTCGTGGACGATGCGCGACACCTCTTCGCCGATCTTGGCATCGATTCCAAGTTCCTCATCCAATTCGCGGTGAAGCGCGGCCCGCGGCTGCTCGCCTTCTTCAATCTTGCCGCCAGGGAACTCCCATTTCAACGGCATGGTCTGATGACGGGTGCGCTGGCACACCAATACCTTTCCGTCCTTGAAGATCAAGGCTGCGACCACACGCTTCATGGGCGGACCAACGTTCTGAGGGGAACAGCGAAGGCGCGACGATTCGAAATGTTCACTGCGGATTGAGTTTCCAAGAGAGATGACTTGCTAATGCATCTTAGACCGGGAGGTTGTGGAAAATCATGAAGATGAATGGTCGATAGCCTGATCGTTGATTTCCAGCGCAGCACGTTACAATTCTTTAGATGTATTCTCCCCAGCTTCTCGATCACTTCGAGCATCCCCGCAACCCCGGCGAAGCAGCCAACGCCGACGCAACTGCGCAAGTCGAGAATCCCGCTTGCGGCGACATTTTGCAATTGAGCGTGAGGGTTGCTCAAGGTCACATCGCGGAAATCCGCTTTCTCGCCAAAGGATGCGTTCCTGCCATGGCTTGCGGGTCAGCGCTTACGGAGTTGGTTTCCGGAATAACGCTTGAGGCGGCCCGCGCTCTGAGACGCGAAGAAATTGTGCAGGCCGTCGGGGGTCTGCCGGAAGCCTCTGCGCACGCCAGCCATCTGGCCATGGATGCGCTCGCGGCGGTGCTCGATCATCTTAAAACCTAGCCACAGATTTCCCAGATGACCAGAGATGTTGCATCCCTTCGTGTTACTTAGTGTCCTTTGTGGTTATTTTTTCTGGTCAACCTGGTTCTCTAAAACAGGCCAGTAGATTGTCCAGCCCTGCTGCTGGGCCATCGTTTCCAGATCGGGGTTCGGATTCACGGCGAACCCATGGCGGGCGATCGCAAGCATGTCGGCATCCCAGCGCGAGTTGCCAAAGGCCGCGTCGGGATGTTTTCCGATCACATCGCGTATCGCTCGCGGCTTGCCTTCGCCGGACGGTACTCGAATCAAGTGGTCGGTGATGAGTCCATCGTCGATTTCCACCGCAGCCGCTAGAATTTTTTTCTCATCGATCCCAAAATGCCTCATGGCTGCTCGAATCACCCACTCATTGGTGGACGAGACGGCCCACACATCGGAACCCGAGCTTTGCAGACGGCGAATCAGTTCTCGCATCTCGGGAAAAATCTGGCTCGCGAAGTTCTCATCAAAGAATTGTTTCGCAGCCCGGAGCACCTCGGATTCGGTGAGCCCGCTGTGAATCGTAACCATTTCGCCGCACATCTGGTCTTCGCTGACCTTCCCAGCTTTATAGTCGGCATAGCGCGCCCGCGCCCAGCGAGCAACGTCATCGGGAAGCAGGCCTCGCCTGAGCTCCCAGTCGAAGAAGCGCTCACCAGCATCGCCTGCCCACAGCGTGCCATCGCAATCAAAGACCGCAAGTTGAGGTTGAAGACGCAGAACCGAATCAAGAAAATCGCCGGACTTCAGCGTTGTCGTTGGGGTCACGTTTGTTTTGTCCATGTCGAGCGAATGCGTGGAGGCTACTGAGATAATGCCGCATACTCCTGTGGCGTGTCGACATTCATGGTGACCAGCGGATCATCCACGACAACATAAGAAATGTGCCGCAGGTTCTGGTGTTCGATGTCCCGCGCGTTTGCACTCGGCGGAGCATTCAAAAAAGCTCCGATCATCTCTCTCGCCACCAGAAAAGGGTGTCCATGTTTTCCTTTGTATTCCGGGACAACCGCCCACACATCGTTCCCCGCATCGGCGAAGGTAGAGCACAAAGTCTGCAATGTTGCTGCCCTTGCCGGCGGCCGATCTACCAAGGTGACCATGGCGGCGTCGCGTCCTTCATTCAGAACTTCCTGCAAGCCGACTTGAAGCGAACTGAACTGCCCCCGGTCAGGGTCGGGATTCCGCACCAGCGATGCTCCCTTCGCATATACCACTGGGGCCAGATTGTTCTCGTTCTTGCCAACCACCACAATTACCTTCTCGCTAAAAGGATAGAGCGCCTGGATGGCGGCGGAAAGAAAAGTCTGGCCGACAGGCGGAGAGCCGGGCGTAGCCGGCGGCCAAGGCAGCAATGCTTTGTCCGTCCCCATGCGCGTGGACTCGCCAGCGGCAAGGATCACAGCGTAGAGGTCAGGCGTGCGAGGCATGAGGCGAAGATAGCAGAAAGAGACGGATTCCGATTGTCAATTTCCGATTAGCAATTGGAACGCCGGTCAAATCAGAATCAAGAAATCAGCGATGGCTCTCATTTTCTTCCTCAGTCCCAGGTACAACATCGTCTGTGTCCGGCTCACTCTTGCGGCCCTTGAACCAGCTCATATGCGGCAAGGCTCGCTCGGCACGGCGGCGGACGGCAATCAGTTCCGCCGTAATCGCTACCGCAATCTCTTCCGGGGTAATGGCGCCGATATCCAAGCCAACGGGCGCGTGGACCCGCTCGAATAATTGCGCGGAAATACCTTCCTTCGTCAGTTCGCGGAAGATCGTGATCGTCTTGCGTTTGGAACCGATCATGCCGATGTAACGCGCCTGGCTTTGCACGGCCCAACGCAGCACGCGCATATCGTCGCGGTGCCCGCGGGTGACGATCACGATATACGACGACTCGTTTGGTGAGAGGCGCGACATGGCCTGCCCGAAGTCTTCCGCAACGACTTCTTTCGCGTCGGGGAAGCGTTCCCGGCTGGCATAGGCGTCCCGGTCGTCGATGACCGTGACCTCAAACCCTGCACCCCTCGCAACCTTATAAAGGTTAACGGAAACATGACCTGCGCCGAAAATATAAAGTAGTGCTGGAGGTAGCACAGGCTCGATAAAAATGTCGAGCGTCCCGCCGCAGACGAGGCCAGTATCGTACTTGGGATCCTGATTGAGATTAAAGGTCAGGCTGCGAGGCTTCTCACTCTCCATGACCTCGCGCGCGGCTTGCCAAACCTCGGCCTCAACACAGCCCCCGCCGATGGTGCCTGCGATGGATCCATCGTCGCGCACCAGCATTTTCGCGGTCTCGAAAGAGGGAATCGACCCGCGGACGTTGACGATGGTCGCCACGGCGCCACGGCGTCCCTCCTGCCGAAGCTTAACGATTTCCTCGTAGATATCCATCCCAGCTTGATTATTCGTGGGTGAGTGGAACAAGTCAATGGAGACAACGTGGTTCATCAACGGGGAATTGAATTTAGGATTTATGCTACGTTTGACTCGCAAGGAGCCTACTCGCATGAAAGCCGTTCGCATCCACGAATTCGGAGGTCCAGAGGTTCTTCGCTACGAGGACGTCCCCGACCCGCAGCCACGGAAGGATCAGATTCTGGTCCGGATCAAAGCCTGCGCCCTGAACCATCTCGATATCTGGGTGCGCAAAGGCCTTCCGGGAGTAAACCTTCCTCACATTCTGGGCAGTGACATCGCTGGCGAGATTGTAGCCGTAGGCGATTATGTAACCGGCTTCGAGACGGGTCAACGCGTCGTTCTAGCCCCGATGCATTTCTGTAATCACTGTGCCAAGTGCGTTGCCGGACTTCAAAATCAGTGCCGCGAGTTCACCGCGCTGGGTAACGGAGTCGACGGTGGATACTGCGAATTGATCGCCGTCCCTGCCGTGAACGTGATCCCGATCCCCGACAGTCTGGACTTCAACCAGGCCGCCAGCGTCCCCTTGGTATTCCTCACCGCCTGGCACATGCTGGTCGGCCGCGCGGGCATTCGCCTGGGGCAGACCGTGCTGGTTCTCGGAGCCAGTTCCGGTGTCGGTATCGCTGCCATTCAGATCGCGAAGCTTTTTCACGCCCGCGTGATAACCACCGCGGGAGACGAAAAAAAGCTGGAGAAAGCCCGCACGCTGGGCGCGGATTATGGCATCGATCATTACAAGCAGAAGATCTCGCAGGAAGTGCGGAAGATTACGGACAAAGAGGGCGTCGACATCGTGGTCGAGCACGTCGGCACCGCAACCTGCGATGAGAGCATGAAATCGCTCAAGCCGGGAGGAACGATTGTCACCTGCGGCGCGACCACCGGCTACAATGCGGCATTCGACCTGCGTTTTCTGTTTTCGCGCCAGCTCAATCTACTGGGCTCTTACATGGGCACGATGAGTGAATTGCACGACGTCTTGGGGCACGTCTTTGCCGGTCGCTTAAAACCAATCGTGGACCGCGCGTTCCGTTTGCAAGATGCACGTGCGGCCCACGAGTATATGGAAAAGAGTCAGATGTTCGGCAAAATCGTGCTGATTCCGTAGGCCAACCTATTTCTTCTTTCCCTTCTTAGGAGGAACTGGTTTCGGTTTGCTGCCTCCTCCGCTCGGAGCGTGACTTCCCGACAGGATCTGTCCTTGTGTCAGGTCCAGGTTGACGGAGTCCCTCACCGTCACGGCGCCCTTCATTGCGGTCTTAAACGTCACCGAGAGCGTTTTGGCATCGGTTGTGATGGTCATATAACCAAATTCCACAATCGGGTCGACCTCGAGCGTGGTATCGCCAATCGTGTACGGCGCTTTCGGAGTCGCTCCCTGCGGCGGCGTGGCTGCGTACCCTCCAGAACCGGAAACTATATAAGGAGTCTGTTTGCCGCCCACGACGCGAGTGAAGCGCTGGTACAGGTGCGCATGCCCGGAAAGGACAACGTCGGGCCACAACCCCGCAGCCTGACAGCAGCTATCGAGATCCTTCTCCACGCCGAGGGAGCCGCCGTGCTTGGCGTCCACCGAAGCTGGCGGATGATGGACCGCGATGATAATTGCCCGATTCCCGGCTTGGCGGTCCGCCTTCAGGCGCTTGAGTTCGCTTTGCAGGAAAGCCAGTTGGGCGTTTCCAACCACTGGGAATTTACCGCCTTGAGAAGAAATGACTCCCGCTCCCGAATCCAGCACGTTGCTGTAGAGCCCGATGATCGAGACGAAAGGAGCGTCCAACGTGAAATAAACTCCCGGCTGCGTCATCACGGTGCGGACCAGGCCACCGGAATCTGGCGAAGGTCCGGGAGCGTCCGCGCAGAAATTTCGGAGGAACGCTTCCAGAGTGGGAACTTGTGGAGTCGCCGACGTGGATCCAAAAACCATGCCATCGTGATTGCCGGGGATGGCAAAAATCGGACGGTCGTAATCGCGGAAGGGCTCGTAGAACTGGTCGTAATAATATTGTGCTTCGCCGAAGTTGTATATCACGTCGCCCAGATTGAAGAAGAATGCCGGGCCAGTTACGCCTCCGGACTGCACATCGGCTGCCATGGCATCCGCAACCCCAGCCTCATTCGCGATGGCGGTTGCGGGCACTCCCTTGGCCGCGCCCGTGTCGCCCACAGTGTGAAACGTAATCTTCTTGGTCGTATTGATGGCGTCGAGAACTTCGCTGGGGATAAAATCTTGCAAATCAAGATAGGCTGGCACCCCGCTCTGCGGCGCAGGAACAGCTTGCACCTGATCTTTATGCGCCAAATAATATGGCGAGTTGTAGTATTGGGAACTGGTGTTGTCTATTTGGAAAGAAGTCTCATCCGGGCTGGGCTTCGGTTCAGCATAGAGCCGAGTGCCGGGACCAGCCAGCCTCGCTCTAGTTTTTGGTAGCTTTATTCGCACGGTATACCTCCTCAAATCGGCGCCCACGAGTGGTTCCACCGTTGACCAGTGCGGGCATTCCTGGCGATCACGGTGCAATGCAGGATGGTGACAGGGGGCCCAAAATCCGAGGGGAAGACGCGGCAAGTCTTACCCCACAGATTCGCGTTGTCAAGGAGATTTTCGAAACAACGCCGACCTGACGGAGCTGCGGCCTCAGGCCAGTCTCACGTTTGGACACCACTGATGCCGGCAGGTAAAATAAAGACAATGTCCGACGACCTCAACTTCGGCCCCTACGTCACCGTTGAAAACGGCAAACGCGTCGTCAAAGATCTGACTTA
>Ga0210390_10006020_pt1 | contig 10147 bp, 8 predicted proteins | sample IncBWH11OmetaG_FD_161050 | JGI IMG/M metagenome (GOLD analysis project Ga0210390, IMG submission 161050) | Forest soil microbial communities from Barre Woods Harvard Forest LTER site, Petersham, Massachusetts, United States - Inc-BW-H-11-O ...
ACGAATCAAGAGCCCCGACTTAGTTCAACCCGACCCACCACAGCAGGCCGATAAACAGCACTTGCATTGGGGCCCGAAGCCATAGCGGCGTAGCCAGCCTTCCCCGGATGGTCAAACCCTCGCGGGCCGCCTTGATATTCGCGGGAAACATTGCAGCCATCAGCACGATCAGGGCTACACTGGCCAAGGCGCGCGTGCGTGGCTCGATCAGTCCCGCAGCGCCGAGCAATTCGCAGACCCCGGTCACGTAGACCATCAGCATCGGGCGAGCAAACACCTTGGGGATCATGCGCGCCATATCATGCTTGGTCTTAGTGAAGTGCGCGATCCCGGTGAAAACGAACATCACCGCCAGCGCAAAGCGGCTGATGCGTGCCAACTCGCGAGCGTCTGGACCCCGAGCGCTCCGACCCCGCGAAGCGCCAACCACGACCCGAACAACACATACAAAACGACCATTTCATCTTCTCCTGGTTCGTCGGCCAGCCCGTCAACGTGATATAATACATGCAGTTCCCAGGGCACATAACATCCTGCAAATACAATCATTTACAAGCGTTCGGCGTCATCTGAAAAATTGCCCGTTCGGAACCAAATTGCTGTTAGCTAGAAGCTAGCAGCTAGAAGCTAAGAGCTGACTCCATGGCTGACGATCAAAACCCCGAACTCCCACTCACTCCTCCTCCCGGCGGCGATGGTACCGGCCCGGGCGCCGCGAACATTCAGCCCGTCAACATTGAAGAGGAGATGAAGCGGTCGTATCTCGACTACTCCATGTCGGTGATCATCGGCCGCGCGCTGCCCGATGTTCGCGACGGACTAAAACCCGTCCACCGCCGAATTCTTTTTACTATGCAGCAGATGGGGTTGCAGCCGAATAAGGCTACGCGCAAGTGCGCCCGCATTGTCGGCGACGTGATGGGCAAGTATCATCCGCATGGCAACCTCGCTGTGTACGACGCTCTCGTGCGGCTCGCGCAAGATTGGTCGATGCGCTATCCCCTGATTTTCGGTCAAGGCAACTTCGGCTCCGTCGACGGCGACCCGCCCGCGGCCGATCGTTACACAGAAGCCAAACTCGCGCAGGTTTCGACCGCGCTGCTCGAAGACCTCGACAAAGAAACCGTCGACTTTCACGATAACTACGACGGCAGCGAAATCGAGCCCGACGTGCTGCCCGCGCGCATTCCCAATCTTCTGATTAACGGCTCTGACGGCATCGCCGTCGGCATGGCCACAAAAATTCCGCCGCACAATCTCACGGAGATTGTCGACGCGACTATCACACTGGTGAACAATCCCGGCGCGCAGCTCGCTGAGATTCTGAAGTTCGTGCAAGGCCCCGACTTTCCGACCGCCGGCATGATTCACGGACGCGCCGGAATTTTCGAAGCCTACCGCACCGGCCGGGGCCGCTTCATGATGCGCGCCAAGGCCGCCATCGAAAACATCAACAAAGACCGCCAGGCCATCATCGTCACCGAAATTCCTTACCAGGTGAACAAGGCGAATCTGATCAAGCGTATCGCGGCGCTGGTGAACGACAAAGAAATCGAAGACATCTCCGACGTGCGCGACGAAAGCGATCGCGACGGCATGCGCATCGTCATCGAACTCAAGCGTGGAGCTGAGCCACAAATTGTTTTGAACCAGCTCTTCAAGCACACCGAGATGCAGCAGGGCTTTTCGATGATTCTGCTGGCGGTGGTCAACGGACAGCCGCGCGAGCTGGGCCTGGTTCAGGCCATCAAATATTTCATCGAGCACCGCGTCGACGTGGTTCGCCGCCGCACCGCCTACCTGCTGCAGAAGGCGAAAGATCGCGAGCACATTCTCGAAGGCTACCTCACTGCGCTCGATCATCTCGACAACGTCATCACCATTATTCGCGGCAGCGCCAACCGCGCCGACGCCCGCGAAAATTTGGTGCTCTACTTCGGCGGCAAGAAAATCGACGTCAACACCACGGGCCGCGCGCCCAAGCTCGACGCGGAAAAGCCTTTCACCGCGCGCCAAGCCGACGCCATCTTAGAGTTGCAGTTGCATCGCCTGACCAAACTTTCCATCGACGAAATCTCGAACGAGTTAAAAGAAGTTCGCGACAACATCGCAGAATACGAATCCATCCTCGGCTCCGAGGCCAAGCTGCGCAAAGTCATTATCAGAGAGCTTGAGGAAGTGAAGAAGCTCTACGGAGATGCCCGCCGCACCCGCATCGAAGACGAAGCCGCAGAAATCGTTCTCGAAGATCTCATTGCGGACGAGCAGGTGGCCGTGACGGTGAGCCACTCCGGCTACATGAAGCGCACGCCCATCTCCACCTACCGCATGCAGCGCCGCGGAGGCACGGGCCGCACCGGAATGAAGACGCGCGACGAAGATTTCGTCGAGCATCTTTTCATTGCTTCGACGCACGCTTACATTCTTATCTTCACCAATAAGGGCCGCGTCTACTGGCTGAAGGTCTACGAAATTCCCGACGTCAGCGCCGCCGGTAAAGGCAAACACATCGGCAACCTGATCGGCCTGCAGCCCGGCGAGACCGTCAAGACGCTGGTCGCGGTGCGCAATCTCGAAGAAGAAAATAAGTATGTCTTCTTCGCTACGCGCAAGGGCCTGGTGAAAAAATCGGAGCTGCGCGAGTTCATGCACGTGCGCTCCAACGGCATCAACGCCATCCACATTGAAGACGGCGACGAACTGGTCGCGGTTCGCATCACCGACGGCAACCAGATCGTCTTCCTGGCCAGCCATGAAGGCATGGCCGTGCGCTTCGACGAAAGCCACGTCCGCCCCATGGGCCGCGCCGCTTACGGCGTCTGGGGCATCGACCTGGAGGAGAAAGACTACGTAGTCGGCATGGCCACGACAACGAAACCGGACGCTCCCGCGCCGGTCAAGGAAAAAGTCGAAGGCGAACCCGAAGCTATCGACGTAGCCGTCAAAGGCACGCTGATTCTCTCCGTCACCGAAAACGGCTACGGCAAGCGCACGCCCGCCGACGAATACCGCCTGACCAACCGCGGCGGCAAGGGCGTGATCAACGTGAAGACCACCGAGCGCGTCGGCAAAGTCGTCGCCATCGCGCAGGTCGACGAAACCAGCGAAGTCATGCTGATCAGCCACTACGGCAAAATCATCCGCATGGACTCAACCACAATCCGCGAATCCGGCCGCAACGCCCAAGGCGTGAGACTCCTGAACATGGAACCCGGCGACCGCGTGGCGGCGGCAGTAGTCATCGCGCCAGACGCCGAGCCAAATGGCGGCAACGGGGGCACGCTGATTCAGTAGGGAACCCGTTTGGTACCTTGCACAGAAGCGCCTGATACGATGCAATGCGGTGGACGGACCTTAGTGATGACAGACGTGCTGAGCTTGCTCTAAGCTTGGGGATAGGAGGCCACGTGATGGAACGAAGTGACATCATGGAAGTTCCGATCTATGGAATTTCCGAAGCGGCTCAGTACCTGAGGGTGCCTCTCAACACCCTTAGGTATTGGACGCGAGAGGAAGCTTCTGCAACCCCGCTGGTTCAGTTGGCTGGAAGGGATCCGGCCCGACTCTCATTCCGCAACCTGCTCGAATGCCACGTGATCAGCAGCATGCGCGCGGTGTACGACGTGCGGGTGCCAAAGGTTCGCAGAGCCCTAGAGGCTTTGGCCAAATACGTCCAGCACAAACATCCGTTGATTGAACAGGCCTTCCAGACCGACGGCCGGGACTTGTTTATTGAACACCTCGGGAGCATCGTGAATTTGTCGAGGCACGACACACAGATTCTGATCCCCAACGTCATGAAGTTTTACCTCGAGCGCATCGAACCGGACCCCAACGGCTTGTTTAAGCTTCATCCATTTGTCATGGAACGAAAGCCGAGTGAACCAAAGCTCATCCAACTGAACCCCGCAGTCGGCTTTGGCAAGCCGGTTATAACCGGCACGGCGATCTCCACGGCGGTGATTGCATCGCGCTTCAATGCGCGCGAGTCGGTGCCCGATCTCGCTTCTGAATATGGCGTTGAGCCCAAACAGATCGAAGAAGCAATCCGCTGGGAGCAGAAGACAGCCGCCATCGCGGCCTGAAGACTTTGTTCTCTTTCTCGACGAGAACCTTCACAACTGCAAACCTATCTTGGATGCCCTCGTGCAACAGAGCGTCCAGTATCAACGTCACGGTCAGCACTTTTCTCCTGGAACGCAAGACACTGAGTGGCTGCCCTTTGTAGGGGAGAAAGGTTGGATCTTGATTACGAAGGACAAGCGCATCCGGTTCAATGACTTGGAGAAGGAGGCCGTAATTGCTTACCGGGTTCGTGAATTCTATTTCACCTCGGGAAATTACAGCGGTGCCGAGATGGCGGCGATGCTAATTGCCGCCTTACCTGAGATTATTCGAATCTGCGAGAAGCAGCCTCCTCCGTTCTTTGCCAGTATCACCAAGGCAGGTAAGGTACACCTGCGGCTGCAAGGAACCTAAACAAGCTCACCCCCATTCAACGTCTTGTCCAAAGACCTCCGGGGCAGTCCTTGCCTCTTGCCCGACGAACCTCAGCGGACGAAACCGTCACTGATCGCGATCACTTACGTCGCGGCTTAAGTCCGCGACCTTTCAGTTCTGGTCCCAGAGAGGGCGGCGAAACTAGATTCGCCAGCTCGACTCGGCTCCTGGTGAGCAGGACCCAGGCTTCGCGGTAGCATTCGTAGCGGTAGCTGGCCTTCTTTGCCGGCTCGACGACGGGGCTTAGCATGGCCATGGTGAGTCGTCGGGTGCCGAGCAGCAGGGCTGCCGGGATCAGATACCAGGCGTCGACGGGGATGACGTAGGCGGCGAAGAGGTCGATCTGGTCGAGGGAGTAGTCGCGTTTTTTCAGGTGGTTGGGCATGAACATGCAGCGATAGCCTGCGCCGGAGCGGGCGGTGGTGGATTTGACCTGCACGCGGAGGAAGTTCGCGCCGTGTTCGATGCCGACGTCGTAGGCCTGCATGTCTCCCCAGGGCTTGCTGACGGCGAGGCGGCGCTGGGCGGCCTGTGCCATGAATTGCAGCTCGACCCATTCGCCGCGCTGTTTGAAGCTGGTGAAACGCTCCCAATGTTTCAATTTTTCTCCCGCGTTGTGTTCGTCCCAGATCGTGCTGCCCGCTCGGGCGGACCCTTCGGCGTAGCTCAGGCTGGCTGCCTCCCGCCGCTGCGCGTTTTGGTGTAGCTTGGACTTTTGGGCAAAAGAAAAGGCGCGACCTGTGGCCGCGCCTGGATGAAAACTGTCTATATATCCAGAATATCAAATTGAGCGGGGTAAACCGGAAAGGGAATTCAACTTTCTATTTGCCGTGTTTGGTTGGGGTTAGGCTCGATCGCGTAATTTCTGCCTATTGACAGGATTTCGGCGAAGCGGGGCTCTGACGGGATTTCGTGCGAATCCCGCGAGTCGATCCGCGTTAGAGCCATGCGGGTGTCCTACCCATTCACGAGCGCCATCATGTACTCCGGATACCTTCCGCCCGCGGCCGCATCCGCGGGAAAGACTTCATCAATGCGCCGCAAGTCTTCCTTGGTCAACTCGACCGCATTGGCACCAACGTTCTCTTCCAGATATTTGCGCCGCTTCGTCCCCGGAATCGGAACAATATCCGAACCCTGGGCCAGCACCCACGCCAGCGCCAGCTGTGACGCCGTGCATCCCTTCTCGCGAGCCATGTCTTCCACTTGCCGCACCAGATCCAGGTTCTTCTGAAAATTTTCTCCTTGAAATCGCGGGGAGTGCCGCCGGTAATCGTCCTCGGGAAAATCTTCGAACTTTTTGAACTGCCCCGTCAAAAATCCGCGCCCCAACGGACTGTAGGCCACGAACCCGATCCCCAACTCGCGGCACGCGGCCAGAATCCCGCTCTCCGGATCGCGCGTCCACAAAGAATATTCCGTCTGCAACGCGGCAATGGGATGCACCTTTGCGGCTCGCCGCAGGGTCGCGACCGAAGCCTCGGAGAGGCCGAGATACCGCACCTTGCCGGCCTTCACCAGCTCGGCCATCGCGCCTACCGTCTCTTCAATCGGCGTGGCCGGATCGACGCGATGCTGATAGTACAAATCGATCGTCTCGACTCCCAATCGCCGCAAACTGGCATCGCACGACTTGCGAACATAATCCGCCTTGCCGTTCACGCCGCGCACACTCGGATTCGCCGGATCGCGGACGATTCCAAACTTGGTGGCCAGCACGATCCCATCGCGCTTGCCCTTGATCGCCCGACCGACCAGTTCTTCATTCTTGTACGGCCCATAAACATCGGCCGTGTCGAGAAAGCTGATGCCGAGTTCGAGCGCCCGATGAATCGTCGCAATCGATTCCTCGTCATTTCCCGGGCCATAAAACTCCGACATGCCCATGCATCCCAACCCCTGGGCCGAAACTTTGAGACCACTGCGGCCAAGCTCACGAATCTGCATGATTGCTCCCAGTAGCGCCGGCATCCTGCCGGCTGTCCCGCGGACGTCTCGACTGCGTCGCATTTTATCTTCATTTAAAGATGTCAGGAATCGTCGCGAGGATGCGGCAATCTCGACGCGGATCAGCTTCTGATCCGAATCCGTGGCTTGGCATTCGGCAAGACTTGTCCGATCTCGACTGCGTTCACACCCGCATCGTTAAGGGCCCTGGCTAAGTTCCGCCGATCGGACGTCGAAATCAGCAACCCTCCAGCAGTCTGCGGATCAAACAGCAGAGCTCGCACTTCCTCCGGCACGGCTTCGTCATATTCGACCAGGCACTCCGCGAAATCGCGGTTGTTCTTCAAGCCACCCGGGATGTACCCCGCGCGCACGCTTTCCAGCGCTCCATCCAGGAAAGGAATTGCGCCCACAGAAATACCGATCGACACATCCGAGGCTAGCGCGAGTTCGCGCGCGTGGCCGATCAGGCCGAATCCGGTCACATCGGTCATGGCACTCACCCCGAAATCGCCGCCCGTTATCACTTCCGTGGCGCGCTTGTTCAGCGTGGTCATTGACCGCACGGCCGCATCAATCCACGCGGCCTGGGCCTTGCCTTTCTTGATCGCGGTCGAGATCACTCCGGTCCCCAACGCCTTGGTGAAAATTAGGGCATCGCCGGGCTTCGCGCCGGCGTTCGCCAGAATTTTCTTGGGATGCACGACTCCGGTCACCGAATATCCGAACTTCGTTTCTTCGTCGCGAATGCTGTGTCCGCCAATCACGGTGCATCCCGCCTCGATCATCTTCGACAGTCCGCCGGCCAGAATGCGCTCCAGAATTTCCAGCTCGGCCTTTTCCGGAAAGCACACGAGCGCGAGTGAGGTCAGCGGCTTGCCACCCATCGCATACACGTCGCTCAATGCGTTGGTCGCCGCGATCTGACCGAACGTATACGGATCGTCGACAATGGGCGTGAAGAAATCCACCGTCTGCACCAGCGCCTGATCCGGCGCGATCAGATACACTCCGGCGTCGTCGGCATGATCGAAGCCGACCAGAACGTTTGGGTCGTGTTGCCGGGCTAATTTCCCAAGCACCGTGTCCAGCGCCGCCGGACTCAGCTTGGAAGCTCAACCCGCAGCTTTCACCGACTCCGTCAACCGAAATGGTTTGGTTTCTGGCACGAGTTCATTCTAGCCGGAGGATTGCTGGATGGCGATTATTGAGAGGCGTGTTTGGTTTTTTTCACTACTTCGAAAATGGCGGCAATTACCTTTTCGGGATCGAGCGTTGGGATCTCATGTCCCGCCGCAATGACCTCAATCTTCGCACCAGGCAGCCGTGCGGCAAATTCCTGCTGCGTTCGCAGAAACACCTCCATGGCGGAGGGTGGCTTAAATGGAAGATCGGATTGATTACTGACTAGTATTTTAACTGGCACTCGCGGCAGGGGACCGCTTTCCTCGATCTCTTTCAACGTGGGTTCCAATCCCAGCCACTGTGCGCGCACGACATCGCCGGATTCAGTTCCGATCCTCACTAGTTCTTGCCAATGTTCGACGTCGTGGGCTCGCAACCATCTCAAATATTCTGGTAACACCGCGTCAACGAAAACTACACCGCTAACTTCGTTGGGATATTGGCGGGCGAAGGATCGGATGTAGAGCCCACCTGCGGAGTGCCCGACCATGACGTAGGGAGGCATGACCCCTAGCTGACGCAACAGGGCATGTAAGTCTTTCGCGATCTGCTCACCGGTGCGCGGCAGCGAAGTTTCTTGCGATTGCCCGATCCCGGCGCGGTCGTAGGAGATCGTCGCACAGGACTTCGCGATTTCGGGCTGCACCTTCGCCCAGCTTCCGAGATCATTCACAAAACCGGCTTCAAAGATTACCGCCGGCTGACCTTGGCCGGCGACCGAGACATGCACCTGACGGCCGTCCACGGCGATGATGCGTCCGGCACCACTAGTAGCTTGCCCAACCATCAGACATGCAGACAAAGAAACCGCAGCGAAGACAAATCGAGTCGCTCGCATGCCGTTGTATACGTGAGCGGACCTTGCCAGGTTCCACACAAGAAAGTTCCACAAAGGAAAAGTGAAAAACTGCAGCCGCTACTTCACCGTCACATCCGTCACCCGCATCTCCGGATAATTCCGATTCCACTGCGCCGAAATGCTGTCGAACGTCAACCGGAACGGCTGCGTCTGGCCTGGGGCCAGCGGAGAAACGCTCAGGTCGACCGGCTCCAGATAAGCTCCATTCGTCCGAATCACCTGCAGCGGCATTTCCGGTTCCAGCTGCGCAACCTGCCCCATCTCGTCTTTGAATGTGACCTCCACCACAACATGGGTGACCGTCTTGTTGCCGGAGTTGGTCACGTCTCCGTCGATGTAGCTGACGGTATGCCCGATGAAATTCTCCGCCGCGCTCATCTTGAAATCGGAAAGTTTCACGCTGGCGATGTAGGGCGAAGCCGGCTTCGCGACCTTCTCGGGCTGGCGCATCAGCAACGCAACCGCCAGCGCACCCCCAATCACCACCGCCATTGCGATCGCAATAATCAAACGGCTGGAGTCGCGTTCCTCAGCGACCGGAGTTGGCTGTCCTAAACTGCCCTGTCCCAGGCTGCCCATGACAGGAATTGTAGGCTGTCGGTTTTCGATTGTCGATTTCTCGGTCGTATCCAGCCGGGTGCCCCATTTCTCGCGCGGCACTTGCGCGAGAAGTGGGGATGTCCCGAGCCAGGCGAAACCAGCCTAAGCTTTCCGCGCGGCCAGCAGCTTCGCCGCATTTTCGTGATACACCTTCTGCAAAATCGTATCGTCGAGACCGAGCCCGTTCAAACTCCAGTGGTAGCCGAACTGTTCATTCTCATAAAAATGTTCGTCGAGCGATTCCAGAATTCTGAACGTAACCCGGTACATCACGGTGTCAACGCCCATATCCGTCCCGTAAACCAGCCGGTCCGCGTGCTTTGCATAAAACTGCGCAGCGAAGCGCGGGATTGGCGCCGTCTCCGCATACCGCGCAGAAATGTCGGCATACAGATTCGGATTCCGCTCCAGCACCTCGCCCAGCCGCGCTAGATCATAGTCGAGATTGGCGAAGTGGCACGCAATGAACGTCGTATTCCGGTGTCGAGACAGCGTCCGCTCCAGAATGTCAATCATCCCCGACAGCTTGACGATGTCCGGCTGATTATCCAGCCGCCACTCCCACGCATTCATCAGCCCGTCGTTGTGCCGGTCCATCTTTTCGTACATCCAGATCGGGTCGGCCACGTGCAGACTCACCGGCATTCCCAACTCGCCACATTTCCCCCAAACCGCGTCCATGCGAGGATCGTCGGGATGCATCCCCACTGCATTCGATTTTCCCGACCGCAATCCTTTCCCCTTATCATGAATCTCTCCCACGCCGCGCGCCCCCGCCTGCTGGCAGCGTTCCAACTCTTTTACGGCAGCTGGTCCAAATCCCGGTTTGTCGAAGCCCGCGAAATCAAATCCGCACCACATCTCAAATCGCTCGGGATGCCGCATGTACTTCTGCCGAATCCCGTCAAACTCCGCGCCCGTCGTCATCGTCAGGATGATCGTCTTCTCCACTCCCACCTCATCCATGTTCCGCACCCACTCGTCGATCTCGTGCTCCGTCTTAACGTACGGATGCGAGTGCATGTCGATGATGGGAAACTTAGCTTTTGGAATTTG
>Ga0210390_10006021_pt1 | contig 10147 bp, 6 predicted proteins | sample IncBWH11OmetaG_FD_161050 | JGI IMG/M metagenome (GOLD analysis project Ga0210390, IMG submission 161050) | Forest soil microbial communities from Barre Woods Harvard Forest LTER site, Petersham, Massachusetts, United States - Inc-BW-H-11-O ...
CCGCGCATGTGCATGTCGTGGAGGCTCGTGTCCTGCGAGTCGTAAAGCCCGTTTGTCTGCGCCTGCCAGACATCGAGCAACGCGCCGGCGACCGGCCGGCCGTCGAGGTCGAGCACCCGGCCGCTGACGAGCGTCGGCGGCCCGTTTTTGTCGCGGCCCGCGATGTTCCCGCCATAGGGCATCTCGGGCGCGCCCAGCCGGTGGAACGGGCCGAACACCGTCGACTCGGTGGCGCCGTCGGGCTTGTGGTGGCTCAACAGGTCGACCACCATCGACACCCCGAGCGTATCCGAAAACAGGATGAACTCCTGGCGCTTGTCGTCCGAGAGGTGGCCGGCCTTGGTCAGGATCTCGATCGCCCGGAACCACTCCGCCTCGGTCAAGTTGACCTCCTTGACGAACGCGTGCAGGTGCCCGATCAGGCTTAGCATGATTTGCCGGAGCCGCGGGTCCGGCGTCTGCGCGAAGCGCGCCAGAGCCTCCCCGGTGATGTCGTCTTCGGTCGTGTTGCGCGATCCCGCCATTGTCGAGCTCCTCGGTCGCCTGCGGCGCCAATCCGTCGCGAAGGGTCGTCTGCGCGCCAGCGCAAACGCAATCGGATGCGCCTGTCAAGCGCCGGCAGCCGGCCTTCGCGCAACCGCCGCAGCAACGGCAGCCGGCTTGTCGCAACCGGACCGCCGCGCCGGCCGGCGCGGGGCGGCGGCTGAAACAAGGCTGGCCGCCGGCGACCGCGGCATCGGGTCGTAGACGATGCGCGCCGCCGTCTTAGGGTCGTTGCGCGGGCGGCTCCTCGTGCTGCTGATGCTGGTGGCCGCGGCCGCGGTCGCCGCCGGCATTCTGATGTTCGCCTTGTTTCGCCAGTCGGCGACGGCGCGGGCCGGGCAGGCCGAAGCCGAGGTTGGCCGCGCCTGCGACGCGATCGCCGGCGCCTATCGGTTTTACGGCGCCGGGTGGCGCGGGCCGGCACCGGGCGCCGGCAACGCGAGCCTGCGGCGCGATCTCGGTGCGGTGCTGCAGACCGCATTGCGCGAGCGGCCGGGTGTCGAAGGCGGGGTCTGGCAAAACGGCGTCGGATCGCTCGCCTACGCCTTCCCGACCTACCAGGGCACTGGCCCCAAGACCGACGTGCCCGAGGCGGAGCTGACCCGGATCCGGGCCGCCAACCGTTCGGCGCTTGCCGACGAGCGGCCGGTCGCGACCCGCTACGACGCCTCGACGCAAATCCTCTTGATGGCGGCGTGCCCGCTGCCCGGCCCGGTTCCGGGATTGACGGCGTGGACGATGACCCGGGTGTTCACCTTTGCCGGCAGCGGCTATCGGCTGCTGATGGCGGGGCTCGGCATTCTGCTCGCGACGGTGCTCGCGGCCGCCGCGTTGCTGGCGCGGCTGACGACGAGCTGGCCGCGGCACATCGGGCACATCGAGGCGATGCTGCAGACCCACGACATCGAGACCCTGCCGGTGCTGCCGGCGACCGGCGAGCGCGAGCTCGACCGCGTCGTCGTGGCGCTCAACGACGCCGGCCGGCGGCTGGCGGAAGCGCGGCGGCGCGGCGAGCGACTGGCGCGGCAGATCGCGTCCGGCGAGCGGCTCGCGGTAATCGGCCGGGTGGCGGCGGGGTTGGCGCACGAGATCCGCAACCCGATCGCGGCGATGCGGTTGAAGGCCGAGAATGCACTGAGGCTCGGCCCCGACCGCAAGGATCAGGCGCTCGCCGCCATCCTCGGCCAGATCGACCGGCTCGACGGGGTGGTGCGCCGGCTGCTGACCTTGACCGAGCCGGAGCGGCCGCGCCTCGAGGCGGTGCCGCTCGCATCCTTTATCGCGGCCTGCGTCACGGCGCACGCCGAGCTCGCCAGGGCCAAGGGTGTGGGGCTCCGGTGCGAGGCCGAGGATGCGACGGCGCGCTTCGACGCGGGCCAGATGCGCGGCGCGCTCGACAACCTCGTCCTCAACGCCCTGCAGGCGGCACCCGGCGGCAGCGACATCGTCGTCACGGCGCGCCGCCACCTGGCGGAGCTGATCCTGTCGGTCGCCGATTCGGGGCCGGGGCCGCCGGCCGCGATCCGCGACCATCTGTTCGAGCCGTTTGTCACCGGCCGGGCCGACGGCTCCGGGCTCGGCTTGTCGATTGTCAAAGAAATTGCCGAGGCCCACGGCGGAACCGCGCGGCTAGACGTTTCTCAAGCCGAAACCGTTTTCAAAATCGTGGTCCCATGGCACTGATCCTGATCGTCGACGACGATGCCGCGATCTGCGAGGCGCTCGACGAGACCGTACGCGGCCTCGGCTACCAGCCAGTGGTCGCGCGGTCCGGTGCCGTGGCGCTCGACATGCTCGCGCGGTCCCCGGTCGACGGCGTGCTGCTCGATTTGCGCATGCCGGGCATCGACGGTCTTGAGGTGCTGCGCCGGCTGCGCAGCCGTGCTGCGGCGCCGCCGGTCGCGGTGCTGACCGCGCATGCGACCGCCGCCAACACGATCGAGGCGATGCGGCTTGGCGCCTTCGACCATCTGACAAAGCCGGTCGGCCGCGCGCAGCTGGCCGCGGCGCTGCGCGGAATGCTGGCCGCCGGGGCCGTCGCCGGCGCTGGCGAGCGCGAACCGGCGGGGGACGGGTTTGTCGGGTCAAGCGAGGCGATGCGGGCGGTGCAAAAGACGATCGGCATGCTCGCCGACAGCAACGCGACGGTCCTCGTCAGCGGCGAGACCGGCACCGGCAAGGAACTCGTGGCGCGCGCGATCCACGACCACGGCCGGCGCGGCGACAAGCCGTTTGTCGCGGTGAACTGCGCCGCGATCCCGGCGGAGCTGATCGAAAGCGAGCTTTTCGGCCATGTCCGCGGGGCTTTTACCGGGGCGGTCGGCGAGCGGGCGGGTGCGTTTCGCGAGGCCGACAAGGGGACGTTGTTCCTCGACGAGATCGGCGACATGAACATCGCGATGCAGGCAAAGCTGCTGCGCGCGTTGCAGGAGCGGATGGTGCGGCCAGTCGGCGGCAAACCTGTCCCGGTCGACGCCCGCGTGATCGCGGCGACCCATCGCGACCTCGGGCGGCATGTCCGCGACGGCGGCTTTCGCGAGGATTTGTTCTACCGACTGCATGTCGTGCCGATCCATCTGCCGCCGCTGCGCGAACGGGTCGCCGAAGTCGTGCCGCTCGCCGAGCATTTCCTGGCCCACGCCGGCAACAAGCGGCTCGCCGCCGACGCCGCCCGACTCCTTGTGGAGCATGCCTGGCCGGGAAATGTCCGCGAGCTGAAGAACGCGATGGAGCGCGCCGCCGCACTGGCCCGCGGAGACGTGATCGCGGCCTCGGACCTCGATTTTATCGGCCGGGCGCGCGCGAGCGAGCCAGCCGCACCCGATTGGCCCGAAGAGGACCTGCCGTCCGCCACCGCCCGGCTCGAGGCCATGCTGATCCGCCGCGCTCTGGCAAAAAGCGGTGGCAACCGCGCCGAAGCCGCGCGCCTCCTCGGGATTCACCGCCAGCTGCTCTACGCCAAGCTCAAGCAACACGGCCTCGACCTGTCCGAGGAACGGACAGGCGGCGTCGGCGAAACCGACAGCTAGCCTCGGTCAGGTGTCGCTATCCTATTGATATTGCGTTAGTCTGGAATTGGCACGGCGCATGCGCCGTAACGCTCGGTCGTTGCTTCCTCAAGGTGACCGAGATGATATCCAACCGGAACGCGGTTTTGCTCGCCGCGTCCGCAGTCGTTGCGCTCGCCGGCGGCGCCGCGGCGCAGACCCCGCCGCCGCCCGCGGCCGCCGCAACCGGCGCCGAGGCGGCACCGTTGTACAACCCCGACCAGTTGCCGGCGCAGCGCGGCAAGGTCGAAGAGTTCACGCTGACCCCGCGCGGCGACATCGACGGGCTGATCCTCGCCGACGGCACCGAAATCGTGCTGCCGCCGCACCTGTCGACACAGATCGCCTACTCGGTCAAGCCCGGCGACACTGTCGTCGTCCACGGGCTGCACGCCGCCGCCCTGCCCTTGATCGAGGGGGTGTCGGTCACCGACGAGGCGACCGGGCGCACCGTCGTCGACAACGGGCCGCCCGCGCCGGGGGCCGGGCCGCCGCCGCCACCCCCGCCCGCGCCACCGCCGTCGGCCGACGCGGACGTGGCCCCGAGTGCGCCGCTGCCCGGGCTGACCGAAATCCGCGGGCGGGTGCGGATGACGCTCTACGGGCCGCGCGGCGACGCCAACGGGGCATTGCTCGAGGACGGCACCATTTTGCGGCTGCCGCCGCCCGAGGCCGGCCGGCTCACCGACCTGCTGCAGCCCGGCCGCACGCTCGTCGCCGAGGGCAGCGAGCTGGTCAGCGCCCTCGGCAAGGTCGTCGAGGTGCGCCAGCTCGGCCCGTCGCGGACCCAACTGAGCCTGGTCGCGGGGCCGCCGGGACCGGGCCCGGGCCCGGGGCGCGCGCCGCCGCCGGGTGGCGGGCCGGCACCGCCGCCGCCGCGGCCGTAGGGCGCCGATGCCGACGGCGCGCCCGGCGCCGGCCGACAAGCCGCCGCCTTCCACGGCGCCTTTTCGCGGGGCGTCGCTCGACGCGCTCAATTTTCTGCTCGCCGACGTGCGCGGCGCGCTCGGCCCCTATCTGAACGTCTTTCTCGTCACCCAGCAGCAGTGGAGCCAGGAGGCGGTCGGCCTCGTCACGACCGTGGGCGGGCTGTTGGGCCTTGCGGTGCAGACCCCGGTCGGCGGGTTGATCGACGCGACGCGATGGAAACGCGGGCTGATCATCACCGCACTCGCGGTCCTCGCCGCCGGGGCGGCGACGATCTACGCGGCGCCGAGCTTTTGGCCGGTGATGGTCGCCAACGCGCTGATGGCGGCGGTCGGCGACGTGTTCGGCCCGGCGGTCGCGGCGTTGACCCTGGGGCTCTACGCCCGCGCGGCGTTGGCGCGGCGGATGGGCCGCAACTCGGCGTTCGACCATGGCGGCAACGTCGCGATCGCCGCGGCGGCGGGCCTGGTCGGGTGGGCGGTGTCGCAACGCGCGGTGTTTCTGCTCGTCCCGGTCTTTGCGGTTCTGGCGGCCCTTGCGGTTTTGTCGATCCCGTCCGCCGCGATCGACCACACCCGGGCGCGCGGCGGCGAAAAGGAGGACGACGGCGCGCCGCAACCGTCGGGTCTCAGGGTCTTGCTGACGTGCCGGCCGCTGCTGCTCTATGCCGGCTGCACGATGCTGTTCCATTTTGCCAACGCGCCGTTGCTGCCGCTTGTCGGCCAGAAATTGGCGTTCGCGCACAAAGGCGTGGCGACGGCAATGATGTCGGCCTGCATCATCGCCGCGCAGATGATCATGCTGCCGATCGCGCTGATGGTCGGGCGCACCGCCGACCGCTGGGGGCGCAAGCCGCTGCTGTTGATCGGTTTCGGCATCCTGCCGATCCGCGCGGTGCTCTACACCTTCTCGAACGCCAGCGCCTGGCTCGTTGGCGTGCAATTGCTCGACGGGGTCGGCGCCGGGATCTGGGGTGCGATCACGCCCTTGGTGTTGGCCGACCTGATGCGCGGCACCGGCCGCTATAATGTCGCACAAGGCGGGGTGGCGACGGCCCAGGGTGTCGGGGCATCGCTGAGCGGGCTCGCCGCCGGGGTGATCGTCGAACATTTCGGCTATTCGGCGGCGTTTCTGACGTCCGCCGCCGTGGCCGCGATCGCGTTTGCAGCACTCGCGCTCGCGATGCCCGAAACCGCGCGGAACGGCGACGCGGCGGCGCCGGGCCGGGGGGCGACGGAGGCGGACGCCGCCGGCTGGCCGGCCGAGGACGAGGCCGGGTGAGCGAGCCCCCGAGCCGTGATCTCGGCCGCGAGCGGCCCCACTCGGCGCGGCATCGCCGGCGGGCGTGGTGGGTCGCCGCGATGGTTGCGGCGGCGGCGCTGATCGCACTGCTCGCCTTCGTCGTCGCGGCGCCGCGCTCCACGGCTCTCGCCGGGGTGTGGCCGGGCGGGCTGCGGCTCGCGGCGGTCCTCGTCTTTGGCTTGACCTATGTCGTGATCGCCCTCGGGAAATTGCCCGGATTCTATCTCGACCGGGCCGGTGCCGCGCTGCTCGGGGCGGCGCTGATGGTGGGTCTCGGCGTGCTGCCGCTCGACCGGGCCTTGCGCGCCGTCGACTTCGACACGATAGCACTGCTGCTCGGCATGATGATCGTCGTCGGCAATTTGCGCCTGTCGGGGTTTTTCCGCCTTGTCACCAACTGGGTCGTGACCGGCGCCCGCCACCCGCTGCTGCTGCTGGCGGCGGTGACACTGACCTCAGGCTTTTTTTCGGCGTTTCTGGTCAACGACACGATTTGCCTGGCGCTGACCCCGCTCGTTCTCGATCTCGTGATGCGCCTGCGCCGCGAGCCCGTCCCCTATCTGCTCGCGGTGGCGATGGCGTCCAATGTCGGCAGCGTCGCGACGATCACCGGCAACCCGCAGAACATCATGATCGGCAGCTTTTCGGGGATCCCATATGGCAGCTTCGCCGCCGCGCTGACGCCGGTGGCAGGCATCGGGCTGGCCCTGACCTTTGGGCTGATCGCGCTGCTCCACCCGGCCGAGTTCCGCACGCGCGAGCGGCTCGGCGGGGCGCCCGCGCCAGCCCACGCCTATCGGCCGCTCGTAGTCAAGTCGGCGCTGGTCACCCTGATGATGATGGCGGGATTCTTCGCCGGCCAGCCGCCGGCCAAGGTGGCGCTGGTCGCGGGCGCGGTGCTGCTGGTGACCCGCGCCGTGCGGAGCGACAAGATCTACCGTGAGATCGACTGGCCGCTGCTGTTGATGTTCGCCGGTCTGTTCGTGGTCGTCGCCGGGTTTGAGAAGGCGCTGCTGTCGCCCGGCGTCGTCGCCGAGATCGGCCGCCAGCACCTCGACCGGATGCCGGTTTTGGCGGTGGTGACCGCGGCCCTGTCGAACCTCGTCAGCAACGTGCCGGCGGTGTTGGTGCTGAAGCCGTTTGTCGCCGCGCTGCCCGATCCGCGGCGCGCCTGGCTCGTCGTCGCGATGTCGGCGACGTTGGCGGGCAACCTGACGATCCTCGGCTCGGTCGCCAACCTGATCGTCGTGCAGCGCGCCGCCCGGCGCGGCGTGGCACTCGCCTTCTGGCAATATTTCCGGGTCGGCGCGCCATTGACCGTGCTGACCATCCTTGTCGGCTTGTGGTGGCTGTGAGGGTTCTCGTGGATGCCCTAATACCCCGCCCGATTGTTTATCCGGCACCTACTACCGTGGTGAGTGAAGCCGAAGAGGGACTACGCGAACAGCCCAAATCGGCGAAGGTAATCACTCTCGTCACTGAGCGGCATCCGATTTGGTGGCCCCGCGACGACGACGGCACCACCCTCGACGGCGGGATGACATCGCGGCGATCGGTTGTGGCCGCGGCCGTTCGGCGTGAGACTGGTGCGGCTCGCTAGGGAGTAACACCGGAGGCGGGGATGAGCGCACAGAACCATAATGAATTCGGCCAGCCGGTCGGCGCGCCGCTACCGGAGTGGCGGGTGCGGCCGCTGCCGCCGCGCACCGCGATCGAGGGGCGGTTTTGTCGGGTCGAGCCGCTCGACCCGACGCGCCATGCGGCGGAGCTTTTCGAGGCCAATAGTGAGGACCATGACGGCCGCTATTGGACCTACCTGCCCCACGGTCCGTACCCTTCGTTCGATCTCTACCGCGAGTACCTGGCGGCGGCGACCGGTCGCGGCGACCCGCTGGTCCACGCGATCGTCGACCGGGAAAGCGGCCGCGCGGTCGGCGTCGCGAGCCTGATGCGGATCGACCCGGCGGCGGGCGTCGTCGAGGTCGGCGGCATCAACTACAGCCCGCGGCTGCAGCGCCGGCCGGCCGCGACCGAGGCGATGTACCTGTTGATGCGGCGGGTCTTCGACGAACTCGGCTATCGCCGCTACGAGTGGAAATGCGACGCGCTCAACGCGCCGTCGCGGGCGGCGGCCCAGCGCCTCGGGTTTCGCTATGAAGGGCTGTTCCGCCAGGCGACGGTCTACAAGGGGCGCAACCGCGACACCGCCTGGTTCTCGATCCTCGACAGCGAGTGGCCGGCATTGCGCGCCGCGTTCGAAGCATGGCTCGACCCGGCGAATTTCGACGCCAAAGGGCATCAGCGCCACACCCTGCAAACCTTTCGGCGACCCGGCTAGGATCAGTCGTCTCTCCAACGAATCCCACGTCAGCATCCCTGACGCAATCCATGCCCACCGCCGGCCGACGGGCGCGGCCTTTGGCCGACCCAAGGATATGCGTGGATGGCCCCAGGCACATCGATGCCGTGAGGGGGCCATCCGCCCCATCAAGCCCCGGCAAGGCATGCTACAAATTGTAGAACCAGTATCGACACTCGATCCTGCAGGGTAGCAATCACTGACCGGACAGCCGTAGGACGAGCCCGGTGATGGCGATTGGGGGTCACCGCTGCACCCCTTGAGTGCGGCGAAGCATCGGTGTCGGTGGGTGCGGTATGCCGGAGAGGAGGACGGGCAAATGAGCGGCGCGCGCGGTGCGGACGAAAAGCAGTTTCGGCTCGAGGAGGCGACGATCGACGACTTGCACCGGGCGATCCGCGCCGGCGAAACGACGCTCGTCGCGATGGTGCGGCAATATATCGATCGCGCCCGCGCCTATAACGGCGTCGCCAGCATGCTGGTGACCGAGGATGGTGCGGCGGCGCCGGAGGCGGTGGGCGCAGTGCGGGCAGGGGCACCGCTGCGCTTTCCGACCGCGACTGTCGCGGCCCGGGCGATCTTCCCCGATCTCGATAAATATGCGGGTCCGCCGCTGGAGTTCGGGCATATGGAGGCGACCGCCTCCGATCCCGCGGTGCAGCAGCAATACGGCATGATGGCCGGCATCCCGGGCGGCGGCCAGCTGAACGCGCTTGCCACGTTGAACATCCGCGGCGAGCGCTCGGTGACCTGCCGCGGCGACTTCGACCGCCATCCCTCGCGCGGGCCGCTGCCGCCGGGCGCGCCGCCGGTCTGCGAGCACTTTCGTCGTCTGCCGGACGCGCTCGAACATGCCGCCGAGCTCGACGCCCGCTACGGCGCCAACCCTGACCTCGACGAAATGCCGATGTACGGCGTGGTCTTTTCGTTCAAGGACCCGTTCGACACCAAGGACATGCGCACGACCGCCGGTGGCGACGCGGCCTATGACATCGATTTCCCGGCGCGCGATCACGTCCTCGTCGAGCAGTTGCGCAACAAGGGTGCGATCATTTTCGCCAAGGCCGTGTGCACCGAATACAACGGCCGCGCCGGCAACCCCGGCGGCCGTCACCAGCCGGACAAGGTGCTCCCTTCGACCTTGGGCTACCAGCGCTCGAGCTGGGCCGGCAACCCGGCCAACCCCTATGACACGACCCGCGCCGCCTCGCTCGGCTCGTCCTCGGGGTCGGGCGTCTCGGTCAGCGCCAATCTCGTCATGGCGAGCCTCGGCGAGGAGACCCGCGCCTCGACCCGCGGCCCCGCCAACCACAACGCCGTGGCATTGATCCTGCCGCACAAGGCGATGCTCGGTTTCAACGGCGGGGCGATCGGTGCCGACATCTATTGCGACCGCAGCGGCATCATGGCGCGCACGATCGGCGACTGCGCCCGGGTGCTCGACGCGCTGAAGGACCCCGAGCGCGGCTATTACGATCCGCGCGACCCCTATACGACGGTGCCGCGCGCGTCGGTCTTGGCCGGCGGGTACGCATGCCACGCCGCGGTCTCGGGGGCGGCCGGTGCGCTCAACGGCCGGCGCATCGGGGTGATCCGCGAGTCGATGCTGGCGCGCCCCGGCGAGAGGGCGACGGTGCCGATCACGACCGCCGCGGCGGCTGAGATCAAGGCCGTGCTCGGCGACCGGCTGGGCGCGACTTTGGTCGAATCGGCCGACCCATTGTGGCAGCGCGACCCCGAGATCGAGCGGATGAACCCCGATTTCCGCGGCGCGCTGGCGCGACTGGTGCCGGTGTTCATGCCCGACCTCTTGTTCCGGCTCGGCCCCGACGGCACGCCCGTCTTCAAGGAATTCGCCGCGGCGATCCGCCCGACCGAGTTCACGCCCGGCAAGGTGTTTGGGTCGGGCCGGATGGCGCCGATCGACTACCTGGTGGAGCTCGCCGAGGGGCATGTCGAGCCGCCCATC
>Ga0210390_10006022_pt1 | contig 10146 bp, 14 predicted proteins | sample IncBWH11OmetaG_FD_161050 | JGI IMG/M metagenome (GOLD analysis project Ga0210390, IMG submission 161050) | Forest soil microbial communities from Barre Woods Harvard Forest LTER site, Petersham, Massachusetts, United States - Inc-BW-H-11-O ...
GGCGGCTCATTTGCGCCTTGGCCCATGGGCAGGGTTCAGGCGCAGGACCGGCGGGGGTCGAGCTGGGGCACAGCCCGGGAGTTCGACGCTTGGCACTGTCGCTGGCGGACGCCAGCGCGCCGTTCAGCCTCGGATCTTGGTCAGGACCTTCTCGCGGCGCTGCCGTTCTTCGCGAGACAGGTCGGGCGTCGACGCGACGTGCCCTGCCTGCGCCGTCTCGGCGTCGCGCAGCATGTCGGCGATACCCGAGTAGATGACCTCCACCGTGAAGTCGTCCAACTCCACGGCCGCCTTCTCGGTGCCGTCGTCGGCGACTTGAATGATCTTCACCATCAGTCCACCATCTCCCGCGCTCTGATCACGTCGTCCCGGCGTTCGATGGCCACGCATCCCCCGTCCCGGAAGATCCAACCGACCTCGCGCCATGGCTTCAGGTCGGGCAGCGACTCACGCTCGGCGGCGTTCACCTCACCCTGTTCCCTTACCTTGACCCCCGACCCCATGGAGTCAGCGTGCGCCCCGGTTGTGTCATGTCCGGTGACACTCGGTTGCAATTGGGGTGCGCTCCCGAACCCCCTTTCGCACGTCGCTGTCCCCCGGGGTCGGAGGGGTCAGCGGGCGAAGAGGTGCCAGCCGAGCCAGGCCCAGCCGATGACCAGCGGCACTCTGAGCCAGGGGTCCGTGGCCAGTCGCGCCAGCGCCGCCGAAGGCCGGACCACCCCCGCTGTCGACGTCGAGCGCGACAAGGCCCACAAGAGCAGCGTTGCGACCGCAAGCACCGCCCAGACGGCGTAGCCCCACGACGAAGTCACGACGACCGCCCCGAGGCGGAGGCGACCGGCGTCCCGGCCCGGACGATGGCGGCGCCGAGCCACAGCCAGGCGAAGAACGCGACCGCCTTGCCGGCGTAGTGGGCGTCGAACGCGTCCGCCATGGAGCTGAGTGTCGGGTGCGCGCTCCGCGCTCCCCGCCAGAGGTATTCGACGAGCTCCCACCCCGCCACGAACGCGAGCAGGACCACCCATCCCAGATAGGGATGCCGCGACGGGGAACGGCCCGACGCCGCGAGCACGTCGGAGCGGTCCGGACGGAGCGGCCACCTGACCGCCGCCAGCACGGCCACCAACGCAATCGGGATCGCCGTCATCACGTCGGCCGCCCACGTGAACGGCGTCGTCGCGGCCGCACCGAGTGCGTAACCGGCGGACACCACCGCCGCGCCGCCAGAGAACAAACGCATTCCGTGCGAGCGGTGCTCGTCCGAAGGCACCGCGACCCGCTTAGCCGGCGATGGGAAGGAGCGTGGCCCGGGCCGGACGGGACCCCCCGACCCCGTCGCCGGAGCGCAGCCGGACCGGGCCCGGTGAGGCGACGTTCCGGTGGAGGTACGCCAATCCGGCCCACGCACCGAGCTCGATGCTCCAGGCCGCCGAGGTCAACGTGCCCACCACCTTGTCATCCGCGGCACCGTCGCCGTCAGGGGCTTCGCCCGCGTGCAGCGTCATGCCCGGGGACAGGGCGTCGCCCTCCGGTGGACCGGCCGGCGCCAGGATCCCCACGAGCCGCCGCGGCACGTTGCCCCCACGCGCATCGATGCGGGCCACCAACTCCTGGCCCGTGTAACACCCCTTGGTGAAGCTCACCGTGCGAGGCACCACGCCTGCTTCGTGGGGGATCGTCTTCGTCGTCAGCTCGGCGCCCATGGCCGGCACCCCCGAGACGATGCGACAGGCCTCGACCGCGTCGGCGCCGCACGCAACGATCCCCGGCGGGAGGTCGAGACCCTCAGGGCCCAACACGACGTCCGACGGACCGAGCAGGTCCACGCCGCCCCATCCGTTCCACTCGAACGGCAACGTCATGACGCCCCGTTCGGCGAGGACCGTGAGCAGGCCGCCCGCCGGCCCCTCGACGCCGGCGCCCCGCAGCGACAGGCAGCGCCAGTCGAGCGGTTCGAGCTCGACCTTGGCGCGCAGCAGAAACCGCCGCAGACGCGCCACCACCGCATCCCCGTAGCCCGCGTCGAGGTCGAGCACGAAGCCCTGCCCGTCGGTCCGCGTCACCCGGAGGAGGGCACACAGCTTGCCGTCGGGCTCGAGGAGCAGGGAGTCGGCCGTCTCGCCCACCGCGAGCCCCACCACGTCCTGGCTGAGCTGGCCCTGCAGGTACTCCTCGGCGTCGGGACCGCGCAGCGCCAGCACGTCGCGGCTGACACGGAACGCGCCGGCGCCGCGGCGCAGCGCCGCCGTCTCGGCGTCGAGCTCACCGACAGTGCTCACGGGCGCCGGGACGCGCCCATCCGCCGCGCCGCCGTCACCGCGACCAACAGGGCGCTGGCCTTGTTCGCGCACTCCTCGTCCTCCGAGAGCGGGTCGCTGTCCGCGACGATGCCCGCACCCGCCTGCACGCTGGCGCGGCCGTCGGGCATCACGACCATGGTCCGGATCGCGATCGCCGTGTCCACGTTCCCGGAGAAGTCGATGTAACCGACGACGCCGCCGTAGACGCCGCGCTTGGTCACCTCGAGCTCGTCGATGATCTCCATCGCCCGCACCTTCGGCGCCCCCGAGAGCGTCCCGGCCGGCAGAGTCGCTCGCAGGACGTCGATCGGGCCCTTGCCCTCCGCGAGCTCCCCCGACACCTGCGACGTGATGTGCATGATGTGGCTGTAGCGCTCGACGGTCATCAGCTCGTCGACCTTCTCGGTCCCGAACCGCACCACCCGCCCCACATCGTTGCGGGCCAGGTCTACCAACATGATGTGCTCGGCCAGCTCCTTGGGATCCTCGATCAGTTCCGACTCGAGCAACCGGTCGTGCTGTTCGCTCTCGCCCCGGGGCCGGGAGCCCGCAATCGGACGGGAAATGACCACGCCGTCGCGCAACCGCACCATCGGCTCCGGCGACGCACCCACGACCGTGACCTCGGGGAACCGCAGGAAATAGAGGTACGGGCTCGGGTTCAACAAGCGGAGCGCCCGGTAGACGTCGAACGGCTCCGCATCCAGCGTGAGGTCGTAGCGCTGCGAGAGCACGACCTGGAAGATGTCGCCCGCCTTGATGTACTCCTTTGCCGCCGCGATGCAGGCCTGGTACTCCTCCGACGTCATGGTCCGCACGGCTTCGGCCTTCTCCAGCCCGGGCGGCGGCACGGCCAGCAGCTGGCCGCCCCCGGAGGAGGGCACCGGCCCTCGCCCCGCACAGTCGGCCGCAAGCTCCTCCAGTCGCGCGCAGGCGGACGCGTACGCCGCCGACACCGCCTCGCTGTCGACCACGCCGTCGGGGGCATCGGGGACGACGACGTTGTCGACGAGCACGATGCGCTGGCGCCAGTGGTCGAAGGCGCAGAACTGCCCGATCACGACCAGCGCCGCGTCCGGCTGGCCGGCGTCGTCGACGGGCGGATCGGGAAGCCGCTCCACCTCGCGCACGACGTCGTAGCCCAGGTAGCCGACGAGGCCGCCGTGCAGTGGGGGGAGCCCGGCCAGGACGGGCGACTGGAACCGCGTCACCAGCGCCTCGACGGCGGCGAGGATCCCCGAGTCGGATGCGCCGAGACCGAGCCGGCCCGTGGCCTCCACGTGAGTACCCCGTGCGGTGAGCGTCGCCAGCGGTCGGCGGCCGACGAACGAATAGCGGCCCCACCGCTCGCCGCCCTCGACCGACTCGAAGAGGAAGCCGTCGCCGTCCCCCACCACGTTGGCGAAGCACGCGACCGGGGTCAGGGTGTCCGCGACGACCTCGCACCAGACCGGGACGATGGAGTGCTCCTTGGCCAGGGCGGCGAACTCGGCCGGGTCGGGGGCGAAGGCGAGCCCCGCACCCCCACCGGACCGGCCGTCCCCCACCGCCGCCGACGCCGGCGCCGGCCCCGGCGTCACGGCGCGGGCACCCCGGGTCCCGTCCCGATCGTGCGGTAGAAGCAGGTGCGCGCGCCGGTGTGGCACGCCCCCCGTCCGTGCTGGTCGACCAGCACCACCAACGCGTCGCCGTCGCAGTCCATGCGCACCTCGCGCACGTACTGGCGGTCCCCCGACGTCTCGCCCTTCTGCCAGTACTCCCGGCGACTGCGGCTGTAGAACCACGTCCGCCCGCTCGCCAGTGTGCGTCGCAGCGCCTCGGCGTCCATGTAGGCGACGGTGAGCACCGTGCCGTCGACCGCGTCCTGCACGACGGCCGGCACGAGCCCGTCGGCGTCCTTGTGGAAGTCCATGGCGGCCAGGAGGTCCTCGTCGAACGCGAGCGCCACGCCCTCGGGCACGGCCGAGACCTCAGACGACGGCCCGCTCATAGATACAGCCCCGTCCCGCTGTCGTTGCGCGGCGACGCGATCGCGTGGATGTCCCGCTCGCGCAGAATGACGTACTCCTCGCCGTGCACCTCGACCTCGAAGCGGTCCTCGGGGTTGAACAACACGGTGTCGCCGACCTTCACCGTGCGGACGTGCGGTCCCACGGCGACCGCCTCGGCCCACGTGAGACGCCGGGTGATCTGCGCCGTGGCCGGGATCAAGATCCCCGCCCGGGAGCGTCGCTCCCCGTCGGTCTGCGAGATCTGCACCATGACCCGGTCGAACAGCACGGTGATCGGCTGCTTGTCCTCGGTCTTCAGCCCCGCGCCCGGGCGCCGCACCTCGTGCTTCTCCGGCTTGGCCGCCTTGTCACCCACGGCCTCCTCGGCGGCCTCCTCGGCGGGCTCGGCCTTCTCCGACTTGTCGGGTTTTGTGGCCTTGGCCAGGCTCGATCCGTTTTTCGTCGTCGACGTGGGCACCTAGGCACGGTACCGCACCAACGCCCTACTCCTGGTCAGAGTGGTCGGACCGTGACCCCGTGCTCCGCCATGTACGCCTTCGCCTCGCCGATGGTGAACTCCCGGCGATGGAAGATGGATGCGGCCAGCACCGCGTCGGCCCCGCCGTCGACGGCCCCGTCGACGAGATCCTGCAGCCGTCCCACCCCACCCGACGCGATCACCGGGATGTCGACCGAGTCCACCACGGCCCGCGTCAGCGCGAGGTCGAAGCCGTCCTTGGTCCCGTCACGGTCCATCGACGTCAGCAGGATCTCGCCCGCCCCTTGGCCGGCGCACTCCACCGCCCAGGCCACCGCGTCACGCCCCGTCGGCGTCCGCCCGCCGTGCGTGTACACCTCCCAACCCCGGCTCCCCTCCCGCCTCCGTGCGTCGATCGCCACCACTGCGCACTGGCCCCCGAACTCGTCCGCGATATCGCGCACCAACGTCGGCCGTTCCACTGCCGCGGTGTTGACGCCGACCTTGTCCGCCCCGGCCCGGAGGAGGCGGCGTGCGTCCTCTGCCGCCCGGACCCCGCCACCCACCGTCAAGGGAATGAACACCTGCTCCGCGGTGCGCGCCACGACCGAGACCATCGTGTCGCGGCCGTCGGACGACGCGGTGATGTCGAGGAACGTCACCTCGTCGGCTCCTTCGGCGTCGTAGCGCGCCGCGAGCTCAACCGGGTCGCCCTCGTCGGTCAGGTCGACGAACTGCACGCCCTTCACGACACGGCCCCCCGTGACGTCCAGACAGGGGATCAGACGGACGCTGCGCACGCGGCGATGCCTTCTTCCACGCTGAACCGGCCTTCGACCAGTGCCTTGCCGACGATCGCCCCGGCCAGCCGCCGCCCCCCGGCCTCCAACTCCGCCAACCGATGCAGATCCTTGGTCGTGCCGACGCCTCCCGATGCCACGAGCGGCAACGCCGTCTGGCCCAGCAGTCCCGCCAGCCCGTCGACGTTGGGCCCCTCGAGCGTGCCGTCCCGTTCCACCTCGGTCACGACGACCGCGCCGAGCGGCTCGGCGGACCACAGCGCCAAGAGGTCGCCGACCGACCACCCCGACCCGGCCAGCCATCCTTGCGCCTGCGCCTCGGCCACCCCGTCGTCGTTCACGCGGTAGTCGAGGCCGACGACCACTCGTCCCGGCCAGCGACGCGCGCAACGCCCGGCAAGTCCCGGATCCTCCAGCGCTCCGGTCCCAAGCACCACGCGCGCCACACCCGAGCTGAGCAGCTCCTCGGCGGCTTCGTCGGTTCGGATCCCGCCCCCCGCCTGCACCTGCACCGCCGACCGTGCCGCCAGGTCCACGATCTGCGCCAGCGCGGCGCGCTCGTGCGGCACCCCCGTGCGGGCCGCGTCGAGGTCGACCACGTGGATCCACCGCGCGCCGCCGTCGATGTACCGCGTCGCGAGTTCGGCCGGATCGCCGTAGCGCTGCTCGCGGCCGAAGTCGCCCTGGGTCAGGCGGACCGCGGCGCCACCGCGGAGGTCGATCGCCGGCAGGAGGTCCATCAGGCCGCCGCGGCGAGATCCACGAAGTTCGAGAGCAGTCGCAGGCCCGTCGACCCCGACTTCTCCGGGTGGAACTGGGCGCCCCACAGGAAGCCCCGGCAGGCCAAGGCCGCCACCGGACCGCCGTAGTCACAGACGGCCACCGTCTCGTCCCCGACCGGCGGCGCGAACGAGTGCACGAAGTAGACCCATGGCCGTGGGCCCAGCCCGCGCAACGGGACGGGCTCGAGGCCCTCGCTGCCAGGTGTCTCCAACCGGTTCCACTGCATCTGCGGGTGCTTCACGCCGGCCGGCAACGCGGCCACGTGACCGGCGAACACACCGAGACCCTCGGCGCCCGGCGACTCCACCGACCCCTCATAGAGGAGTTGAAAGCCGATGCACACGCCGAAGAAGGGCACGCCGTCGGCCAGGGCCGAGCGCGCCGGGCCTTCCAGTCCGCTTTCGCGCAACGCCCGCGCGCAGGCACCGAACGCTCCCACGCCCGGCAGCACCACCGCGTCCGCTGCCGCGACGTCGGCCGGGTCGGTCACGAGCCGCGCGGCCGCACCGACGTGCTGCAGCGCCTTCTCCGCCGAGCGCAGGTTGCCGATGCCGTAGTCGAGGACCGCGATGCGCGGCGACGCCGTCACAGGCTCCCCTTGGTCGACGGGACGCCACCTCCCTCGACGCGCACGGCGTCGCGCAGGCACCGCGCCACACCCTTGAAGCTCGCCTCCAGCATGTGGTGCGTGTTCTTCCCCTCGAGGCGCCGGATGTGCAGCGTCAGGTTGGCCGCCGTGACAAAGGCGCGCCAGAACTCCTCGGCCAGCTGCGGGTCGAAGGGTGGCGAGCCGAGCCCGGGCGTGTCCGGCGCGAAGTCGAGCCCGTAGGCGAGGTACGGACGGCCCGAGAGGTCGAGCGCCACCTCGATCAGTGCCTCGTCGAGCGGCAACAGGATGGACGCGAACCGCCGGATGCCCGCCTTGTCCCCGAGCGCCTCGGCCAGGCAGCCCCCGACCACGATGCCCACGTCCTCGACGGTGTGGTGCGCATCGATGTGGAGATCGCCCTGCGCCTTGACCGAGAGGTCGAACGCGGCGTGCTTGGCGAGCTGCTCGACCATGTGGTCGAAGAAGGGCAGGCCCGTCGAGACCTCGGCCCGGCCCGCGCCGTCGAGGTCCAGCGCCACGGCGATCGTCGTCTCCTTCGTGGCCCGGTCGCGGCGGGCGTGCCGGGGGGCGGGTGCTCCGGATGCGGCGGTCACAGGCTCTCCTTCAGTGCGCGCAGGAAGCGCTCATTCTCCTCGGTGGTGCCGATGGTGACGCGCAAGCAGCCCCTCAGGCCCTCCCAGCTGGCGCAATTGCGGATCAGGACCGAGTGGGCGAGGAGGGAGCTCCAGACCTCGTCGGCGTCGCGCTCGCGGGGGCGGAACAGGATGAAGTTGGCGTCGGAGGGCCAGCTGTCCACCGGCAGGTCGCCCAGGGCCGCCGCCACGCGGCCGCGCTCCTCGGTGATGCGGGCCACTCTTGCCTCCATCTCGGCCACGTGGCGGAGCGCAAGGAGCCCGGCCGCCTGGGTCTGCGCCGACAGGTGGTACGGCAGCACCACCGCCTCGCAGGCCGTCACCACGGCGGGGTCGGCGACGAGATAGCCGAGGCGCGCCCCGGCCAGGGCCCAGGTCTTCGAGAAGGTCCGGGTGACGACGAGGCCCCGGTTGGCGGGGCCCCGCAGGCTCAAGGCGGTCCACGGGGAGAACTGGCCGTACGCCTCGTCGACTACGACGAGACCCGGGGCCGCCGACGTCACCGCCGCCACCGTCTCCGGTGGCTCGGCCCTTCCGGTGGGGTTGTTGGGCGAGCAGAGGAACGTCACGTCGGGACGCTGCTCGCCGATCAGCGCCGTGGCGTCGGCCGGTTCGATGAGGAAGTCGTCGTCCCGCGACCCCTCCACCACCTCGGTGCCGGTGATGCGGGCGATGTGGGAGTGGAGCGCATAGGTCGGCTCGAACAGGACGGCCCGCCGGCCCGGCCCGCCGAAGGCCAGCAGCACGCTCTGCAGGACTTCGTTCGAGCCGTTCGCACAGAACACCTCGGCCGGCGTGACCCCGTGGAGGTCCGCGACGGCTTCACGCAGCTCGGTGGCGGGCCGGTCGGGATAACGGTGGAACGAGACCTCTTCGAGAGCGGCAAGGAGTTCCTTCCGCCACTCGTCGGGCGGCGCGAACGGCGACTCATTCGTGTTCAGGCGCACTTCGGCCTGCACCTGGGGCGAGTGATAGCCCTCGGAGAGCTGGAGATCCGGACGCACCGGCGGCACCGCGCTCACGACGCATCCTCTGCGCCGCCGTCCAGCACGGCCAGGCGGCGGCGCACCGACTCGGCGTGCGCCGGCAAGCCCTCCGTCTCCGCCAGGACGACGACCTTCGGGCCGAAAGCGCGCAGCGCCTCGGGGGACACGCGCACTGCGTGCACGTGCTTGCGGAAGTCGTCGGCACGGAGCGCTGACGCGAAGCGCGCGGTGCGGTTGGTCGGGAGGACGTGGTTCGGCCCGGCGATGTAGTCACCCATGCTGGCCGGAGACCAGTCGCCGATGAAGACGGCGCCGGCGCTCTGCACCTGCTCCAACAATTCGTCCGCATCGGGCTCGGCCACCATCAGCTGGAGGTGCTCGGGGGCCACCGTGTTGGCCACGGCCAGCGCCTCCGCCGGGCCGTCGACGAGGACCGCGATCCCGGCGGCGGCGAGCGTCGCCTCGAGGTCGCTGCGGCGCGGTGACGCAGCCACGATGTGATCGACCTCCGCCGACACGGCGTCGAGCAGAGCGGCGTCCCACGTCACCAGCCAGGCCAGCCCGTCGGGGCCGTGTTCGGCCTGGACGACGAGGTCGATGGCGGCGAATTCCGCGCGGGCGCCCGGGCCGGCGACAACGACGATCTCCGACGGCCCGGCGAATGCCGAGGCCACGCCCACGACGCCGGACACCTGGCGCTTCGCCTCCGCCACGTAGGCGTTGCCGGGCCCGGCCACAACGTCGACCGCGGGCACGCTCTCGGTGCCGTAGGCCAGCGCGCCGATGGCCTGCGCGCCGCCGATGCGGTAGACCTCGTCCACCCCGGCGACAGCGGCGGCACAGAGCGTGGCGTCGTCGACTCTGCCGTCGCCCCCGGGTGGTACACAGAGCGCGATGCTGCCAACGCCGGCGACGCGGGCCGGTGCGGCGCACATGAGGACGGTCGACGGATAGCGCGCCCGGCCCCCGGGGGCATAGATGCCGGCCCGCGCCACGGCGCGCGTCAGGTTGCTGACGGTGATCCCGTCGTGTTCGTGCTCACCCGGAGGAGTGCCTTCGTGCGCGTGGTACGCGACGATCCGCTCGAAGGCGACCTCGAGGGCGTCGCGCAGGTCCGCGTCGACCCGTTCCGAAGCCTCCTTTATCTCCGCAGCGAGGACCCGGAGTCCCGAGGAGATGTCCACCCCGTCGAAACTCGCCGTGCTCCGCACGACCGCCGCGTCACCCTCGGCGCGCACCTCGGCCAGGATGCCGGCGACCGCGTCGTGCACGTCGGCGCCGGGCACGTCGGGACGCGGCAGGGCCGCGTCGTACGGCGGTGACATGCCGCGGAGGTCCAGCACACGGAGGGACATAAGGTCACAAGGCTACCGGGGTGCCCTGGGCGCACCGCCCGAACGGAGGGACGCGCATGCGATCATCGAGGCATGTCGACCGCCGCCGAGATCTCGTCCCTGTCCTCCACGCTCCAGGAGCTGCACGAGCGCGTGACCGCCATGGCCGAGGGCGCCTTGGCCCGAGGCGACGAGGACATGGCGCACGAGCTCATTGCTGTGGAGCGTTCGC
>Ga0210390_10006024_pt1 | contig 10145 bp, 9 predicted proteins | sample IncBWH11OmetaG_FD_161050 | JGI IMG/M metagenome (GOLD analysis project Ga0210390, IMG submission 161050) | Forest soil microbial communities from Barre Woods Harvard Forest LTER site, Petersham, Massachusetts, United States - Inc-BW-H-11-O ...
CCCGGCCAGCACGCGGGTAGCGGCGGTGCAGTCCTGGCCGGCGTTGTAGTACCCGGCGTCGGTGATGCCCTGGACCGCGAGGTCGATGTCCGCATCGTCGAAGACGACGACCGGCGCCTTGCCGCCAAGCTCGAGGTGCACGCGCTTGAGCCCGGCGGCGGCGGCCTGCGCGACCTCAATGCCAGCCCGGACCGAACCGGTAATCGACACCATCTGCGGGATCTCGTGCGACACCAGCGCACGGCCGGTGTCCCGGTCGCCGCAGATCACGTTCAGCACGCCAGGCGGAAAGAACTCGGCCGCGATCTCGGCCAGCAGCAGCGTCGAGACGGGGGTCGTGTCCGACGGCTTCAGCACGACCGTGTTGCCGGCCGCGATGGCGGGCGCGAATTTCCAGACCGCCATCATCATCGGGTAGTTCCACGGCGCCACTTGAGCGCAGACGCCTACTGGCTCGCGCCGGATCATCGAGGTGTGGCCGCGCAGGTACTCCCCGGCCGATCTGCCGTCGAGGAGCCTGGCGGCCCCGGCGAAGAACCTGAGCTCATCGGCGATTGGCGGCACTTCATCGGCCCTGGTCAGGGCCACCGGCTTGCCGGTGTTGCGTGACTCGGCCTCGACGAGGTCCTCGGTCCTGGCCTCGATGGCAGCGGCGAACTTCAGCATCGCCAGGCTGCGCTCGGCCGGCGTGGTGTCGCGCCAGGTCTCGAACGCGGCGGCCGCCGTGCGCAGTGCGGCGTCGACGTCAGCAGCACCCGACACCGGAGCCTGAAGGTAGGCCTCGCCCGTGCTGGGGTCGATCACCTCGCTGGTTCGGCCGTCCTGACTGGGCACATACTGCCCGCCGACGAAGTTGGCCAGCACCTCCACCGCGATCCTTCCGTCGAGCTGATCCCGCAGCCAACTGAGCCGCAGCCAAGTACGAACCCTGACAGAGAAACGGCAGCTGCACAAGTGAATCAGTAACAAAGTGGTCAGTCATCTACGGAATCAGTTGACAGACGCCGATAGCATGGCAGCATGGGCTGGTGAAGGAGGCTGACGCATGGTGCACACGCCGACGGCTCCGCTCGCAGCGGGCGCCAGGAGCCGGGGCCCGGCGGGCGGGCGAGAGTCCGACAACAGGATCGTGCTCGATGACCTGTCGAAGCAGATAATCGAGCAGCTTCAGCAGGACGGCAGGCGCTCGTACGCCGCCATCGGTAAGGCCGTCGGCCTGTCCGAGGCCGCCGTGCGGCAGCGCGTGCAGCGGCTCATCGATGTCGGTGCCATGCAGATCGTGGCCGTCACCGACCCGATGACCCTGGGTTTCCCGCGCCAGACGATGGTCGGCATCCGCTGCGGCGGCGACCTGGAGCGGGTTGCGGGTCACCTCGCGGGTATGGAGGAAATCGACTACGTCGTCATCACGGCCGGATCCTTCGACATCCTCATTGAGGTCGTGTGCGAGGACGATGACCAGCTTCTGGAGATCCTCGGGCGGATCCGCGCCATCCCGAGCGTCACCACGACCGAGACATTTGTTTACCTAAGACTCTGCAAGCAGACCTACAGCTGGGGGACCAGATGAGCACGCCATACGGCAAGGACGAGATCGCCGCCCTCCAGGAAAAGGCGAGGCAGCACCTGTGGCTGCACTTCACCAGGATGTCGTCCTATGCCGACGGTGAGATGCCGGTCATCGTGCGCGGCGAGGGTCAGTATGTCTATGACCAGAACGGCAAGCGGTACCTCGACGGGCTCGCTGGCCTGTTCGTCAGCCAGATCGGCCACGGCCGCACCGAGGTTGCGGAGGCCGGCGCGCGGCAGGCCAGCCAGCTGGCCTACTTCCCGCTGTGGTCTTATGCCCACCCGCAGGCCATCGAGCTGGCCGACCGGCTGGCGACGCTCGCCCCCGGGGACCTGAACCGGGTCTTCTTCACCACCAGCGGGTCTGAGGCAGTCGAGTCGGCCTGGAAGCTCGCCAAGCAGTACTTCAAGGCCATCGGCCAGCCCTCCCGCTACAAGGTCCTGAGCCGGGCCATCGCTTATCACGGCACCACGATGGGGGCGCTGGCGATCACGGGCCTGCCTGGCCTCAAAGAGCCGTTCGAGCCGCTCCCGGCCGGCGGTGTCCGAGTGCCCAACACCAACTTCTACCGCGCGCCGGGATTTGTCGCCGACGACCTGACCGCGTTCGGGCTATGGGCCGCGGACGAGATCGAGCGGGCCATCCTCCGCGAGGGCGAGGAATCGGTCGCCGCGGTAGTGCTCGAGCCGCTGCAGAACTCCGGTGGCTGCTTCCCGCCGCCACCCGGGTACTTCCAGCGGGTTCGCGAGATCTGCGACAAGTACGGCGTGCTCCTCATATCGGACGAGGTCATCTGCGCGTTCGGCCGGCTGGGCTACTACTTCGGCTCCGAGCGGTACGGCTACAAGCCCGACATCATCACCTTCGCCAAGGGCGTCACCTCCGGCTATGCGCCGCTGGGCGGCATGCTGGTGACCGACCGGCTGATGGAGCCGTTCAGCTCGGGTCAGACGACGTTCCTGCATGGTGTCACCTTCGCCGGCCACCCGGTGTCGTGCGCGGTCGCGATGGCCAACCTCGATGTGTTCGAGAAGGAAGACCTGCTGGGCAATGTGCGGACGCACGAAGGGGCGTTCCGCGCGACCTTGGAGAAGCTCAACGACCTGCCGATCGTCGGCGACGTCCGCGGCGACGGCTACTTCTACGGCATCGAGCTGGTGAAGGACAAGGCCACCAGGGAGACCTTCGACGACGACGAGTCAGAGCGGCTGCTGCGCGGCTTCCTGTCCCACGCGCTCTTCGATGCCGGCCTCATCTGCCGCGCCGACGATCGCGGCGACCCGGTCATCCAGCTCTCGCCGCCCCTGACCTGCACCCAGGAGCACTTCGACGAAATGGAGCAGATCCTGCGGAGCGTCCTGACCGAGGCCTGGACGAAGCTATAGCAACTCCGGCATCCAGGGTCACAACTGCCTCCTGAGCTGCGCGCACCGGGGAGGGCACGGCGGGAAGTTATCCACTTGTAACCGGCTTGCGGCTAACCAAATGCCCTGTCCAGCGTGTCTATAGGAGTGAGGGACCAGGCGGTCTCGCAGGGGCGACCGCCAGGCACGCGCGGACGGGAGGACGCATGTCGAGCAGCGACTCTAGGTGGGTCGAGCTGGCCAGTCAGAATGAGCGGGTCTGGCAGGCCGGGGAATCGGGATGGAGCTCGACGGATCAGGCCGGCCGGCCAGCCCGTGACCAGTGGGCCGAGCTGGCCAGCCACAGCGAGCGGCTCGCGGCCGACAGTGATCCCGTGTTCCAGGATCCCCTGTTCCGGCCGGTGAGCCCTCGCCACCAGGAGACAGGCATGCGCCTGGTCGCCGGCGCAGCCTAGCGGGGCGCAGGCAGCAGGTCTTGCACGTGCTTCACTGCCTGATCGACGGGTACGCGCTCGCGCTCGCCACTGTCCCGGCTGACGACCTCCACCATGCCCTCGGCTAGGTCGCGGCTGCCCACGCTGACCCTGACCGGGAAGCCGATCAGCTCGGCGTCCTTGAACTTCACCCCTGGCCGCTCGTCCCGGTCATCAATGATCACATCGTGCCCGGCCGCTTGCAGCGCGGCGTAGATCGCCTCGGAGGCCGCGCGAACGGCCTCGTCCCTGACCGAGACCATGATCACGTCGACTTCAGCCGGTGCCACCTGCACCGGCCACGTGAGGCCCGCTTCGTCGTGATGCACCTCCGCGATCACGGCCATGGCTCGTTCGACGCCGATGCCGTAGCTGCCCATGATCGGGACTATCGCCGAGCCATCGGGGCCGAGCACGGTGACGCCGAACGCCTCGGTGAACTTCCGGCCGAGCTTGAAGATGTGACCGACCTCGATGGCCCGGATGAACTGCAATGGCGTGCCGCACCGAGGGCATGGCTCGCCGGCGGATACTTCGCGCAGGTCCGCCCACGTGCCGACCTGGATGTCGCGGCCGACGTCGACGCCGGTGAGGTGGACGTCGTCGGTATTGGCGCCCGTCGCCATATCCCGCCTGCCGCGCAGTGCGAGATCAGCGATGACCGGCAGGCCGGTGACTCCCACCGCGCCTAGGCTGCCGGGCAGCGCGCCGAGGGCAGCCCGGATCTCATCCGGCTGGGCCGGGCGAATGTCGGTCACTCCGGTGGCGTCGCTCAGCTTCTGATCCTGAAGCTGGTGGTCGCCCCGCAGCAGCACCAGTGTGAGCTGGCCGTCCATGACCTGGACGAGCGTCTTGATCTGGCGCTCGGCCGCGAGGCCGTAGCTGGTGGCCAGATCCTCGATGGTACGAACGCCGGGAGTGTCCAGCCGGGTCGGCGCGGCCGGCCCCGGCTGGTCCTCAAGCGGAGCCAGTTCCGAGGTTGCCCGCTCAAGGTTGGCGGCATAGTCACAGGTCGGGCACGTTGCGACCAGGTCCTCGCCTGCCTCCGACGGGCACATGAATTCCAGCGAGTCCTTGCCGCCCATGGTGCCGTTGGACGCCTCGGCCGCGATGGCCGGAATCCCGAGTCTGGCGAAGATCCGCTCATACGCACTGCGGTGTGCGTCGAACGACTTGTCCAGTCCGGCCTCGTCCAGGTCGAAGCTGTAGGAGTCCTTCATGGTGAACTCGCGCACGCGCAGCAGCCCGCTCTTCGCCCGTGCCTCGTCCCGGAACTTGGTCTGGAACTGGTACCAGAACTGGGGCAGCTCGCGGTAGGACGCGAGCTCAGCTGCGAGGGTGGTGAAAATCTCTTCGTGCGTGACCCCGAGCACCATGTCCGCGCCCTTGCGGTCCTTCAGCCGGAACATCACGTCAATGTGCTCCAGCCGGCCGCTCCGCTCCCAGATCTCGGCCGGGTGCATAGTCGGCAGGAGAAACTCCTGCCCCCCGATCGCGTTGATCTCCTCGCGGATGATGTTGATGATCTTGGCGCGCACTCGCATGCCGAGCGGCAGCAGGGAGTAGTGACCTGCCATCAGCTGGCGGATGAACCCGGCCCGCAGCAGCAGCCGGTGGCTCGCCGCGTCAGCGTCCGCCGGGTCCTCTCGCAAGGTCGGGATGTGCAGCTGTGACCAGCGCATGGGTGAGAGCCTCTTCGTCGCGTGTGGAAGACGTCAGTCTAGAGCCCCCGGCCGGCGCAAGCGATCTCGTTTCCCGCGGCCGCGGGGAGCGGGCTGCGCTCCGAGCCCTGCGGCATACGTTCTTATATGCGTCATTCATTCTGTTAGCGCCGTATGCGCAGGTCTCGTGTTTGACTGGTCATGTAACGGGCACGAAAACCCACATGCCGACGGACAGGTCAGCTCGCCGGGTGCTTTCCATCGGCATGGGCATCGCGGCGATATTCGACCTGACAGGCATGACCGTCTACGAGACGATGCGCCCAGTCCTTCCGCCCAGTCCGCCGCGCCAGGAGGATCAGGATGATCCGTTCCTGTCGGCGATGAGCACGATCACGGCCGCGCATCGCGAGGCGGTCGGTCGTGCGCGTGATGAGAGCGGTGAGACGTTAATCGCATGACCAATACCGATCCCGCGCCTATTGCCCCGCAAGACCAGAGCGGCTGGCCGGGGCAGGCGCCGGCCCCCAGGCAACCGGAAACCCCCAGGCAACCGGAAACCCCCAGGCAACCGGAAACCCCCAGAGAAGCGGAGACCCCCAGGCAGCCGGAGACCGGAGCTGCGGAGATCGCGGCGGCTGTCAACCGGATCGGCGACAAGGTGGCCGACAGCCGGGTCCCGCAGGCCGACATTCCATCGGTCTCGCAGGCGATCGCGCTGCGCGAGCAGGCTCCGGAGATGTACGACCTGTGGCTGAAGATCGCCAAGGACAAGGCGGCAACGGCCAACTACGTCGAGCGGGCGCCGTATGAGGTGCCCGAACGGCTCGCACAGTCTGGCCGGCCGCGGGCGCTCGGCGCGCTCATCATCGTCCTCTCGTTCTGCGGGTACCTGGCCTGGCTTGGCGGCCCGGGTCCCTACATCGGGGGCCTGATCGCGATCCTCGACCTAGGAGTCATGTTCGGCATGTTCTTCGGGCTGCGCCCTGAGCGGCTCCCCGACCCGAAAGAGACCGAACTGGGGCAAGCCCAGCGCCGCCGTCGCCGGTTAGCATGATGCCTGGCTTGGCTAGCCGGCCAGGTCGCGGGACCGGCGCGGCGGAGGTGCCCACGTGCTCGACGGCAGGCTGCTGGTAGATGCCCACGTGCACGTGGCGAAGCTGCCAACGCTGTCGCGGGACTGGCAGGGCTGGCTAGCTACCTTCGGGAGCGGCATCCCGATGGCCGAGCTCTACGACAGCAGCGGCGTGCCGATCCCGGCGGCGCTCGACGCCTACTTCGCCGCCGAAGGCGCCGACCACGTGCTGCTGTTCACCGAGCACAGCCCTAAGTCGACCGGCATCCAGCCGATCGAGGATGTGCTGCCCCTGGTCGAGCACAACCCGGCGCGCTTCCGCACCGTCGCCAACGTCAACCCGCACCTCCACTACCCCGTCAAGGCCGAGCTGGCCCGCCAGGCGGGCCTGGGCGCGATCGCGTGCAAGATCCATCCGGTGCACGGCGGCTTCGAGCCCGCAGACCGGATGCTCTATCCCGCCTACTCCTGGTGCGAGGAACGGGGTATGCCCGTCATCGTGCATTGCGGCACGTCCACGTTCTCCGGGTCGGTGAACGCCTTCGGCGCGCCAGCCCTGCTCGACCCCGTGTTCCGTGACTTCCCCGACCTCACCGTCGTGCTGGCCCATGGCGGTCGCGGCTGGTGGTACGACCAGGCCGCATTCCTGGCCCTCATGCGGCCGAACGTCTGGCTGGAGATATCCGGACTGCCGCCGGCCCGGCTGCCTGACTACTACGGCAAAGACCTGGCTCGGCTAGCGCCCAAGATGGTGTTCGGGACCGACTGGCCGGGCGTGCCGGGCGTCCAGCGCAACGCGCGGGCCGTGGAGAAGGTGCTGCTCGAGGCCGGCGCGAGCCCAGATCAGGTCACGCTGGCGCTGGGCGGCAGCGCGGCGCGGATCTTCCGCCTGCCCGGATGACCCCCTAGTGTTACGACAAAAGTGGTTCGGCGACTCTACGGGAGAGCGGATGAAGACCAGAGCAGCAGTCATGCGCGGGACGGGCCAGGACTGGGAGGTCACCGAGCTAGAGCTCGATCCCCCGAAGGTCGGCGAAGTGCTGGTCAGGTTCGTGGCTTCCGGCCTGTGCCACTCCGACGAGCACATCCGGTCCGGTGATCTCACCCCCCGCTTCCCGATCGTGGGCGGGCACGAGGGCGCGGGTGTCGTCGAGGAAGTCGGACCAGGCGTGACGCGCCTCTCGGTCGGCGACCACATCGTCTGCTCGTTCCTGCCGGTATGCGGGCACTGCCGCTGGTGCTCGACGGGCCACTCCAACCTGTGCGACCTCGGCGCCACCATCCTGGATGGCTGCCTGACCGACGGCACGTACCGATTCCACGCCGCCGACGGGGAAGACGTGGGCGGCATGTGCATGCTCGGCACGTTCTCCGAGTACGCGACCGTGTCCGAGCTGTCCTGCGTGAAAGTCGACGACGACCTCCCGCTCGACAAGCTGGCGCTGATCGGCTGCGGCGTGCCCACTGGATGGGGCTCGGCCGTGCACGCGGCCGCGGTAGAGCCGGGCGACACCATCGCCATCTACGGCATCGGCGGCATCGGCATCAACTCAGTGCAGGGCGCGGCACTGGCCGGCGCCCGGAACGTGGTCGCGATCGATCCGGTCGCCATGAAGCGCGAGACCGCCGAGAAGCTCGGCGCCACGCACAGCTGCGCCACCGCCGGGGAGGCCGCCCTCCTCATCCACGAGCTCACCCGCGGCGTGATGGCCGACAAGGCGATTGTGACCGTGGGCGTGGTGACGACCGAGGTGGTCACCGACGCGTTCAACACGATCCGCAAGGGCGGCACGGTCGTCGTGACCGGCCTGGGTGACCTGGTCTCCAACAACATCCAGATCAACAGCTCGATGCTGACGCTGATGGAGAAGCGGATCCAGGGCAGCCTGTTCGGCTCGGGTGACCCGTTCCACGACATCCCGCTGATGGTGCAGCTGTACCGGTCTGGCGACCTGAAGCTGGACGAGCTGATCACCACCACGTACAAGCTCGACCAGATCAACCAGGGCTACCAGGACATGCTGGACGGCAAGAACATCAGGGGCCTCATCCTGCATGGCAGCTGAGTCACCTGTGACGTCTGCCCGGCCGGGGCCGGTGAGCGGCAGCACGCCGGTCATCGGCCTCCGCCGGGAGCGCGAGGTGCTGACGGTGGCGCTTCAGGCGGCCAGGCACGTGGTACTCGAAGGGCCACCCGGCACCGGCAAGTCGACGCTGCTGCGGGCGATCGCGCGCGACCTCGGTCAGGCTGTGGTCTTCGTCGAGGGCAACGCCGAGCTCACGCCCGCCCGGCTGATCGGCCAGTACGACCCGGCGCAGGTACTGTCCGCGGGTTACCTGGCCGCGAGCTTCGCGGACGGCCCGCTGCTGCAGGCCATGCGTAGCGGCGCGCTGTTGTACCTGGAGGAATTCAACCGGGTACCGGAGGAGACGCTCAACGTCCTCATCACCGTGCTGACCGAGGGCGAGATCGCGGTACCGCGACTCGGGCTCGTCCAGGCAGATCCGGAGTTCCGGCTCATCGCGGCCATGAACCCCTTCGACGCGATCGGCACCGCCAGGGTCAGCCAGGCCATCGCCGACCGCATCTGCCGGGTGGTGCTCGGCTACCAGGACACCGCGGCCGAGCGAGACATCACCACGGCGGTGACGGGCCGGACCGGCCACGTCGTCGAGTTCGCCGTGTCGTTTACGCGGGCGACCCGCGTGCACCGCGACGTGCGGATGGGCTCATCGGTGCGCGGGGCTATCGACCTGGTGCTGCTCCTGGACGGGCTGAGCCGACTGCGCCGCGAGACCGCGATGACTAGGGAGACCGCGCGAGACGCCGCGCACGCTGCCCTATCGGGCCGGATCCGGATCGCCGACGGCTGCGACCGCAGCCCGGAGTCCGTCCTGGACGAACTGCTCGCCGACCTGTGGCCGGCCGACGCTCCGGCCCCGCCAGCGCCGGAAGCCGACTCCCCCGATCCGGCAGCGCGGGACGGCCAGGGAAAAGCTGACGGCCCGCCCGGCCAGGCGGGCCTCTCCCAGGGCGGGTCGCGCTCTAGCCTGCGCCGCGAGCGGCATCAAGGGCCCGCGCGGCGGACGGTCAGCCGGGCCGAGCTGGCCAGCAGGCACGCAGGCTTCGCCGACGTCTCGCCGGACGTGGGCCAGCTCGACGGCGAGGCGGTAGCCGGGCTGCTGGGGGCCGATGCCGACGCAGCGGCCGCGCTGCTGGCCGATCTGAGTCAGGCCACCGATCCCGCGCTGCGTGCCGTCGCGCGGAGCCTGGCAGCCCGGATCTTCATTCAGCTGGGTGCGGCCGGATACCAGCCGGCGCGCGGGCCGAAGCGCATCCGCTCGGTCCGGCGCGGTGACGGTGACATCGATCTGGACCGGACCATCGACCGGCTGGCCGGATCCTGGCCGCCGCCGGCCGACGACGTCGTCACGCGATCGTGGCAGGCGCACCGCAGGTCGGTGTGCCTGCTGGTGGACTGCAGCGGCTCGATGTCCGGGCTGGCGCTCGCGATGGCGGCCGTCGCCACGGCCAGCGTGCTGCTGGCAGCCGACGGGCGGCTCGACACCGGTGCGCTCGCCTTCTCCGATTCGGCCACCGTGCTGCAGCCGCCGGGTCGCCGTCAGCAGCCGGACCAGACCGTCGGCCGGCTGCTTGGCCTGCGCGGGCACGGCATGACGGACCTGGCCGCCGGACTGCGCGCCGCGGCCGGTCAGCTCGCCAGCCTGGCATCGGCCGAACGGTGCGTCATCTTGCTGTCGGACTGCCTGAGCACGACTGGCGGTGATCCAGCGACCGCGCTGGGCGGCATCGACCGGCTCGACGTGCTATGCCCGCTGCCGCTCGGGCGCGAGCCAGACCCTGAGTCGCTGCCGGCGGCCGAGCGCCTAGCGCGGCTCGGCGGCGGGATCAGCCAGCCAGTTCGCACCGTGACCGAGATCCCCGCCGCCCTGACGAAGCTGCTGTCCGGCCGCTAGCCGCTCGATCGAACCGCGCCCGGC
>Ga0210390_10006027_pt1 | contig 10143 bp, 7 predicted proteins | sample IncBWH11OmetaG_FD_161050 | JGI IMG/M metagenome (GOLD analysis project Ga0210390, IMG submission 161050) | Forest soil microbial communities from Barre Woods Harvard Forest LTER site, Petersham, Massachusetts, United States - Inc-BW-H-11-O ...
ATTGGATATTGCCAAATCAGCATTATCGAGCGCGGCGACAGGAACCGACAAATTTTTGATACCAGTCGCCTTCTTCCTGATCAAACATCCTAATGGCAACGTCCTGTTCGAAACGGGAGACAACGACAAGATTATTACGGACCCGACGTACTGGGGGCCCTTGGCGTCGATGCTTGATAAAGGCGTAGACAAGGATTTGGCGATTGACGTCCAACTAGACAAGATCGGAATCAAACCGTCAGACATCAACTATATAATTCTAGGCCATATGCATCTCGACCACGCCGGCAATATTGGCAAGTTCCCTAATGCGACGATCGTGGCCCAGAGAGATGAGATTACAAACGCTTTCTGGCCCAAGCCTGGCACCGCGTGCTGCTATATCACCGGAGACTTTGCTGGTCTGCGTGGCCCTATCGGCAACACGATGGCAAATAAGCAGCCGACAATCGAACTTGATGGCGATCTTGATCTGTTTGGCGACGGCAGCATCTATATCCATCGGCAAGTATCCCATACACCAGGAAGTCAGATTGCTTTGATCAGATTGCCGAAGACCGGGCTGATCATATTGACCAGCGATCTCTGCTACTCAAAAGAGAACCTCGACAAGGATATCCTGCCTAGCATCGGTCTGACGTATGATCCCACCGGCATGCTTGATGGCTATCATTACGTGAAGGCTGCGGCTGCGAGAGAGAAGGGCGACGTGATCTTTGCACACGACCCCGAAGTCTTTAAGGCGCACAAACACTCTCCTGAATACTACGAATAAGAACCTGCGCTCAATCAGGGTTTTGAGGACCGACCCGGAATGCTCCATCCGGGTCGGCGCTGGTCAAATGTGCACTACTCCTATTTGCTTTAGTATGGCGAGTACATGTCCATGCCCGCGGTTGTGCTGACGCAGCATCTGACCAAGTGGTATGGGCCGCGGCGCGCCGTTAGCGATGTGTCCTTCGCGATCGAACCGGGCGAGATCGTCGGTCTGCTTGGACCAAACGGCTCAGGTAAGAGCACGATCTTCCGCATTCTCACCGGCTACCTGGCGCCGAGTGAAGGTCGGGTTGAAGTCACCGGCCGCGATGTGGTGAGGGATTCGCTCGCCGTACGCCAGGCGATCAGTTATGTCCCGGAGGACGCGCCACTCTATGACCATATGCGCGTCACCGAGTTTCTGCATTTTATGGCGCGAATCAAAGGATTGCGCGGCGCAGCCAAGAAGTCGGCAGTGGAAAGGGCCGCTGAGCGGCTCGATCTTTCACGCGTGATGGGTCTGCCGACTGGCAAGCTCTCGCGCGGGTTTCGCCAACGGGTATCAATTGCTTCCGCACTCCTCGGCGATCCAAAGGTGCTGGTGCTCGACGAGCCGACCAGTGGCCTCGATCCGCATCAGGTCATCGCCGTGCGCGATCTGGTCCGCTCGCTCGCCGGTTCCCATACCGTGCTGATCGCGTCTCACATTCTCTCGGAGATCGAGAAGATCGCCTCTCGGGTTATGATTCTGCTCGACGGCCGGCTCTTGACAGCAGACGCTTTGAAAGAGAGCGCGAGCGTGCTTGCGCTGCGACTCACAACGGCCGCGCCGGAACCCGCGATTCGCGCAGCGCTGACAGCTGTTGCCGGCATCCGCAAGATTGGTCCCGATCCCGACGCTATAACAGACCGTTACCTGATCGAGGCCGAGCGCCTGCCGTCGCTTTCTACCAACATCGTCGCGGCGTTGGTCGGTCACGGCGTCGCCCTGTCCGAGCTCACTGAAATGCCGCCCAATCTCGAGAAGGTATTTCTCGACCTCACCCGACGTCCGGCGAAGAAAGCGCCCGCTCAAGCGGGCGAAGAGGGATCGAAGGAAGCCGCATGAGAAATTTCGGGGTTCTGCTGCTCAAGGAAGAAACGGCACTATTCTCGTCGCCCATAGCGTACGTTGTGATGACGGTGTTCCTCCTGATCATGGGTTACAGCTTCACGCTGACCCTCTTCCTTAGCCATCAAGCGAGTCTGGTCCACGTCTTTTTCCAGATGTTTGTGCTGTTCATGCTGACCGTGCCGATTATAACTATGCGGCTTTTTGCTGAGGAGCGGAAGCTTCGCACGCTGGAAATCTTACTCACGGCGCCAGTATCGGAGGTCGCAATCGTGCTAGCCAAATTTGCCGCCGGCATGAGCTTGATTGCGCTAATGCTGATCCTCTCCGCTTCCTATGCGCTGGCGCTCGGCTTGTTTGGTAACCCTGATTTTGGCCCGATCTATAGTGGCTACTTTGGGCTGTTTCTGTTTGGTTCGACGTTGGTTGGCACAGGTCTGCTCGCATCCGCGCTCACCGCCAATCAGGTGGTGGCTGCCCTTGTTTCGCTGAGCCTATTCCTCCTGCTCTGGATTATTGACGACTTCGGCTATTTACTTCCTAGTCCATTTGACACCTTGGTCGTCAATCTATCGCTATCGGTTCACTTTCGCTCGTTCGCCGTTGGATCAATCTATCTTTCCGATGTCGGTTTTTTTGTGAGCGTAGCTTTGCTGATGCTGTTGCTGAGCGTCCGCGCGCTGGCACGGCGCTGAGGAAGATAGGCGTATGCTGGGGTGGCCGAACATTACCGTCGCGATTCTAGCTGTCGGAGCCGTCGCTCTGAGCGTAGTCGGCTTCGCCGGCTTGGCGGGAGACATCGCCAACAGCCTACTGTTTGCGGGCTGGATATTGGCACTGATCGCGCTTTTTATCCTGGCGGTGCGGCTGCCGTTACGCGGCACTGCGAGTTTCTCTGCGTGGCTCACGACCGGGTTGGTCACCATCGCTGCAATCGGGATCACGATCGCAGCTAACGTCGCGCTCTATCGCCACGATGTTCATTTCGATGTCACCCGCGAGGCCCGCAATACTCCGCCGCAACAGTTTGCGGACGTTATCGAACATCTACGCACCCCCCTCTCCCTGACCTATTTTTACAACAACGCCGATGTCAACGCGATCGCCGCTCGAGACCTTGTTGCGATCCTCGCGCGAACCCATCCACTGTTTGCTTTCCGCGCCATCGATCTCGACAAAGAGCCTGGTCTCGCCCGCGATGTCGGTGTGCGCGCCTACAACACTGCGCTGATTCAGGCCGGCGGGCGTAGGGTCTTGGTAGAGAACAATACTGACGTCGCACGCTTGGCGTACGCGGCACTCCGTGCGCTTAGGGAAAAGACCGAAACTGTTTGCTTCATTACCGGCCATGGCGAGACCTTCCGTCCGGGGCCGCCACACTTTCACTACAACCATGTCGAAACGCTCCGGGGCCACGATATACCGGGTGCCGGCGACGTGTTGAACGGGCAGCCATCGGATCTCGATCGATTGCAACTTGCTTTGACAGAGATTGGCTATGAGATGCGCGGCATCGTGACGGCGTCCGCTGCCGAAATCCCTGCCGACTGCGCGGTGGTTGCGGTAATCGGCCCGCGCACGGAGTTGGCCGCCGACGAAACGGACATGCTAGCGAAATATCTCGCCGGCGGCGGTCGCCTGCTCCTCTTACTCGATCCGGTGTTTCCAGTGGGGGCAGTGTTTCAGAAGCACTTGCTCGGCGTCGTTGGGCTCAGCGCCGAACCGGCTATTGTCATCGATCCGCTCAATCACTTTCGTACCGATCCCGACAAAGTCGCGGTTCCCTATTATACGCCGCATCCGATCACGGAGCGGCTCGCGCTCACGGTGTTTCCGCAAACGCGGCCGCTTGGGCTTTCGCCGCCGCCAGATGGCGTGCGCACCACCCTTCTCGCCGTCAGCAGCCAGGACAGCTACCGGCGGCCGGCCGCTGTAGGGGGCGCGGCCCTCGCAAGGGCCGATCATGAGGCCCCTGACGCGGAAGACCGTGGCGTGCAGGCGCTCGCAGTCGCAGTCGAAGGCGTGTGGCCGGGTGCCGAGTCCGACAAACATTTCCGCATGGTGCTCGCCGGCACCAGCAAATTCGTCACCAATGAGTATTTCTCCTACGTCTCCAACGGGGAATTGTCGGTGGCGATGCTACGCTGGTTGGTCGGGGACGAAACGATGCCGACTGTACGACCCCAGACGTACAGCCTCCCGGAGATTGTCCTCACCAGCCGGCAGATGCGCGACGTGTTCATCGCGCTGGAAGTACTGCTGCCACTGTCGACGATGGTTTGGGGGGCGCTGATCTGGTGGAGGCGCCGCTGATGCCGTCGTGGCGGCCGTTGAGCAACGGCAGGGGGACATTCATCTTTGCGCCGCTCGTTGGTGGCGCGCTGATAGCCTTGGTTGTCGCGTTGGCTACATCCGGGCATTGGCCCGAATTCCGCGGCTTGGTCCACTCTTCCGCCAACGGCTTGATCGCGGTCGCGCCAGCTGACGTCATCCGTGTTGAAATCCGAGCAGGAGGGCAGACTGTCGCGCTCCGCCGTGCAGCCGACGGATGGGCCTTAGAAAGCCCAGGCGAGGCTGCGGCTGTGCCAGCGGAGCTCGCTTCGCACATCGATGCAGGCCTGCGGTTCCTACACGTCAGCGAGCCCATGCGCGATATACAAGCGGCCGAGATTTCAGCTGCGAGCTTCGCGGAATACGGCCTCGATCCGCCGACCACCGTGCTGGCAATCGAAACTTCCGCGGGGGTGGGGCCGACCGTTAATTTTGGCGTGCTCAATCCGGTTGGTACTTCACAATATGTCCGGATCGCCGGGTCGCCGACGGTTTATCTTATGCCGCGGTACGTCGGCAGCGAGTGGGAAGTGGCGGGCGAGATGACGCGACGCCTGCGCGGGCAGGCCGAACCTGCCATCGCTCACCGCGGACAGGGTCTGCTGCTTCCGGTCTCGATGGCGCAGGTCTGGGCGGTCGAGATCGTGGCGGGCGGCAAGCTCACCCGCTTCGAGCGGGATGGCGCCGGCAATTGGTTCCGACACGCCGGACAACATTCGCACAGTCCCAACGCGGATGCCCACGTAGCCGATCCGACACAGGCTCGTGTCATCGCGACGGCGCTCGAGTCGCTCGATGCGGCCCCAGTCGAAACGCGTGTCGGCCGCGTTAGTGATGCTGGTCAGCTCGCGAAATACGGCCTCGCATTTCCGCCGATGATCCTTTTGCTCTATGCGCGCGACAACTCGACTGAAGTGGCACGAATTGAATTTGGGGGTGCGCTCGATAGCCTCGATCGCTATGCGCGGCTCACACCCGATAATCAAATCGTGACCGTCGCCGAGTTTGAGGTGAGGCGGCTCACGGATTTGCTCAAGGCCGTGGGGGCCGGATCGTGATAGCGCTTTCGCTGCGCGCGACGTTTGTCTGCTTCATTATGGTTTGCATTGCGGCAATGGCCCAAGCCCATCAGGTCAATCTCTCGACCGCGCGCGTCGAACTGCGGGCGGACCGCAGCGTCGGCGTGCAAGTGGCGCTCAAAGGAAGCGATGCCGACCGTCTCGCTGGCACGCAGATTTATGACGCGCAAAGGGATCTCGCCAATCCCGCCAAAGTCGCGGCATCCGCAGGGCTGATCGCCGCCTATGTCAACGCCCACGTCAGCGTCGCCGGCGCTGACGGCCAGGAATGCGCGCGCGGCACGTCCGACGTGGTGCCAGACGGCGACGGCGTGATCGTGCGCGTCAGCTTTTCCTGCCGCGACGTCGCGGGCGACCTGATCTATCGCTCGACCGTGCTGATCGCGAGTGACAAGTCCGCCCGTCAGGTCGTGCTGATCGGGGCCGGAGAGAACGCGCCGCAGGCGCTGCTGGACGCCGCTCATTCGACGTTGACCATCTCGGCGCCAGCGCCGCCGGTCTGGTCTACGATGCAGCGCTATCTCGTCACCGGAATCGAGCACATTTTCCTCGGCTACGATCACATCGCCTTTCTGGTTGCGATCGTGCTGTGGGCGCGCCGGCTCATGCCGGTGATCAAGGTGGTCACCGCTTTCACCATCGCCCATTCGATAACGCTGTCACTCGCCGCCTTGCAGATCGTGGTCATTCCGAGCGCCATCGTCGAGCCGGCGATCGCCGCCTCAATCGTCTTTGTGGCGCTGGAGAATTTCTTCTCGCGCAACATCGACGGCCGCTGGCGCGTCGCCTTCGCGTTCGGGCTTATCCACGGCTTCGGCTTTGCCAGCGCGTTGCAGGAAATGGGCCTGCCAGCGAACGCGGTGCTGCCCGCGCTTGCCGCCTTCAATATCGGAGTCGAGATCGGGCAACTTGCGATCGTCTCGATCGTCGTGCCGGCCTTGATCCTGCTCGATCGGCTTTTCGCGGCCGATCGAACCAAGCCGTTGCGCCCGGCCGCTCTCGTTTACGCGCTCTCATCCGTCATTACTATTCTTGGCGGCTATTGGTTCATCACCCGGGCGTTGGACAGTTGACGCGTTCCGTTACCAACGCGCCTGCCGGCGATGAAGCAACGCCAAAGCGGAGGACATATGGACAAGGACAAGATAAAGTCGTTCGCCGACAAGGTGTTTGGCGACATGGCCGGCGCGATGACTGCTGGCATGGGCTATATCGGCGTGACGACTGGGCTGTTCCGCGCCATGGCCGGCAAGGGAGAAATGCGGGTCGAAGACGTTGCGCGCGAGACCAAGCTCATGCCGCGCTACGTCGAGGAATGGCTTAAGGGTATGACCTGCGCCAAATATCTCGAGTACGATCCCGCCACGCTGACCTATCGTCTGCCTGACGAACACGCCTATCTGCTCGCGTCCGACGACAGCGACCATTTCATGGGCGGCCTCTTCCCCATAATGCCAGTGCTGCTGCGGCTTGCGCCGGATGTTGCGAATGCGTTTCAGCACGGGGGCGGCGTCCCGTTCGAGAAATTCGGGCCCGAAGGCGTGTTCGGCCTCGATGTGATGAATCGCGGGCAATATGAGCATCGGCTCACCTCATATTGGCTCAAGGCGATGCCGGACGTGCAGGCGCGGCTCGAAGCTGGCGGCCGCGCGCTCGATGTCGGCTGCGGAGCCGGGCGCATTGCCGTGACACTGGCCAAAGCTTTTCCCGGCGCCAAGGTCGTGGGGCTTGATCCCGACCGCGAATCCATCCGTCAGGCGGAGGCGGGTGCCTCCAAAGCCGGGCTGTCCGGCCGCGTGTCCTTTGTCGCCTCGACCACCGGCAAATTCGATGCGGGCGAGGGCTTTGACCTCATCACTGCGTGCGACTGCGTTCACGATTTCGCCGCGCCGCAGCCGACGCTCAAAGAGATGCGTGCGCTGCTCAAGCCCGAGGGCACGCTGTTCATCATCGAGCCGCGCGCAGCGGACAAGCTTGAGGACAATATCAATCCGATCGCGACCATGCTTTACGGCTTCAGCATCTTCCACTGCATGACGCAATCACTCGCACAAGGCGGCCCCGGACTAGGGACCTGCATGGGTCCGGCGCGAACGGAGAAACTAGTGCGCGAGGCCGGTTTTAGCGAGTTCCGCCAACTCGAGATCAAGAGCCCGACCAACTTATTCTATGCAGCGCGAGCCTAGTATATGATCCAAAAAAGCGGTTTGAATCTGGCCATCGCGTTCGTACATCGGGCGACCGCTGGATGAGCGCTGGCCGCGCCGGCCTGGAGCAATGGCTCGCAATTCAACCCAAAAAGGAGACAGCATTATCACGATATTGCCACGCGCGGTTAAGTGCGACGAAGTTCGCCGGAGCGGCAAATACCCCGCCAACTGGCGAAGCGAAAGATCGTGCTTTTGCCGGAACCGTTCGGTCCGAGCTGGCCGACGATCTCGCCCGGTTCGATAGCGAAGGACACGTCGCTCAACGGCCGCCGCGGCTCGTACCACTTGCTGCACCAGCGCGACAGGTGCCATGACTACCCATACATTACGCTCGGACATTTAGGCATCTCGCCCGTGGCGTGGTCGCTTCTACTATCCGCATCCGCCGCATAAGCGCACAGCCAAAACTGCGGTCGACCGCGAAGCGCAGGGCACCGGCATTAGCCCGGGAAAACGCCGGGCTAGCTGGTGAAGCAACCGCGGCAACGGATTGCTTACTCGTAGTATTCTGGCGAGTGCTTGTGCGCTTTGAAGCCGTCGGGATCGTGGGCCATGATGATGTCGGCGCCCTCGGTATCCCGCACTCTCTTCACCCAGGCATAAGCGTCGAGCATGCCGGGCGGATCATAGACGCTCCCGATGCCGGGCAGGAGGTTCTTGTCGAGATTCTCCTGCAGATAGACGGCGTCACTGGTCAGCACGACCGAGCCGCTCTTGGGCAGGCGTACGATCATCATCTGGCTGCCGGGGGTGTGTGACGAGGTGCGGTGGATGTAGATGCTGTGATCGCCGAACAGATCAAGATCGCCATCAAGCTCGATAGTCTTGTATTTGCTCGGCATGCTGCCGCCGACGCCATTACGCAGCATGGCGAAATCGTCACTGATGAAGAAGGTGGCGAAGCCATAGGCGGGCCAGAAGGCGTTTCTGATCTCATCGCGCTGATAGACGAAGGTCGAGTCGAGGAACTTGCCAATATTGCCGGCATGGTCGACGTGGAAATGCCCGAGTACGACGTATTTTATGTCGGACGGCTTCACGCCGATCTTGCCGAGCTGCGCATCGATGGCGATGTCGGGCGAGCGGCCCGGATCGAGCGCCTTGACGAATGGCCCCCAATAGTCGGGATCGGTAATGATCTTGTCGTTGTTGCCGCAGTCGAAAAGTATGTCGCCCTTGGGATGGCGGATCAGGAAAAAGCCGACGGGAATCTGTACCTTGCCGCTCGAGCCATTCTGAATGATTGATTTGTCTAGATTCAGCGCGCCCGAACTGAACACATAAAGCTTCATTTCTTTTGGCGGATCGGCCGCCAACGCAGCGGTGGCCATCATTGCTGCGGCGGTCAATGCCAACGCGCCGAGACTTTTCGCCCAACTTACCGGCATTTCATCCTCCCTGTCGTTTCCGTATTAAATCGGAATACAGATTGAAGTAGCACGGAATCGGGAGCATGTGCAGGGCGCTGACGTTGTTCCCCGCATAATCGACAACGGAAAAATTGCGATCGCCGGACAGACGCAGCTGGGGCTGCTCTGCGCTGATCTTTGTTGCGGTGCGGTGTCACCACGCACTCACACGGGCAACATATAAACGGCAGAATAGTCCACGGGGAACGAGCGTACGCTGCCGGTTGGGGGACTTTCCGGCCGACCGACTTGCCATCGACAGTCGCGGCTTTGCGGCGGCGCGCTAGGGGGGCTTTACCGTCGTCCCGCGCTCGGGCCGATCAATGCGGTGGTAAGGGGGGACCGCGTGGAGCTGCGCGGCATTGGAGCGTTTATCCTGCGAGTCAGGCGAGGTCGAATAGGCCAAACAGTCATGGCTCCAAAGTGGTTGAGAGCGCAAGTTGACACATAACGGTCACACTGGGCACACTCGGCCTGATGGAGGGATGCAGTCCTCCATGTCCGTGAATCTTGACTAGCCCCCGCGAGGAGCCTCCTCGGCGGGGGCTTTTTTGAAAAATCGCAGCGTGTCCAGCGGCTTTTCCTCCGACCTCGGTTTATCGAGTTACCACGGCGGGACGTATGCATGGGCACCGCAAGCGCCTTTAACCGAAAAATAACGATACCTGGGCCATCAATCACTTGGTCCTACTGTGGGTCGCCTAAAAGTAGTCGAGCCCGAGCGCTCCCCCGACACAACCGAAGTCCGGGCTTCTTTATTGGCCTCGCGGACTCCCGTACTCATTGAGGTTTCGTGTCCACATTCGAAGGGACAATGACCACCCCGGACATGACGCGCTCATGTTGTTGCCCGCAGCACTGCGGCCAAAACCCTCTGAAGATCCGCGCCACGCCCGCAGGTCGCGAACAACCCGCCGAATTGATTGCGCCCGTTGCAACGCGTTCCCATCCATCTGGACTTTTCGGAGTCTCAAAAGTTATGACGCCGAAGCTTAGAGATTGAGGAATATTCCAAGGGGCCACTGAAAGATGGCGAGATCGTCGAAATTGGTCGCCTCAAAACGTGGACGTGTCCTTCTCGTCAGGCGGCGAAGAGACAAGCTCTGGATGTTTCCTGGAGGCCGTAAGCGCAGAAGGGAAACCGAGAAGCAATGCCTGCGTCGGGAAATAAATGAAGAGCTGCCGAAGCTAAAGCTCGGGCGTCTGACACTCTGGAAGGAAGTGACGTCGACAAACCGGCGGTCGGG
>Ga0210390_10006028_pt1 | contig 10142 bp, 9 predicted proteins | sample IncBWH11OmetaG_FD_161050 | JGI IMG/M metagenome (GOLD analysis project Ga0210390, IMG submission 161050) | Forest soil microbial communities from Barre Woods Harvard Forest LTER site, Petersham, Massachusetts, United States - Inc-BW-H-11-O ...
TGTCGCTATGGCCCTTGCCGGACAGTATGCGGTCGAAACTCACCCGCACGCGATCCCCGCGACCATGAACGCCGCGGTCTACCGCGGCGTAAACGACGTGCGCCTGGAAACCGTCCCCGTTCCCAAAATCGGCCCCGGCGAAATACTGGTTCGCGTCCATTCCTGCGGCGTCTGCGGGACCGACCTCAAAAAGATTTCCACAGGCTCCCATTCCGCGCCCCGCATCTTCGGCCACGAAACTTCCGGCATAGTCGCCACCGTAGGCGAAGGCGTTCAGACCTATCGCGTCGGCGACCGGGTCATGGTCTTCCATCACATCCCCTGCCGCGAGTGTTTCTACTGCCATAACAAAACATTTGCCCAGTGTTTGACCTACAAGAAGGTCGGCTGCACCGCCGGATTCGAGCCTTCCGGCGGGGGTTTCGCCGAATACGTCCGCGTCATGGACTGGATCGTCCACCACGGCACCGTCCGCATTCCCGACGGCGTCTCCTTCGAGCAAGCCTGCTTCGTCGAACCGGTCAATACCTGCATGAAAGGGATCGAAGCGCTGCGCCTCCGCCAGGGTGAAACCGTTCTAACCATTGGGCAAGGCCCCATCGGTATCATCCTCAGCGTGCTGGCCCGCCAGGCTGGGGCCACCTTAATTACTTCCGATTTGTATCCCGAGAGGCTTAGAATAGGATCAAGTTTCGGGTTGGACCTTACAATTGATGCATCGCGGGCAAACGTAGTCGAGCGCGTCCGCGAGTTGACCGAGGGGCGTGGCGCCGACGCGGTAATTCTCGCGGTCGGCGGCAATTCCCTCATTCGTACGGCGATGGATGCGGCCCGTCCCGGTGGGCGGGTGTTGCTTTTTGCGCAGACGCAGCATGGAGAGGCATTGATCGATCCAGCAGCAGTTTGTGTCGATGAGAAGACTTTGGTGGGGTCCTATAGTGCGTCGGTCGACTTACAGGAACAGTCGGTCGCTTTTGTCATGAACCGTGTGATGGATCTGGAACGGCTGGTCAGCCATCGCTTCCCGCTCCCGCAGAGCCCGCAAGCCCTGGATCTGGCGGCCCATCCCCAACCTTCATCCATGAAGATCATGATTCAGCCCGGCAGTCTTTGGGAAGGAAGCCAGCAGTGAACGGAAAAATGACCGCTGCCGTCTTGTACGGCAAAGAAGACCTTAAGATTGAAAAAGTGCCCATCCCTCGCGTGGGAGACGGCGAGGTTCTGGTCAAAGTCCAGGTCGCACTGACCTGCGGCACCGATCTCAAGGTATTCCAGCGCGGCTACCACGCCCGCATGATCGTTCCTCCCGCTCTGTTCGGCCACGAACTGGCCGGCGTCATCGAGGAAGTCGGCTCAGGCGTCAACGGATTCAAGAAGGGCATGCGCGTCGTCGCCCTCAACTCCGCTCCCTGCCAGATGTGCTTTTACTGCTCGAAGCATCAAGAAAACCTATGCGAAGACCTGCTCTTCAACAACGGCGCCTATGCAGAGTACATTCGCGTTCCCAAGCGGATTGTTGAAGCCAATATGCTCGTCATTCCCGCCAATGTGACTTTCGAAGACGCCGCCATGACCGAGCCTCTGGCCTGCGTTCTGCGCGGCCTGCATGAAACTGGAGTCGAGATCGGCGACACGGTGACCATCCTCGGCGGCGGCCCCATCGGACTGATGTTTGTGCAAGTCGCCCGCGCCATCGGCTGCAACGTGATTTCGGTCGTCAAGCGCGACAGCCAGGTCGAAGCCGCCAAACACATGGGCGCGCACGAAATTATTCAAACCACAAAAGTATCGAGCGTAGTCGACGCCGTCCGCGCCCTTTCTCCGCAGAAGCGCGGCTGCGACGTGGTCGTCGAAGCCGTCGGCAAGCCGGAAGCGTGGGAGTGGGCCGTCGACATGGTCCGCAAAGGCGGCACCGTGAACTTCTTCGGCGGCTGCGCCAGTGGAACGAAAGTGCAGCTAGAAACCAATCGCCTGCACTATTCCGAAATCACGCTCAAAGCCACCTTCCACCACACGCCGGAAACGGTTCGCCGGGCCTTCGGATTGATCGCGGCCAAAAAAATTCGCCCCACCGACTACATCACCGGCGAGGCTCCGCTGTCGCGCCTGCAGCAGGTCCTGCGCCACATGCTCAACCGCGGCAGCGACATCAAAACCGCAATCATCCCCGGCCACTGACGAGAATTAGAATTGTTGATAGCTGATTTCTGATTGTTGATTGAAAGACCCAGCTCTAAGCTCTTGTCATCCTGAGCGAAGTAACGAGTGCGCGAACGCGCACTCGCTACGCAGTCGAAGGATCCCTACCGCGCAGACACCGCCAAAAGCGCCGCAGGGAATTCCAGCGATGCTCATAGATGCTGAAGCAATGAGTTCGTAAAAGTATGCCCGCACTTGGCACCGTAAACACGAACCTGCTCACCGGATGGAGCCGCCTCCCCGCTCACTACGCCATCCCCGCGTCCGCCCCCACGCTCCCCGACGCCCGCGCCTACTGCGCCCGCCTAGCCCGCACCCACTACGAAAACTTCTCGGTAGCCAGCTGGTTTCTACCAAGCCGCCTGCGTCAGGATTTCTACAACGTCTACGCCTATTGCCGCATTTCCGACGATCTCGGCGACGAAGTCGGCGACCCCGCCGCATCGCTAGAATTACTCGACGAATGGCAGCGCGAGCTCGATGCCTGCTACGAAGGCAATCCCAAGCATCCTGTCTTCGTTGCGCTAGCAGAAACGGTTCGCCTCTACGACATCCCCAAGCACGAATTCTCCGACCTGCTAATCGCCTTCCGTCAGGATCAAACCGTCACGCGTTTCGAAACTTTCAACGACGTCCTGGCTTACTGCAAATATTCCGCCAACCCCGTCGGCCATCTGGTCCTCTACCTCTGCGGATACCGCGACCCCGAGCGCCAGCAGCTTTCCGACTTCACCTGCACCGCCCTGCAACTCGCCAACTTCTGGCAGGACGTCACCACCGACTACGGCAAAGGCCGCATCTATCTCCCGCTCGAAGACCTGCGCCGCTTCAACGTCACTGAAGACGACATCGCCCGCGACCACAACACCGCAGCTTTCCGCACGATGATGAGATTCGAAGTCGAGCGCGCCCGCGACTGGTTCCGCCAAGGCCTGCCGCTGATCGAAAATGTCGACAGCGAACTGGCTATCGATCTCGACCTGTTCAGCCACGGCGGCCAGGAAATTCTCAACGCAATCGAAAAGCAGAATTACGCCGTCCTCGGAAATCGTCCCGCCATTTCAAAACCGCGCAAGCTCGCATTAGTCGCGCGCGCCGCGCTTAGCAAACTTTTCGCTGGGAAGTCTCTCGCAGGTGCAAGAAGAACTGAGAGGGGTAAGGACAAGCGAAGCGGGGTGAACCAAATATGAGCGCCGGGACTCAGCAAATGCCCATCCCCTGGACCCCAGCCCCGCCGCAGCTGGTGATGGCCTATTCCGTGTGCAAAGGCATCACGCGCACGGCCGCGAAAAATTTCTACTACGCATTCCTGGTCCTGCCGCGCCGCAAGCGCGAAGCGCTCTGCGCCGTCTACGCCTTCATGCGCCGATGCGACGACATCAGCGACGACCCCACGCTCAGCCTCCTCGACCGCCGTCAGAAACTCGATACCTGGCTAGCCGCCCTGCACCGAGCCCAGCAAGGCGAACCCACCGACGACCCCATCCTGCTCGCCCTAACCGACGCCCAGCGCCGCTTCTCCATCCCCGCCGGATTGCTAGACGAACTAGCCCACGGCACCGCCATGGATATTGAAGAGGCAGAGGCCTCCGCTCCCACCACGCCCGGCCTCACCGTGCAGTACAAAACTTTCGAAGACCTGCGCCTCTACTGCTATCGTGTCGCATCGGTCGTCGGTTTAGTCTGCATCCACGTCTTCGGCTATCGCGATCCCGCCGCCGAGCCATTAGCCGAGCGCTGCGGCCTAGCCTTCCAACTCACCAACATCATTCGCGACGTCAAAGAAGACGCGGCCATGGGCAGAATCTATCTCCCCGAAGAAGACCTGGCAAAATTTAATCTGTCCGCCACAGAGCTTCTCGCAACGCCAGACCCCGCGCGCTTCCGCCCCGTGCTCGCGCTCGAAGCCGACCGCGCCCGCGAGTTCTACGCCTCCGGCGAAGAACTCATCCCCTACGTTGCCGAAGACAGCCAGCCCGCCCTCTGGGTGCTGGTCACTATCTATCGCCGTCTGCTCGATCGCATCGCCGAAAAACAATACGACGTCTTCACCGCCAAAACCTCCCTCAGCCGTTGGGAAAAGCTACGCATCCTCGGGAAAGGTTTCCTCAAGCGAGTCCTGTGACGCCAGTATCTCTGTCATTCCGATCCGTGCAGCGTGAACGAATATTAATCTTGTCATTCCGACCGGAGCGAAGCGAACTCGAGCGCAGTGGAGGAACCTGCTGTTCCGGTTTTTCCGGGTGCCCCATTTCTCGCGCGCCCTTGGCGCGAGAAGTGGGGAGTTTCGCCGCAATCTGATCGAATGCCCACTCCACCACAACCCACAGTCGCCGTCGCCGGCGGCGGCCTAGCCGGACTCGCCGCCGCCTGCGCCCTATCCAACGCCGGTTTCCGCGTGACGTTATTCGAGAAGCGCCCCTTCCTCGGCGGACGCGCCTCGTCGTGGGAACACCCCGGCACCGGCGAAGTCGTCGACAACTGCCAGCACGTTCTCTTCCGCGTGTGCACCAACCTGCTCGAGTTCTACGACCGCATCGGCGCGGCCGACCAAATCCGCTGGTACGACGAAATGACTTTCATCGAACCCGGCGGCCGCACCTCCGTCATGAAATCTTCCCCGCTTCCCGCCCCGCTGCACACCGCCCCGTCATTTCTGCAATTCAAATTTCTCAGCGCCGCCGACAAATTCTCAATCTCCCGCGCCCTGGTCCCGCTCACGCTCACCAAACAACCCGACACCGGACAATCCTTCCAGCACTGGCTCGACCACCACGGCCAAACCAAGCAGGCCATAGACCGCTTCTGGCGCCCCATCCTGGTCAGCGCCCTCAGCGAAGACCTCGACCTGATCTCAATTTCCGCCGCCGCCCAAGTCGTCCGCGAATCCATGAAATCTCCCGCCGCTCGTCACATGGGCGTGCCCACCGTCCCGCTCACCGACCTCTACAACAAAGCCGGAGACTACATCCGCGCCCGCGGCGGCGAACTCCACTTCCGCCAACCCATCGAATCGTTCTCCGCCGATCCCGCGCAGGTGCGAGTCGGCCTGCGATCTCAAGAAAAAGCTCAAGAAAATCGAGACGAAACTTTTGACTACCTGATCCTGGCCCTACCCTTCGACGCGCTAGACAAAATCCTTCCCGACACTCCCGAGAGCGCCCCGATCCGCGAGCAAATCACGCGCTTCGAAACCGCGCCCATCACCGGCATCCACCTCTGGTTCGACCGCCAGATTTCCCATCTCGACCACGCCGTCCTCCTCGACCGCACCATCCAATGGATGTTCCACAAATCACGTCTGCAGAACCGTGACCGTGGGAGCGACCGTGGAAGAGCGGCCCTTCAGGGCCGCGTCAGCGTGAATGAAAACAATGGGGCTTTAGCCCATGCTTCCACTGATAGCGGCAGCTACATCGAACTGGTGGTAAGCTCCTCGAAGTCCCTCATCGACAAATCACGTGCCGAAATCGTCGACCTCGCCCTCGCCGAAGTCCGCGAATTTTTCCCCGCCGCCCGCGAAGCCAATCTCGTAAAGTCCACCGTCATCAAAGAACTTCACGCCACCTACTCCCCGCGCCCCGGAATCGACGCCCACCGTCCCACGACAATCACCGGCTGGCCGCGTGTTTTCCTGGCCGGTGATTGGACCGCCACCGGCTGGCCCGCGACCATGGAAGGCGCCGTCCGCAGCGGATATCTCGCCGCCGAAGCCCTGGCCCGCGCCGCCGGAATCAAAGACTCCCACTTCCTCTCCCCCGATCTGCCCGCCAGCGGACTCATGCGCTTGTTCTAAGTCCGTGAGTCGGTGCGGGTCCGACCCGGACAGGCCAAGCGCAGCTCGGCTGCCTCTCGGCCAGCGAACCATCTCGGGAAGCCGTGCCGTTTTGGTTCACGCACCATCTCCGCAACGAGAGTTCCACCCACGCCCTCAGGTCACTAAACTCCTTTTGTCCCCAGCCGATAATCATGGCATGGACGTCCGTAGCCTCGAACCCAGAACCGTAATGTGGGCTGTGGCCGAGATCACCTGGCACGATCAGACCGGAACTCACAATCGCACCACCGCAACCCTCGAAGACACTTCTCTCTCCGGCGCCTGCATTCGGGTCAAGACTCCCTTCCCCGTCGGATCGCTCCTCACCGTAAAATGGCATCGCGAACAGTTTTCCGCAGTGACCCGAAGCTGCCGTCGCGATGGACGAGACTTTCTTGTGGGACTTCTGCGCGAAGCCCCCGCCAGCGCCGCAACGGCCAAGCCCTCGAACGGAAGTACGTCCCCGCAAGCACCACAGCCTGCAAAGTCCGAAATCGCTATCGAGCCACCGAAACCGGCCGCTCCCTCTCCCGCGCCGCCGCCGGCTGCTCGATCCCCGCGGCGAGCCTCCGCAGGGAAAGCCTCCGAGCAGGAACTCCCCGAGAGCACATCCGTTGCCCGTGATTCCCTGCCCGAACCAGCGGCTGAATTTGCGCAGAAGCGAGCCCCGGCAACGACTCCCGCGGCCAGGCCGCGTGGACAGCGCGAGCATGCATCGCGCCGGGGCACGCGCCGCGAAGCCGTTTCCGACTCCCCTGTCCCGCGAAGCACTCCTGCAATTTCGCTCGTTCGAAGCACCAACCCGGTTCCCGGCGTTTCACCGCAGGATCAATCTCAACCCGAAGTCGCGTCCTCTTCTCCAGAAAGGAAGACTATGCAACCAAAAGGTTTCTTTCCCAAGTTCTGGCAACGCCAGCCGGAGGGCGCCCCAGGGCCCACCCCAGTTCGATCCTCGGAGGTTCCAGTGAACCACTCGCACACCAATCCCGCAGAAAGCCTTACGGGATCGCACACTGATCTGCTTTCTTACGACGACATTTACCATGCTGCCGGAATTCTCAGTCCGGGCTCGGGATACAGCGTCCACAAAGTCGTCGACATGCTCAACAGCGACCGCATCCGCGAGTTGCCGCCCGACGTCAAGCGCGCTTCCGTCCTCATGGCCCTCGACGCCGCCGGCACTTCACCCGACGATCTGCTGCGCGACGCCGAGCGCCGTCAGCAGGCCCTCAATTCCTACGAGGCCGGTCAGCAGCAAAAACTGCAGGAATTCGAGGCCCGCAAAGCTCAGGAGAATACCAAGATCCAGGCAGAAATGGATCGCGTGGTGGCGCACTACGCCGAGCGCATCCAGCAGAATCACGAGCATGTCGCGCGAGAAAAAGACGCATTGCGTAACTGGCAGATGGCCAAGCAGCACGAGAGCCAGCGCATCGCCGAAGTCATCGACTTGTGCGGAAAGCAGCCCGCCCCCACGAGTCGGCAACCCGTATCCGCGGCAGCGGTCTCTGCCGGATCGGAAGTTCCCGAGGAGCCGCGCCTGGTAGCCAAGGCTTCGGCGGGACGCTAGCCCGAGAAACTCCAGCCCTCCCCGTCGCAAAAACGGCGCAGACCCGAGTGGGCCTGCGCCGTTGTTTTTTCTCTATATTTCCAGAACATCAAATCGCAAGGGGTAAACCGGAAAAAGTCCCAACAATATATTTCTCTCCGAGTCACACACTTACGCGAAAACCCTCACACACGGGCCTTGTCAAGAAAAATGCGCCGGAGCGACTCCGGCGCATTCAAGTGCGGTACCAAAACTCCATTCAATAGCTCATCGAAGAGCCTTTCGGCGCAGGAACATCTTTCGAAGTCATGTCGAAAGTCAGCATGAATCCGTTCGTTCCCTTGAATTCATAGGCCTTCGGGCCCTCTCGATACGTCTCCAGCTCATTCGGCATCATGACGAACCCATCGTTGCGCGGCGTACCCCAGTACTTCACGTTCTTCAGCACCGCCGGCTCGTCGGTCATCCCCTGGAAACGCTTGAGCTTGATCTCAGCCGTCTTGCCGCCGTTCAGCGTGGCGTGCGCCTGATCTTTGTCGAAGGTCCATGTATCGATGTCCCCCACATCGGTCTGAAATGAATTCCACTTCACAGGAAATACATGCCCCAGAATTTCGCCCAGCGCCTGCCGCTGTTCGGCCGAGGTCCCTTTATCGAAGGTCGCAACCGCCCAATCCATCTGGCCCTGTGAGAAATCCCCGCCGAGGTCGCCATGCAGCCATACTTTGGCCCCGGTGAGATCGATATTTCCGTAGTGTCCCTTATTGACTTTGTAAGCGTTGTTGTACTTGCAAAAGTGTTCCGTCTTGCCGTTTTCGTGGTGACCTGCGGGATGTGCGTTGAAATAGCACATGCAGAAGTGTGGACAGCTGCACGCCTCAATTGCGGTAGCGTTGATCGCCCAGTCCGGAGTCGGCGAAGTCGAATGCCCTGCGCTGATGCTGAGCAGTGCGACCATGAAGAGCAATGCCATTCTGTGCATAGGAGCACCCCCTGGCGCGAAAGTATGCTCCTATCTGGATCGCGGTGCAAGAGATTCTGTGTGGAAATTCGAAATGCAGGTTCTTATCCGGCCAGCAGTGCCACACCGGCAGCCACCAGTACGGCAGCGATCCAGCGTCGTCGGTCGACTTTCTCATGCAGGAAAATCTTTGCGGCAAACGCGTTGCCGATAAACGTGAGTGAAGCAGCCGCCGGCGCGACCAGGCTCAAGTCCCCCCACGAGAGCGCAAACAGCAGGGTGAAGAACGCGACGGTCATCGCCGCCACACCCATAAAAATATTCGGATTGGAAGCGACGCGGCCGACCACGGTCCACAATCCCGCACTGCGCAACAACGCGTGCACATCGCCGACCTGCTTCATGGCGCGCGCCAGCAGCACATCGCCGACCACCGAGAAAAAGGCGATGGTCAGAATCCCGCCCCAGATGTAAGCATGCCTCATGGTTCCACTCCGCTGGAAACCGCTTCTTCAGCGTGTGTGGGATTTTCCGGTCCCCCATTTCTCGCCGCGCCCTGTGCGGCGAGAAATGGAGATTTTTCATCCTGATGTGCAGGAGAAGTAAGCGCCGGACTTCCCGCAATAAATCCCACGCCGCCCGAGATCAGCACGATCCCAAGCCAGCGCATCAAGCTCACCTGCTCATGCAAAATAAACCGCGCGCTCAACGCCAGCAGCACGTACCCCATGGAAGTTGCCGGCAGAACGTAAGTCAGGTCTGCCCACGAGAGCGCCGTCATGTTGAGAACAATGAAGGTCAGCAGCAGCAAAATGCCGGCCATGACATACGGATTCATCACGGCGAAAATCAAGCTGGGCAAATCATGGATGGAAATGTTGCCGACCTGCTTCATCCCGTGCGAGAGCACAGAATCGCCAGCCGCTCCAAAGACGGTAACGCCAGCCAGCACCAGATACTTGCGAAAGGTCACGTGAACTCAGTTTCAAGTTTCGGGTTTCAGGTTTCAAAGACACCGACGGATTCAAGAACATCTTGCTCGAAACCGGAAACAGGAAACTTTGAAACTTGCGTTGTTACGCTTTGACCGGCTCGGCCGCAGCCGCTTCCGCAGCATGCTGCTTCACCAACTTGTTGCGCGCCGCGCGCAGCTTCAAAAAGCTCTTCGCCTCTTTATACAGCCGCTTGCGATCATTGCTGTCAAACATCGCTTTGCGCAAAATGCGGTAGACGGCCTTCGGACGGAAATAATACTCGTCGTAGAAGCGATGCACCGCTGACATGATGTCATCCGCCGGCAGCCCCGGATATTGAATCTGCGCCAACTGATGTCCGCCTTCATCCACCATCTTGTTGTCGCCAACGATGTTGCCGTTCTTCACGACCTGATCGTAAAGTTCTGTCCCGGGATAAGCGTGCGCCACCGAAACCTGAATCGTCTCGACGTCGAGTTCCTTGGCAAATGCGATCGTGTTGTTGATAGTCTCGTGAGTCTCGCCGGGCAGTCCAAGAATAAAGTCCCCGTGCACGACCAGTCCCAGCTTGTGGCAGTCCTTGGTAAATTGCCGGGCGCGTTCCACGGTCGCGCCTTTCTTAATGTTCTTCAGAATCTGCTG
>Ga0210390_10006031_pt1 | contig 10138 bp, 16 predicted proteins | sample IncBWH11OmetaG_FD_161050 | JGI IMG/M metagenome (GOLD analysis project Ga0210390, IMG submission 161050) | Forest soil microbial communities from Barre Woods Harvard Forest LTER site, Petersham, Massachusetts, United States - Inc-BW-H-11-O ...
GCATACGCTACGGCCTGACTTTGATTTCATCTATGACGCGCTCAACATTTGGCACCCCTTTTGCCAGTTTGACGGCTTCTGCGCGTTGGTGAGCGTTATGAACACTGCCCGATAGAATGAGAATTCCGTTTTCCGCCTTGTAATCGATGTCCTGCAGGTCAAGGTCTTTGCGAGCTTGGAGCATGACTTTGTACTTGTCCACGATCAGTTCGGATGCAGTAGGGGGCGGCGGTGTGACGGTGAGTTCATTGGCAATCACGTAGTCACTTGCATTCACGCGGGCAAGATCTGCAGCGTACGTCTTCCGTTCCTGGGATTGGACAGGCCCCGTCAGGGTCATCACACCCTTGCTGCGATCCTGTGAGACATTGACGGCACCGAAGCCATTGGTCATGAGTGCGCGGACGACAGAGTCTACCTCGTCCGGATGCTGCTGTTTCGCATGGGCGCTACTGCAGCCACAAATGAGGCACAAGCCAAGGAACCATGTCGCACTAATCAAGCTGGGTATATAGAATTTTCTGAATTTCACGGTAGATCCTCCTTCCGTGGTTAGTAATTGACTTTTACTTCTGCCCTTGCGTGAACTCACGTGCAAGGGCCACAAACTCGTCTGCTGGACGCCCGGTCACAGATCGTTCAGGTCTGCGGACTGTCTGCCAGAAGAGTATTGCTGTCACGATGAGCGACACTAGAAACACGATGCGTGTGACCCGGGTAATTGTGGTTACGGTCACGTGCATATAACCCCGCCGCCTTCTGCTACTCTGCGACTTCGAAGATGACCTCCAGCTCGACCGGCATCCCGAGCGGAAGACTGGCAACGCCGATCACCAGCCGCACCGATGTCTTCTCGGCCCCGAAGACATCTCGAAACAGGTCCGAGACGGCGTCCGCAACCCTGGGTTGATCGAAGAAGTCTCCGGAGGTCGCCATGAAAATTCCGAGGCGGACGACGCGAGTCACTCTGTCGAGTGAGCCCAGATGTTGCTTGGCAGCGGCAAGCGCGCTCAACGCGGCGGTGTAGACGGCATCTCGTCCCGCCTCGGCATCGAGTTCTTTTCCAAGCCGGCCAAGATACTTCGGCTTGTGGTCGACAACCGGGAGCATTCCGCTAAGGAAGAGCAAATTGCCCGTTTGCAACGCCTCGACGTAACTGCCGAATGGCGTTGGCGCGGCCGGGAGCTGAATACCCAGCTCCTGCAGCCGGCGCTCTGCGCCCCCCTGTTCTGAACCCTTAGCGCCTACCATCGGCCCGCGTGCGCACCGCCGTCCACGTGCAGCACCTCCCCGGTGACGGTACGAGCTTCAGTCAGGTAAACCACAGCATCAGCGATGTCCTTCGAGTCGGAGATGGTTCCCATGGGTGACAGGGTTTTCATAGAGTCCTTCGAATTGCTCTCGTGCATTGGAGTGTCGACAACGCCAGGCGCGACCGCGTTGAAGCGTATGTTGCTCTTCGCGTATTCGCTCGCAAGGCTAAGGGTAATCGCATTCAGGCCGCCCTTGGTGATCATCGGAATCGACGCCGGAACCCCTGCGATGGGGTTATCGGCCAACGACGCCGTGATGCTTGTCACACTGCCGCCAGTGCCCTGCGCCAGCATTTGCTTGACTGCGAATTGGGTGATGAAGATGAACCCTTCCAGGTTCGTAGAGACGAAACGGCGAAAATCGTCTGCAGTATAGTCCGTGAAGGGCTTAGCTGAGAAGATCCCCGCATTATTGACAACATGATCGATCGAGCCAAACTTGTCGATCGCCGTCTCCGCGACTTTCTCAGCCGTAGCTGCCTGACCGATGTCTCCGTCGACCAGTGCAAGGCTCGGTGACGGCGCAAAGCCGGCCTTTGAAACGCTGCGCGAGGTCGCAACGACGTTATAGCCGCGATCCAGAAAAACCTGGACAATGGCCGCTCCGATGCCTTGCGAGGCGCCGGTTACGATGACTGTCTTTTTGCTTGCCATGCTCACCTCGTGTCGTTGTCTGGCGGAATCCCCGCGAATCCTGGCCTCTGCGCGTTTGAACCCGGTAACTGCTGAACATCGAGGTCACCGTTTCACCTGAACGGATTCTTGCAACGCGTGTAAAGATTCGTAAACTTGCGAATCAAGAAGGGCCAGGTTTGGCATTCTGCCATTCCCGCATAGCTGGCAGCTATGAGCAGAACACGGCAGAGCCAGACGCCCCAGATGTTCCTGGATAGCTGAACTCTTTTCTTGCCAAGCCTCATGGAAGGTGAAATCTCGACCGGCCAAAAAACTAAGTAATTGATAGCCACACACAAAAGAAGTTTGAACATCTAACCTGCTTGGAGTCGGAGCGAGGCGGCTTGGATGAGTCATAGAAATCTGGCGGTGTTCGCGCTCTTACTAGCGTTTCTCACTCATCCGGTACATGGACAGGACCTGACAAACTCGCCTCCGGATAAACTTCCACGCTACTCCAAGCCTGATTTCAACCGGAGCATCTATTACAAAAACAAGCTCGAATTTTCCTTGGAAACGGGATGGCTTCCTAACAATATTCCGTTCGTCTTCGACTTCATCGTAGACAGCCCATACACAAAATGGCCGCTTTCTTACACCCTGGTGCCCAATATTGCTTCTCTCCGATGGCAACTCGACAACATATGGGGCTGGGGATTTCTACGCGGCAATACAGATTTCATATTCAGCGGTTCCTACACCGATATTGCAAGAGGACCTGAAACGCGGTATTTCGCTTTCGACTACGGTATTCGGCGCAACTTTATCCAGCGTAATTGGAGACTGGTGCCCTACTTCGAAGCGCGGGGCGGCGTGGGGGACATTAACGCCAAGGGTCCATCCGGGGTGCTCTATGCCCAGGGCCAGGACCTGACTTTCACCCTCATGATGGGCAGCGGAGCGCGCTATAACTTCAATCCTCGATACAGCATTTCAGGCGGGATGACGTATATGCACGTTTCAAACTTCTACTTGTCTGAACCAAAATATGAGGATTTCGGGATTAACGTCTTCGGTCCAATTGTTGGAATCTATATGCGCCTGGGCAAGGACAAACATACTTCTGAGCGATAATAGGCCGATCCGCCTCAGCACCTCACTGACCCCCTCGTCCCGATCTCGACTGAGGGGCGTTTCTTTTTTGGTGCAGAACATGCGTTCTGCTCTGGGGGTTCAAAAATGGGATGATCCCGTAGGCCAAGCAAATGCCACCTGCAGGCAAATCAACAGGCAAACTCCAAGTTGTGTAGACAGTGCAGAACTCACGAGCTCACACCTCACGAATCACACTCACCTCACAGCACAACGCTGGAGGCCTCAGAAGCATCCTAAAACCGTCGGTAGTTTTGACCTGCGCTTCCCGGGAGGGTGACCATGAACAGATCGATCCAACAAGTTTGCCTATGCGTCGTATTAACTACCTCGGCATTCGCCGCTGCGGACCTCCAGAAACTGGATCAGCGCATTGATGCCGCTCATGCGGTTCTGCATGAGTTGATGGGTACTCCAGATAAAGGCATCCCGGAAGATATCGCTTCCAAGGCGACTTGCGTGGCGGTGATCCCCAGCTTGAAAAAGGGCGCTTTTTTGGTTGGTGCGGAATATGGACAGGGCGTGCTCACTTGCCGCACTGCTCATGGATGGAGCGCACCAGTGTTCATCCAAATCGCCGGAGGCAGTTTTGGTCTTCAGGCAGGGGGACAAGCTACCGACCTGGTCCTCGTGGCCACGAACCAAGAGGGCTTTCAACACCTGCTAAAAGACAAGGTTAAGTTGGGCGGTGACGCTTCTGCCGCCGCGGGCCCCGTGGGCCGTAACTCACAAGCGTCGACGACTGAACTGGCCAATGCGGCATTTTTGTCCTATTCGCGAAGTAAAGGATTGTTTGCCGGTGTGGACCTCAACGGGGATGTCGTAAATCAAAATGTGGCAGATACGACGACTTATTACGGGAAGGCGCTCCCCTACGAAACGATACTGACGGGCGGCGTTCCGACCCCTGCTTCAGCCATACACTTTGTCCGGACTGTGGCAGAACTGTTTCACGCAAGCGCGAAGAGAAAAAGCCACTAGAGTCGTCCATGGTGCAGCGTGCGATCCTGTCAGCCCTGCCCCGCAACGGACCGGGGGGCGAGTCTGGATACCCGAACGGTGCTGTCATGCCTCCGCGATTGCCCAAAGCCAATCAGCAGTTGGAAGAGGGCCCTGATCGTGGATGTAATTACTGATCGTCGTTGCTTAGGAACAATGACCGAAACAGGTACCAAGGCAGGGAAGCGAGGGGGTTCGAGGATCAGGCCTCGCTTGACATCAGGACGTCGGGTGACCGGAGCAGGACCTTACCTCGCGTCTTGGCCAGAATGCCCTTGCTCTGCCACTCATTCAAAATGCGGCTTGCTGTGAATATCGTGACGTTCGCCTCATTGGCCAATTCCTCGTTCCTGACATCCAGTTCGACGCCTCCCGCAACCCTCTGACCCATGCCGCTGGCGAGATTACCCAGCACCTGCGCGAGCCGTTGGCGAGCAGTGTGACAAGTCGCGGCGATGTGTAGAGCCCGATACACTACGAAATAGTCATACGCTACTAACAGCGCGTTCTCGATCAGTCTTGGATATTGAATACTAAGGAATCGGATTGTAGTGCGGTCCCACACTAAAGCAGTGCTTTTGTTTATGGCCTCCGTGCTCACAAGATACTTAGCGGGCTTGGAGAGGAACGCCGCCCCGCCCAAGACTTCACCTGGCGGGAACCAGAAAACAGGGATTTTCTTCCCCTCGCGTGTCATACAGAAACCACGGGCGCGCCCGCTGATCATCAGAAACAAATCGTCAGCCGGATATCCTTCGTGAGTGATCACTGAACGCGCCCGGAATCGACGCATTGTCGCGGCTGCAATTATCGAAGCGACTTGCAGAGAGGAGAGCCCCTCGAGGAATCTTGGCTTGAATTCCTTCACGAATGCCACAGCTTCAGGGGTAGTCATCATTGATCTACTCTCAGTTCTGCCTTTCATGCTTGTGCCTTTCATCATTCGCGAGATAGCAACGGAGTCCGCGAGTCTCTCTGCCAGTTGTGTAGCGCCCGAGCAGTTGTTGTAATCCTTCGACCTCATCGGCTTCGAAATGCGCAGCTTCCGCTACCGCGTCCACACTTGAGAGTGGGAACGAGCGACCTTCCGCAGATGATTTGATCGGCCTCGTGGATCGTAGACAGAGTACCGGTTGACGTCGTGGTCCTTTCGGTCAACATGGCAGTCATAGATCTCGCTGAGCGCGTTGGCCTGGAGTCATTACTTCACACTGCGTTTCAACTGCTAAGCTGGTTGAGCAGCCATGCCACACGATCGCGGCGAGCAACGGGATCCAGGAACATCTGGAAATGCGAACCAGATTCATAAACGCGGAGCAGGTTGTTTCCGGCAGAGTAGGGCAAAAACTCCCGTACCTCATCTTCGGTCACGAACTCATCCCCTAAACCGAACTGGAGAAGCAATCGCACGTCGGTGCGGTGGCGCAGGTGCTCCAGAGTATCCATTGGTCTCGTCACGGTCGCGAAGCGTGCCAGGGTTTCCGGTGCTAATCCCGCGCGAATACGAGCAACATCGGGATGAGGGTTTAGTCTCCAGAACTCGCTCATACGCGGAACGAATGCGGTCAGAACCGCCGCTTTCACGCGGTGATCGGCCGCTGCAACGATGCTTCCAATCCAAGCTCCAAAGCTGAAGCCGATAATGGTTCCACAGTAACCATCGACTTCAGAATGGTCAACAAGGAAATCAACGCCGTGTCTCACAGAAACTACGGTTCGATGAAAGGTGCTCAGGTCCTCTTCCGGTTGCGCAAACTGGGGGAACGCTCGCGCCTGTGGCAAATCGACAAGAAGAGATGCAATTCCATGGCCCGCAAACAAATATGCCTCTTCAATGAAGGCGTTACGGTCCTGACCTCCCCCATGAAGAAAGACGACATAGGAAGAGGCAACCGGAGCCTTGGGAGCGATCAGCCAAGCCGATACGCGAGTTTCAGAGGGATCTACTCGATAGGAGAGATCGAACAATTGCCCGTGCGTCCGCTCCTCAACCAGAGTCGCGACCGCTTCGAGCGGAGAAGCTGACTTGTCATTCAACCCGCTTCCAGCATTGTTGGATTCTAGTTGTGTTTTCCGATTGGCCCAGGCAAGTTCGGGCCGAGACGACCCAAGACCCAGCCGCTCTAGTTCAGCGGATACACCGGTATAGCGATAGTATTCGCGTTGTCGGGCGGTGATCTTGAAGCCCATCCCATAATGCTATGGGCGGATTCCAATCATCGCAAGCACCATGGAGTGCTAATCCAGGAAACGCACGCGGTGGCCATCGGCCGTGGAAGTTCCGATAACCCGACCGTATGGTTGTTCGATCGAGCGCAGTTTAAATGCAGATGTGACCCTTGCAAAACGCCGGAAATGGCCGCTAGCCGTAGGGCATCAAGTTACTTGGCCCACTTCAATTATTGGGCTATCAGACCCGCATGAGCCGCTACGATCTGCCAATGCCGTTGTTGTGAACGTGCCCACACCCGCGTAAGCGGAAATCTCCATTTGCAGGAGCACCGCCATATGTTCCGGACAGCTGCATTCGGACCGACACGACTGCTACGTCGCCTAAAGCTCTGACATGTTGCTCAGAGGGTTCTAAGGTCTCGACCTTCAGCACACCTGACCGATAGGCTGCGAGATCGTCGTCTTTACCTAGCAACTGCCCGAGGTGATTGGTATATATCAGCTCGGGCGCTAGAAGCTCGTCAAGAGCGGCGACATCCGAACTGAGCATCGCGATCCGCAGTTGATCTTCTGCATCCACAATCTGCGCCTGTAATGGAATATGCATGGAGCCTCCCTGTGTCACGCGGCCTTCTCCTCGGCAGTGAGCCAACGGTATTATCGCCAGCAATATGCTTAGTATCGTTGCCCCTTGAAGCGTTCGAGAGCATTCTGAAATGCTGTTTCCCAGCAGATACCGAAACCCGTTCTAGGATAAAGCATGCAAACCGCAACCGAGCCCCGAGGGGGGTCTCGGCTGGCGCGAAGTCTCTGCCGAAGGACTCAGTGAGCGCAGTAACAATGGATCATCAAAATCTTGCCCAACTGTTCATCTGGATTACAGAACATGAGAATCTGCGCATGGTTAGGCATACGCGATGGGTCGCGTCGGCCGGTATGGACGAGACGTATGGCTCTGCGGACGATGTGGCCGCCATGACTTCTTCAAGCACCGTCCGCAGAATGCGTTTCTTGAGGGTGGCAGGAGAGTTCGGGTGATCCCACAACCGCTCCAGATCATCTCCAAGCGTGAGCAGATGATCTCGTTGTTCGGTGCTCAATCGCCCGCAAGCTGGGCATCCCGGATCGGCTCGTCACTTTTCAGGTGATGCGCCGGACGCTGGGAACGGACATGCAGCAGCACGGCACGCTCAAGGACACTCAGGGCATGCTGCGGCACGCGAGCATCAAGACGACTGGTGACGTTTACGTTCAGACGATCGAGCGGAGCGTCCTCGCCGCAGTGAACTCGCGCACGTCAGCGGTGCTCGGGAACTGGACGATGTCGGAGGAGAGTTTGGGCCTGAAGGGCAGAAATCCGAAAGGTCTGAATGAAATTCGGCGAAGTTCGGCGAAGCTCGAAGAACTGCGTGCCGTAAGTTATTGAAAGCTTGGCTCCTCAGTAGGACTCGAACCTACAACCCTTCGGTTAACAGCTGCACGAGCGGGCAAACCGCCGATTGCCGACAATTGCGGTTAATTTTGAAAATACGCAACTTAATGGGGTTGCCAGGAGCGATCAGGTGCTATTGATATTGGGGGAGTGTCCCTCAAAAAGTCCCCAAAGTATTTCGGCATCGCCCGGCTTCAAAGCGCTACAAGCACCTGGGCCGCGATCCAACTTTTGCAGATTGCGGAACGAGGAGACTCGAACTCCTGACCTCTACCGTGTCAAATCTTGGCTCCGAGTCAGATGGTGAGGCACCGAACGAGAGCAAGTGATATGGAAAGGCAATATCCATGTACCTGTGGCGCGCATCTTGCTGCCCGCACGTGACCCAGAGCGATACTGATTAATCCCTTGCGATTCCGACAGGGATAGCAGGGTTACGACACAAACAACGACACAAACTCCGCTCTGGTTTCCTTCTCACCAGGTATCCACTTTTGTCTGCTCACAGAGGGCTGTCTTCCAAGGGCCGGGTCCGGTTCACCTGTCCTCCCCAGAGATCCGCATGGCGCGCGTTCAAAGGTTACCCATGGTCGTCGCCTTCGGCGATTGCTTGCAAGGACTTTTTCGTTTAAGTCCGCCTTGACAATCTCTCAATACTAGTTCAGTCTATGCCTGTAGTGAACAGGGCTATGACAGAAACCAATTCACGCGATTTGTTTCCCGGCGCGCTCGAGATGATGATCCTCGAGTCGCTTCGCCGTGAGCCGGCCCACGGATATGCGCTGGTGCAGCATATCCAGCAACGGTCCAACAACCTGCTGCAAGTAGAAGAGGGTTCGCTCTATCCCGCGCTGCAACGATTGCTGAAGGCGAAGTTGGTGAAGGCGGAGTGGGAACTCTCCTCGACCAATCGGCGAGTGAGAACCTATCAGATAACTGCTGCGGGCCTGCGCTGCCTGGAGCAGCAGATTTCCAGCTTTGAGCGCATGTTTGAGGGCATCTCGCTGGTCCTGAACCCAGGTAGAGCCACAACAAGTTGATGGGTCAGCTGAAAGGAATCTCCAATGGACTGGATTCCGCAGATTTTCCGCCGCCGTAAGTTCTACGATGATCTCTCCGAAGAGATTCGCCTGCACATTGAAGAGCGTACCGAGCAGTTGATGCGCGATGGGATGAGTGCCGAAGAAGCGACGCGGGCAGCGCAGCGAGCTTTCGGCAACCGGACGCTGCTTGAAGAACGCAGCCGCGAGGTGTGGCAGTGGCCGACGCTGGAATCGATCTGGGCCGATATGCGATTTGCACTGCGCCAACTGCGCAAGTCTCCCGGCTTCACCATCACTGCTGTTCTGACACTGACGCTGGCCATCGGCGCCAACGCCGTGGTCTTCGGCATATTGAACGCGCTCATCCTGCGCCCGCTGAATGTGCCTCAGGCAGAGAGCCTTCTCGTAGTCCAACATGGGAGCGGCGTCGCGTCCCACTCCTATCCCGATTATCTCGATCTTCGCCGGCGCAATCGCAGCTTCGACGATATGGCTGTTTTTGCTATCTCTCAGTCAGGGCTGGATACGGGCAAAGATCCATCCAATGCCTGGGAATACGAAACCAGCGGAAACTACCTCGACGTATTGCGCATTCAACCGTACCTTGGGCGATTCTTCCACGATTCCGATGAGCATGGCCCAAACAGCGCGCCGTATATCGTGCTCACCTACGCATATTGGCATACCCATTTTCAGGACGATCGCACCGTGGTGGGCCGCGTTGTCCGGCTCAACAGGCATCCGTTCACCATCCTTGGCGTCGCGCCTCCAGGGTTCCAGGGGACCGTCTTGTTTTTCGCTCCGGATATCTTCGTGCCCATCGTGAACCATGAGCAGTTATCCGGCGACAAGATGATATTGAACGCGCGCGCGAGCCGTTGGATATTTGAGATGGTGGGACGTCTGAAGCCTGGAGTCACTCCGGCGCAGGCCACTGCCGATCTGAACTCTGTGGATTCGTATCTGAAAAAAAACTATCCAAAAGATGAGAGTAGCGGCACTTATACGCTGGCGCGGCCTGGTCTTCATGGCGACTATTTAAACGGGCCAACGCGGGCTTTTCTCACCGGCTTGATGCTTCTTTCGGGTTTGATATTGTTGGCGGCCTGTGCCAACCTGGGCAGTCTGTTTGCGGCGCGGGCCGCCGACCGTTCTCGCGAAGTGGCCTTGCGCCTGGCTCTTGGTTCGAGCCGCAATCGCATTTTGCGCCAGCTGTTCACCGAATCCGTGTTGCTTTCGCTCGCCGGAGGCATAGCGGGACTCGTGGCGAGCATTCTGCTTTTGCGCCGGTTGAGCGTGTGGCAGCCATTTCCCCGATACCCCCTCCATGTGCCGGTAAGTCCGGATGCTAACGTTTATTTGGTAGCTTTGGTCTTGGCGTTGGTCAGCGGAGTTCTATTCGGAATTGTTCC
>Ga0210390_10006032_pt1 | contig 10137 bp, 9 predicted proteins | sample IncBWH11OmetaG_FD_161050 | JGI IMG/M metagenome (GOLD analysis project Ga0210390, IMG submission 161050) | Forest soil microbial communities from Barre Woods Harvard Forest LTER site, Petersham, Massachusetts, United States - Inc-BW-H-11-O ...
CCGTGCTGGTTCGGATGTTGTTCGAACGCGGTCGAACAAGGTTCGACCCGGTTCGGTGTGTATCTCAACATTGTTCGAATGCGCCGAATAACAACTTGAGCGCAGTCTCCAGACTAGAACGTTGAGCACTAGAGAGCTAGGTTGGAACGCTATCCAGCGGCATCGCGAGGGTCATGGCCTTCGGGCTAGATAGTAGTACTTGGCGCGGGGAGCCGCTTGCGCTAGGCTTAGTGCGACTTTGCATCGAGGGAGATACACAATGAGTCAAGAAACCCCGGTCCAAACAGTTTTGGCGTGTTCCCAATGCGGACGGGCGCTCGCTCAGTCTGACTTGGTGCATATCGCCGGGAACTGGGTGTGTGCTGATTGCAAGCCGGCATTTCTGAGCCGGGTGATGGCAAGTGGCGCTGCTGGAGCATCGCCACAGGCCTGGCGTTATGGCGGATTTTGGATCCGCTTCGGCGCGCGCTTCATTGATGGCCTTATTTTCACGGTTCCCATCCTGATCTTCGCCGCTGTGTTCATACCAAATCTGATCCGCGCGGGGAGGCAAGCTGGCAACCCGGCCAGTGCACCCAATCCGGCGTTTGCAGCCTTCGGCTTTATCACCTTCTTTCTGGTTTTTTTCCTCGCCGGAGGTTGCTACGAGATTCTGATGTTGAAGTATCGCAGTGCAACTCTCGGAAAGATGACCTGTGGGCTAAAGGTCATCCGATCCGACGGCAGCACTTTGAGTTGGGGCGTATGCTTTGGGCGCTTCTTCATGTGGAATGTTGTTACCAGCGGCATTCCCTACATAAACACCGTCCTCATGCCGGTCAGCGCGATCATGTTGGGGGTGGACGACGAGAAGCGAGCCTTGCATGACCGGGTGTGTGACACGAGGGTGATATATAAACAGAGTGTAGCGTGAACCTTAGTATCAATCCCTTAATTGCCGCCTCTGGCCCGGCGGGCTCTTCCGCAAACGATGACCCGGCGTCATCGCCTATTGGACCTGCGGCGGTAACCTGTCCTCACTGTTCAGTGGACATACCGGCTGATTCACAATGGCAAAGTTGTCCTCACTGCCAGAAGTGGCTGCAGATCCGCATCTGGCCGATTGTTCGCCAGAATACCAATTCGGTGTCGGCGCTTTCGGACCAGGCGACCTGCTTTTTTCATCCGGACAAGGCGTTTCAGGCCTGCTGCCAACGGTGCGGCCGATTTGTGTGTGCGTTGTGTGATTTGCAGTTGGGAGCCGGGCACGTTTGCCCCACATGCTTCGAGCGTGGGCGGGCCGATTCCGGTGCGGAGGCTGGCAAGGCGGAATGGCGGTATCGCGATGTGCTCTATGATTCCATTGCATTGACAGTCGGGTGGGTTTGGATTCTCGTTTGGCCCGTAATCGTAGCCGCACTTCCGGCCGTGATTTTCCTGCACGTGAAGTATCGGAAGGCGCCGCGATCGTATTTGATTGCTCGATCTGCGTGGCGTTTCTGGGCGGCTTACGCGGGGCTCGTCTGGCTTCCACTACTGCTCGCCAGTTCCTTCTTCGCACGTTGGATGGCGAGGAGGCATTGATTGAAAAGTGCTTTCCAGAAAATATCGCGCGTTAGTAGCTTGACCGGCGCGACAAGGTGGTATTTGAGCAAAGACTGTTTGCTTGCGGCGAAGCGCGTGATGTACGTGGTCGAGTATCGCCGGTTTTATTTGCGGGACTTGGAAAGCATTGTCGTCTGGCCCAGCCGTTTGTGGCTGTGGCGCCTGATCGTTCCAGGGGTACTACTTGCAGCCCTCGGCGCTGGCCTGTGGCAGTGGGTGAATTCCACCTCTGGCGCGATTTTCACTGGCATCGGTTTCGCCTGGGTAGTCCTGGAACTGGCGCTCGGGCCGACGGCGGTGTCGCGTGTTCGCGCCACGGGAGTGAGCGTTGACCTGCCGGTGGTGAAGCGAACACGTCGCGCCCGCAAGGTACTTAACGCAATCGACGCGGCGGTTTACGCGACTCGCGACGTCACCATGCAACCGACCGTTCCCATACCCAGCCTGCAACCGGCTGGGGTCTCCGTCCAAACGAACTCCGAAGCAGCGTCTGCGGTCCCTTCCATTGCAGATGCCTCACAGACGAATGGCTTCTGAGATGCCAGTCGCGCCCACGACGAGTCTGCGCCATGCTCGCTGCTTGTTTCATCCGCTACGTGAAGCGGCAGCGCGGTGTCCACATTGCGGAGGAACGTTCTGCCGTGAATGCGTAACGGACGAAGAAGGTAAGCTCGCCTGTCCGCCTTGTCTGCGCCGGATGGCGCGTCCGCCCGTACCAAAGCTGTCACAGACGCGCCGCTTTCGGCAGGTTCTTGCTGGACTTACCGCCCTTGCCTCGCTCATGGCGCTCTTCTTCGCGATGCTGCGGTGGCGAGTGAATACGCCGGAGGAGCATCTGAATCTCGGCCGAATCGCTGGTGACCCTCTGCCTGAGCAAAACAATGAGTGAAGCCGCACTGCCTCCGGCCCCTTCGCTACGAGCACGCGTGCTACCCGTGCGCAGTCCCCGGAACCGGCTGAACTCGCTCGAAGCACTGGAACGTGGATTCGCACTGTTCCGGTCAACATTTGTGGGAGAGGCGTGGCGTTATTACGTAGGCAGCGCTCCTCTCGTCTTTTGTTTTATTTCGATGTGGGTGGTGAATGGCCAGATACGGCTATCCGATGGCGTTGTGCTGATGGAGGCGGCAGTACTCGCCGCCAGCTATCTTCTGCGAGTGTGTATCGTCGCCAGTTACATGCAACGCGTTCGCGAGCGAGCGTTCGGCCCGCCCCGATCGAAACCGGTAGGAGCAACCGCGCAAGCCGCAGCCGTGGGGCGTTTGCTTGCGTGGAAGATAACCCTAAGTGCCGGGGCGTTAGCCGCGCTGCTAACCTTCGCCGGGGCGTCGTGGTTTTACAGCGCATGTCAATTTGCCAGTCTTGAGGCGGGGGAGGACGCCGCCGAAAGGCACTCTATGCGCGGCTGCCTGGCAATTGCTAGTGAATGGTTCGGCAGCAGCGTGCTCCTATTCTTGATGCTCTTTCCTTTCTGGATCGCCGTGTGGCTGAATGCTCTGATCATTGCGATGCTTGTTCCGCAGCTTCTGCACTCGGTTCTTGGCGTAAATACCCTCCTGTCTACGCCGGTAGGGATATTCGCGCTGGTCCGCAGTTCCGCGTTCTGGCTTTCGTTGTTCGGGGGCGCATGGCTGGCACTTGATCCAATCGTCAAGTGTTCGTTCGTCGTTGTTTATCAGCATTTGCGATCGAGGCGCGAAGGCGACGACCTGCGCGGTTTGCTGGCGAGCCTGCCACGCGAGCGGCAGAAGAAGGCTCAGATGATTGCATCCACCATGGCTCGCAGCAGGCTGATCGGCGCATTAGTGGTCCTGGCTGCGATTCTACCTGGCGTTTCCCAGGCTGCGCGGGCAGAGCAGACGCCGCCAGTGCCAAACAGGACGGAGACTCTCACCGATTCCGCGCGCCATGCACGGATTCAACAATTGCGCCAAGCTTTGGATGTAGAGTCGCGGAGCGCAATTTATCGCTGGCACGACGCCGAACACCCGAGTCCACCCAACTGGTTTGACAAGCTCGCGGCGAAAATCGAACGCCGACTTGAGCGTGCTTGGAATGCTTTCTGGTATTTTCTACACAAACTGTGGCTCCGCGGGTTGAATCTCGGAAACGAGAAGGGCCGTCCTTGGCAGTTGAAGAACCTTCGAGTGTGGCTGTGGCTAATCGCGATTTTGACTGTCACGGCAGGAGGGGTGCTCTTTTGGTTGCGGCGACAAAGGGAGGAGGCATCGCTTTCCATCCCGCAGACAATCGCGCCGCTTCCCGATTTGAGCGAAGGTGCACTCGCAAGCGTGCGTTCCGAGGACGAATGGTTCGCCTTGGCGGGACAGCTCGAAGAGGAGGGAGAATTGCGGTTCGCCCTGCGCGCAGCGTATTTCGCTCTGCTTGCAGGATTGGCCCATCGCGAATGGGTGATGATTCGCCGCGATCGCACGAATCGCGAATATCTCGATGAGTTTACCCGCCGATGGCGGAGGCGTCCCCAAGCGGCCGTTGAGTCCAGGGCAGAAATTCCTGAGAAACTGCGCGGCAGCCTGCGGCAGTTCGATCGCGTTTGGTATGGGTCCCATGTGCTGACGCAAGAGGCAGTGGCTGCGTACCGCCAAGATCAGCGGGAGTTGCTCAACCATGTCTGACAGTAGGCCGGGCAAGAGCATCGTGCTTAACTGGCGAGGTCCGCTGCTGGCCGCCGGTATTTTTGCGGCGGTGTTCGCAATTCTGTTGGTCATGGCACATCAGAATGAGTCGAAAACGAGCGACATGGGATCTAGCTTACGCGAGGACCCATACGGCACCAGCCTATTGTTCGATTCCTATGGGCGCGCTGGGTACCAAGTAAAGCGCGGCCAGGATGAGGACTCCCTAAGCGATCAGGACGCGTCGACAACGACCGCGTTTTTTATAGGGGGCTACTCCCCTAACGATTGGACAACCAACGATGGAAAACTCCAAGCCGGAGCAAAGTTTCGCGGGCGGGTGGAAGATTTCCTTGCTCGCGGCGGCCGCGTCGTTCTGATCGAGCCCCGTTGGGAACTAAAATCCCCGTCTCAAGGCTGGGAAGTCGGGAACAAGTGGGATCGAACTGGGCATGAGCACGCTCCACGGTGGGTCTCGCCTGACCTCCGCGCAATGCCGGCGGACAGCGAGATGATGTATCTCGCCGCTGATGACCCGTGGCTCCGAACAGATGCCCAGTGGACCGTGCTGTACGGCGGGGTCGTGGGTGCCAATGCCAAGGCTGACACATCCGCGCCTGTCTATATGGCAATGCGACGAGCCGGAAATGGTGAACTCATCGCCGCGAGTCAAGAATCGTTCTTATTGAACGAAGCGATCAAGACGCATCCCAACCCGGTGCTGTTAGATTTTCTTGCGGGCGGCCGGCCGCTAATCTGGGTCGATGAAACGTTGCATGGACTGCACCAGGATGAGGGTGTGCTTTGGCTCGTGCAGCGATACCGGCTGCAAGCTGCTCTGCTGTTCTTCTGGGTGACTCTGCTGGCGTTCCTTTGGAGTATGAGTGGCGATTTAGTGCGCCGCCCGGCGCACGACCCCGGTACGCAGATCGTACGTCATGGGGAAGTCGCGGGGGTCGCGGCGCGACGCCTACTTCAACGGAGCATCGCGAAAGAACGCGTTGTGGCAGAGTGCTGGGAACAGTTCCGCCGCTGCTGGCCCCATGATGCGCAGGCCATTTCTGCAGATCCACTTTGGGGCGCGAGGCTGCGCACCGCGCTCGCGCAGCCTCCTTTAGGGGGATATAAGGAACTAGGCCAGCTGATAGCCGAACGCCGCGCATCCGCAAAGGGTCTGGCTCATGTCGACGGCGAAGCGCCTCATAATTCCACGCTTAACCGATGATGATTTCCTTGGAGGCACAGATCGCATGAACGAGAATCCGGTACTGGGTTCGGACGGGCAGGCACAGTCTGGCAGTGCGGCAATGCAATCGTCAGAGGCGTTCGCGATGATCACGGGGGGAGCGCGGCGTGTTCGAGAAGCCCTGGGCCGAGTGATCGTCGGCCAAAACGAAGCTATCGATCTCGCGCTGGTAACGCTGCTTGCGGGCGGACACGCGCTCGTCGAAGGGGTGCCTGGTGTGGGGAAAACGCTGCTGGTGAAAGCGCTAGCGCGCGCCGTCGCGGGCGACTTCCAGCGCATTCAATTCACGCCGGACCTGATGCCGGCAGACATCACGGGGACCAGGGTTTTCGACCTGAGGACGCAGGAATTCCGGCTGGTGCGCGGACCAATTTTCACAAATTTCTTACTGGCAGACGAAATCAATCGCGCACCCGCGAAAACGCAATCGGCGCTGCTGGAGGCCATGCAAGAGCGCCAGGTGACGATCGATCGCGAGACCTGCGCGCTATCCCCGGTCTTCGTCGTCTTTGCGACGCAAAATCCAATCGAGCATCAGGGCACGTATCCGCTGCCGGAGGCCCAGAAGGATCGCTTTCTCGTAAAAATTCGCATGGGCTACCCGGCCGCGGAAGACGAAAACAAACTGGCGAGACTCGTGGCAGGAGGCGATGCACCGGAGCGACGATTAGCCGAGGATCTACGCGTGCCGGTTTTGCAATCCGGCGAACTCGAACAACTGCGAGCCGCTACAGCGCATGTGCGCGTCAGCGAGGCCATCAGCGGTTACATCGTCAGCCTGGCTCGACAGACCCGGCAGCACGCGGCAGTCTGGGTTGGCGCTGGACCGCGGGCGACACTCGCGTTATTGTCGGCGTCGCGGGCGCTCGCGGTTCTCGAGGAACGCGATTTTGTGACGCCCGAGGACGTAAAGACGCTGGCTGCTCCTGTACTGGAGCACCGCATGCTACTGCGGCCGGAGGTCGAGATGGAAGGCGTCGAGATTCGCGAGGTGATCAACGCGGTGCTGGAGGCGGTCGAAGTACCGCGCTAGACCGCATGCGTAATACACGCCGGGCGACAAAGTCGAAGCAAGTGAAATCATGAGCGCTGGAAACAAGAACTCAGCGGGCGTTGGCGGGCAGAGCGTAGCTCTCACGGCCACGGTCGAAGCCACTGCGGAACCAGCACTCCCCAAGCCGCTCTTGGGGAGCAACACCTCGCGGAGAATCGAGCTTCGCTCAGCGGGATTGCTCTTCAGTCCGCAGGAATCGCTTGTGTGGATCATAGGACTGCTGGGTGTGGGGGCGTGCGTTGTGCCATGGTTTGCGCGGGGATGGTTATGGTTCGGGCTGATCGCCACTCCTGTGGCGTTCCTGACGTGTTATGACGCGATCGCCTTGTGGCTCACCCGCGAAGAATATGCACCGGTTCTCCTGCAGCCGGAGAATGGACTCCGAGGACGCGAAGGGCAGACGATCCGGGTTTCGTTTGCGCTCACTGGCTCCGGGCGGCGCTGGCTGCGCAACGACATCCGCGTAGCGATCATGCCGGCAACGCAAGATAGCGAAACCGCCATCCGTGTGAAAGACGATGTCCAACGGCTGAAGCTTGAACAGCCGGATTCCGCCGCAGGTCGATCAACTCCAGCAAGCGCCACGCATATTCGACTCTGGCCATGGACGGCGGAAATCGCTTTGCTTCGGCGCGGACTGTGGCCTGGACCGTCGGTTGGCATCGAACGGCAGTCGCGCTTCCGAATCTGGCGTTTGCGGCGATGGTTTGGTGTGCCCGCGCCTTTGCGGATCGAGGCGAACTTGCGGCCCGGGCGACAGGAGATTCTCCGCAGCCCGGTTTACCGCATGCTTGTAGCGTCCCGGCAGACGCCCTGGACCGGGCACGGGCGCGACTTCGAGCGCTTGCGGGAATATCAGCCCGGTGATACGTATTCGGAGATCGCCTGGAAATCCACGGCGCGCCGCGGTGCGCCGGTCACGCGGCTATTCCAATGGGAGCAAAAGCAGGAAGTATATTTCGTGGTGGACCAATCGCGGGCATCCGCGCTTGCTCTCCATCCGGCCACGGACCCCGAGAGCGCCGCTCCACAAAAACGTGCACCACGACGGATGCTGGATCTCGCAGTGGAAACAGCGCTGGTCGGAGCGACCGTCGCGCTGGAACTAGGCGATGAATTTGGTCTGGTCACTTATGCGGATGGAGCGAAATCCTGGTTACGCGCGGGCTGCGGCCAATCCCAGTTTCACCGATTTCGTGATTGTCTGCTGAATATGGAGCCTTTGCCAACGAATGCAGATTACGAAGCGTTGTTCAGCGACATTCGAGTCCGGCTGCGGCGGCGCGCGTACCTGGTATTGCTGGCCGACCTGACCGAGCGCTCGATTTCAGACTCGTTGCGTCGCGGAGTGGGCTTGGTCCGCTCCTCACATGCTCTCTTGATGACAAGCATCTTGCCGGGTCATGTGCGGCCAGCATTCTCGCCAAGAGAGGATTTGAATACGGATCAAGATGTATATGCGGCCCTCGCGGGCGACAGAGAAAACCAGCGACTCGCCGCGTTGGCGCGGCAGCTGCGCCAGCTGGACGTGCAACTCCGGTACATTCCTGAGGAGAAGTTCCTGCGAACTGCCGTGGAGGGATATCTGCAAAACAAGCGGGAGCAACGGCTGTGATCTTGGATCTCGAACGATTTCGGGCGCAGGCTCGGCCACGCTGGCGCGACCTCGAATCGCTGCTCGCCGCGCTAGAAAGCCGGCCGGACCGCCAACTGAATCTAGCGGAAGCCGAACAACTGCAAGAGCTTTACGCCCAGACTGCCGCGGATTTGAATCGCGTCACACACGGTGCGTTGGCGCACGAGCTAAGACAGTATCTCGAGCGGCTCGTGGCGCGAGCGTATGCGGAACTATACTACGCACTGCCGATGCGCTCTGAAGTCTGGCGGCCGCGCCGCTGGCTGAAGATTTTCACGGCGTTCCCGGAAACGTTCCGGCGGCACTCCCGCTATTTCGCGCTAGCTGTATCGATCACGTTATTGGGCTGCGCCTTTGGCGGACTAGCGGTGCGCTACGATCCTGCCTCTGTGGATGTGTTGCTTCCGGCCGATTATCTACGCAATCCGGGCCAGCGCGTGCATGAAGAGGAGCAAGGACTGGGGCGGCACTTGGACTCCGCACAGACCGAAGCAGCATTCTCGGCGCAACTGATCAGGCACAACATTCAGGTAGCGTTGCTCGCAGCGGCACTCGGCGTGACGTTTGGCATCGGGACAGCACTCCTCCTATTCGAAAATGGCGTACTGCTCGGGGCGGTAGCGGTCCATTATACGCAGCGGGGCTTCGGGCTGTTTATGACAGCTTGGCTGTTGCCCCACGGCGTATTTGAGATTCCCTCGATCTTAATCGCCGGACAGGCGGGGTTTTACTTGGCGCGCCTGCTTTTGCGCCGGCGAGAGGACCGCGACGTTCGACAATCGATGCGGGAATGGCTGGTACTGGTCGCCGGGCTGGCAATGATGCTGGTGTGGGCCGGAATCATGGAAGCATTTTTTTCTCAGCATCACGCTCCCGTTCTGCCATATGGGTTCAAGGTTGCGGTTGCCGCAGCGGAACTTTTGCTGCTGACGATCTATCTACTAATGATCGGACGAAGAGGAATCGGCACCGAAGTGCGTTCCAGTGTTCCTCCGGAAAACAGATGACCGATATCCAGTCAACCCGCGCGTCGACGGCGGCCGAACTGACCATTGCGACGCCGGAAGGCGTGTTATTCCGGTTGCCTTTGGCCGGACCCGCTTCCCGGCTTTACGCAATGTTGCTCGACACCGCTATCGTGTTGGGCACGGTCAACGGAGTGGGGCTGCTTGTCTATTGGATTTTCTCCAAAGCACCAGGTTTTGGATTCATGGTGATTACCCTCGCGGAGTTCGCGATCGGGTTCGCCTATTCCGCATTGTTGGAGGGCCTCTGGAACGGACAGACGATTGGAAAACGCCTCTTCCATTTGCGTGTGATTGACCAGGACGGCCTTCCGCTGCGCATCGAGCAGGCGTGGGTGCGCAATCTGATGCGCGTTTTTGATGCGCTGCCATTCGCCTATCTGGTCGGAGGACTCTCGGTACTGAGCAGTCCCCTTATGCAGCGCTTCGGCGACCGCGTGGCTGGGACGCTCGTTGTACGCCAAACGCCAGTGGCTGCGCCCGTGGAAGAATTCTGGATGCGGCAAAAGTACAACTCCTTCATGGATTATCCAGTAATCGCGATGAAGCTTCGCCGAGCCGCAACGCCGGAACTCGCAACTCTGATTCAAGATGCACTGCGCCGCCGCAACCAACTAGCGGCGTACGCGCGCCGAGAAATCTATCGCGAGCTGGCAACGTATTTGCAGAGCGAAATCTCTCTGTTTCCCGACGAATTGGTTGAAAAGCTTAGCGATGAACAGTATTTGATTAACGCTTCTGGCATCCTGTTCGGAGATCAACGCCTGTCGCGAGTTCAGGGTTGACAATTTACGCTTGAAAAGCCAATGGTCGGATTGTGGGACTGAGTGGGCGCTTTGAAAGACGAATGCACTCTTGGCCGCATGATCGGCAACTCTGAAGTTATGGGCCCAGACCGACTGTTCGGTGACACGGGCCAGAAGTCGGCTTGGGGAAGATCGCCATTGATGTCCCCC
>Ga0210390_10006033_pt1 | contig 10137 bp, 8 predicted proteins | sample IncBWH11OmetaG_FD_161050 | JGI IMG/M metagenome (GOLD analysis project Ga0210390, IMG submission 161050) | Forest soil microbial communities from Barre Woods Harvard Forest LTER site, Petersham, Massachusetts, United States - Inc-BW-H-11-O ...
TGGCCCTGTCCCTGGCCACCTTCGCCGGCATGACCAGCAACGGCATCACCAACGGCGAGATCGCCGCCTCCTGGCACACCACCGGCGCCGACGTGGTGATCGACACCGGGCCCTTCCCGGTCACCCCGTCCGCGCTCAGCGCGATAGCCGCGGTCCGCGGCGTGCGGCACGTGGCCGCGGTCTGGAGCACGAACTGGGCCACGCCCGTAGACCAGCCGGTGACCGTGATCGCGGTCGACCCCGCCTCCTACGCGGCCCTGGTCGCGAGCACCCCGTTGCCCGCGTTCCCCGCGACCGCGATGCGCGTTACGCCCGGCGGCATCCGGTCCTCGGGCCCGCCGGTGCCCGTGCTCGCCACGCCGGCGGCCGCCGCCCTCCTCGGCACCGGGGCCACCCAGCTGAACTCGAGCTCACCGGAAGGCCCGTTCACGGTACGGGTCGCGGGGACCATCGGCGATACCCCCGCCGAACCGGGCGGCGGGACGTTCGTGATCATGCCGCTGGAGACCCTGCCCGGCCCCACCGGCCGGCCCGCCCCGAACGTGGTCCTGGTCACCGGCCCGGGCATCGACGACACCCAGCTATCCGCCGTGATCGCCAAGGTGATCCCGCACGCCGCCGTCACCTTCCGCTCCGCGGTGCTCGCCTCGCTGGCCAGCTCGCCGCTCCAGCACGGCGCCGTGCTGATCATCGGCCTCACCCTCGCCGCCGCCGCGGCGTTCGGCCTGTTCATCATGATCCTCGGCCTGGCACTCGGGTCGGCGGAGCGCGAGCTGACCCTGGCCAGGCTCACCGTCATGGGCCACCAGCGCGAGACCGGGCTCGTCATGGCCGAGGCGATGCCCGCCGTGATCGCCGCAGTGGTGGCGGGCGCCATCGCCGCGGTGGTGCTGCCGCACGTGGTCAGCTCGTCGATCGACCTGTCCGCGTTCACCGGCACCAACGCGCCGGTCCAGTTGCAGCCGGACGCGCTCGCGCTCGGCCTGCCCGCCGTCGGCATCTGCATCCTCGCCCTGGCCGTGCTGACCGGCCAGGCCCGGGGGCTGCGCCGTCGGGGTATCACCGGCATGCTCCGGGCACAATAGGAAAGAGGGAGGCAGCATGGGCACCAGCATCTCCGACCTGGGCGCGGAAGCGGCCCGGCAGCACCGTGACTTCGGCGCGGGCTCACTGATCGTCTGCGACCGGCTGGTGCGCATCTACATCGCGGCGGGCATCGAGGTCCAGGCGCTCCAGGGGCTCGACCTGCTGGTGGACGAGGCCGAGGTCGTTGCGCTGGTCGGCGCGTCGGGCAGCGGCAAGTCCACCCTCATGAACATCCTGGCCGGGCTGGACACGCCCACCGCCGGCTCGGTCCGGGTGGCGGGCAACGACCTGGCCACGATGAGCCCGCGCCAGCGGCTGGCCTACCGCCGGCAGGTGGTGGGCTTCATCTGGCAGCAGACCTCGCGCAACCTGCTCCCCTACCTGACCGCGCAGCAGAACGTGGAGCTCCCCATGCGCCTGGCCGGCGGCGGGGCCAGGGCGCGCCGCACGCACGCCGCCGAACTGCTCGAACTGCTCGGCCTCGGCGACTGCAGGAACCGCAGGCCCGATCAGATGTCCGGTGGCGAGCAGCAGCGCGCCGCCATCGCGGTCGCGCTGGTCAACAACCCCAAGGTGCTGCTGGCCGACGAGCCCACCGGTGAGCTCGACACGGTGACCGCGGCCGAGGTGTTCAGCGCGCTGCAGAAGGCCAACGCCGAGCTAGGCGTCACCGTGCTGATCGTCACGCACGACCCGGCCGTGTCCGGGGTGGTGCGCCGGACCATCGCGATCAGGGACGGGCGGACCAGCACCGAGACGCACCGGCAGGTGCTCGGCAGCCAGGCGGCGCAGCACGCCGTCGAGTACGCGGTGCTCGACCGGGCCGGGCGGCTGCAGCTACCGCGCGAGATGACCGAGCCGCTCGGCATGCGCGGCCTGGTCCGCCTCGAAGCCGAGCCCGACCATATCGGCGTCTGGCCGGACCGCCGCGAGCCCAGCAAACCCAGGGACGCCGGAGCCCAGGAGGAGTCACCGTGAGCACGACGCTGGCCGCCACCATGCTGGAGGTCGACGGGATCACCCGGACCTTCGGCAGCGGGCGCACCGCCACCAACGCGCTGCGCGGCGTCTCCTTCACCGTCGAGGCGGGCCGACTGGTGGCCCTGCGCGGCCGGTCGGGGTCGGGGAAGACGACTCTGCTCAACATCGTCGGCGGGCTCGACCTGCCGGACAGCGGCACCGTGCGGATCGCCGACCACGACGTGACCGCCATGTCCGAACACGAACGGCTGCGGCTGCGCCGCACGTCGGTGGCGTTCATCTTCCAGTCGTTCGGCCTCATCCCGATCCTGTCGGCGGCGGAGAACGTCGGGGTGCCGCTGCGGATCGCCGGCGTCCCGCCCAGGGAACGCGAGGACCGGGTGCGCCTCATGCTGGACATCGTCGGTCTGGGCGAGCACGCCAAGCAGCGCCCGGCCGAGCTGTCCGGCGGCCAGCAGCAGCGCGTGGCGATCGCCCGGGCGCTGGCGGGCAGCCCACAGGTCCTGCTGGCCGACGAGCCCACCGGCCAGCTCGATTCCGAGACCGCCAAGCAGATCATGCGCCTGCTCCGCGCGGTGGTGCAGTCCGAGGGGGTGACCGCCCTGGTCGCCACCCACGACCCCAACCTCATCGAGATCGCCGACTCCGTCCTTGAGCTCGAGGACGGGAAGATCAATACCCATTAAGCCGAACGAACGGTGGTGCCCGCCCCGCTCCCCTACGCGACCTGCGTGCCGGTCGTCGCCGTAAGGTCGGCGAACAGGGCGACGAGGCGCTTGGTCACCGGGCCCGGGGTGCCGTCGCCGATGACGCGGCCGTCGACGCGGACGACCGGGGCCAGGCCGCCCATGGTGCCGGTCACGAACGCCTCGTCGGCGGTGTACAACTCGGGCAGGGTGTAGTCGCCGGTCCGGCTGGCGATCCCGGCCGAGGCGGCCAGCTCAAGCACGGCGGCCCTAGTGATGCCCTCAGGGCAGGACACGGTGGTGGGCGTGGCCAGCGCCCCGCCGGTCACCAGGAAGATGTGCGTGGCGTTGGTCTCCGCGATGAAGCCGCGGTGGTCGAGCATCACGGCGTCGTCGGCGCCGGCCACGTTGGCCTCGATCTTGGCCAGGATCGACGGCAGCAGGTTGTTGTGGTGGATCTTCGGATCGAGGCAGTCCGGCGCCGGGCGGCGCACGCTGGCAGTGATCAGCCCGATGCCGGAATTGTCGTAGACCGGCTCCTTGAACTCGGCGAGCACGATCAGCGTGGGCCCGGAGGTGTTGAGCCGGGGATCCATGCCGGACGTGAGCTTGACCCCGCGCGTCAGGGTGAGCCTGACGTGGACGCCGTCGCGCATGCCGTTCGCGGCCAGCGTGCGCCGGATCTCGGCGGTGATCACCTCGTCGGAGGGGATCTGCTCGAACGCCAGCGCCCTGGCCGAGAGGCGCAGGCGGGCCAGGTGCGCGTCCAGCCGGAAGATCTTCCCGTCGTAGACCCGCAGCCCCTCCCAGACCGCGTCACCGCCCTGGACGGCCGAGTCGAACGGGCTCACCGCCGCCCGGTCGCGGTGGGTGAGCTTGCCCGCCACGCTGACGATGAGGTCGCGGTTGCGCTCATCGAAGACCTGCAGCACGTGTGCCTCCCAGGGGAGATATGCGGTACTTGTGCAGCCGCGCGAAATACGGCAGGCACCGCTGCGCGAGGGGCTCGAGGCGGGCGGGCAGCGGCTCGGCCGGCGGCCGGTACGCGGCGAACCCGGTGGAGGCGTGCACGCTGGCGTACCAGTACGGCGCCCACACCCCGTCGCTGTCCCGCGGGCCGGCCGGCCAGGACAGCATGCCCGGGTCGAACGGCACGCCGAGAGCGTGGCACAGGGTCCTGAGCGTTTCTTCGGGCTCTGTGAGCAGGTCACGGGAATCCACGACGGGGCCGCCGTACGTCTCGAAGATCTCCGCCTGCTGCCGCAGGCCCAGGTCGTCCAGGGTCGGGTCGGTGCGGACCCTGGCGTACGAGGCGAGCAGTTCGCGCGGGTCCCTGATCAGGTGCGCGTGCCGCAGCGGGGCCAGCGCGGCGCGCTCCACCTCGGGCAGCAGGTGGTGCGTCATGTGCTTGGCGTAGCTGATCGTCACCCCGGGCGGCAGCGGGGCGCCGGCCAGCCCGGCCAGCACGACCCGCCAGTCGGTGGGCTGGCTCGCGATCACCTCCGCCCGCCCGGGATGGTCGATCCCGGTGCGGTCCAGGTAGAACGCGTATAGCGGCTCGTCGGTGACGACGGTGTCCGGACGGTTCTCCCAGGCGCGCATCAGCGCGGTGGACACGGTCCGCGGCCCCGACCACATCGCAATTCTGCTTTGTTCGCTCGCCTCCGGGGCGCTTTTAAGGTGCAGCCTTCCCTCGTCGCTCCTTTGTCGCTCCTCAGTCCAGGCAGCACCGCGCCCCTTTGGCTCGCTCACAAGACGACTACGCTCCGCAATACCTCGCCGCGGGCCATCTTGGCGAAGGCATCCTCGACGTCGCCGAGCGAGATCGTCTCCGAGACGAACTTGTCCAGCGGCAGGCGCCCGGCCAGGTGGAGGTCGACGAGCATCGGGAAGTCGCGGCTGGGCAGGCAATCCCCGTACCAGGAGGACTTCAGCGCCCCGCCGCGCCCGAACACGTCGAGCAGCGGCAGGTCCAGCCGCATCTCCGGCGTCGGGACACCCACCAGGACCACCGTCCCGGCCAGGTCGCGCGCGTAGAAGGCCTGCTCGTAGGTCTCGGGCCTGCCGATCGCCTCGATCACCACGTCCGCGCCGTTTCCGCCGGTCAGCTCCCTGATCCGCTCGATCGGGTCGGCGGTGCGCGAATTGACGACGTCGGTGGCGCCGAATCCGCGCGCCCACTCGAGCTTCCTGTCGTCGACGTCGACCGCGATGATCGTCCGGGCGCCGGCCAACCGGGCCCCGAGGATCGCGCCGTCGCCCACGCCGCCGCAGCCGATGACCGCCACGCTGTCGCCCCGGGTGACGCCGCCCGTGTTGAGCGCCGCGCCGAGGCCGGCCATCACGCCGCAGCCGAGCAGCCCCGCGGTGGTCGCGCCGATGGCCGGGTTGACCTTGGTGCACTGCCCGGAGGCGACGAGCGTCTTGGCCGCGAACGCGCCGATCCCGAGCGCGGGAGACAGCGGGGTGCCGTCCTCGAGCGTCATCTTCTGGCTCGCGTTGTGGGTGTTAAAGCAGTACCAGGGCCGGCCGCGGCTGCAGGCCCGGCACCGCCCGCAGACGGCGCGCCAGTTGAGGATGACGAAGTCGCCGGGCGCCACCTCGGTGACGTCAGGGCCGACCGCCTCGACCACGCCGGCCGCCTCGTGCCCAAGCAGGTACGGGAAATCGTTCCCGATCCCGCCTTCCTTGTAGTGCAGGTCGGTGTGGCACACCCCGCAGGCCTGCACGGCCACGAGCGCCTCGCCCGGCCCGGGTTCCGGCACGAGAACGGTGGTCAGCTCGACCGGCTCGCCCTTGCCGCGCGCCACCACACCCTGAACGCTGATCGTCACTTGCTCACCTTCCCGTGGATTGCCCGCCTCGGCCTACCTGCCACGGCAGCAGCGTAACTGGTCCGTCCGGCCCTTCCATTCGGCGCCGCGCCCCGCGTAGTGCCGGCGCGCGGAGTCGACGGTCATCGCGGCGTACAGCAGCGCGATCAGCGGCAGCCCGGGCGCGCGCAGCGGCGAGAGCCGGTAGAGCCGCAGCATGGGCAGGTAGGACAGCGACATCAGCGCCCAGCCGGCCAGGCCCGCCCCGGCCGCGAGCGCCGCGGGCGTGGTCGCGGCGCCGGCCGCCAGCCCGGCGATCGCCCCGGCGGGCGGCAGCGCGTACAGGAACAGCAGCCCGGCGATGGTCCCGGCCAGCAGAGGAGGCGAGTAGTTCAGCTGGATGTACGCGGACCTGGCCACCATGTGCCACAGGCTGGCCAGCCTCGGGTAGGGCCGCACGCTCACCACGGCCGACGACAGGCCCAGCCAGGTCCGCCCCCGCCCGCGCTTGATAAGCCGGGCGAGGGCCACGTCGTCGATGCGGGCGCCGGCGATCGGCGCCAGCCCGCCGGCTCGGGCCAGCGCGTCGCGGCGGACCAGCATGCACCCACCGGCGGCCGCCGCGGTGCGCGAGGCGGGCCGGTTGACCCGGCGGAACGGGTAGAGCTGCGCGAAGAAGTACACGAAGGCGGGGACGATGACGCGCTCCCACGAGGTAGCCGTCCGCAGCAGCGCCATCTGCGAGACGAGATCCCGGTCATCGCCCTGCGCGGCCACCACCAGGTCCTGCAGCGCGCCCGGAGCCCAGGCGATATCGGCGTCGGTGAACAGCACGTATTCCGGCGCTGGGCCGACTCCCCCGCTCGCCTGCAGGCCCTGGGCCATGGCCCACACCTTCCCGGCCCAGCCGGGAGGCGGCGGCGCGCCCGCCACCACCCGCAGGTCCCGCCCGTCGCGGCCCGCCTCCCGCCCGAGCTTGTTCGCGACCTCGGCGGTGCCGTCCGAGCTGCAGTCGTCGACCAGGATGAGGGTCAGCGTGCCCGGGTAGTCCTGCGCCATCAGCGTCGGCAGCGTGGCCGGCAGCATCCCGGCCTCGTTCCTGGCCGGGATGACCGCCGCCACCCCCGGCCACCTGACGGGCGCGCCGGCCGCGCGCGGCAGGCGCTCGCCGGTCAGCCAGTACCGGCCGTGCCCGAGGACCAGGTACGCCCACGCCACCGCGGCCACCACGCACCCGACGCTCAACGCCGCCATCCCGGCAGCCTCTCACATCGCCGGTGCCACGCCGCCCGCGCACGGTCAAGACCGGGCGTCCGGGTGCTTGAGCACCATCCAGGCCGGGACGCCCGTCCACAGCATGAAGAACACCACCATGATCAGCGCGTTGACAATCAGCCAGGTAATCATTGAACCCTCCTGCGGGTCGCCGTTGCTTACCTGACCACGGTGCGCGACGCCGCTCTGGGGATCTGCTGACCGGCCTCTGCCGCAGCTATGAATCCGCGAGAACCTAGGGACCGCCGCCGCGCCGCCAGGCGAGGACGTCGCCCACGGCGACCTGCGGCGGCCCGAGCAGCACGGTGAGGTACTCGGCGAGCACCGAGTCCGGCTTCGCGATGGCGACGATGGCCGCGACCTTCCAGGCCACGATCTGGGCGCGCATCTGCTCCAGGCTCACCGACTTGACCGGCGCCAGGGTGCCGGACCGGGTGTACGCGCTGGGCGGTATCCCGGCGTCCAGCCACGCGGGCAGCCCCGTCCCCGACTCGGCCCACAGGAAGTTCAGGTACCGGCCGGCCTGCGGGGTGCCGTTACCGTCGATGTAGGCCCGCCCGTCCCAGGCCGGGCCCATGAAGTACCCGCCCACCAGCGAGCCTGGCTCGCCCGTGTCGGCCTGCCAGCGCAGCGGCTCGGTGAAGGTCGACATGGGGATCGGGACCACCAGGACCGGTGCCGACGCGGGCAGGCGCAGCGAGGCGAACACCGCCGACCAGCCGGGCGGCACCGGAATCGCGGCGGCGGCCGGCAGCGGCCTGGGCAGGATCGGCAGCACGGCCAGCAGGCCGGCGGACATGACGACCGCCGCCGGCCGGCGGCCGGAGGCGAGGCGCGGCACCGCGCGGACCGCGTACGCCGCCCAGGCGGCCCTGGCCGCGTCGAGGGCGAAGGCGAGCAGCGCGGCGGCGGCGCCGTCGGCGAGGATCGAGAACCGGTCCGGCAGCGCCGCGCTGAGCACGGGCAGGCCCTGCACCCAGTACCACGGAAGCTTGAGCCACGCGTGTTCGTGCCCGCTGGCCAGCAGCGTGCCCCCCAGCGAGAAGACCCCGAACACCGCGGCGGTCACCGCGGTCGCCCGCACCGGCAGCCGGCGCCAGAACCTGACCGCGGCCAGCACCAGCAGCACCAGTAGCGGCCAGCCCAGGTAGCCGAGGTACTCCGGCAGCTGACCCTGGTAGTGCGCGGCCTCGGCAGCGCTGCCCGCGGTGTGGAAGACCATGAGCGAGGAGGGGACGACGAACCCGGCCAGGTCGCCCTTGAAAAAGTCGGTCGTGAACGGGCTGCCGCGCTGCTGCAGCGGGCCGAAGAACTGCACCCACAGCGGATAGCCGGCGATGAGAGCCGTCACGCAGGCGGCGGTGGCCAGTCCGCCGGCCACCGCCCTGACCTGGCCCGCCACCTGGCGGGGGCGGCTGGCCGCGATGACGGCGGCGATCAAGAATCCGGCCAGCGCCGTGTCGAGCAGGATCTCCTCGCTGATGAACAGCTGCGCGGTCACCAGCAGGCCGAGCCGGAGGCCGCCGGGGACGGCGCGTACGCGCCCCGTGGCCAGCCGCAGGCCTGCGTCGATGATCAGGGGCGGGAATACGGCGAACTGCAGGTCGTAGTGGCCGATGGCCGAGTGCAGCAGGGCGGGTGAGAACCCGTAGACCGCGGCGCCGAGCGCCGCGGGCCCGACGCTCACCTCCCAGCGGCGCAGCACGGCGAACATGGCCGTCGCGGACCCGGCGAACCCCGCCGTCAGCAGCACGGTCAGGCTGGTCTGGGGCCCGAACAGCAACGTCACCGGCGCGAGCAGGACCCCGGGGAGGAGCATGAACGTGTTCCACATCACGTTCACGCCCTGCGGGGCGTTCATCGCGATGGTGACCAGGGCCGGCAGCCTGGCGTGCGCGATCGCCGTAGCGTCGTAGCGGAAGAACCAGGCGAACTGGTCGGTGTCGTAGGGATTGCCCGCCACCGTCCGCGACGCCGGGTCACGCCACAGCCACAGCGTGACCGCCAGGGACGCCAGCAGGTAGTACACCCCGGCCAGCAGCACCGTGCGACGCCCGGCGAGCGGGCGCACCCGCTCAGCGGACAGGCTGACCGGGACGGCCGTCGACGCTGCGGTCACGACTGCGAGCCTAACCGCCGCGGCGCTGGCCGGCCCGGGACCTGGGCCAGCGTCAGCAAATCGCCACCTTTAGGCCTGCGGCCCTGGCTGGCTATCGAGCTCGCGCCCGTTGGTCCCCTCGACGGCGAGCCCGCCGGGCATTCCCTTGCGGACCGCATCGAGGATGGCCAGGCCCTGGCCGACCAGTCCGGCGGCGATCTCACTCAGGCCGTCGGCGCCGTTGAGCACGCTGACGTTCGCGCCGGCCAGCCCGGCCGCGGCCTCCTTGACGATCAGCGGCAGCTGGTTGATCAGCAGCTGGTCGAGGGCGACGCGGTTGTTGGAGGCGGCGGCCTCGGCCTGGATCCTGGTGCGGTCGGCGTCGGCCCTGGCCAGGACCTTGACCCGCTCGGCCTCGGCCTCGGCGGGCCTGACCACCTCGGAGACCAGCTGCTGCTGGCGCAGGTCGGCCTGCTGCTTGGCCAGCTCGGCCTGGGCGTTGATGACGGCGCGCTGGGCGTTCGCCTGGGCCAGTGGCCCGGCCTGGCCGGCCTCCGCCTGCGCCCGGTCGATCTCGGCCTTGTACTGGGCCTGGACCACCGCGGTCTCCCGGGCGAACTCCGCCTGCTTGCGGGCCGAGGCCTGCTGCGCCTCCGCCGCGGCCTGGTCGGCCTGCGCCTGCGCGATCTTGGCCTGCCGCTGGATCGCGGCGTTGTTCGGCGCGGCCATCGCGGCGATATACCCGGCGCCCATGTCGTCGATCGACTGGATCTGCAGGGAGTCCACGATCAGCTCGATCGTGGCCATCTCGGCCTTCGACCCGTCGAGCACCTCGCTGGCCAGCTTCTGCCGCTCGGTGACGATCTCCTCGACGGTCATCGAGCCGATGATGGAGCGCAGGTGGCCGGCGAAGATCCGCCCGGTCAGTATCGACATCTGGTCCTGGTCGGACAGGAAACGCTGCCCGGCGTTGACGATGGATTCCTCGTCGTTGCCGACCTTGAACGCGATCACCGCGCGCACGTTCAGCGCGATGCCCTGATGGGTCACGCACTGCTCGGAGACCTCGGCCTCCTGCATGGACAGCGTGAGATACCGGACCTTGCGGGTGATGGGCGTGACGAAGGCGCTGTGGCCGACCACCACCCGGAACGGCGTGCCCTTCGTCCCGTACTTCCCGCCGGAAATCAGCCTCGCC
>Ga0210390_10006034_pt1 | contig 10136 bp, 5 predicted proteins | sample IncBWH11OmetaG_FD_161050 | JGI IMG/M metagenome (GOLD analysis project Ga0210390, IMG submission 161050) | Forest soil microbial communities from Barre Woods Harvard Forest LTER site, Petersham, Massachusetts, United States - Inc-BW-H-11-O ...
AGCGCCTGCGCCTTGGCGATCACAGGCATCTCTGGCGTCGGCGAAAAGCCTGCGAGCGCGGGCGCGAGGACAGCGTGGGCTTCGACGAGACGGCCGGTCGATTGGTAGAGCTTGGCGAGCGCTAGCGACGCGAGCAGCTCGAAGGTTCGGGCACCCTGGTGTTTCGCGATCGCGAGGGAGGTTTCTAAAGCTTCTTCGGCCTGCGCGGGGTCAGCGGGATCGCGTTTCAGCAGGATATTGCCGCGCAGTCGAAGCAGGTTGGAATCATAAAGCTGATCCCCGCCTTCTTGACTCAGCACCAAAGCTTCGTCGATCAACGCCAATGCTCGCTCATGGTTCTGCGCCGCAGCTTCAAATCTCGCAAGAGCGCCAAGAAAGCCAGGAACTATTACGCGATTGCCTTGATCCCGATAGTCCGCTAGCGATTTGCGAAAATCATCTACGTCGCTTTGCGTATTGCCTAGCCGAGCGCGACCCAAGCTCAGATACAAGCGCGAGTTCGCAAGATGATACCCCATGCCATGTTCTTGGCTGATCTTCAGAAAATTCTCTGCATCGACGACAACGCTCTCGAAGTCATCTCGTGCAGTCTCAATCGTGATTTTGTACATGAGCACAGTCGCGGTGGTCGGGGGGTGGCCAACCTCGCCGGCGAGACGTGTGGCCTCCTCGATCAATTCACGTGCGCGCAATGGATCGCCTGACAACCACATCGTAAACGCGAGGAAAGCTCTGGCGCTCGCTCCGCCGTCAAGGCCGAACCTTTCTCTGAGTTCGCTACCGACTCTACGTTCGCTGCTGGGGTCCTCGAAACCACCCAGCCCCAGTTCGAGTTGGATTCGCGCCTCACGCAAGTCCCCCAGTTGCATGCAGGCCAAGCCAAGGGTTGCGTGAGCCACCCGGGCCTCGGCAATTCGTCCTTCGCCTTCCGCATCTCGAAGAAACCGTTTGGCAGTATCCCGAGCCACGCGGAATTCCCCGCGCATCCAACTCCAGAGAAATCGACCATAAAGCGCAGCAAACCGCTCAGCGGGAAGTTCGGCGCGCGCCGCGAGAGCACTCGTGCGTTCGAACGCGGCCTTGGTTTCGTCCGCCGCGTAACCCTTCGACCATAGGACTGCCTGAGCATAGTCGTTCTGCAGCTTAACCCGCTGGCTCGCCTCTGCCTTTGAAATCGCGACCCTCGCGGGGAGCCCCGCCGCCCGGTCCGCCATGGCGATCGCGTTGCCGAGATGGGCGATCGCCTCCCGGAACGCCGAGCGGCGCAAGGCTTGATCGCCCGCCTTGCTCCACCATTCGATCGCGAGTTCGTCGAGGCCGGCCTGGGTGAAATGATGGGCGATGACTTCCGGCTCGGCCGCCGCTGGCTCTGGCTGTCCGACCAGGATTTCGGCCGCACGGCGGTGCAGCGCCTGGCGGCTGCTCTTGAGCAGGCTCTCGTAGGCCGCGTCCTGGATCAGCGCGTGCTTGAAGCGGTAGTTCGCTTGCGAGCCGGCGCCCTCGCAGATGAGGAGGTCCGCGTCGGCAAGCCTTTCGAGCGCGGACTGGAGGGCGGGGTCGTCGATCCCGCCCACGGCGCGCAACAGCGCGTAAGTGAAATCATGGCCCAATACGGCGCCGATCTGCGCGACTTTGCGCGCTTCGCCGAGCGTGTCGAGCCGCGCCGCCAGCGACTGCTGAAGCGTCGGCGGGACCGCTTGCAAGCCGCCGGCCTCGCCGCGCTCGAGCAGAAGGCGCATAACCTCCTCCACGAACAGCGGCACCCCGCCCGCGCGCTCGCTGACGCGTCTCATCACGTCCGCTAACAGTGTGCGGCTGACCGCCAGTTCGGCGATTATGCGTTGAACCTGCGCTTCGTCGAGCGGCGCCAGCGAAATGACTCTATGGTGCGGCTGCGAGCGCCAGGGCGGCCGGAATTCCGGCCGGGCCGTCGCCAGAAGGAGAATGGGCGCCTGCGCGCAGCGATCGGTGAGCGCATGCACGAGATCGATCGAGCTCGGGTCGAACCACTGCAAGTCCTCAAGGACGAGAACGAGCGACTGGTTGCGGGCGCCGGCGATCGCCCATTCGACCATTGCAGCCAATTGCCTGCGACGAACCTCCTCCGGCGAAAGGCTCGGCAAGCGCTCAGGCGGGACCGGGATGTCGACCAGCGGCGCAAGCAGCGGAGCGAGTGTCGCGGGATCAAGCTTGACGGCGGCGAGGAGCGATTCGAGCTCGGCCAGCCGCCGCTCGGGCGCGACGTCAGGACCGCCGAACCTCGCGCGCGCCCACCCGAGGACAGGATGGAGCGGCGTGTTCTGCAACAACTGCGACGAACTCCATTCGATCCATGAATGTGGCCTCTCGGCCAACTGGCTGCGAAACTCTTCAACCAGTCGGGATTTGCCGATGCCGGGCTCACCGACAATCAGGACGAACTGTCCGGCGCCAGCAAAAGCGTGTTCAGAGCAGCGAGCCAGGATTGCGAGATCCTGTTCGCGGCCGACGAAAGAGGTGAGAAGCCGGGCGCCTCTTCGGCGCCTTCCGCCGCTTATCCGCAGGATGCGATAGAGGGTGACTGGCGCCGGAGCGCCCTTGAACTCATGGGCGCCCTTGTCCTCAACGATGAACAGCCCAGCAACCTGCCGCAGGACCGTCGAAGTGACCAGCACTGTCCCAGGCTCGGCCGCTGCCTGAACTCGCGCGGCAATGTTGGGGGCCTCACCGAACACCTCGCCGGTCGCCTCCACGACGACCGGGCCGGACTCGATCCCGATGCGGGCCTTGAGCTCCGGCGCGGCCCTGGCCGCGTTCCTGGCGTTGAGTTCCGCAAGCGCCCGCTGGATCGCGAGCGCCGCCCGAACAGCGCGTTCGGCGTCATTCTCCTGCGCGCGGGGATAGCCGAAGACGGCCATCATCCCATCGCCAAGCATCTTAAGCACGTGTCCGCCAAGCGCGGTCACCGCCCTTGAGGCCTCGTCAAGATAGCTGTTGAGCAGATTGCGCCAGTCCTCAACGTCGAGAGCGGCTGCAAGTTCGGTCGAGCCGACAAGATCGCAGAACATGACTGTGATCGGACGTCGTTCGGCGGAATCCAGCTGCGCCAAGGACTGCGCCGGGGCGGGAACAGCCGGCGTCCGCCCGGCTTGAATCGTAAGCGGTTGCTGTGCGCCGAGCTCCGCTATCGCGCTTAGCAGTCGTCTACGGTCGCCGAGAGGCACGCCGAGTTCTTGGAGGTCGCCATCAGTAAGATCGGCGAGCACGTCGAAATCGATTTTGTTCTCTCGGAACTTTTTCTCGTGTCGACCGAGGTTGAGACTACAGAGCCATACGCCGACATCCATGGCCGCCTCACATGGCTTGGCAGGATAGTTGCGCAGATGCGGCAAAGTGTCCAGCTTTGCGATTGGCCGGTTCGGCAAGGAATTGGCTCGGCCGGGAGCCACCGGCGGATGACCGGTATTTGCGCGGTCCTTCCGTTGGCGCGATCAACGTGAAGGTCTGCTAAGGGGTCGAAAGCGGGAGACACACTTGCCGATTCGGAACCTCCGCTTTGGGTCGAGGCCGGTCCAATTCCATTGTATTTTGACCCAGACCCGGCGATTCGTCGCCGGCTACCCGACCAACAGTAGCAGATTGGGGGCGTGGCGCGCCCAGCCGGCTTCGCCAACCATCACATCGAGCCCGAGCGTGGCGAGGTCGTCAGCGTACGGATCGGCCTGCATGTCCTTGGCCTGATATGCCATCTTCGAATAGGTCCCGCACTCGTCGCAGGTCTCGGCCTTCACAACGCCGGAATCGCCTTCGATTCCCCGGATCGCAAGTGTCTTTGAGCCGCCGCAGGTGACGCAGACGGCGCGCGAATAGTTCCAAGCCGTGGAGCAGAGCGAGCAGGTGAGATAGCGCGCCCCGGGGTTTTGCCCGGCGCCTGTCACAAGGCTCGCCGAGGAGGTCGAGCCGCAGCAAGGGCATAGCGACCGCTCCTCGAGCAGGCGCAGCACGGGCGCCGGGAGGCGCCCCGCAAGACAGGTGAAATAGACCTGTAGCGCCGCGGCGATCCAGAAAGTCGAGCCCGCTTCCTGTTCGTCAACGACGCCACGCAACAATGCGTCAGCCAGCGCCTCCGTAGAGTCGGCCCTGCCGGCGCGCAGCTCCGCCGCGGCGGCCGCCGCCGGAGTCGGCAGCCCCTCGCTAACGGTATCAAGCAGCTGGGCAAGCCCGTCACGCCACGCCACGTCGCGCCGATGGCCGTCGGCGGAGATTGGCGGAATGCGAGCGGCGACCACCTGCGCCACCGCCGCGTCGTCAGGCGCGCTCAACGGCGCAAGCATCGATGCGACATGATGCTGGGCGCGTGCAAGCTTCGCCATAAAGCCAAGCCATCCTTCCATAGGATGGCCCTTCGATAAAAGCTCGAGCCGCTCCGCCGTGCGAGCGAAGCGGACCGCGGGATTGGGAAGCAGAATGGGCTCCGGCGCTTTGACGCCACCCGTCGCGTTGCCGATCCAGCCGCCTTTCGGCGCGGTCTCGCCTTGCCTCATGAACCCTCGGCGGCACGCCGGGGACGCGGCCCGCGCGAGCCTGTCGCCACGAGGCTCTTGAGCCATTTGCGATGATGACGCCACGCCCAGCCAGGCGTCACATAGCCTTGCGTCATTCCGCGCATAGAGCCGCGTACCCAGATCGCCGCGTAGACGTGTGTGATCCAGATGATGATGGCCGCGATCGCCGCGTAGCTGTGAATGAGCTCCGCGACGCGCTGCGTCTCGATGCTTGTCGCCTTGTCAAAATAGGCCTCCCAGATGACGAGGCCAGTGAGGAAGAGCGCGGGCACGAGCAGCGCCATCGACCAGAAGACGAATTTCTGCCCGGCGTTGAACCGCCCGACCTCGGGAACGCCTTCCTCCTCGTTGCGCAACACGTGCACGATCGCGCCCATCCAGGCGATATCGTCCCTGTTCCAGAAATTGTCGCGCCAGAATTGCACGATGAGCCCGGCATAGCTCACGAGCAGCACGCAGCCGATCCACGGATGGATCGCGCGCTCCCACTGCCCGCTTCCGAACAGGTCGGAAAGAAAAAACAAGGGTGGCTCGAACATCGACAGGCCTGACAGCATCAGCAAGACGAAGCAGGCGGCGGTGATCCAATGATTGATTCGCGCCGCGGTGGTATTGCGAATGACAGTCCCGGGCGGATAGCTCATGCGGCCTCGCCTGTTGTTTTGCCGCCCGACTCGCGAATGAGCTTCGCCGCCGCGATGTCGTCCTCGGGCTGCACTTCGTTCGGCCCGGCGGTGATCCAGTGGAAAAACCCACTCACCGCAGCCAGAGCGACACCGGCTATCGCCAGCGGCTTCAAGAAGCCCTTCCAAACCTGGACGAGCATGCTGATCCTCGGATTGTCTGGCAGGCCTGCGTAGATTGATGGTCGATCGGCGTGATGCAGCACGTACATCACGTGCGTGCCGCCGACGCCGGGAGGATCGTACAGCCCGGCGTTCTCAAAGCCGCGCGACTTGAGATCGATCACGCGCTCGCCTGCCCAATTCGTCATGTCCGCCTTCGAGCCGAACATGATCGCGCCGGTCGGACAGGCCTTCACGCAGGCAGGCTCTTTGCCAACCGTGACGCGATCGGAGCAGAGCGTGCATTTGTAGGATTTGTGGTCGATCTTGCTGACACGGGGAATGTTGAAAGGGCAGCCCTTGATGCAATACCCGCAGCCGATGCAGTTCTCGCTGATGAAGTCGACGATGCCGTTGGCGTATTGCACGATCGCGCCGGGCGCCGGGCAGGCCTTGAGGCAGCCCGGATCCTCGCAGTGCATGCAGCCATCCTTGCGGATCAGCCATTCGAGATTGCCCTGATCGTTGTCCCATTCGGTGAAACGCATCAGCGTCCAGGTATTGGGATCGAGGTCGAGCGGGTTGTCGTAGGTTCCCTCGAAATGGCCGACCTCGCCACGCAGGTCGTTCCACTCCATGCAGGCGGCCTGGCACGCCTTGCAGCCGATGCAGCGCGTGACGTCGATGAGTTTCGCGACTTCCTGCTCGTGCCGGCGGACTGACGGCGGCGTGATCGTCGTAGCCGATATGCGGATGTAGTCCTGCGACTGCAGATTGGACATGGATCGACCCTTCACGCCACGGGCGCTGCGACCTTCTCGACGTTGACGAGGAACGCCTTGAACTCAGGCGTCTGCGTATTGGCGTCGCCCACCGAAGGCGTGAGCGTGTTTGCGCCATAGCCTTTGCGCGCCAAGCCCGTGAAGCCCCAGTGCAGCGGCACGCCAACGACATGCGTCGGTTTGCCATCGACGGTCATCGGCTTGATGCGCTTCGTGACATAAGCCTTGCAAATCATCGCGCCGCGCTTGCACGAGACGCGCACCCAGCCGGCCTGCTCGATGCCTTTCTCCTTCGCCAAAGCCTCGCCGATCTCGACAAATTCCTCCGGCTGGAGGATCGCGTTGATCAGTGCGTGCTTGGTCCAGAAGTGGAATTGCTCGGTGAGGCGATAGGTGGTTCCGACATAGGGGAAATCGGTGGAGGTTCCGAAGTTCTTGCGGTCGTCGGCATAGACGCGCGCCGCCGGGTTGTTGCGCACCTTCGGATGCAGCACGTTCTCCGAGGGCGATTCAAACGGCTCGTAATGCTCGGGGAACGGACCTTCAACCATCTGATCGAGAGCGAAGAGGCGCCCCATCCCCTCGTTGTTCATGATGAAGGGGCCGACGTTTTCGGAGGGCGCGGCGGCCGTGTAGTCCGGCACGTCAAGGCCGACCCATTTGCTGCCGTTCCATTCGATCACCGATTTCGCCGGGTTCCATGGCTTGCCCGACGGATCGGCGCTGGCGCGATTATAGAGGATGCGCCGGTTGGCCGGCCACGCCCAGGCCCAGTTCGGGGCGATGCCCGCCTCGCGCGGGTCGCTCGCGTCCCGACGCGCCATCTGGTTGCCCTGTTCGGTGTAGCTCCCGGAGAAGATCCAGCAGCCCGACATAGTCGAGCCGTCATCGCGCAATTGCGCAAAACCGCTGAGCTGTTGCCCGGCTTTGACGAGCGTCTGGCCTTTAGCGTCCTTCAGGTCGGTCAAGGCGCGCCCATTCATTTCCTTGGCCATTTCCTCGGGATCCGGGTCGACCGGATTGATGTAATCCCACGTGAGGTTGAGGAGCGGGTCGGGGAACGCGCCGCCGTCCTTGCGATACATTTCCCGCAAGCGATGGAAGAGCCCAGCCAGAATCCAAATGTCACTCTGAGCCTCACCCGGCGGCGGCGCGGCCTTCCAGTGCCATTGCAGCCAGCGCGCCGAATTGACGAGCGCGCCATTCTCCTCGGCGAAGCAGGTGGTCGGAAGCTGGAACACCTCCGTCTGGATGCTCGCCGGGTCTGAGGGATTCTGCGGCCCGAAATTTTCCCAGAAGCGTGAGGTCTCGGTGTCGAGCGGATCCATCACGACGAGATATTTTAGCTTGCCCAGCGAGCGACGGATCTTGCCCTTGTCCGGGAAGGCCTGAAGCGGGTTGAAGCCCTGGCAGATGTAGCCGTTGATCTCGCCTTTATCCATCATCTCGAACGCGGCGATGATGTCGTAAAGCGGGATGTCGAGTTTCGGCAGCCAGTCGTAAGCCCAGTTGTTGTCGGCGGTCGCGGCGTTCCCGTAGATCGCCTTCTGGAAGCTCACGAAGAACTTCCTGTAGTTCTGCCAGTAGCTGACCTGCCCTGGCCGCAGTGGCTTGAAAAGCCGCGTCTTCATGTAATCGTCGAAAGTTACGTCACCGTCTCGCGGCAAAGTCATGTAGCCGGGCATGGCGTTCGACAGGAGCCCGACGTCGGTCAAGCCCTGGATGTTGGAATGGCCGCGCAGCGCGTTCATGCCGCCGCCCGCCACCCCGATGTTGCCCAGAAGCAGCTGGACCATCGCCATCGTGCGGATGTTCTGCGCGCCCACCGAGTGCTGCGTCCAGCCGAGCGCGAACAGGCTGGTCAGCGCCTTGTCCGGCGCTGAGCACGAAGCGAACAGCGCGCAGATCTGCAGAAATTTATCCTGCGGCGTGCCGCAGATGCGCGACACCATTTCCGGCGTATAGCGATCGACGTGCTTGCGCAGAAGGTTGATGACGCAGTGTGGGTTTTGCCATGTGTCGTCAATCTTGGCGAAGCCCTGATCGTCCTTGTCGTAGTCCCAGCTCGATCTGTCGTAAGCGCGCTTCTCTTCATCGTATCCGGTGAAGAGCCCGTCCTCGAAGCCGAAGCCGTCTTTCACAATGAGGCTGGCATTGGTGTAGGCGCGCACATACTCGTGCTGAATCTGGTCCTTCTCGAGCAGATAGCGGATGAGCCCGCTTAAGAAAGCGATGTCGGTGCCTGGACGTATCGGCGCGTAGACGTCGGCGACCGACGCAGTGCGGGTAAAGCGCGGGTCAATGACGACGAGCTTGGCGCCGTTCTCGATCTTCGCCTCGATCACCCATTTGAAACCGCACGGATGGGCCTCGGCGGCGTTGCCGCCCATGACCACAACGACGTTGGCGTTTTTGATATCCTGCCAGGTGTTGGTCATCGCGCCACGACCGAATGATGGGGCCAAACTGGCCACCGTCGGTCCGTGTCAGACGCGCGCCTGGTTGTCGAAGACCACCATTCCCAGGGCCCGGGCCACCTTCCAGGTCAGGTAGGATGTCTCGTTGGAGGACGCAGACGCCGCCAGCATGCCCGTCGAGAGCCAGCGGTTGACCGTCGTCCCGTCCCTGTTGATCGGGATGAAGTTCTTATCCCTATCCTCCTTCATCAGCTTGGCGATTCTGTCGAGCGCGAAATCCCAGGAGACTTCCTTGAATTCGCTCGCGCCCGGCGCGCGGTATTTGGGGACTTTGAGGCGGCCTGGTGAATGGACGATGTCGAGCAGCGCCGATCCCTTGGGGCACAATGTGCCGCGATTGACCGGATGGTCCGGATCGCCCTCGATGTGGATGATGTCGGACACTGCGTTTTTGGCTCTGTCGCCGAGGGTGTAGATCAGAATGCCGCAGGCCACTGAACAATAGGTGCAGGTGTTGCGGGTCTCGCTTGCCGCCGTCAGCTTGAACGGCCGCACCGATGCGGCCAAAGCCTCCCCCTCCCCGCCGAAGCCAAGAGCGCCCAGGCTCGATGCGGCCAGTCCGGCAGCGGTGATCTTGATGAAACCGCGACGACTGAGTTGCATGGCGACTTTCTCGACATTGCGGCGCGGTGTGGAACCGGCAAGCCGCGGCGAACGATCATCAACCTAGCGAGAAACGTCGGGCCTGTGAAGACAGCTGGGCGCGCTGTATCCGTCGAGACAGCTTGAAAGGATTTGTCACGTCGCCCTGCGGCGAACGCGAAGGTTCGGCGCCGCAAGAAATAGTCAGGCGGCTCCGACCGCCGTCCGCCACGCGTCCGTAGCCGCGATCTCTGTCAGCCGGGCGGTGCGCGCTGCCTAGACGACCCGGACGGGCCATCCGACGCCACCTCGACGGACTTTCGTCGTTTCAATGGCGCCAGTTGAACCGATCGCGCAAATCCCGGCGCAGAACCTGGCCGTAGGCGTTCTTCGGAAACTCGGTGACAAACTCATCCGCTTCGGCTTCTTGAAGCTCCCGAGATGATCCCGGCAGAACGCGATCAGCGTATCCGCATCGACGCCGGCACATTCTTCTTCGCGCAACGCGGACGCGACGCATTCTCCCCATTCCGGATCGGGGACACTCGGATCAAGTTGGCATAAGGTAGGGATCGCAGAGGCGCGCGAACGCGCTCGAAGGCGCCGCTTGCGCCATCGGAGGAAACCACCCATGTCGAAATGGCGTTACACCAAGGGTCTCAAGGACATCGACAACGGCGTCTGGGCCTATCTCCTGCCGGACGGGTCGTGGGGCTGGAGCAATGCGGGTCTCATCGTTGACGGAGACCAGACCCTGGTCGTGGACACGCTGTTCGATCTGAAGCTTACCGCCGAGATGCTTGCCGAGATGCGCCGCTCCGTGCCGGCCGCCGAGCACATCAACACACTTTTCAACACGCACCACAACGGCGACCACACCTTCGGCAATCAACTGGTCGACGGAGCGGAGATCGTCGCCACCAACGCCACGTTCGACGAAATGGATCCCACTCCTCCAGCGCTCTA
>Ga0210390_10006035_pt1 | contig 10136 bp, 10 predicted proteins | sample IncBWH11OmetaG_FD_161050 | JGI IMG/M metagenome (GOLD analysis project Ga0210390, IMG submission 161050) | Forest soil microbial communities from Barre Woods Harvard Forest LTER site, Petersham, Massachusetts, United States - Inc-BW-H-11-O ...
TCCGCGTGCGCTTCCACAATACAACGTTGGTCATGCGCAAAGAGTGAAAAAAATTCGCGAAGTTCTGAGCCAGTTGCCGGGCTTTTTGCTGGCAGGTAATTATCTAGCGGGCCGCTCCATCGGCGATTGCGTTGACACCGGTTTTCAGGCCGCGGACCAGCTGCGTAGCCGCTTTTCGAATTAAAGCATCCAACGGCTGCGGTTCGCAGGAGGATGTGAAATTGATCCACGCGCTTATCTGGATTGCCGGATTGTTGCTGCTCAGCGTACTGGTCGGAGTCGGGTACCAGAAAGTCGGAGAAAGCAGAGATGGCAGACTCCATCCGCCGCCAGGCAAATTCGTTGATCTAGGAACTCATCGTTTGCATTTGCTGGAGGAGGGCCAAGGAAGCCCCGCAATTATTCTCGAAGCCGGGCTGATGTCAACAAACCTGAGCTGGACTGACATTCGCCGCAAACTTGCGGAATCGTATCGCGTCGTCACCTACGATCGCGCTGGACTGGGCTGGAGCGACATCGGTCCAATGCCGCGAACTGCCGAGCGCATCGTAGACGAACTTCATTCTTTGCTGGATCTGGCCGCCATTCCTCCGCCTTATATTCTGGTCGGCCATTCTTTCGGTGGACTCACCATGCCGTTATTTGCGGCGCGCTATCCTGAGAAGGTCGCGGGAATGGTTTTGGTCGATCCGGTTGTTCCAGCCGAATGGAATCCGCCCACGGAACAGGATTTGAAGCGCTCCAGCATTGGCGCCATAGTATGCCGTCGCGCCGCGCTGCTCAGCCGCGCAGGCGTCATTCGTTTTGTGGCGTTCCTGCTGAATTCGAAAGCAAAGAAAGCAGCCGCTCATCTAGTGCGGCTGATCAGTCGAGGAACACCGGCCGATTCTGGCACCGTTTCCAGTCCTTGGTTTTGGAATTTGCCTCCCAATGAAAGGCAGATGGCGTCGGTGTTTTGGGTCCAGGAAAAATTCTGTAACACCATCGCGAGCCAGCTCGAGAATCTTCCCGGATCCGCAAAGCGAATAGCGGAGTTGAACAATTTGTGCGATAAGCCAGTAGTTATTCTCTCCGCAAAGTTCACGCCTCCGAAGAGGCGCGAACAGCACATCCTCATCACCCAACGATTGCCGCAAGGGCGCCATGTCCTGGCTGACCAGAGCACCCACTGGATCATGCAAGATCAGCCAGAGCTGGTACTCGATGCCATTCACGCCGTCGCTCAACCACTTGCATTGAGCGAGACCAGTGATCTAAATCGTTAATAAATTGCGAACCACTTCGGCCAATGCATTGCCGAGTTTTATGTGTTGGTTCGCATCCAGGTGCACACCGTCAACTTCACTGGACGCGGTGACACTCCCCGCGTCGAAGAAAGAGCATTGAAGATCTGAAGCCACTTGCCTATATGCTCCCGCAAGTCCCGCGCATCTCTCCTCCGCGCCTCGAAACTTCGGGGCAATGCTGCCCTTCGGAGAACGAATCTCGGGTGGACACACGACCAGGATCGGTGGGACCGGCATTCCAGGCTCAATCGGCGCGTTCCTGATCTCATTCACGAGGGCCGCTATACCCTGTGCTGCCGACCATGCATCGTTAAATGGGTGAGCGAATTGAAAATCGTTGGTACCCAACATCAGGATAACCAGTGACAAAGGGGAATGGATTTCGATGCGCTGCGCCAGCCCAAGGCGCCCGTTTCGACCTGGTTTGAACGGGTCTTCCCACACTGTGCGCCGCCCGTTCAAGCAGTCTTCAATTACTCGCACCCTTTGGCGAGATGTGTTTAGCGTGTTTTCGACGACGCCCGGCCAACGCTCGTCAAACCGCAATCTTTTACGAGTATTTGGAATGATGCCCCAAGTCAACGAATCAGAATAAACGAGAATTTGGTCCATAAATATTTGCCCACAGTTTACGATCCGTGGAGTCAATTGAGGAATCAACTTTTTGCTTCTTGCGCCACTTCTTGAGCCACTACGAGAAGTGTAGAATCCTGCTCGGCCCTGCAATCGCTAATCGGGAGTGAGCAAGGGTTGCACGCTGAGAAATGCTAACCCAATGAAGAAATATAAATTCACAGCGAAAATTCAAGCCGGTGATGGCGGCGGAGCCTATGTGCTTTTTCCATACGATACCGGGAAGGAGTTCGGCACCAAAGGGAAGATGCCTATAAACGCGACTTTCGATGGCGTGCCGTATGCGGGCTCGCTTATCAAGTACGGTAATCCTTTGCATATGCTTGGCATGCTCAAAGCCATACGCGAGCAAATTGGGAAAGGCCCGGGCGATGACGTTGAAGTGGTTGTTTGGAAAGATGAAGCGCCAAGAACCGTCGAAGTGCCTGCTCAATTTGAAAAGCTGTTGAAGAGAGAAGGACTGCTTCCGATTTTTGAAAAGCTGAGTTACACCCACCGCAAGGAATACTGCCGCTGGATTACCGATGCCAAGAAAGAAGAAACTCGCTTGCGGAGATTAACGAAAGCCGTTGAAATGCTCAAAAAGGGAGTGCGCACGCCTGGTTAGAGGAAGAGTATGCCGGGCTCAACAACGAAGGTTCGCTCTCTTGCTGGTGCGACAACCTTCACTCTTTCCCCCCACCCCACGCGCTGGTTGTCGCGCGTTTTGAGAAAAATTCGCGAACTATATTCAAACCAATTCGTCCCCCAAGTCCAATCGCGGCATTTGTGAAGACCAGTCCCACTCCGCGGTTCGCTTTGGGGTAATACAAATTGGACAGCGCACCTGAGGATAGGTCTCCGAGCAAATAAGAATAGTTGGGCATGGTCCGCCCGCTATCACTGCGCGCCACAAATGCGGAGTTGATCGCGTGCACCAGGCGGGATTTGACAGAGCCGGTGCCTTGGTAGTAGTAGCGCGGATCCTGGTGAAGAAGCGCGGGGAAGATCGCGTGAGTGAGATAGTCGCTGCTGCGCCCGTCGACAAACTTTGCTGCAAACCGTTTGCTGTATCCAGCGGCGCCTTGGCCGTACCCGGCAAATGAGTTGTTCGCCTGCTCGACCCCGGCAGCCAAGGCGACACCGAGCATCGCAACTGGATCGAATGTGCCCCGTGTCGCGAGCGAGAATTTCTGTTTGGTACTGAGCGGGGCAGCATTGAAAACGTAACTTGTATAAAAATCCGGCAGGAAGCCACCGATGCGCTGCTTTTCTTCAGCACGTATCTGCTCCGCGGCGATCAACTCCGTGGGACGGACGGTCACCTCAAGATTTGCCGTCGCAACAGATAATAAGACGCTCGGAACCTGATAGGCCTGCTTTACCGCGACGTCAAACTCTGTCGATGTAAAGGCTGCAAAACCTTTTGCGTTTACGGTGACGAGATAAGAACCGGCAGGAATGTTTGTAAAATTAAATTCGCCGTCCGCCTCCGACACCATCGTATGCAATTGTGTTCCATCTTCATGCATCAAGCTGACGTCGGCGCCGGAAATAGTGGCTCCGCTTACGTCCAGCACGGTGCCTGCGATGCTGGCTGATCCTTCGTCGTGGAGTGTTTGTTGACCCGAATTCTGCGGCTCTGATTTCGGGAGAGGCGCGTCCGGCAAGGAAGGGCTGCTGCTCGCGCGTCCGGTAGTTTGTAGCCGGGCGATTGCGCTCGCAGGAAGAATACACAGCAGCAGTGACGCGCTGGTTAGAACAATATGAAGTCGGGGCACGGGGCCTTTCTCAAAGCACGCTTCCAAGATCGAGAAGAAGCCACAGTGCGGGGCTCAATCACGCCCAAAGGCTTGTGCGGAGGGAAACAGCCGGACACATCGAACTAGGTGTTCTTCACCAGGCGGGCGGCTTCCCGACGTGCTACACAACAAGCGTACGCTATCGTGCGATATGTTCTGTTCAATACGATACACAAATGAGCGAAGTGATAAACCCTAGCTATTAGACTTGTTTGGGAGTGCGGCCGGTGGGCATGGTGCCGGGGGAGGAAAGTGGACCGAAAGTCTACCCTTCGGTTTGAACGGTTGGCCGCAGCGGCATGAGGCTCACGATTGACTCGGTGATCTGTGAGTCGGCAATTTCTCGACTTGACGATCACAGACAGTTTAGGAACAGGTTATCGGGAGAGTTCCTATCCGAAGCGATCACTTAACTCATGATTTAATTTGTGGTATGAACTTACTGTTTCACAACATCAAGGGTTCCTCACATCGGTGTATATGCTGGCATTGCGAGTGCTCGCCACGATTGTTCTGATCGGTTGTTTGCAACTACGAGCGGGTTACTGCGGGACTCATTCCGCGGTAAACGATCGAGAAGTTGACACCAAACCGGATTTTTCTCAAGAACCGGTGGTCTTCGAATATATCCACGAATCCATGCGTTACGAGAGTGACGGCTCGGGCGTAATGGAAACCCAATCAAGAATTCGTGTACAGACCACCGCGGGTCTGAACTTCGCGGGGCAGCTGGCTTTCAGTTACAACGCCTCCGATGAGCAGATGGAAGCGCGGAGCGTAAGCGTGCTTAAGAAGGATGGAACTACGGTCACCACCGGACAGGAAGCGGTGCAGGATCTGAGCGCTCCGTTGGCCCAAGGTGCGCCGGTCTACACCGACGCACGCCAAAAGCACGTGACGGTTCCGGGAGTGTCTGTCGGCGATGTCGTTGAATACGACGTGCTGACCAAAGTAAAGCCTGTTCTTCCGGGACACTTTTGGCACATCTGGGCTTTCATGGACAAATTTATCGCGCTGGATGAACAACTTGATTTGAATGTGCCCACGAGTGTGATGTTGAAAATCAATAGCCCGGAAGGCATTGAACCTTCTGTTTCTGTCGACCGAGGTCGACGGCATTATCACTGGGCTACCTCAAACATGAAAACGCCTCCGCCAATCGATCTGTTCAAGAATTTTGAATTTGACGTAGTCTCCTCGGAGGCGAGCGCCCTGCAACTCCGCCTCGGGTTATGTTTTCGACCTTCCAAGGGTGGAATGAGGTGGCGGACTGGTACAGGCAGCTGGAACGCGATCGCCGAATTCCCACTCCCGAAGTTCGCGCCAAAGCTGAGGACATTGCGCGTGACCTGAAGACGCCAGAAGCTAAAGCACAAGCGTTGTATTACTGGGTGTCACAAAACATTCGATACGTGAGTTTATCGTTTGGAGTTGGGCGGTACCAGCCACATGCCGCGGCAGAAGTGTTGGCGAATCGATACGGGGATTGCAAGGATAAGACGACGCTCCTAGAAGCCATGCTGGAAGCTGAGGGACTGCACGCATACCCGGTGCTGGTGAATGCCACGGCAAAGATCGATCCGGATATACCGAATCCACTTCAGTTCGATCACGCCATCGCGTTTGTACGAATTGAGAATCAAGATACATGGCTGGATAGCACTGTGGGCGTAGGGCCTTTTGGCTATCTGTTGCCACAGCTACGCAACTCGGAAGCGCTGGTGATTTCCGACTCGCGTTCAACGGAGTTGCAAAAGTTACCTAAAGATTTGCCGTTCAGTGTTGAGTATCGGATCGCCGTGAAGGGGAAAGTCGACGAACAAGGGAATTTGGATGGTGACGTCGAACTTCAGACGCGCGGCGATCTGGAAGTCCTCATCCGGCTTCTTGACAGCCGACTATCCAAGGACCAACTTACCAAATCAGCCGGGCGTTTTAACAAGGTCGAACAAATATCTCTACGGTGGGCCGCAATATGCTGACTTCACCGTTGGAACTCATCGGACACCTCGGTTCCAGTTAAAACACAGTTCCATGTCAGCGGCAAACTGATGTCGGTGAATTCCACTTTGACTCCATCCCAAATTGCAGCCTCTCTCGCTTCCTTGGCTATGAACCAAGTGCAGAGCCTTTCGCAATTGCCTCGCGCTGGCGGAAAGGCAGCTTCGCAGAACAGCGCGTTCATCGCTGAGTGCTGACAGCCACAGCTTGTCGCCTCTGCGATATTTTGTTAGGAACTGATTTGTTAGGAAGTGCAGCTTTTAAAGTGGTGCCCTGAGATGATGCATCCCTTTGCACGAGCCGTGCGTGGAAGAGAAGGCGTGATTTCTCACACCCTGAACCAACTATGAATCCCCCAAACCGTCATCAATGAATTACCGTCGCACCAAACCGAAGCCATCAATGACGGCTTTGCCCTAACGTCTACGACGCTAGCCTCACGTCGAACTCAATTTTGACTTCGTCTCTGGCTCTGACGCCCGCTTTTCCGGGTGGCGTGATGCCGAAGTCGGTTTGCTTCACTTTGGTCTCGCCGATATAGCGCCCATCCTTCAGCGTCACTTGCACCGTGACCGGCCGAGTCTGTCCGCGCAGGGTCAGATTCCCGTTCAGTGTCCACCGCCCCTGACCAACAGATTCCGCGCCTATGGACTTGAAAACAATCTCTTGATGACTTTCGCTATCCAGCACTTCCGGTCCTAACATGGTCTTCTGCACTTCGGCCCGCTCTTTCTCAGCCGCATCTTTGTCGGTCACGCGCAGTTCGCGCGCATTCACGTGAATTTCGACCGCGGGACGAGCACCTGTGTCCGCGGTGCCGCTGTGAATCGGCGCGTGAATTTCGTGCTCGTGTCCCAGTGCCGAGAACGCGCCTGTTTTACCGACGTGGATGGTTAATGTGGACTTCTGCGTGTCGATGTTACGTTGTTGGGCGTTTGCGTGGGACAAACCCACCAAGCTCATTGCCGCTACAACTAGGATTGACCTCATCATTCACCTCATACAAGTTTGCTCTGGACGCCCATCACTATTGAATTTCACGCGCCGGGAAGACCAGAAATCTGCTGCGCTCGACACTGGCCGGGCCAGATTCGGTTTTTGTGAGAGCCACAGAGCAATCCGCGCCAAGGTTCTATACTTGGCAAGAATGGCGCGACGTTCTTGTTCGAATGGCCGCGACCAAGCCGCATCTCCTTTTTTGCTCCGCATGAGATGTTTCGTCAGCAGCTCTGCGGTGATTAACGCTTGAGTCATGCCGGTCCCTGTAACAGGGTCAGCGTGTCCAGCCGCATCCCCAAGTAATACTGCACCTGGCGTGCTGGAGTCCCGGGTGTTACCCGAAATCGGCGCGGCGCCCATTAGCTGAGTTATCTGCTCTGCACCTTCGAGGCGATCAGCCAAAGCGGGAAATGAGCGGCACAGGCTAAGAAATTCAGCCTTGGCGCTGCCTCGAAAGGTCCCGACCTCGGCCAGTAAAGCTACCGAAATTTCCCGGTTCGGCAGCGGAGTGGCATATATTTCAATTTTATTTCCGATGAACACCTCGACCCAAGGTATTTGAGGTTTTGCATCCGCCAAACGGAAATGAGCACGCACACCAAAGCGTCCAGGTTTGACGCTGTCGTTCAATCCGAGCTTTTTGCGAATGATTGATTGTGCCCCGTCTGCTGCGACCACCAGCGGAGCGCGATATTCCTGGCCGGCCACTCGCAGTCCTTTCACCGCGTCGTGTTCCCTGATCAGCCCATCTACTCGAGCTCCTGTGTACACGTGAACGCCAGGAGTTGCCGCAGCGCAAGAAATCAATGCTTGGTCGAGCACTTTTCTACGTTGCCCCAGACCCGGCGACTGGAAGCGAAACGTTTTGTAACGGCTCGGTGTGGTTGAACCCGCGCCGAAATAAAATCGAACTCCGTGGAAATGGCAACCGTCGACCCGTTCATCGAGACCCCAGCGTTTTAAGACAGCTACGCCCGCCGGCATCAGGCCCTCACCACATGGTTTTTCCCTTGGAAATAACGACTTTTCGAACAGGCGTACCGCGAAGCCGCTTCGACCTAACATAATTGCAAGCGAAGAGCCGGCTATGCCGCCTCCGACGATCAAAACATCGCACACGTCCTAGGGCCCCCCGGCCCATCAAAGCTGAATCAGTTCAAATTTAAATTAAGGATATCCTGGCTAAAGGGGGCCAATAGTCATGCAGTTATCTGAACGCAGTCAATTCAATGTCAAATCTCTGTCGCCAGGTCAGAATCCCGAATCTACGAGCCCATGATCGTCATTGCGTTGCTTCAAGTTCGGCAACTCGGACAGACGGAACGTTCCAGTTTCCCATCCGCATGAAGAATAGATGTCACTGCCGGATATCGATTATCCTTTTCATGACAAAGTCATTGTGGTCCCCAACGCGCTCGGAGGAGGTTTCATGCTTCACTCATTTCGTTTTTTTCCCGTTTCCCTCACCATCCTTATGTGCCTGCCATTCTTTGCCTCGGCTCAGCGAAGACCTTTCGCCGTCGGCACCGCTTCTGCAGCACCTGGCGAGAAGGCGACCGGTTACCTCGAAGTCCCCGCCGGCGTCGATGCCGGAACGAACATTCCTGTAGTCGTAGTGAATGGTGTCAACCCAGGTCCCGTGCTTGCACTGGTGACGGGTGCGCATGGGACGGAATACGTTTCCGTTATTGCTGTCGAAAAACTGATCGTTGATCTAGACCCAACTAAGATTTCCGGCACGGTCATCCTCATTCCGCTGGTCAACATTGCTTCGTTCGAACAAAAAGTCCCGCATGTCAATCCAGTAGATAACAAAAGCATGAATCGCTTCTATCCGGGCAAAGCCGATGGAACGCAAACGGATCGCGCTTCCTTCCTCATCACCAAACAGGTCGTGGATCGTTCAGACTACTTGATCGACTATCACGGCGGAGACCTCGACGAGAGCCTCCGGCCCTACGCTTACTGGGGACCCACCGGCAAAGACTCACAGGACCGTATTTCGAAAGAGATGGTTCTCGCTTTCGGTCTAGATCACATCATTATTTGGCACGACCGCCCATCCGATCTTGCCGCTAGCCGGTACCTTGACAACACGGCCTCTCTCCGCGGGAAGCCTTCAATTGTTGTGGAAGCCGGGTATGCCGGCACGGTCGAAACCGATGATGTGGCATTGTTGGTCAACGGGACTCTGAGCACCATGCGCGCCTTGAAAATGCTCCCTGGCGCGCCACACTACATCGAAAATCCAGTTTGGCTCGAGAAGATCGATGACATCATTTCGGACGGTCCCGGCATCTGGTATCCGCTGGTCAAGCGCGGCACGTACGTTCAGGAAGGCATGAAGCTCGGGTACGTCACCGACTATTTCGGAAAACTTATCCTCGAACCCCGCGCCCCCGAAGCCGGCGTGATCCTTCACTTGAACGCTGTTCCCTCGCTGAAAAAGGGCGATAACATCGCCAATCTTGGGGTCGTAGCTGCGAAGGCGCCGCTATAGCTTCAGAGCTCCTGACATGGTCGGTCGCAATCCTATCCCTCCAGGATTTCGCTCGCGAAAATTCAATCGCTAAGAATTAGATGGTTTAGTTTCACTTTCATTGCTAATCGATCGATCGCACGCGAGTGTGGATCGGTTGAGTTCCTCAACCTTTTCTAAGAAGAGCGTTACCTTCAATCGTCTGCGCCGATTTTCGAAGGCATAGTCTGCCCAGGTGCACTCCTTCTCCCTTTCTTGAAGCGCCGGGCGGAAACGCTCGGTATGAAGATGGAATACCGATGTTAGCGCCTGTTGTGTCCGATACGATGCAAGCATTTGGCGCTTAACTTCGATTTCGTGTTCGGAAAGCTTCAAAACGACCTCGTCATTACGGTGGCTGCGAAATTGTTGGAACATGTCTCGGCCATCTTCGGCCTTCCAGTAGGATGGAAACTCCATGACCATCAAGCTGTGCGCACGCGCGATATGCGTGGCTAAAACGTGACAGGCGTCGTGGTCGATGTGACCGCCTTCGAAAGCGTGCGTGACGATAAGATCCGGTGAGAAGCGGCACACAAATTGGTTGAGCGACGTTAAGGCCTCGGACATCCGGTCGAAAAGATGTTGATCCACGAAATGCGCTCCACTCTGGCTGGCTAATCTGCGGAACGAACAATGAGGAAGAGTTTTCAGCGCGACGGCGGCTTCCAGGAAGCGGATGTCGGAGTACTGTTGGAGAGACCCGTATTGTTTTTCAAATCCGTAATGGGGAGGAGAGCCATCGACTGCGAATACGACCAGCGCTGAACCTGCTCGCTGCAGAAGGCCGCAGCACCCGATGGTTTCATCGTCCGGGTGTGCGACCAGCACCAGCACTCTGCCGAACTTTTCGGTATTAGTGTTCACCGGGCCTTTCCATTATTGCTTTCTTCCTTTAATAGGCGATTTGCATATTCT
>Ga0210390_10006036_pt1 | contig 10136 bp, 9 predicted proteins | sample IncBWH11OmetaG_FD_161050 | JGI IMG/M metagenome (GOLD analysis project Ga0210390, IMG submission 161050) | Forest soil microbial communities from Barre Woods Harvard Forest LTER site, Petersham, Massachusetts, United States - Inc-BW-H-11-O ...
TCGGCATCACAAGCAACTACAGGTCTGGGCAGAGAACTGCCCGGAGAACTTCGAAAACCGCGCCGCACTGGTCGGCGCCGAGATCGCCCGCATCGAAGGCCGCGTGCTTGATGCCGAACAGCTGTACGAGCAGGCCATCCACTCGGCCCAGGCAAACGGCTTTGTTCACAATGAGGCGCTTGCCGACGAGCTCGCCGCGCGGTTCTACACGGCGCGTGGATTCGAGGACATCGCACATCTGTACTTGAGGAAGGCTCGCTACGGCTACCTGCGTTGGGGAGCCGACGGAAAGGTGCGACAACTCGAGGAGATGTACCCGCACCTTAGAGCGGAAGAGCCCGCGCCCGGCCCGACGAGCACGATCGCGATGCCGATCGAACGCCTCGACCTCGCAACCGTGATCAAGGTGTCGCAGGCGGTTTCGAGTGAGATTGTCCTGGAAAAACTAATCCATACGCTCATGCGCATGGCGATTGAGCAGGCCGGTGCGGAGCGCGGCCTGCTGATACTTGCCCGAGGAGGTGAGCAGCGAATAGCAGCCCAAGCCACGACCGGCGGCGACACGGTCCACGTGGAACCGCGCGATATTCCGGTGAGCGAGGCGATGCTGCCAGAGTCGGTCCTCCACTATGTCCTGCACACGCGGGATAGCATCATTCTCGACGATGCCTCGGCCCAGCCCCAGTTTGCTGCGGATCCTTACATCCGTCAGCATCGCGCCCGCTCCATTCTCTGCTTGCCTTTGACGAACCAGGCCCGGCTCATCGGCGCGCTCTACCTCGAAAACAATCTGACTACCCGCGCCTTTACGCCGAGCCGGATCACGGTGCTGAAGCTCATCGCCTCGCAGGCCGCCATCTCGCTGGAAAATACCCGTTTGTACCGCGATCTCGAACAACGCGAGGCAAAGATCCGGCGCTTGGTCGAGTCCAATGTTGTGGGGGTTGTCATGTGGACCCTCGACGGTGCCATCGTCGGGGCCAATGAAGCATTCCTCCACATGGTGCAATACGGCCACGAAGATATCGCTTCCGGCCGTGTGCGCTGGACAGACCTCACGCCCGCCGAATGGCGCGAGTGCGACGAACGGGCAGTAGCTGATTTAAAGGCGACCGGGATCTTTCAAGCTTTTGAGAAGGAGTTCTTCCGGAAAAACGGCAGCCGCGTGCCGGTGCTGCTGGGCGGCGCACTCTGCGAAGGAAGTGGCAACGAGGGCGTTGCTTTCGCACTCGATTTGAGCGAGCAAAAGCGGGCCGAGGCGGAGATCAAGGCGCTCAAGGACCAGCTCTACAAAGAGAACTTGGCTCTTCGGGACGAAGTCGTCCGAGCTTCGATGTTCGAAGAGATTATAGGCGCGTCGCCTGCGCTGCAAACGGTACTTGCGCGGGTTGCAAAAGTTGGCCCGACCAACTCAACAGTTTTGATCACAGGAGAGACAGGTACCGGAAAAGAACTCATCGCGCGCGCTATCCACAAGCGCTCTAAGAGATCTGGACGCGCCTTCGTCAGCGTGAACTGTGCTGCGCTGGCGCCCTCGCTGATTTCTTCGGAGTTGTTCGGCCATGAAAAAGGAGCGTTCACAGGTGCGGCACAGCGCCGCTTGGGCCGATTCGAGATGGCGGACGGCGGAACGATTTTCCTGGACGAGGTGGGCGACCTTCCACTCGAGACGCAGATCGCGCTCTTGAGAGTACTGCAGGAAAGGGAATTCGAGCGAGTCGGGGGGACGGAGTCCGTCCAGGTGGACGTCCGCGTCATTGCTGCCACCAATCGCGATCTGGAAACCGCGATAGCGAATGGGACCTTCCGCCAGGACCTCTTCTATCGTCTGAATGTATTTCCGATTGAAGTTCCATCGCTCCGGGAACGCAAGGACGACCTCTTGATGCTAATCGAGTATTTCGTTGGGCAGTACGCAAGGCGGGCAGGCAAAGTTATCCAGTCGATCGACAAGAAGACGCTCGAACTCTTTCAATCTTATGACTGGCCTGGCAACATCCGCGAGCTACAGAATGTCATCGAGAGATCAGTGATTCTGACTTCTGGTGATGTTCTCTCGGTCGATGAGTTCTGGCTTTCCAAGCACTCTCCTCGACACTCATCTCGGCTTCAAAGCTCGCTCACGTCTGAAGACGAGCGAAGTGAAGAACGCAAGCTCATCGAAGCCGCACTGGCTGAGAGCAGAGGGCGGGTTTACGGACCGGCGGGCGCGGCGGCCAAGCTCGGAATCCCGCCATCGACTTTACGGTCCACAATTAAAAAGTTCAAGATTACCAAAAGCCGATTCAAGTTCCGCTAAAAAGCTGCTCTCAGGCAGGACCAAGCAGGGCAGAGTAGCGCAAAACCGCGAAAACCGCGAAAACCGTGAAACACGCCGGACGGAATTCGTCCTTCCTGCAGTCGAGCCCATTTGTAATCAATATCTTCTGAGTGGCGCGTGGAGTGCTGTTGTCTGAAGAGTACGGTCGAGTCTAGCCGTGAGATGACCGTTCTAGCTGGAGCCGAAAAGCCCAGTTGCGTCCCCGCCTTAGGGCATCGACGCCGATGAGCTGCAAGATCGAACGAACTGTCGATGGAGAAGACTGTGTAGTGCTGCGCGTGAGTGGGCAGATCCACGGAGAAAACGTGGACACTCTTCGAGAAGTGATCGGACAGGAGAAGGGCCGACTGGCGCTCGATCTCACGGAGGTCATTGTCGTGGATCGCGAGGCGGTGAGGCTGCTTGTGGTCAGCGAGACAAACGGAATTGAACTCAGAAATTGTCCGGCTTATATACGCGAGTGGGTAACGAAAGAAAGGGTTTTTGGTTATGACCAGTGAAGCTAGTGCGCAGGAACACTCTTCTTGGATGAGGTTGGTGATGAGTCTAGAGCAGCGAATCCATTCTGAGGTGGCAAATCAAGGAGGAGAACGATGCAAACATTGCAAGCTGATTACTTCAGTGCCTATCACAATCTAAAGGTGACGCGCGACGCCAACGGTGTGCTGGTTGCTGAATTCCACACCAAAGGCGGCCCGTTCATTATGACCGCCCCAGCTCACACGGAATTCGTCGATGCCTTCTACCGGATTGCGCAAGACAGGGCGAACAAGATCGTAATCCTGACGGGCGCAGGCGGACAGTTCATTACTGATGTCGATTGGTCCTCTTTCGGCGATGTCACCGATCCCGGCGTGTGGAGTCAGGTTCACGACGAAGGTGTTCAGGTTTTGGAAAACATTGCCAACATACGAGTACCGGTCATCGCGGCTATCGAGGGACGCGCGCATGTGCATTCAGACTACGCGCTGCTTGCCAGTGTAATTGTGGCGGCGGAGGGTGCGACCTTCGAGGATGTGGCCCATTTCTCCGCGGGCGTTGCGCCCGGCGACGGAATCTTTACCACCTGGAGTTATCGCGCTGGAGCGGGACGAGCGGAGGCGTTCCTGCTGAACCCGCAGCCGCTGCCCGCCCGTACTGCACACGAATGGGGAGTGGTCGCCGAAGTCGTACCAAACGGGACAGCGCTCAACCGGGCGCGGGAATTGGCCGGGTTGTACTTGAAGGCTCCGGAAGTGACGCGCCGCAACACGCGCGTTCACTTCATTCAACCGCTAAAGGAACGGATTGTCCGAGAAGTCGGATACGGTCTGTCGCTCGAAGGAGCTTCAGCGTCCGATCTCATGAAATCAATGCAAGCCAAGAGTCAAGCTGTCGCTCGGAAAGGCTGAATCTCCTAGTTTTGGGCGGCGGCACGGGAGGAACAATCTCTTCCTGGACCTTTGCCCGGCGCGGGCAGCGCGTCGCAGTCATCGAACGCAAATACATCGGCGGGTCGTGCTCGAGCATCGCCTGCTTGCCAAGCAAAAACGTCATTCACAGCGCGAAGGTTGCTTCGCACCTTCGTAGAAGCGAAGAGTTCGGCATCGCCAAAAGAGATGTCGGGTAATGATTCACACATTCAAACAAAGGAGAAATAGCATGGCTCAACAACCATCCGGCGGAGGTCGCCCCAAACTGAGTGAAAAGGGACTCTTGACTCCTGACAATTGCGTTGTGGCGTTGATCGACCATCAGCCACAAATGCTGTTCGGAGTCAGCAATTCCGACCGCCAGGGGATTATCAATAGCGTGATCGCGCTCGCTAAGGCCGCAAGAGTGTTCGAACTGCCTGTTGTACTCTCAGCTGTCGAAACGAAGTCTTTCAGCGGTTATATGTGGCCTCAGCTCCGCGCGGTCTTTCCCGGGCAGGAACCGATCGAACGGTCGTCGATGAATTCCTGGGATGACAAGAACTTCGTGGCAGCAATCGAAAAAACCGGCCGCAAGAAAATCGTGCTGGCCGGACTGTGGACGGAAACCTGCGTAGCTCTCCCGACGGTACAAGCGATACACGACGGCTACGAAGTCTTTGTCGTCGAGGATTGCTGCGGTGACGTAAGCCAGTTGGCGCACGACAACGCGATGAAGCGCGTGATCCAAGCAGGCGCGAAGCCCGTAACGGCTCTCTCCACGATGCTCGAATGGCAGCGCGATTGGTCTCTCAAAGGAACCTACGACGCGGTGATGGACATCGTGAAGAACCACTTCGGTGCCTACGGGGTCGGGGTCGAATACGCCTACACCATGGTGCATGGTTTACCGGCAACGAAGTTTGCAGAATACATAGTTCCAGCCGCTGCAGCCGCGCACAACTAGAGAACTGGGAGGGCTGGCAAGCCCCAGCCCTCGCAGAATTCAATCTTAATAGCAGAAGGAGATCACTATGTCTGTCGACACGATACTTCACAACGCAAGAATCGCAACGAACCAGGTTCCGTCGTTTGTCGAGGCGGTTGCAATATCCGCCGGAAAGATATCAGCCGCCGGCAATGACGACGAGATTCTCCGTTTGCGAGAGACGGGCACGCAAGTCATCGATGCGAACCGCCGCACGGTGATCCCCGGGTTGAATGACTCGCACATGCATCCGATTCGCGGGGGCCTTAACTACAACATGGAGCTGCGCTGGGACGGCGTGCCTTCCTTAGCCGACGCACTGCGCATGCTGAAAGAGCAAGCGGCCAGGACCCCCGCGCCTCAGTGGGTACGGGTAGTCGGCGGCTGGACGGAATTCCAGTTTGCCGAGCGACGTATGCCAACGCTGGATGAAATCAATGCTGCCGCCCCGGACACGCCGGTTTTCGTCTTGCACTTGTATGACCGCGCGTTCCTCAACGGTGCCGCTTTGCGCGCCCTGGGCTACACGAAGGACACGCCCGATCCACGGGCGGGCGAAATCCAGAGGGACAAGCGAGGTAATCCCACCGGAATTCTCGTGGCCAAACCAAACGCCTTCATCCTCTACTCGACGTTGGCCAACGGGCCAAAGCTTTCACGCGAAGATCAACTCAATTCTTCTCGTCTGTTTTTTCGTGAGTTGAATCGTTTCGGCATCACGAGTGCGGTGGATGCAGGCGGCGGATTCCAGAACTATCCCGACGACTACGAGGTTGTCAACGAACTCCATCAGATGAACCAGCTCTCCGTTCGTCTAGCCGCTAATCTTTATCCCCAAAAGGCGGGGCAAGAGATCGCGGATTTTCGTCGATGGACAAAGACAACGAAACCCGGCCAGGGCGATGACTTATATCGCATCAATGGTGCCGGAGAGATGCTTGTGGCTTCGGCAGCGGATTTCGAGGACATGCTACAACCTCGACCAGACATGCCGCCCATGATGGAGAGTGAATTGAAGGCGGTGGTCCATTATCTGGCGGAAAATCGATGGCCGTTTCGCATGCACGCCACTTACAACGAAACGATTTCTCGTGCACTCGACGTATACGAGGCGGTAAACCGCGAGATTCCCTTCGAGGGTCTTCATTGGTTCTTCGATCATTGCGAGACAATCACGGATCGCAACCTGGAGCGCGTCAAGGCGATGGGCGGCGGCATTGCTGTGCAAGACCGAATGGCTTTCCAAGGCGAGTACTTTGTCGAGCGCTACGGCGCGCAGCAAGCGAAGCGAACGCCACCTATCCGGCGCATGCTCGAGATGGGGATTCCCGTTGGTGCGGGCACAGATGCAACCAGAGTATCCAGCTACAACCCTTTTCTCTCCCTGTACTGGCTCATCACGGGCAAGACCGTCGGCGGCCTGAGCCTTTACACCGAGGAGAATCAATTTGATCGAGGGGAAGCGCTAAAACTCTACACAGTCGGAAGCAGCTGGTTTTCAACGGAAGACGGCAAGAAGGGAGCTGTCGCCCTAGGACAGCTGGCGGACCTTGCCGTTCTTTCGGCGGACTATTTTTCCATCCCCGAAGAGGAGATCAAGCAGCTCGAATCGGTACTTACCATGGTCGGTGGAAAAGTCGTTTATGCCACTGCGGAATTCTCGAAACTCGCCCCGCCCGCGCTGCCAGTGAGCCCAAGCTGGTCTCCCGTCAAAGAATATGGAGGTTACGCGAAGGCTTCAAAACAATCTCTTGGCGCTTCCCATTCTGCTGCGTGTTCACATGCAGCCGGTAAAACACAGGGCGAAAAGAGCTGGCACGTCCCGGTGCTAGGTGAGTTTGGGCTATGGGAGTTGGGGTGCGATTGTTTTGCGTTTTGATTGAGTTGCGCCAGGAGGAATCGAAATGAAGGCGTCGTTCTTGTCTTTCCTAGTCGGCCTCGGAGTTGGTGTTATCTATGGGCTTATCCGAGTGAAGAGCCCGGCGCCGCCCATCATAGCGTTGCTTGGCCTCTTAGGCATGGTGTTTGGTGAACAGCTCGGGATATGGATTCAAGCAAAGAAGCTTAACGTTTCACACGCTGCCTCGGTTTGCCTTGTCGGTGAGCGCTATGATCGGCAGCATCCGTCGGAAGTGCAGTAGCCCCGCGAAGGGCAATAGTCGTTTCGACTTGTACGAGCGGTTGGCAACGAAGGCGATCCCGATGCGCGAACTCCTAGAAGGGAGCCTGGACCTTTGAGCGAAGGGCAGATGAGTGCGGCACCATTTTCCGTATGGCGCGCAATAGGAGTGGTTCTCACAACACTGCTTGGCTTTGCCTTTTTCAATGCGCTTATCGGCGTCTTTGGCCTGTCGGCCGCGGTCATCGCACTGTTGCTCTTCATTGCCTTAGCTGTTTTGATTTTCCGACTCCCACAGACGGAAAGAGCACGGCAATGAGGCTTGATCCGGAGGTTCTTGCGCGTATCCAATTCGCGTTTACCGTGACCTTTCACATTATCTTTCCGACGATGTCCATAGGGCTGGCAGCATTCCTGGTGATTATCGAGGGGCTTTGGCTTAAGACCAAAGAACCCGTCTATCTTCAGATCTATCGGTTTTGGATGGGCATCTTTGCCATGGGCTTTGGCGTCGGCGTTGTCACTGGGATCGTTCTGTCGTTCGAATTCGGACTTGGCTTTGCAAAGTTTGCACAGATCGCCGGCCCGGCGATTGGACCGATGATCGGACTGGAAGTCCTGACCGCCTTCTTCTTAGAGGCAGGATTTCTGGGGGTTATGCTCTTCGGACTGCATCGTGTCGGTCCCAAGCTCCACTTCTTTGCTACCTGCATGGTGGCGCTCGGGACGCAACTTTCGGCGTCCTGGATTCTATCCGCCAATAGCTGGATGCAGACCCCGGACGGCGTTGCGATACAAAATGGCCGCGTCGTCGTCACCAACTGGCTGAAGGTAGTCGATAACCCGTCCTGGCTGCTCCGTCTCCCGCACATGCTGATGGCCGCCTTCATCACTGGATCTTTTTTTGTCGCGGGCGTGGGCGCCTGGTATCTACTGTGCGGCAAACATGAAATCTTTGGGCGCAGGACAGTGTCGCTCGGCATCGGTTTCGCAACCGTGGCCATGGCGTGTCAACTTTTTATCGGAGATCTTCTTTATGGAACGATGCTTCATTATCAGCCGTCCAAGATGCAAGCAGCGGAAGGCTTCTGGGAAGAGAATTCCGCATCACCCGCACCCTACAATTGGATTATCGTTCCTGACCAGGCGCATCAGCGTAATCGCTTCACGCTCGGCACACCCGTTCTTGGCAGCATCTGGCTGACTCATAGCCTCAAGGGCCGGGTCGCTGGACTGAAAAACACCCCGCGCGACCAGCAGCCCACGATGAGCATGGTCTTCTATGGGTTCCACACGATGTACACCATGGCGATCCTCATGTTCTTCATCGTGGTCGTGTCGCTGTGGCTGCGCCTGCAGAAACGTCTCTTCACCACCCGGTGGTTTCTGCGTGCCCTCGTCATCATGACGCCCGCGGGATTCATCGCGACCATAGCTGGTTGGTACACCGCCGAAACCGGCCGCCAGCCCTGGGTGATCTGGGGCATCCTGCGTACGGCCGACGCCGTTTCGCCTGTGCCGGGTGGAGCGTTGCTATCGACGCTCATCGCCTTTGTATCGATCTACGCACTTTTCATCACGGCTTTCCTAGTCTTTACATTCCGCATGATTCGACGTGGTCCGGAAGCTGCACCGGACCATGCGGAGGCCTCCGGCTCTCTCAAGAACGCTCTGAGAACGCAAGTGATGAATCATGCCGGAGCGGCTTATCCGGGAGAAGGGGGGTAGCAGCCGTGGACCTGCCACTCTTTTCCGCAGCCTTCGCCGCATTGGCAATTGCGCTCTATGTAATGCTCGACGGATTCGACCTCGGTGTCGGGGCCCTGTTGCTCACCGAGCCCGACGAAAACCTGCGTGACCAGATGATCGACTCGATCATGCCCATGTGGGATGGAAATGAAACTTGGCTTGTCATGACCGGAGTCACACTGCTGGCGGCTTTTCCGGTCGCTTACGGCATTTTGATGCCGGCGCTCTACCTTCCCCTCATTATCATGCTGCTGTCGCTAGGCCTGCGGGGTGTCTCCTTCGATTTTCGCTTTCAAGCAGCAGGCCAGAGCCGTCGCTTCTGGGATGTTGCCTTCAGCCTCGGCTCGATAGCGGCCGCATCGATGCAAGGACTGATCCTCGGCGGTCTCCTGCAAGGAGTAACCATCACTGGCCGCGAGTTCAGCGGTAGCGTCTTTGATATCTTTCACCCCTTTCCCATCGTCACCGCTGTAGCCGTTCTCGCGGGCTATGTCGTTCTAGGGGGTGGTTGGTTACATCTGAAAGCGACGGCAGCAGTGCGCAGGCTGGCGGAACGCAGCCTGCGCCGGACGACTCCAATTTTCGTGGCCCTTGCCATAGCGACTTGCATCGCAGCAGCCTCGGTACAGCCCGGCGTGAAGGCAGCCTGGGCTGCGCACCCCACGCCCCTCATTATGATCGTCGTTCTTTTCTTTGCGGTGTCTGCCGTTTTGATGACTGCCATCGGTGGGCGTTCCGACATCCGACCTTTCACTCTGGCTCTGCTCCAGTTTGCCCTGGGAATCGCAGGCACCGTCCTGGTGATCTACCCGGATATTGTACCGTTCCGCCTTACTGTTTGGGACGCCTCATCCGCGAGGCTCAGCCAGATTTTTCTGTTGACCGGAGCCGCGATTGTTACGCCGGTCGTCCTCGGCTATTCGGCTTTCGCTTACAGCGTCTTCCGCGGCAAGACGCCCGAGAAAGGCTGGGAGGGATGAATCCGCGTTTTCGACGTGTGATTTGGTTCGCTGGCATCTACCTGATGTCAATCGGCGCCATCGCGATCGTTGCCCTTGTGATCCGGATCGCTTTGCGTCACATCACATAATTCAGAATAAAGGAGGTTCCGATGCGTATATCTAGAACTCTTGCGGCGCTCGCCGTCGTGGGCTTCTTCAGTGTAGGAAGCGCGCATCTATTGCTGCCGCCGGATACTTCAACGCCGGTCGCACTCGCTGCGGCCACGACGCCGAATGTGGCCGTCGGGCCGCAGTACGACACGACGCATGTCTACGTTGCTCCGGAAGATTTTGACCGTTTCGTCGCGAGCCTTATCGCGACATTTGGCGGTACAACAAGCAAACAGGGAGTTTTCACGGTAACTCCGACGCCGAGCGAAACGATGTCGCAGCTTGTTCTGACGCCCGTAGGGACCATATCGGTGTTCGGCTTTAAAACTCCGATTCCGTATCCGTTCGGATTAGAACGGACGGGTTATCTGGTGCCAGACATGGACGAAGCCATCCACACTGCGAAAGCGACTGGCGCGGACCTGCTGGTCGCTTCGTTCAATGATCCGATTGGCCG
>Ga0210390_10006038_pt1 | contig 10133 bp, 10 predicted proteins | sample IncBWH11OmetaG_FD_161050 | JGI IMG/M metagenome (GOLD analysis project Ga0210390, IMG submission 161050) | Forest soil microbial communities from Barre Woods Harvard Forest LTER site, Petersham, Massachusetts, United States - Inc-BW-H-11-O ...
CGCGCGCTCAACCCAAATGACCGCGTTGATCATGATCCGATTGTTTTCGTCCGCGAAGCGCTCGATTTGCACGTTGATGCCATATGGCAATTCTTCGCGCAGCTTCAGTGTCAGCTTTTCACGCACGATCTCGGCCGCGTGAAACGGCTCGTCCCGATCGGTGACCACGTCCAAGCCAAACAGCGGCGGCGACACCGGCAGGCGGGCGCCGACCAGATCGACCAACCGCTCAAGATTATCAGACTGCAGCGCCGAAATTGGAATGATTCCCGAAGCCGGAACACGCTCGGCCACATCCTCGAGAAAGGGCAGGAGTTGTTCTCTGGGGAAAACGCGATCCACCTTGTTCACCACCACGAACAGCGGCTGCTTCAGGCCCCGCACCCGCTCCCAAACCCACATGTCTTCGTCTGTGAAACGCATTGCTTCGATCACGAACAGCACCACATCGGCATCCTGGGAGGAGGAAATGGCGACGCGATTCATATACTGGTTCATGACGCGTCGCGTCGATTCGTGCAATCCGGGCGTATCGACCAGCACCAATTGCGCCTCCGGCCGATTGACCAACCCCAGAATCCGGTGCCGGGTGGTCTGCGGTTTGGCGGTGACGATGGTCACCTTGCGGCCCACCAGCGCATTTACCAGGGTGGATTTGCCGACATTGGGCCGGCCGACTATGGCGACGTGACCGGCGCGAAAATTAGCCTCGCTCATACGGACTTTCGCATCTCGGCAGGCAGAAGATCCAGCAGCTTTGCGGCAGCCAATTGCTCAGCGCGGCGCCTGCTGGCGCCCTCGCCCACCGCGGCGGCGCCCAACACGGGGACTTCGCAGCTGACCGTAAAGGATTGCGCATGCGGATCGCCGGTGACCGCGGTCAGGGTGTACACCGGCAATGCCAGACCGCTGGCCTGCAGAACTTCCTGCAGGCGGGTCTTGGGATCTTTGAGCGCATCGGCGCCCGGCAATTCCGACATTCTCGGGGTGATGATGCGGGCGACCGCCGCGGCGGCGGCGTCAAAACCGGAATCCAGAAATATGGCGCCGAGCAGTGCCTCCAGCGCATCCGCCAGTATCGACGCCCTGCGAAAACCGCCCGACTTCAACTCGCCGGCACCAAGACGCAGGTGCTCTCCCAAGCCCAGTTCGCCGGCAATCTGCGCCAGGGCCTCGCCGCTGACCAACTTGGCGCGCAGGCGCGACAGCGCTCCCTCGTCCGCCTGCGGATGTGCATCGAAGAGCATGCGCGCGACGCTGCAATTGAGGATCGAATCGCCCAAGAATTCCAGACGCTCATTGTGCAGCGCGCCGGCACTGCGGTGCGTGAGCGCGGCGTCACAAAGTTCCGGTGTCCTGAAGACGTAGCCGAACGTGCGTTCGACCCAAGCGGAAAGATCGTCCGACTGGCGCAGTGGAATCACTGCACCTTCACAGTCTTTTCGAAGTGCACGGCCAGCGAGACATTGGCGACATACGGAGCCGAGTCATCGTAAGCCACGTGCAGCTGCAAGCCGCCGTTTTCATCCTTGGTTATCTCGATTTCCTTGTAATCGACGCCGGTGATGTCCTCGACATTCCAGTGCCGGTCCAGCGACGTCTTCACGCCCTGGATGTCGCCGCTGCCGGACTTGTATTCCTGGGCCGCCGCTTCCATGGTCTTCGCGACCTTCATGTAATTAAGATACAGGGGTGCCAGCCTTATCCCGGCATAGACGACGACGCCGACCAGTACTAGAACGCAGATCAAGCCGATGAATGTCATGCCTTGCTGATGCTGTCGCATAAAAGCCTCCCTTTAAGACCCCCTATTCAATCGCATTCCCGATCCTTCTCCAGAGAGGTCCGTCACGAGTATCAAGATTAAGCCAGATTCGCACCGCTTTACCGACAAGATTCTTCTCCGGCACGAACCCCGGCGCATCCGGCTCGTTCAGCCAGCGGCTATCCTTGCTGTTGTTCCGGTTGTCGCCCATGAAGAAATAGTGCCCCGGCGGCACTACCCATTCGCCGGCTCTGACGCTGCCGTTGGCGAACATGATGCGATGACGCTTGGCGTCCAGCTGTTCGAAGGCTGTCGGAACGCCCGCGTAGTTCCATAGATCCTGCTTTGGCCCCGTGTAGGTCGGACCGCTCTCCTGGGGCATCAGCTTGTCATTTACGTAGAGAAGGTTGTTCTCATCGACCCGGACGCGGTCTCCGGGCAGCCCCACCAGGCGCTTGATGTAGTTGATTTTCGGATTCGGCGGCAGCCGGAACACGATCACATCGCCGCGCTTGGGAGTGCCGGTGGCGAACACCAGCGTATTGACCACCGGCAAACGCAAGCCGTAGGAATATTTGCTCACAAAAATGAAATCACCGTCGAACAAGGTCGGCATCATGGAATCAGACGGGATGCGGAATGGCTCGAAAAGAAACGAGCGGATCACCAATACCAAGATGATGACTGGAAAGAATGAGCGCGCGTATTCGACGGCGATGGGCTCGCGCACGCGCTCGGCAGGAGTACCGACTGCTGCCGCGGCCAGCCGGCGCTTGCGCACGAAGACAGCCTGATCCAGCGCCCAAATGATGCCGGACACGGCGCCGACCACCACCAGCATGAGACTGAAATCGACCGCCTCGTAGCGAAACAGCCGCCACAGCATCGCCAACGAGAGCCCCACCAGCGCATAGCCGGCCAATTTCGGCAGCAGCGGTTCCTCGGCGCTGGTTGCACCCGGATCGCGATGCGGCCGCAAGAACCAGCCGTCGATCAGGATCACCAGCACACAGGCGACGCCCGCGAGTAAAAGGCCTACGAAAAGACGATCGCCATCATTCACGAAATACCCCCAAAAAGTTCAAGTTTGCTGGCCACGCTCAATTGGCCTTCTTGCCGACCTGCAATACCGCGAGAAACGCCTCTTGCGGGATTTCGACCTGGCCGACCTGCTTCATTCGCTTCTTACCGGCCTTCTGCTTCTCCAGAAGTTTGCGTTTGCGCGTGATGTCGCCGCCGTAGCACTTGGCGAGCACGTTCTTGCGCATCGCCTTGACGCTGGCGCGCGCGATGATGTGGCTGCCGATCGCCGCCTGCACGGCGATGTCGAACATCTGGCGCGGAATCAGCTCCTGCATCTTGTCGACCAGTTCCCGGCCGCGGCTGTAGGCATTATCGCGGTGCACGATGAGGGACAACGCGTCCACCGGATCGCCGTTGATCAGGACATCGAGTTTGACGAGCGGCGCGGCCTGAAAATGGCTGAATTCGTAGTCGAAAGAGGCATAGCCGCGGCTCGAGGACTTCAGCCGATCGAAGAAATCCAGCACGATTTCGGCGAGCGGCAATTCGTATTGCAGCGAGACCTGGCTGCCGAGAAACAGCATCTTCTTTTGCACGCCGCGTTTTTCGCTGCACAGCGCCAGCACCGCGCCTACGTGATCCGGAGGCACCAAAATGTTGGCGATGATGATGGGTTCGCGGAGCTCCGAGACGCGATCCTGCGGCGGCAATTTGGAAGGATTGTCCACGTGGATCTCCGACCCGTCGGTGAGCAATACCTGGTAAATGACGGTCGGCGCGCTGGTGATCAAATTCAGGCCATATTCGCGCTCCAATCGCTCCTGCACGATATCCATGTGCAGCAGACCCAAGAAACCGCAGCGAAACCCGAACCCCAGGGCGGTGGACACTTCCGGTTCGTAATGTAGCGCCGAGTCATTGAGTTTCAGCTTCTTGAGCGCCTCGCGGAATTGTTCGTAGTCATCGGAACTCACCGGGAACAGGCCGGCGAAAACCCGCGGCTGAACTTGCTTGAAGCCCGCCAGCGGCTCTTTGGCGGGATTGTTTTCCAGCGTGATGGTGTCGCCCACCGGGGCACCATCAATCTCCTTGATCCCGGCAATGACGAAACCGACCTCACCGGTTTCCAAAGACTCGCGAGTCACCGGTTTGGGCGAGAAGCGGCCGAGCTTGTCGATGTTGTGGCTGCGCCCGGTCGACATTACCCTGATCTTCTCGCCGGTGCGCAAGGCGCCGTTCATGACCCGGACCAGCGAAACCACGCCGACGTAGTTGTCGAACCACGAATCGATGATCAATGCCTGCAGCGGACCTTGTGGATCGCCTTTGGGCGCCGGTATGCGCTTGACCAATTGCTCGAGCAACTCAGGCACGCCTAGTCCGGTTTTGGCGCTGACCAGCGCCGCATCGTCGGCCGGGATGCCGATGATTTCCTCGATTTCACGAATCACTTTCGCAGGATCGGCCGATGGCAAATCGATTTTGTTGATGACCGGCAACACCTCCAGGCCCTGCTCCAGCGCCGTGTAGCAGTTGGCAACGCTCTGGGCCTCGACGCCCTGCGCGGCGTCCACCACCAGCAACGCTCCCTCGCAGGCCGCGAGCGATCGCGAGACCTCGTAGGAGAAATCCACATGGCCGGGCGTGTCGATGAAATTCAGCTGGTACAGCTCGCCGGTCAGTGACGTAAAACCGAGCGTCACGCTCTGCGCTTTGATGGTAATGCCGCGCTCGCGCTCCAGATCCATGGAGTCGAGAACTTGCGCCTGCATCTCCCGCGCATCAAGACCACCGCAAAGCTGGATGAACCGATCGGCCAATGTCGATTTGCCGTGGTCGACATGAGCAATGATGGAAAAATTGCGGATATTCTTCATCGACGCCAGGGAGCCTGTTTGAGTGTTCCACGTGAGCCGCTATGGGCAAACCGGCGATTATACCGGTCGGCGATGATAAGCGAGGGCCTTATGTACTTCTTCGGGGTCCAAGCGGCCATGGCAGACCAATTCGCCGTCGAGCAGCAGTACCGGGATTTTATGGCCGTAGCGCATGCGGGTGGCGTGATCGCGATCGACATCGATCACATCGACTCCGATTGCCGCCGCTTCCGGCACGGCCGCGAGGGCTATCGACATCTCCTCACATAGACCGCAGCCGGGACGTGAATAGAGCAGGAAGCGCCGCGACGCCACGGGGTCAGTGGCGAGGAAGCTCGCCGCCGCCTGATATTTTGACCGAGTGGGCGATGAACTCGACGGTCTGTGCCGGCACCTCGCCCACCGCGGTCACTTGGTGACCCTGCACGACCATGGAGAATGCGTATCCCGAGCCCACGCGCGTCAAGCCCTCCATGGGCGGCTCCACCGGCACCGGATCTGTCGCCGCCAGCGCTCCTGACGCCGGTTCCCGCGGCGCTTCGACGAACACCGACACAGTGGCCAGTCCGTCCGAATAAACCAAGTGACTCGCCGGTACCGAGTCGCCGCCGAGGGTCTGCGCGCCCGCGACGGTCAAGTGGAACCCCGGTGGCAGCTCGCTGGCGCGGTAGGCGGAAAGCGCCGGAGAGGCCGCAACCTGGTGCGCCCCCTGCCGCACCCAGCGCATTCCCTCGGTTCGAACCGTAGGCGCCAGATCGCTGTCCGGAATGCTCTCCGGCATATCGAGTCGCGCAAAGAATATCTGCTCGATCACCCTGCCCTGTGAATCGCACAATTGCGTCTTCAACGGCATCGCAGTCGTCTCATCGAGCCACAGGCGGTATCCGAACCTGAACTGATCCTTGGGGGTAACTGCAATGGCTCGCGCCGGCCGGCCCAGGATGCGCGTCGTGGGCTTTTCCTCGATGTGATAAAAATCGTTCACCGAGGCGCCGAACTTGGGCAGCGAGCCCAGGAAGGGCCCTCGGTCCTGGCGCGGCTCGACCAGCACCATATGTTGATCGGGCATGTAACAGGTCAACTCGTCGTTGTTGCGCACGAACTCGCGCCCCGAGCCATCCAGCGATTGCAGCCGTTCGGTCACCCGTCCTGCGCGGACCCGGTGAACGATGCGCATGGTCTCGACTCGACCCTCGCTCAGATGAAAAAACGTGCCGTCGTAGTTGCGCGTGGCCAGAGCCTGATTCATCTTCTCCAGCCAGTCGCGCGGATCATCGGCGCTCAAAGCTGGCTGCGGCAGCGCCGCGAGTAGCGCGCCCGCCATGGTGCAAGGAACCAACCAGCTGGCGCGATTAGTCGACGATCGGCTCATGGAGCAACGCGAGCGTCGGGGTTTCGCGCCGGCGGCGCGGCCCTCTCACTGGCGGCGGCCGCCGGTTCATCATCTTCAATGAGCATGTCGGCCAACACGCCGCGCTGACCCAACCCTGAAGAGTACTGGCTGTGCGCGAATACGTAATTGGTCAAGCGGGCATGCGCCAGCCGTACCCGCGAATCCGTCGACGTTGCCGGCACGGTATAGGAGAGCGCCTCATGCACCGCGGGTGTGCCTGGCGCAGCCACATTTTGCGCCGTGACCGGGGCAGCCGCGGTCAGGTTGGGGGTGATCGCCCTTTGTTGCAAGGCCACGATGGCCACCGTCGCGACGCCGGCGGCAATGCCGACGCCGGCCAGGGGCCGCCACCAATTCGTCACGCGCGTCTCCCGGGCATGGACGGCGACGTGCACCGGTTCGCCGTCGATGGCAAGATTCACACCCGCGGCAAAGCCCTTGGTCACTCGATCGGAAGTTGCGCCACGCAGCGCCTCGCCGATCAGCGAGTACCGGCCAAAGCTCTCGCGCAGCTCGCCGTCGCGGGTCAAGCGCTTGAGCAGCAGCTCGGTCTCCGAGTCGGGCAGTTCCCCGTCGAGAAATGCAGAGACCTGTTCACGAATTTGTTCGCTCATGTGTCCTCAGGCCGACCAAGGCCGCCATCAAAAATGGGTCGCAGCTTTTTGTCAATTGCCTCGCGCGCCCGAAAAATTCGCGATCGCACCGTCCCTACCGGACAGTCCATCGTCTGTGCTATGTCTTCGTAACTCAATCCTTCCAACTCGCGCAGCACGATCGCGGTTCGCAGATCCTCGGGCAAATTCTCAATCGCTCGGTTTACCGTGTCGCGAATCTCGTCCGTCAGCAGCAAGCCTTCCGGGGTTTCCGACTCCGAGAGCCGGGCGTGCAATTCGTATTGTTCGGGGTCTTGCAGATCGAGATCGTAATCCATCGGCCGGCGTTTTGTCGCGACCAGGGCATTTTTCGCGGTATTAATCGCGATTCGGTAAAGCCAGGTATAAAACGCGCTATCGCCACGAAACGAGTGCAGGGCACGGTAGGCTTTGACGAAAGCCTCCTGTGCGATGTCTTCTGCTTCGGTTGCATCGTGCACGTAACGCATGATCAGCTTCAGCACCTTGTGCTGGTACCGCAGGACCAATAAATCGAACGCCGCGCGCTCGCCGCGCTGGACCCGCTGCACCAGTTTGAGGTCACTCTCCTCGACGCTCATGGGTGAACCCAAACCGGCGAGCTCATGGGCCAGCCTGACGCGATAGACCTACAAGCCGGAGAAAAGTTCGACAATTCCCGCGGCAAGACAATTAAACGTGAATTTGCGCACACGCTCGAATTCTAACAGCGGTATCGCACCCTATTGGCTGCCGGCTGCCGGGCCAGCCGTAATTCGTTCGATTAGGGCGGCAACATCGTCCGGCGGCTTAACCTGGCCCAAACAGTAGGCGTATATCACCGTATCATGGGTCTCCAACAATCGCCGGAAGGCGTCCTGTTCGCATTTTGAGGCGCTCGGGAAGCGCTCATCCACGTAGCGCGCCAGCAGGATATCCAGTTCCTGCATGCCGCGCCGGCAGCGCCAGCGCAATTTCCCCAGTTCCGGCAGTGCGGCGAGCGATACCCCCATCACAGACGTCGATGCGCCATCATTTGCTTGATCTCGGCGATCGCCTTGGCGGGATTCAGATCCTTGGGGCACGCTTCGGTGCAATTCATGATGGTATGGCAGCGGTACAGCCGGAACGGGTCCTCGAGATTGTCGAGGCGCTCCCCGGCCGCCTCGTCACGGCTGTCGACGATCCAGCGGTAAGCCGCCAATAGCGCGGCGGGCCCCAGGTACCGATCGCTGTTCCACCAATAGCTTGGGCAGCTGGTGGAGCAACACGCGCACATGATGCATGCCGAAGGTCGATCCACCTTTTCCTGGTCTTCTTTGGATTGCAGGCGCTCGCGGTCCGGCGGCGCCGGCGTAACGGTCTGCAGCCAGGGTTTGATCGAGGCGTACTGGGCATAGAAGTTGCTGAGGTCGGGCACCAAATCCTTGACCACGGGCAGGTGCGGCAGCGGATAGATCCTGATGTCGTGTTTGACGTCGGCGCAGGCACTGATGCAGGCCAAGCCGTTTTTCCCATCGATGTTCATCGCGCACGAGCCGCAGATGCCTTCGCGGCAGGAGCGGCGGAAGCTCAAGGTCGCATCGATCTCGTTCTTGATCTTGATCAACGCATCCAAAACCATGGGGCCGCAGCTGTCCATATCGACTTCGTAGGTATCGAGGCGCGGGTTTTCGGCGCCGTCCGGATCGAAGCGGTAGATTTTGAAGACGCGGATGTTCTTTGCGTCAGCCGGCGCTTTGTAGACGCGTCCGTGCTTGCCTACCTGGGAATTGCGCGGAAGAAATAGCTCAGCCATCAACGCTCCTCAATAGGTCCGCGTTTTCGGCGGAATCGATTCGACCTCGTCGGTCAAAGTGTTCAAATGCACCGGCCGGTAATCGAAGCGCGTGGCCCCGGTAGCGTCGACCCAACACAGCGTGTGCTTCATCCAATGTTGATCGTCGCGATTGGGGAAATCCTCGCGTGCCTGCGCGCCGCGGCTTTCCGTGCGATTATCCGCGGAATGCATGGTGGCCACCGCTTGCACCAGCAAATTATCCAGTTCCAAGGTCTCGATGAGGTCGGTGTTCCATATGAGCGATCGGTCGCTGACCTGCACGTCGGCGAACGAGGCAAAAACCTGCGCCAGCTTGCGCTTGCCGTCGTTCAAGGATTCGCCGGTGCGAAAAACGGTGGCATCGCTCTGCATGACGCGCTGCATCTCCAAGCGGATATCGGCGGTGCGCCTCGAGCCCTTGGCATTGCGCAGCTTATCCAAGCGCTCCACGGCGGCTGCGCCGGCGTCCGCTCTCAGGGCGCGATGCGGCGTGTCCGGCTTCAACGCCCGGACACAGTGCTGCGCCGCCTCCCGGCCGAAGACCACCAGATCAAGCAGTGAGTTGGATCCGAGGCGGTTTGCGCCGTGTACCGAGACGCACGCCGCCTCGCCGACCGCCATCAGTCCCGGCACCAGCGATTCGCCGCCCGCTGTACGCGTGACCGCTTCGCCGTGCACATTGCAGGGAATGCCGCCCATGTTGTAGTGAACAGTGGGCAACACCGGAATCGGCTCCTTGGTGATGTCAACTCCTGCGAAGATCCGCGCGGTTTCCGCAATGCCGGGCAGCCGCTCCTTGATCACCGCAGCCCCTAAGTGTTCCAGATGCAGATCGATGTGATCCTTGAGCTTGCCGACGCCGCGGCCCTCGCGAATTTCGATGGTCATCGAGCGGCTGACCACGTCGCGCGACGCCAGATCCTTCGCGTTCGGCGCATATCGCTCCATGAATCGCTCGCCGGTGGAATTCGTCAGGTAGCCGCCCTCGCCGCGCGATCCTTCGGTGATCAGACAGCCAGCGCCGTATATGCCGGTCGGATGAAATTGAACGAACTCCATGTCCTGCAGCGGCAGGCCGGCACGCAGCGCCATCCCGCCGCCGTCTCCGGTGCAGGTGTGCGCGGAGGTGCACGTGAACCACGCGCGGCCATAGCCGCCGGTGGCCAGAATCACCTGATGCGCGCGAAAGCGGTGCAGCGTGCCATCGGACATGTCCAGGGCAACCACGCCGCGGCATTCGCCATTTTCCATGATCAAATCCAGCGCGAAGTACTCGATGAAGAAGTTCGCTTCGTGCTTCAAGGACTGCTGATACAGGGTGTGCAGCATGGCATGGCCGGTGCGGTCCGCCGCGGCGCAGGTTCGCTGCGCGATGCCCTTGCCAAAGTGCGTGGTCATGCCGCCGAAGGGGCGCTGATAAATGCGCCCATCCTCGGTGCGCGAGAACGGCACGCCGTAATGTTCCAGTTCGATGACCGCGGAAGGCGCCTCCTTGCACATGAACTCGATGGCGTCCTGGTCGCCGAGCCAATCCGAACCCTTGACCGTGTCGTACATATGCCAGCGCCAATCATCGGCGCCCATGTTGCCGAGTGCCGCCGAGATGCCGCCCTGCGCCGCCACTGTGTGGCTGCGCGTCGGAAAC
>Ga0210390_10006039_pt1 | contig 10130 bp, 1 predicted proteins | sample IncBWH11OmetaG_FD_161050 | JGI IMG/M metagenome (GOLD analysis project Ga0210390, IMG submission 161050) | Forest soil microbial communities from Barre Woods Harvard Forest LTER site, Petersham, Massachusetts, United States - Inc-BW-H-11-O ...
TCGTGCTGCTTTCTCTGTATCATTTATCTTAATTGCTATTCTATTCTTACCTTTTGATCTCGAAGTATCTAGTTTATTACCTTATAGTTTAGCTTTATATTATACTAATAGTTATGGTTTAACTATAATTATTATATTTATTATTATTTTAGCTATAGGTTTTATATATGAATATTGTACTAAAGCTTTACATATAAGAAATCCATCTAGAGATGATATTAGTCCTGATAATATAAATATTAAATCTATATCATCATCTGATTATATAGATAATGATTATAATAATAAATCTTATTACCAATAGGTTTATAATATTATTAACTATTTTCATATGATCTAAACTTTATAAGTCTTTATTCTCCAATTTTCTCCTTAACTATACATAATATATATCGTCCCCAAGTAATTTGTAAATAATATTAATTATATTATTCTTAGGAGTTGTATAAGTAATGATTTTAGTTGTATAGAAACTAATATATATTAATATATTCCCCGGGCCGGCTGATCGGTAGCAGTCATTCGGTTGCCTAGATCAGATCAAATATTTTTAATATTTGGATCTAAATTTATAAAATAAATTTAGACCGGACCCGGGGTTAATAATGGATACATAATCACTGGTAAGATAAGCTACTTGCTAAGTAGTGGGCGTAAGTTGTATGAGTTCGATTCTCATTGTGTCCGTAATATTATATTATATATAATATGACATTATGTAACGGTTACAAGGAAGATTGCAAATCTTACCTACATGAGTTCAACTCTCATTAATGTCTATATATATTAATATATATATTTTTTAAAAATGATTAATTAATATAGGGATCATAGTATAGTTGGTAGTACATTAACTTTGCACGTTAAAAACATGGGTTCGACTCCCATTGATTCCATATAATTATATCCTCTAAGTTAATGACTTCAATTATTCCTGTTTTAGAAATAAAATTAATGTTCTCAGAACTTCTGTAAAGTCAATTAACATAATTAGAACATACGTGAACCTTGATGGTGAACATTAATTTTTATCTGAACTGTACAAACAACTATTACTGCATACAGATCTTCATTAGATATTTTACAACTATAAAATTATGATTTCTGGTTAACCACTAATAATCTGGCTTTCAAAGTTCCTACAAGTATTCTTTGTAAATTCGGACACGAGGATCGGATTGTTACCCGGATGGATAACCAATCCTTTGCAAGTTTATAATTATTCTAGCTAATTAACACTTATATCCGTTTTTATAGTTAATTAATTTCTTTCTCATGTTATTCTTAAATTTCTTTCTTATATTTGTTATAGCTTTTGTTATCATATTAATATAATAATAGCATAGGATTAATATATTGTCCCCCCGACCGGTTGAGCCACGGTAGTCAGTTAGTAGCCTCGCTCAACCGGTCAGGGGTATATTATTAATATAAGTTACAACATATGCATTACATAATAATTATATCCTTTCATTGTACTTTAAATATATGATATATTTAATAATAACCCACAAACTATATATCAATCTCTACACCTATAATCTAAGTATGATAAGTAGTCATGTTTCATATTATATTTTATACATTACATATAAACATTTGCTTTTTAGATAATTTTTTACTCTATAATTTATATTGATATTTCCAGTGATGTAAATCACTTTATACTTAACTTTCTAATAATAAGTAACTATAAGACTCACTAAGTTCATTATTGCATATCTTTATAAAATACTTAGGTATTAATTAAATGTCTGTTTTAGCAAGGAGGTATTGTTATACAACCAATTGATATATCCTTACTCAAACTATTAGTTAATAAATTTATCATAAATTACGAAACGTTATTATTAGTTTATTATGTTAATTATATATTTCTTTTATACTAGTCAGGTTAATTTAAATATGTCTTTTTACTGTTAAAATTGGGACTTAATATATTAAATATATATAAATATAAGTAAGTGAGTACATATGATATGAAGTGAGTTATATAGTACTATATAAGAAATCATTGACTGTAAGAAGATGACTACATAATAGAATGGTATATAATTATATTAATATATATGAAAATATATAATGATATATAAAGCCAATATAGAAAACTATAATAATAATAACATAGTGAACTGAAACATCTTAGTAACTATAGGTAAAATAAATTAACAAAGTATATATAGAGTAGTGGTGAACGAAATATATAGAGATCAATAAGATCATTAATCTACAAGTAATATGTTATATATAATAATATATGAATATAGTGATACTATCACTAAGATTAAATAGTATTATGTAAGTTAATAGTACTGTGAAGGAAGTCTATTATCAGTGATTTTATAAGCATTATTACCTAAACTCTAAGAGTTTGGATATAAGTACCTTTTGTATAATGGGTTAGCAAGTTCATAATATTAGCAAGATTAAATTATTTTAATCATAATGAAAATATTTCAATTGATATGTCCTCTGTTGAGGATATTATAATAAAGTTAATATAATGAGACCCGATAGTGTGTGATCTTACTATGTACAAGTAATAATTCGTTTTTTAATAAGAATTATTGACTGAACTGGTTGGTGTTGCAATACCATCAGAAGATATGTGGTAAGCTGAGAAAGTCAAATCTGACACACAGGTAGCTGGTTTGTTGCGAAATATATATTCGTATAGTCCATATAATTAATCCTAGTAGGTATAGCTCTTAGTATTTATATTATATATATATATAATATAATATAGGGAAGATCTTATCTTTTACTAACAATACTTAATCTCATAATGATTAGTGATTGTATATATGGAATCAGACTATTAGTGATAAGGTTAATAGTCAAAAGGGAAACAGCCCAAAACAAATAAATTAATTAATTAATTAATAATAAGGTTCTTAATTTATAATCTCAATATTGAGATATAGTTATAGGACATAAAATATATAATATATTATACAACTAGTTGGTAGGTTTGATAGTAACCATCCTTTAATAATAGTGTAACAACATACTAGTATATTATTGATATATATATCAATATATTATGTATTGACAATGTAACGGACCTAACTTATAAACCAATAATTTGTATATATAATAATATAATAATATTATTATATATGGTAGCAACATAATCAATGAATAATATATATTATATAAGTACAAATATAATAATAATGTCTAATAACAAGACATAATATAATTGATCAAAGAATGCTAACATGAGTAACGAAAATAAGGTAATATATATAAATATAATAAACCTTATCATCTAACACATAAGGTATTACAATAAATACAGTACTTAAACTAATTATCTGAAAGGATAAGGTGATAGAAAAAATAATAAATATTAAAGCTATTAATAATGGACAAGAAGAGTGATATTTATATATACTGTAATGTAGACCGACACAGGTATGTGAGCTCGTAAGGGGTTAAGATGAATAAGTTAACTGTTTAGAATGAACTCGGCAAAAAATTCCTAGTGCTTAGGCCATAGGATATTTCATATATATATATATATATGATTGTAAAATATAGTAGTACGACTGTTTACTAAAAACACAGCACTATGCTAATACAATAGTAGTAATATATAGTGTGAGAACTGCTCAATAGTGATTTATATAGTTTATTAAGGACCCCAGGAATGGGGAATATATTTTAATATTCATAAAGCTTTGCTAAATAGCGGTCTTACTCTGAGGATCATAATGTAGCGAAATTCATTGACCACTAATTATGGCCCAGCATGAATGACGTAACGATACTACAACTGTATCCTAAACAGACTTAGTGAAATTGGAATAATAGTGAAAAACGTACAATATCGCTATGTTGGTGAAAATCCAACTCTATAGTTTATATATAATAACAATAATAATAAATTAAATCAACCCGGGATCGGACAGGTACCTATTGGCTACCAGACAGGACCGGGGTGAATAGGGAAAAATATAATTAAATATGGGAATTAATGGAAAAATACTATTGAATAATTTCTAGAGCTATAGAAAACAAAAGGTGAAAACGGTTAATGACATCCTAGTTAAAGACCGTCGGCAGTAGTATATGTCGCTACAGACTGGTTCACCGGGGCTAAGCTGAGATGTTTGTCCGAATGTACAGTCGAAATCTATAATATATAATTCTATAATTATATATAAAGGGGAAGGGATATAAATAAATTACTGTTCGTCTCTTTTTGAGACGGAACAGTAGTTATATTTAATACTTTAGTACGTAAAGAAGAACCCTTTGATGGGCAAGCCATCTTAAGTTAAATAGATTTGGAAGATACTATTTACTTACAGTAAGACATGAAGACCCTAACACCTTCACTGTATACTGTACATTGCATAATAATTAATTATATCATCCTCAGTCTAACTAGATGATTAATCTAATTATTAAGCTTAACTATATAATTTATTTAATTTATATATAATAATATATATATATATTATTATATTATAGGATCGAAAGGTTTTATTAATTAAATATTAATAGTGACAGTTACTGTATGACAGTTTAATTGGGGCGATTACCTCAGCCATAGTATCTGAGGTGTCCATAATACATATAACCATAAAAATAAATACATAATATATAATTATGTAAAATGTATATAGTTATACCATATAATAATAATTATATGGTTCAATGTTATATAACGTGATATGTCATAAATCTTAGCAGTAATACTAAGTAATATAAATAATAATATTAAATAAAGTGTAATAGCATAATGGCATACCGATCATAAGACATACAAGTCGAATGAACACATAAGTGTGGTATAGTGAACAATTATTGTCTTTAGTAAGACATAATGATAACGGATAAAGGTACGTTAGGGATAACAGGCTTATTTCCCGTGAGAGTACATATTGTAAGGGAAGTTTGGCACCTCGATTAAAAAAATTTTAACCAATCGATGTCGAGGATAAATTGAGTGAATTGCAAGAAACTCTAAACCACTCCTTAATAGATATATTAGAATATACTATAAAGGAGTGGTAGACAATTTGCAGCGAAGCATAGCTGATATAAGATATTTAGTAACATAAATATTTAATAACTATGAACGTTCAACGACTAATTAGTGAGTAGTATAACAATAATCTAATCCAGAGCGCTCAAAATACTATGTATAATTATTATACATAATTATCCCATAATTTATTGGGTAAATAATTCTATCTATGAATAATAATAACTTTAGATATAATATGCATAAAACTTCTGCATACTGGCAGGAATGAAAATTATCTCAACCAGGTCTTAATGCTTATTTAAAATCAGTAGTCATAGGAATGATACTTAGTGATGCAGGTTTGCATAAAATAGGTAAAAATGCTTATATTAAATTTGAGCAGTCTAGAGTTCAATATGGTCTTATACATAATCTATATTTTCTATTTAATAATTATACGTTTATGGAACATATAGGTGTAAGATTTAATAAAGCTAATAAAAGCATTAAAAGCTTTTATTTTAAAACCTATTCACATCCTACATTTACTGAATTATGAGAATTATTTCATAATCATTCTGTTAATAAAACTAAGGATATTCAACCGGGTTTTATTACTACCTATGTTGATGATATAGCATTAGCATACTGAATAATGGGAGATGGTTCACTACATAAAAGAGATAATGTGTTAACTCTTCATACTGAAAACTTTAATGAGGAGACTAATAATACAATATCTAGAGAGCTTAATAGTAAATTTAATCTTCATTCAACAATAGGAACATCATATAATAAGGAACGTGATAAAACATATTATATGATACATATTCCTCATAGAGACAAAGATGTAATTATTAATTTAGTTAGTAAACATATTATACCTGATATGCAATATAAAATAGCATATAAATTGTAATATGTTTACGTTATTAACTATACAATAGTTATTCATAGAAATAGTTATACTAGTATTAAGACATAGTCTAAACAATAGTGAAAGCTATTGATGTATAAATATAAAATATTATACGATAATAATAAAAAGGTCGACTCAGCGTATCCTACAGGTTGTAGTTGCTTGTAAGGGTTTGACTGTTCGTCAATTAAAACGCTACGTGAGTTGGGTTAAGAACAATTATTAGCCCCTTAATATCGTAAGATATTATTGTAAACTGACTGAAAACGGTGAAGGCTTACTTAATATTGTATAATATTAACTGCTAATACCGTGGGAAATTTATATTAATTATTTATACTATATTTAATATAAATCCCGTAACGACTTAAATATATAATATATATATATTTGGACTAAATATGATATAAACGATATATATGTTTATAAATAGTTATTTGGTAAAACGTCAGCATAATATATATTCATAACTACCAGATTCGTCCCCACGGGGGGAATCACCCGGGAAGGGTAGATTCTCTTATCTCTTCAAGAGATGGACATAATTAAAAGGTAGACTCACATTTGGAAGTGAGGGATAAAGTATAATATAAATTAATATAAATGTCTCTTCCTGGAGACTAATTTTAATAAGATTGTCGCCGACGGCGGGAATCATCCCCAGGTGGGAGTGATTTATATTACTTATGAATTAATAGTATTGAAATACAAATGTTATGAAGATATAGTCTGATTCAAATAGAAATATTTGACAAAATCGTAAGAACGTCGTAAGACAGTTCGGTTCTTATCTGCTGTAAGATTATGTAAATATAGATCTAATAGTTAGTACGAAAGGATTATTATTACCTTACCAATGGTGTATTTCGTTCATATAAAAATTAAAATTGACGAAATTAGCTAAGTATGGAGATTCATATTCATAATCATAATGAATGATGTAATACTGATAGCCTATCAAGTATGAATCGGTTCTATTAAATACATTATATTAACCCTAAAGACTATAGGGTATATATAGTCTATGTCTATAAAGGACAATATGACTAAATAAAATTATATTATATAATTTCTTATCATGTACTCACTTATTAAGCTGATTTGGCTTAACTGGTAAAGCAGTCGTTTTGTAATCGACAGTTAGTGGTTCAAGTCCACTATTCAGCATATATCACCCGGGACTGATCCCGGGGTTAATTAACCATTACTCATAATCCTCCTTTGTGAAGTTCAGTTCTTCAAATGTAATGACCCAATCCTGAGAGTTAATTATCTTTCACTGTTTTAATATGTCCAGGGAGGATAAAATAAAATTATATGATTATTAGGACGTGTGACTGAGTGGTCGAAAGTGTAACTCTTGAGTAGTTATGTTTCTTTATAGAAACCGTAAGTTCGAATCTTACCGCGTCCGTATCACTTACTTTATTATAAAGTCTATTATCATTAAATTGTTCCCCCAAAGGGGGACAATTGTTTTCCCAGAGGGGAAACCAATTTAATAATATGGTACTATATAGTTAATCATTTAATGATTGATTTCTCGAGAGAGTAAACATTGAAATAATCATAATCCATATTATATTTCCAATAAATATTGGGAGTAATAAACCTAATTAGACTTTAAAATTTTAGAAGACAGGTCTTAGGCTTATATAAACATTATATAATATATAGCTTATTAAAGTAAGTATAATTGATTGTGGCGGAATGGTATACGCGCTAAGTTTAGGCCTTAGTTATTGTGAGTTCAACTCTCATCAATCATATTATTACACCTATAGTTTAAGCGGTAAAACGTTAGTCCACGGTACTAATGACATAAGTTCGACTCTTATTAGGTGTTCTCATCTAAGAATAATTTGAAGTCTCCCATATCCCAAGGAGAACTGTGTGGACAAGATTGTTATCTTAAATTTTTTGATTATATAAAAGAGCATAGTATAATGGTAATACTTCTGACTTCAAATCAGACATTAGTGGTTCAAGTCCGCTTGTTCTTGTTATTATAAACCAAGTTCAATATAAACATGATTAAATAAAGTCTATAATATTCTTCGGACGACCGGAGAGATTAACCTCTTGGGAGTTAATCTAGCTTTATTTAATCATTATAGTCCTTAATTATCAACCAGAAGATTGATAAGTGGAAGTTTAGAGTTCTAGTAAATAAGAGGATTCTGTTTTTGGTTTAGTATGCGGGGAACAATTTGATCAAATAGCAAAGCTATTTGGATCAGCTGAACCGGGAAATATATAAGTAAATAGTTACGAGTGCCTCCGGTGCTCTTGACAAAAGGTCCGTCGGACGCTTTAGTGAATAAAAAGATATATGTGAGCTTGATGTTGGCTCAGTGTAACCGCTAGTTAGGTACATAATACATGCAAATGATACAATATTTTAATTATATATGAATATATGATATGAGATATTAGAGTCGTGAAGACGTGAGTAAATAATGATAATATGAACTATTGTGTCAGTTAAATACTGGTAAAAAATTATATGATATATATAATAATATGAAGAAAGATATTCGATGATAGTCAAGTCATTAATAACATTAGGTAGTTGGTAGTGTAAGAGACAACCAAGCCAATACTATGTTTAACTGACAATAGAAGTTGGAACAGTCACGTTAACCTTGAGATAATGGTTAATATCTATTAGATACAGCAGTAAGTAACTTTTGTCAATGAGCGAAAGCTTGAACGAGTAACCTAACAAGACGATAAATTATTATTAATATGACAATGATATATATATTTATATATATATAATTAATAATAATATAATGATAAAGTATAAAGTCTTAATATATAATATATATAATGAATTATATTATATAAATAGTCCTAACTAATTTATGTGCCAGCCGTTGCGGTTAGACATATAGGACAAGTGGTATACATTAATGGTATAAAGGGTCAGTAGTATGGATATAAAATATCTAGAATATTATTATATAAATTATAATGAAGTACATAAGTAAGGGTTAAATCTATAGATATATGTATGACAACCACTATATGAAAATATTTAATTATAATAATATTGACATTGAGTGACGAAGCCTATAGTATCAAATTGGATTAGTCAACCAATTAGTTATAGGTGTAAACTATGTATGTTAAATCATTAAACCCCCCCCTCACCAATCTAATCTAGATTACCAAATGGTTGTTAGAGATTAATTGGCAGGGGGTAATGATTAAAGTTAATATGAGAACATACCACCTGAGGAGTACTACACAGCGTAGAAACTCAAAACAATAGACCGTTTAGGTTATTAACAGTGGATCATGTAGTTTAATTCGATAATACACGCTAATCTTACCATAATTTGCATCTTATATATAATAAATATATATAATGACAAGTGCTACATAGCTGTCTCTAGTTCATGTTGTGAAATATTAGGTTAAGTCCGCTAATGAACGTAATCTATCATATATAATATAATATATATGTATTTTCATATAATGAAAAATAAATAATAGATTAAGACAAGTCATCATGGCCTTTATATTATGGGCTACATACGTGATACAATTATACATACAAAATCTAATTAAATTTAATTTAATAAAAAGATATAAAATGTATAATATATTATATTATAATGTATATTATATATATATTATGTGAATTATATACTGAAATTTGTATATATGAAATCGGAATTGTCAGTAATGGTATATAAGTACGATACCGTGAAGTTGTTTCCTAAGGGTACTAATTACTCATCATTTGGCTGAAACACATAGTCATTAACTCATTACCCATTATATATTTTATTATATATTATATATATATATAATAATTATATAATATAATGATAAATACTATGAGTAACAGCTGAGAAGTTGAAATATAGTTGTGGTAGATGAATCTGCTGCGGTTAATTATTTTCTTTACTATCCCCCCTCAATAATGTCCACATAGCTTAAATGGTAGAGCACTAGATTGAAGCTCTGGTTGTATAGGTTCAATTCCTGTTGAGGACATATATTATTAAACTTAGATAGTTCAAATGGTTAGAACGATTGTCTCATATACAATCAATGTAGGTTCAATCCCTGCTCTAAGTATACCATTATATCGGTATAAAATATATATAAGTTATAGATAATATAACTGAAAATACTAAATAAATAGAAATAATATGTTAAATTATAAAAATATAGTAAAACAATTATTATATATAATAACATTAAATATAAAAAATATAT
>Ga0210390_10006041_pt1 | contig 10129 bp, 9 predicted proteins | sample IncBWH11OmetaG_FD_161050 | JGI IMG/M metagenome (GOLD analysis project Ga0210390, IMG submission 161050) | Forest soil microbial communities from Barre Woods Harvard Forest LTER site, Petersham, Massachusetts, United States - Inc-BW-H-11-O ...
GACGTGGAACTTGTCCTTCGCGAGGTCAGGCACATAACGTGCCAGCGTTGTGGTGTCGTGATGCATCGACTTTCCCGTCAGAATCCAGCCCATGTGCGCCCACCATTTGCCTTCGATGGGCGAGTGCGGATCGCCTTCCTGATCGGAAAACTGATGATGAATGCGATGCGTTGCTACCCAGAAAATCGGTCCGCCTTCGAGCGCCAGGGTCGCGCAGGTTGTGAGGAAATACTCAACCCACTTCGGAGTCCTGTAGCCGCGATGCGTGAGCAGCCGATGGTAGGCCATCCCGATGCCCAGGCTCCCCGAAACCCACCACAGAAACATCGATACGAAAAAAGCCTTCCAGGTAAAGAAGAAGAGTGCGGCAATTGCCCCGACATGAAACAGGGCCATAAAGGTTGCAGTTACCCAGTTGATTTCGTTATCGGCGGCTGGCTCGCGGTGTAGCGCTTCGAGTTCCATGGCGGAGTCCCTGTAGTCGTTGTGAGTGCTAGAGTTTTAGGCTAACAGGGACGGTCGGCGCTGAGTGTAATAGTTCTGTAATAGCTGGCTGTAAAAGCGGTTACCGAAGTGCTGGAAGGACGCGGCCAAGTTCCCGAAGCCGCCCGGTTGGAGAAATGCAGGAGTCGAATTTGACCTTGACAATCAGTAGAGCACGATCGTACTCTTACGCTATGCGGTACTCGCTAGAGCACAAAGCGCGGAACCACGAGAACATTCTTTCTGTGGCTGCGCGCTCTTTCCGCGAGCGCGGCGGCGACAGCAGCGGCATCGGGACGGTGATGAAGAAGGTAGGCCTGAAAAAGGGAGGCTTCTACCGGCATTTTAAGAGCAAGGACGACCTGTTCGTCGAAGCGGTGGCTAGGGCACTCGACGAAACGGGGAGAGGCATGGTGGAAGTTGCGAAGTCCGCGCCCGAAGGCCAGGCTTTGCGGGCGATCATCGAGCGCTATCTAAGCGTGGGCCACGCAAATTCTCCGGGAACCGGTTGCGTACGCGCGGCCCTTGGGCCAGAACTCGCGCGGAAGCCGGTGGCCGTGCGGAGAAGGATCGAGGCGCTGTTGGAAGCGTATCGTGAGCGGTTCCTGCCATTCATGCCCGGTCAGACCCGAGAAGAAAAACAGGCGAAGATCAGGTTGTTGTTCCCGAGCATGGCGGGAGTATTGATGATGGCTCGGGTTGGTTCCGACCCTCAAAGGCGTGAGCACATCTTGATGGAGGCGAGAAGATTTTTCATTAAAAGCTTCGCTGAAGAGTAAATTTTTTTGATCCTAAAGAGTACGGTCGTACTCTATAAAGATGCAGTGACATCAAACTTAATCGAGAGGAGAATCCGATGAACTTCATGATCCCTTTGCTTATGGCAGCGCTTCCAGCCCTGTCCTTCGCGCAATCGCAACCCGAGGCTGGCCAAAGCTTGCCCAGCGGGGCCATACCTAAAACCACCGCAGTGTTTGTCATCCAGACTCCCAGGCAGGGCGTAACCGTTCAACAAGTCATGGCCGTGATTCCGTACGAGATTCAGGCGACCGTAAAGCTCTATCTCGACGGGAAAATTCGCGAGTGGTATTCGCGCGGCAATGGCAAAGGCGTCATCTTCCTGGTGGATGCGAAGACCGAGGACGAGGCGCGGGCCCTGATGGAAACGCTGCCGCTCGCGAAAGCACATTTGATGGATCACGAGTACATTCCCGTCGGGCCGCTGATGCCGCTGAGAGCGCTGAACCCAGCTGCATTCGAGTGACCCCTCGAAATGGCGCCGCTGCAGCAGGAACTACCTTTAGAAGGAGATGATCATGATCAAACCCAGAATTATCGTGACTGGCGCGACCGGGAAGACAGGCAGCGTTGTCGTTAGCGAACTGCTGAAAGCCGGCTTTCCCGTCCGCGCCATGGTGCGCGCGGAAGATGACAGGAGTGCGCGGATGAAGGCGCAAGGGGCCGAGATCGCAGTCGCCGACATGAGCGATGTCGAGCGTGTTGCTGATGCGCTAAGGGACGTTCAGGGCGCCTATTATTGTCCGCCTCTCGATCCTTACATGATTCACGGCGCGGTGGCGTTCGCGGTCGCCGCCAGGGAAGCCCACGTCGAACACATTGTCGGCTTGACTCAATGGCTGTCGAGTCCTTCGCATCCGTCGCTCATGACCCGCCAGCACTGGCTGGTCGATCGGTTGTTTTCGATGACCCCGGGAGTTGCGCATACGATCGTGAACCCAGGCTTTTTCGCTGATTCCTACCTGGTGACGATTGGGTTGGCATCGCATCTCGGCATCTTCCCCTGGATGTATGGGAAAAGCCGCAACGCGCCACCCTCGAACGAGGACATCGCGCGAGTTGCGGTCGCGGCCCTGATGAATCCGGCGCAGCACGCCGGGAAACGCTACCGCCCCACCGGACCAGAACTCCTCGGCGCGGAGGACATGGCCAAGGCAATCGGCCGAGCCGTCGGGCGGTCGGTCAGGGTTGTGCCGACGCCGGCCTGGCTGTTCATGAAGGCCGCCCGGATGGCCGACATGTCCATCGACGTAATGAGCAACGTGCGCTATTACTTCGATGATCACAAGCACGGTGCCTTTGAACTGGGCGCACCAACGACCGATGTGCTCGAGGTGACCGGGCGCCCTCCGGAAGGCTTTGAGACAATCGCTCGTCGCTATGCGGCGCAGCCCCGCAACCAGCGTACTCTTGGCAACTGGCTTCGAGAGTTCGCGCAGTTCATGATTGCCCCGCTCAGCCCTGGCTTCAATTTTGATCGCTACGACCGTGAACTGCGCCGTCCGTTCCCATCCGAGCCGCAGTTGGCGCCCGACGGCAAGGTCTGGCGGCGCGAGCACGGTATCGCCGACTCTGCCAAGTCTGCAACGCCCGTTCACGAGAAGGCTACTTCTGCCACGAGTCACCCTCAATGGTTGGAATCTCAATAGGAGGAATTTATGCAGTCGCAACTAGCTTTTTTCGGCAGCATCGCATTCAGCTTCATCGCGTGGGGAATCGTCACCGCCCGATACATCTGGCCGGAACTTCGCCTCCGACAACGGGCCGAAGCGTTGCGGCCTCTGCTCATCCTCCATAGCTTCCGCTTCATCGGGTTAGCATTTCTAGTGCCAGGGGTCGTGGCGCCCGACCTGCCGTCTGCCTTCGCGCACTCGGCGGCCTATGGGGACATCATTGCGGCGATACTCGCCTTGCTTGCGCTGACAGCGCTGCCCAGCGCATCCGGCGTTGTCATCGCATGGATCTTCAGTTTCTGGGGTACAGCCGATCTCTTCAATGCTTTCTACCAGGCCAATCACGCCGGCCTCATGGCGGGGCAGTTGGGTGCTACCTATTTCATTCCGACTTTCATTGTGCCCCTACTGCTGATCACGCATGGACTCGGTTTCCGGATTCTTCTGCAACATCAAAATGTATCCGCGGTACAGGAAAACCGACACCTCGCATGAGGTCCTCGGCCATCGCCAGGAGTGCTATTCTGCCGCACTGACGGTTCGATAGCCCCCGAATTGGCCTGCCCGAAAATCGTGTCCGGTTCGTCGGCAACCCTTCCCTTGGGATTACCTCCTCATAGCTCGCGACCTGGACCGATCCACGAAGCCGTTTGGTGTAAAATCGCCCTGCTGTCGTCCAGAGACAAAGCCGCACGCGACCGCTGTCCAACCCTTGGGAGGCACAACTTGATTGGCCAGACCATCTCGCACTACCGCATTATCGAGAAGCTCGGCGGCGGCGGGATGGGCGTGGTGTACAAAGCTGAAGACATCAAGCTTGGCCGCTTTGTCGCCTTGAAATTTTTGCCCGACGACGTGGCCAAAGATCCCCTGGCTTTGAGTCGTTTTCGGCGCGAGGCCAAGGCCGCTTCCGCTCTGAACCATCCCAACATTTGCACTATTCACGAGATCGACGAGCAGGACGGCCAGACTTTTATTGTCATGGAGTTCCTCGACGGTGTAACCTTGCGGCACCGCATCTCTGGCCGCCCGCTCGACACGGACACTATCTTCTCGTTGGCGATTGAGATCGCCGATGCGCTCGACGCCGCTCATTCCGGCGGCATCGTGCATCGTGATATCAAGCCCGCGAACATTTTCGTCACTAAGCGAGAGCACGCCAAGATTCTCGATTTCGGATTGGCCAAGGTTGCGCCTCCGAAAAACGACGCACGCACAGCGACCGAAGCAACACTTGTAGATGGCCCGGAATACCTGACCAGCCCGGGCGTAGCGATCGGCACCGTTGCTTACATGTCGCCGGAGCAGGCTAAGGGCAAGGAACTCGACGCCCGCACCGACCTGTTCTCGTTTGGGACCGTGTTATATGAAATGGTGACCGGAGCCCTGCCATTCCAAGGCGAAACCTCGGCGACGATCTTCGACGCCATCCTGAATCGAACCCCGCTGGCGCCAGTGCGGCTGAATCCCAATGTTCCGCCTAAGCTGGAGGACATCATCAGCAAGCTGATCGAGAAGGATCGCGACTTGCGCTATCAATCGGCGGCGGAACTGCGAAGCGATCTCAAACGGCTTAAGCGCGACACCGAGTCCGGGAGGGAACGAGCCCATGAATCCGGCACAATCGCGGTTTCAGCCGCGAGCGTGCCCATTGCCCAAAGTGGACAAGGCTCAGGCAGTTCGACCCTGGCTGCAGCCGCGCAACAGCATAAAGTGGGGCTGGGTCTGATTGCGGTAGTCGCGTTGGTTTTAGTGGCGGCTGCCGGATTTGGCGTCTACAGCCTGTTCTTCTCCGCTCGGAGGTTGCCTTTCCAGAACATCAAGATCACGAAAGTCGCCGGGACCCACAACGCCAGGGTGGCGGCCATGTCTCCCGACGGCAACTACGTAGCCTATGTCGTCAATCAAGAAGGCAGCGAGTCTTTGTGGCTTCGCCATCTGGCCAGCGATAGCAATGCGCAGATCGTGAACCCGCAGAGAGTTCAGTACAACGCGCTGCGTTTTTCTCCGGACGGCAGCTATATTTATTACTCGCATACGCAACTGGCCAGCGGAACAGCATCCGAGGAATACGACCTGTACCGCACACCCGTGCTGGGCGGCACTCCGCAACTCCTGGTCAAGGATATTGACAGCACGCCCAGTTTCTCGCCCGACGGAAGGCGCTTCGTTTTCCTGCGCGCGAATGATCCTAACCCCGGCAAGTACTACATCCTCGTCGCCAACGCCGAGGGTGGCGATGAAAACATTATTTTGACCGGATCGGTGTCTGCTCCTATGCGCGACCCTGTCTGGTCTCCGGACGGAAAAACCATCGCGGCCATCGACCTTCTTCCCGCCAGTGACAGCCTGAGCGCTCTGGCTCTTATTGATCCCACTAACGGGAGCCAGAAAGCGCTCTACAAGCTGAACGATGTTTTGCCATCTGCGCTCGCGTGGCTGCCGAACGGAAAGGATCTGGCGATGATCTTCGCCAGCGCGGAATCGAATTTCAACCTGGAGCAAGTGGGGCTGGTCGGTTCTGGCGATGGAAAGTTTCGTCCGATAACAGCTGACACGAATAACTACGCGACCTTGAGCGTTTCCTCTGACGGAGCAACGATCGCGACCGTCATGTTCCAGTCGCAGCGGGACGTTTACCTAAGCCCCGGTCAGAAACCCGATTATTCCGATGTCAAGCAGATCACGTCCGGAGATTTTGTACAGGCTCTCTCTTGGATGTCCGCCGGCAAACTTTTACTGCAGCAGGATGCGGCGATCCGTGTTCTCGATTTGAATACCGGTGCAAAAATTGGCATGCCGTCCGAAAAGAATTCGGGTTCGTTGGAACCCTACGGTTGCAGCGACGGCCACATCGTTTTCACCCGAGGACTGTTGAAACAACACTCACTGAATATATGGCGGAGCGATGCCGATGGCACTGGCCTGCGCCAGCTCAGCCACGGTCGAAACGATCAGCGCCCGGCGTGCTCGCCCGATGGCAAGACCGTTTTCTATATAGACTCCATGACTCGGCGTTATATGAAAGTACCAATCGATGGAGGCCAGCCAGAGCCGGTCATGGATGTCTTGGTGGAATCCCAGGGCGGGATCGATAGTACACGTGACGGGAAAACCATGGTGCTCGGGACCTATGACTTCAAACTCCAGCGCCCGAACATTACTCTGGTTTCCGCGGACTCCGGCCAGATCCTCCGAACTCTGGAATATGATCCGCGCCACAACGGGCAACTGCGATTCAGCCCGGACGGCAAAGGCATCGTTTATCCCATCCGCGAAAAGGGCGTCGACAACTTATGGTTGCAACCGCTCGATGGCGGGTCGGGCCACCAGATCACCAATTTCACCTCACTCAAAATCTACTCTTACCAGTGGTCGGCCGACGGCAAGAACCTGGCTCTGGTTCGCGGTGATTCGCCCACCGACTTGGTGCTCGTTCAGGATACGCAGAAAAAGTAGTCGCAACGGGAGGGCAGGAATTCAGGCCGACGCGCTTTTCACTTCCACTCCCGCCCACTTCTCCAGCAGGGTCAGCGTAGCCGCGTAATCAAGATCCCCGTTCCCATCCTCGGCGGCCACTTCGTAAACTTCTTCCACCGTTTCCAGCCCCGGCAACTTGACCCGGGCTTCCTTGGCTGCCTCCAACGCCAAGCGGAGGTCTTTATACATCAGGCGCAACGGAAAATTCGGAGAGAAGTCACGTTTCAGGACAAACGGAGCCTTGTACTCCACGACGCCCGAGTGAACCATGGAAGCCTGGATCAATGGCACCAGGACTTCGGCATCCACGCCAAGTTTCGTAGCCAAGGTGAGGGCTTCGGCAAAACCCTCGTAGATCATCGCGATTTGCAGATTCATCACCAGCTTGGCCGCTTGTCCCTTGCCGGTCTCGCCCATGCGGAAAATTTTCTTGCCGGTAGCGGCAAACAGCGGCTTCAGTTTCTCAATGGCCGATTCTTCCCCACCCACGATGAAGATCAGCGTTCCGGCTTCCGCCCCAACCTTGGATCCAGTCATCGGCGCATCCACATATTGCACTCCCTGCGCGCCCACCCGCTCAGCAAACTGCCGCGTAGCCGACGGAGAAATCGTGCTGGAGTCGACAATGGTCATGCCTTGGGTCAGCGACTCGTGCACGCCCTGCGGCCCAAACAGCACACCCTCGACGGCCTTGGTGTCGGAGACGCACATCCAAACCACTTCCGCTCCCCGCGCCGCTTCCGCCGGAGACGCCGCGCTTCGCGCTCCCTCCACTTCCCTGCCCGCGGAGCGATTCCACACCGTGACTTCGTGACCGGCCTTGGCCATGTTTGTCGCCATTGATCGTCCCATGATTCCCAAGCCTAAGAACGCAACCCGCATATTCGCTCCTATAAAATTCGTTCTGAGGAAGTGTTCTTCCCGCGCTCTTTAGTAGCGCCGGTGTTACGGAATGTTCGCTGGAGAACAGTTCCCCACAAGGATTAGAACTGACGTCCGCATTACGGTCAAGCAATTGCCTGTGAAATGCCTTAAAATAGCAGCAGCTCTTTCGCCAAAACATTGTAAAGGTCCAGGGACAAGTTCCTTGAGATCTTTGCGCGCTTGAACAGTGGTACCGGATGCAAGCCAGGTTCGGCCAGGAGCAGATGTTAAAGCCAACGCTTACGAATCCCGTGTTGCGCAAACGCGCGCGTGCGTTTGGCCGTTTGGTGCGCCACTCCGCTGTCCTGCCTCGAACCGGCGAAACCCATAAACCCAAGTTGGTGACCAACGGAGATCTGGGCCTGACCTTCATTGGCCACGCCAGCTTCTTCGTTCAGATGGGTGGACAGAACGTCATTATCGATCCCAACTTTGCCCGCTGGCTGTTTGTGCTGAAGCGCCTGCGCCAACCGGGAGTGCAACTCCGCGACCTTCCCCCCATCGACCTGGTGCTGGTAACCCATGCCCACTTCGACCATCTGCATCGGCCATCGCTGCGCGCCATAGTTCAGCAAGCGCGGAGCCGTCACGCCGCACCTCCGACTATCGTTGTGCCGCATCACGTGATGGACCTGGTCTCCGATCTTGGCTTTGGCGATGTCGTCGAACTGGACTGGTGGAACAGCTACCGCCATCGCGAGCTCACCGTCACCCACGTGCCTTCGCGGCATTGGGGCGCTCGCATCATCCAGGATTCTCATCGCGGCTACGGCGGCTACGTGCTGAGCGACAGCAAGCACTCGCTCTATCACGCCGGCGACACCGCCTATTTTTCTGGATTCCGCGAGATCGGCAAGCGTTTAGCGCCTGAGTTGGCGTTACTGCCCATCGGAGCTTACAACCCGCCGTCGTTCCGCAACGTCCACGCCAATCCCGCCGATGCCACCCGTGCCTTTCTCGACCTGAACGCCCGCTGGATGGTCCCCATGCACTACGGAACTTTCAAACTCTCCCACGAACCGATGGAAGAACCGTTGCAGTTGCTGGAGCAGGAAGCCAAAGCTGCGGGCATTGAAGATCGCGTGCTGGTGCTGGAAGAGGGCGTCACGAGGTTCTTCTAGGAAAGATTCGTTAGCTATGATCGTCGTCAGAGCCGCTATGCGAACACACGGACTTGCGGTCGCCGTCGCAACCTGTTTGGTGGCAATCGCCTCTGCACAGGAGAATGTCTGCAATCTACCGCTGTGCTTTTTTTCTCAAAGCTCCGTTTCCGCACCTCAGTTTGCCTGGGAGGATATTTGCAAGCAACAATTAGGAACGATTCCTAACACTTGGAATGAGGCAAAAGTCACAAGCATTGGTACGGAGACCACGCTGCCCCAGGACGCCCACAAGCTGCGGGTAAAATTCCGGTCGGGCGACTTGCTCGTGACTGCAGTTGTGCCGAAAGGCCACAAACTTCGTGTTGGAGAAAACGTGGAAGTCAACCAGAATGGAAGCGTGCTGAGTGTCCGCAGAATGGGCCACACGTTTCGAATCCAAATTACTTGTGTCCATCGCCTCGTCTTTGTTCAATAGACGGGAAAACCGGGACTCCCCGAATTTGTCCCGAGAACCGGGAACAGGGAACCGGCAACTGGTGTTTGTGATCCCGTTCCCCTTATGCTTTGTTGTTCCTCCCGCCGTGACCACGCCCGCCGGTTGGTGATGTCAAGCTGCTTGTGTAAATAGGTTGAGGGTGCGGGTTTTCCATTCCAGGGTGAATCTCTGGAAAATGGAGTAGATGATTCGGTCCACGCTCTCTGCATTCACAAAACAGACCATGGGCCGGGTTCGCCGGCGCACCCCACGAAGCTCGAAAAACTGCTTCCACCAGCCTCGTCTGCCCGCACACATCGCCCCAGAAACCTTCTTTCATTTCCGCCAGAAAATGTTGAAAATGCTCCATGATTTGGATTATCTTCGCCATCGGGTGTAAGTCTCCTTTCTAGGATCGGCTTCTCGCTTGCTAGGCAAAAAGCCAATTGACACCCTCTCCCTTTTACACAATCAAATTTACGGGAACCCGTAATTCTTGACTTTTTGGTCGGCCATGGGTAGAGTGCCACGGCCGAAACTTTAGGTTCTTCATGTACTAGTGTGATCTATGTGTTTCGTAACAGGAGCGATAGGGTGCGACCTACGGACTTAGCCCGTGAAGTCCCGTCCAATTTCGAGGGAACGCGATGCGCTTTTGCCGGTTTGCGCCGAACCGAAAAGTCCTGATAGCTTTCTTTGAGTCTGTTGTATTTCTTGTAGTCCTTTTCGCAATCCAAAGCTTGGCCGAGGTCATAAGCACCACAGGGGAAACCACCGGCCAAGCAGGAGTGGCTCTGGAGAAGGCGCCTGATCCGACGGCGGATTTTTTCGTGGCCGTCGATGGCAACGACTCCTGGAGTGGAACCCTGCCCGCCCCCAATTCCCAGCGCACCGACGGACCTTTCGCTTCGATCGCCAGGGCTCAGATCGCGGTGCAGTTGCTGCTTCAGAGCAATCCCAACCGGCCCATTATCGTCATGATCCGGCAGGGAACCTATTCTCTGCCGTTAAGCCCTACCAATCCGGGCACTCTGAATTTCACCTCCAGCGACTCGGGAACTTCGCAAATGCCGGTTACCTGGGAGAACTATCCTGGAGAAATTCCCATGGTGAGCGGAGGAGAACCCATCAGTGCCCTGGGACTTACCTGGACGAATCCCTCCGGGAATCTCTGGCAAGTACAGTTGCCCGCC
>Ga0210390_10006042_pt1 | contig 10129 bp, 16 predicted proteins | sample IncBWH11OmetaG_FD_161050 | JGI IMG/M metagenome (GOLD analysis project Ga0210390, IMG submission 161050) | Forest soil microbial communities from Barre Woods Harvard Forest LTER site, Petersham, Massachusetts, United States - Inc-BW-H-11-O ...
GGACGGCTATATCCTTATTAACATCAGCCGATACTTCAGCCTGGACAAAGGCCTGTTCCAAAGCCGCTTTTTCATTGGCTCTACGGACTGTAAACATGGCTGCCAAGATGAACAGAATTGATAGAAGAATTGCTACTTTATTCATTTTATACCTTAGATTACGGTTAGAGTGAATTGGTTATTATCAGCTTGCAAAGTCATAAATTTCTCGAACGCCAGCTTACTGTTGGTAATACTCGCGTCCCGTCCTGCAATCGCAGTTCCGAGCAGGATACAGCCATCAGAGTCGCTATTGTAATTGCCAACATGAAATAGTATTCCCGAATGACCTGGAACATTAGTAACCTCAAATGCTTCAAAGGGGGTAGGAGTATGGTCCAAACTATGAAGGCCCTTAACGCAGGTATAATTGCCATTTGGCAACTTAGGAGCATAGGAACCATCAGGTTGGGCGTACGAATGTTCCAACGTGTAAAACAGAATATTAGCGGCACTGTCCTGCAAGTAGCTGAATATACCGTTTTCGTTAGCATCCACACGATTTAAGATCAGATTCATTGTAATATCCAAATGGCTAAATTAGTTAACATTTCAACCCAAAGCGGTGCAGTCTTAATAAGCAATACAATAAGGCCTAAAATGGCTACATAAGCTATAATCATCTCAGTTTCGTCACTCATAAATCTAGTTTTACCACTAAAGTACGATAATTGTCAAGAAGTATCTTAGCTTGAGCCTTATAATGCCGCAATAAGAATTTATGACTACTATCACGAAAAATTATGACTTTGGCTGATGATTTGCCATTATAGGTTCTAACAGCCCTGCCGATCTGCTGCATAAATTGACTTTTAGCCTTACCGGGACTAGCCACGACGACATATTCGCAAGGCTTCGTGTCAACACCTTCTCCGATTACTCCGGTGGTTCCTATAAGGGTTTTAACCTTACCAGCATTAAAGGTTTCAATAAAGGCCCTAGATTCAGTGTCTTGACCATTAACAAACGGGAAGCCGGTGAGTTCTGATAGTATCTCACCATGCTTAATCTCTTTAACTAGGCATAAGGTAGACTTACCCTCAGCATTAAGCCTAGCCAATAATACGCCTACTTGCTGGTTCCTATACTCATTATTGACTACCAATTGGCTGTAAACTTGGCTATAGGTATAGGCATCGGTATGCTGCTTAGGAACGTCCACATAGTAGCCTTCTACCGGCACAATAGCACCTAGGTCTACGGCATCCATATGGTCGAGTTCGAATATACAGTCACCAGCAATTGACTCAAAAAGAAGCGTTTCTTCTTTATCATTGCGGAAGGGGGTAGCAGTCAGGAAGCAGCGGTAGTAAATATCATTCCAGGCCGTTTTATTAAGTTTCTGATAGGTCTCGGAGGCTGTATGATGGGCTTCATCTATAATTAGTAAATCAAAATTCTTGTGATTTTTCAATGATTTAGAATCAATGTTTTCTACAATGATTGAATCACCGATGCGCATCAAACTTGACAATGTTTCTGTTAATTGTCGCTTTAGTTCCAAATTCGGTACAATAACCAAGGTGCGAATATTCATGGCGCCTATAATGCCAGCTATCATCAGAGATTTGCCGGTGCCAGTAGCACTGCTAATAATGCCACGTTCTTCGCGTTTAAATGCCTCTATGGCGTCGATTTGGTAATGGCGTAAGGTAATGCCGCCTGGAACAAAGGAAGGCTTTATAGCTGGCTTTATGCGCAAGTCCTTAACTTCAAACTTTAGGTCATATTTCAAGAGGAACCCTATTAGTCTGGTAATGAGACCGGTAGGGAATTCGCCTCTTTTTGAGACTAAAGACTTCTTTCTAGGACCAAACCTTGAGAAACGGGCTGAACTACCCCCAACGGTATAGCTTAAAAAGGCCTTAATCTGGACTTCTTCAGTCTTAGATAGGCCCTTGATAGTTGAGTAGCTATTGCCAATCTCAATTTGAATCACTGAATTACGCAGTTAGGTAAAATCGTTAGGGTACAGCTGGCGTTAATGCCATCAGAAGTATAAGTTCCAGGAGTCAACAATGAAAGGAATCCATCGTTAGCCGAATAAACGCCATAAAGCTGGTTATCGATGCATAGTGCTACTTCAGGGAAGGAAGATGGATAAGTAGGCGTAAAACCTGGGCATAATTGAATTATGTTGACCACAGTGCCATTAGTTCCAGGACTTCCAGAAGGTCCTTGTGGCCCTACTGCTCCTGTATCCCCATTGCAGATAATGGTGATGTTATTATTAATTGTTACCTCAGTGCCTCCAAATGGACAATCAGTGTGATCTGCTGGCTGAGTCGTTACTACCGGCGTTACTCCTGCTACCCCTTGGATGCCCTGTACGCCCTGGGGACCACGTACGCAAGCTGTAAAAGCTATTAGGATGGCTACTAGAGCTAAAAGCATAAAAACTCCTATCATGTAAAGTTCGTCATAGGTCAACTTATGTCTACGGTGCATAAACCCTCCTAAATCAGCCTATAGGCCCTTAGCCCTAAAGTCAATATAAATCTTTATTATAGTTACTATTAATATTATCTATTTGACTTAACCAAAGGCCCTTGGTATACTAACGTAGTTCTTAAGGCGTTTAGGCCCTAATAGGAGACACCGTGAGGGTTTAGGGGATAGGATCTAAGCTCTAGCCGTTTAGGCATTCAGACCTTCCACCTTAAGTAGAATACCATCTATATTATGTAATTACAATATAAATCTTTAGGCCCTTAGTAAAATTTATTCCTTGACTCCTTAGATTTCTTTGGTATCCTTTACTTAGAGGTTTTATGTGTATTTTATGCATTGAAATAGCCAAAGGTAAAATGACCGTAGCTGAAGCTGGCAGGGCTTTAGATGAAATGATTATCCCTGAGGAGCATGAGGATGAAGTCCATCAGCTTATAGTCGATACGTACACAGATCAGGAGCTATTTGAGTATTATTTGGGTAGTGATCTAGCCGTGTGGCCACATGATGCAATCGATTATGGGGATATATTCTACAGGAGTTCTACCGATGTATGAAGATATTAAGACCGCTATTATCGTATTGGGATACTTGTTCTTATTTGTAGCATTAACTGGCCTATTGGCCCATCTAACCCAATGAATGTATTCTGGGAGGATGGCGATATGGAGGAGTTAGATTGAAACTCATGATTGTGATCTTTTTCTTTATTGTAGCAATTATTTACTTTGGTCTTACTTCTTACTTGCAGCAGCGACATAACTCATGTATTCTATTAGGGAGGAGTCAAGGCCATGTCTGTACTGAAAAAGAGTAAATTTCGTACTATTTACATCATAGGCGAGATTAATGAGCAGTCCTTTGCACAGTTCCATGCTGATTGTCAAGCAGCCTTGGATAACCAGTTGGGTCTTAACCTTGTTATCCATTCTGAAGGCGGTTTGTCTCTCACAGCACTTGCTTATTATGATCTGATTAAATCATACCCCTTTCGTACCCGTTGTATGGTCCATGGCCATGCTCAATCAGCTGCTACCCTCATCTTTGCTGCCTGTAGGGAACGTTTTATGGGTAAGTCTGCTTGGCTTATGTTTCATGAAGATCAGCATGGGGATCTTCCGGATATGTCTACCACCGGCATTGAAGTATTAGCTGCTAGAGCACGCAGGTTTGAACAGCAATGGCTTCAGCTTATGCATGAGTCGACTGGTATGAGTATGGCAATGCTTGATAGCCTCCACACTCGGGAGACTTGGCTTAATTATGAACAGTGCTCGGCCCTAGGCCTTTTATCGGAGACTAAAGTATGACAATCCCTCAATTATCTCAAAAAACTCAGTTAATCGTACTGAGTGTTTCATGTTTAATCTGTTTTGCTTGCGGAAGATTCTTGGCCGGTAAAGCTGAAGTTAAGACTGAGCAGCAGATTACCGAGAACAAAACTGTTGACCAGGATAAAGATACGCATACCCATACAGTTACGGTCACGACTAAGGCTAAAGATGGTACTACTCAGATCACCCAAACCCAGGATAGTGACACCATAGATATTAAGGATATTACATCTAAAGTCCAGGAAGATACTAAGACTGATACCATACCGCCTAAAACCAATCTAACTAACGTGTCGGGTTTGGTCGGTAATAATTTCTCAAACGTCTTTGCACCGGTTTACGGAGTGTCAGTTACCCATCAGATTTTAGGTCCTTTTACCGTAGGCGCGTACGGCTTAAACAATGGAATAGTAGGAGTGTCAATTGGCGTCAACTTTTAGTCAATTAGAAGCTAAGATTGAAGCATCTTATACTGAGGGAACTTCTACTGAACAAGCTGAACTACTTGCAGCTGAATTCCTTCATGCTCAACTCCACGTGTCTGATCTGCTTAAGTCTGCTAGTCTTGATGCTAGTATGCGCAAGTCAGGTCTAAAGGCCATTAGGGCAGCAGTATACCTAGAGGCTGCTAAGGCTTCAGACAAGAAGCCGTCCGATGTAATGCTTGCAGCAATGGTCGATTCACATGAAATCGTCCAGCAGGAGCAGGAAGCCTATGATAAAGCCATCGCAGAATCTGAGTATTTAGAGCGTTATTATAATATATTCCAGAATGCTCATATCTACTATCGCGGTATCGCGAAAGGAAACTTCGGTGGCTAAATTTGATATTTCTGGTATTGTAGCTGATGTACAGAAGCTTTATAATAAAAAAGACAGTATGTCCAATGTAAGTGTCGGGGATGGCCTAAAGTCCATGACTGAGGGTGATTTTATCACCATGCCCGACTGGTGGAAGTTAGCGACCAATACTCCCGGATTACCATACGGTGGTATGGTCATGATCGCTGGTGACTCTGACTCTGGCAAGTCCTCCTGCGCTATTACAGCTATGAAGGCAGCCCAAGAACAAGGTGCAGCTGTTATCTATGTAGAAACTGAGGGTAAAACCACTACTCAAGACCTAATAAATTGGGGAGTAGATCCAAGCCAAATCATGCTTGTTAAAAGTTCAGTAGCAGAAGAAGCATTTGATAGCCTCTTTAAGCTTTGGGATGGCTTTGCTAAGAAGTATCCAGATGCAAAGCTTTTAGTGATCTTTGATTCTATCGGTAACGTAGTCTCTAAACATGACCTTGAAATGGATATGACTACCACTAACCAGAAGCCGGGTGGTAAGGGTAAAACCAACCGTCAAGGTATTAACTCACTTATTGCCAGAAGCCGCAAAGGCAATGCTGCTACATTGGTTATAAACTACACCTATGACAATATGGGCAGCCCTGGTAAGACGAATGCTGGCGGTAAAGCCCTAAATCTGTTCTCATCTCTCACCTATCAAACCTCCCGCAAAGGCTGGTTAGAAAAAACAGTTAAAGGCCAGAAGGTCCGCACCGGAGCTAAAGTCCAATGGAAGCTGTATAAAAACCATATCGATAAGTCGAATCCAGGCCCTAAGCTAGTTGAACTTGATATCACTGCCGATGGTATTGAAGTAGCTGGATTAGCCAATGAGTAAGCCAATAGCTGTTCTAATTTCAGATATTCACTATAGTTTACAGACACTTGAGTTAGCTGATAAATCGCTTAAGATGGCTATTGATAAGGCCAATGAATTGCATATACCATTAGTAGTAGCTGGTGATTTACATGATACTAAAGCCAATCTACGTGGCGAGTGCGTAAATGCTATGCTTAAGACGTTTAGATTGTCGCAAGTGCCGACGTTTGTATTAGTCGGTAACCATGATAAACTCAATGAGAAATCTAACGAGCATTCACTTAACTTCTTAAGGGATCATGTAACTATTGTAGACCAGGCCTTCTCACCGGGCGTTCTACCAGAAGTACACTTCATACCGTATCAATCAACAGTAGCAGATTTTACTTGGGAGTTAGCTCGTCTTAAAACTAATAAAATAATCATATGCCATCAGGGAGTTACAGGTTCCGTAGGCGGCCATTATATACAAGATCCAAGTGCTGCTAATAAACACGAAGTTGGTAGTTTCAGATTCATCAGCGGTCATTATCATAGCCGACAGGATATAGATCTTCCATTTGACGGTAAGTGGTCTTATATTGGTAATCCGTATACATTGACCTTTGGAGAAGCTAATGATCCAGAAAAAGGGTTCCAAATTCTAAACGAAGATGGCTCATTGACCTTTGTTCCAACTAACCTCAGGAAGCATATAGTCATTGATGTACATCTATCAGATTCGGACGAATTAGTAGTGCATAATGGATATTATGAAGTTAGCGCACAAGATATAGTTCAAGTTAGACTTAAAGGTTCTAAGTCACAGTTACCACGTATCAATAAATTCAAAGTCGGCCAAATACTTGGATTACAGGACTTTAAACTTGACTTAATACCAAATGACGATAAACTAGAGACTGAAGGCCTAAAAAATCTGTCCCAAGTTGAGATTTTAGATGGCTTAATCGATAAGTTACCAGAACACGCCGCTAAAGACGCTCTAAAGGTATTATGGAGGAGTTTAAATGAAGCTGCTAAAGGCAATGGTAACTAACTTCGGGAGTTATAAGCATCTTGAATTTGACTTTAATAGCAATGGTTTAACTCTTATTAGCGGTCCTACTGGTTCCGGTAAATCAACTCTATGCGATATAGTTCCCTGGATCTTATTCGGCCGTACCTCTAAAGGTGGTGCTGTAGATGAGGTACGTTCCTGGGACGCAGAAGAAGCTACCACCGGAACCTTGATGCTCCATGGCATTAGTATTACCAGAAGCCGCAAGCCTAATGATCTAACCATTGATGGCCGACGTGGCAAGGACCTAAACGATACCCAGAAGATGATAAATGATGTAATAGGCATGGATTATGACTTGTATTTGGCTGGTGCCTATATGCATGAATTTAGCCAAACCGCGCAATTCTTCACTACCACAGCTAAGAACCGTAGAATATTGACTGAACAGCTGGTGGACCTATCATTAGCTAAGAACGTGTCTCTGGCGGCCAGGGATAACCATAAACTACTTCTAGGCAGTCGCAGTCGAATAGAAGCTGGCATTATGAAACTCAATGCTCAACTTGATACAATGGAAGAAATATACAGAGACAATGATGATAAAATCAAAGCATGGCGTAAGGGCATAAACGACGATGTGCGCGAAGCTATTAAGATGTTTAGAGTTTCTAAAGCCAATAATGAACGCAAAACCACACTGTTAAATGCCGATATTACAGCCATAGATACTCACCTAGCCAATGTAAAGAGTGAGAAATGCCCAACCTGCGGCCATGAGACTAGCGATCATGATAATATAGGTCAATTACGTCAATCAAAGCTGGTGGAACTCAGCTACTGCATGAAGGGCATAGCCAAAGACCATGCAAATCTGTTTAAATCAATAAAGCTGTTAAGAACTCAAGTGAATCCGTTTAAACGGGATATCGACCTTGGTAAGATTAATCAGTTGAAATCTAATATAGATGCTTTAAAAGATTCTAAATTTGCTACCGATGTACGCCTAGCCGATGTAGAACAGATTCAGGACTTAATACCTGTATTCAGAAATGTTTTAATAACTGATACTATCTCATTCCTAGAACACAAAACCAATAACCTGATTTCTCAGCATTTCGATGGTGAGTTCTCAATTAGTCTAAAAGTAGAAGAAGATGATAAGCTAGAAGTCGAAATACGCAGTGGGGAGTATCTTTGCGCATACACTCAATTATCCAAGGGCCAGCGCCAGATACTGAAACTTAGCTTCTGCGTGGCTGTAATGGAGTGCATCCAGAATCACCATGGCATCCAGCTAGATACTCTGTTCTTCGATGAAGCACTTGATGGTATGGATGATCTATTTAAGGCCAAAGCATTCAACCTTCTTGAGAAGCTAGCCCTAAACCACGACAATGTATTCGTAGTGGAACATAATGAGAACTTAAAATTACTATTCAATAGTCGTATTGATGTAAAACTAACTAGTACCGGTAGTCAAGTGGACTTTACCTAATTATGCCAAAGTTAAACAAACTTTACTCACGTAAGCAAATTGATCTGATTAGGAATGATCTAATAAACCAGCATGGCGACCAGTGTTCTATATGTAAACGTCCTAGATCAGACTTTAAGAACCGCCTATCGGTAGATCACAATCATCGTACCGGCCGCGTTAGAGGCTTGGTATGCTTTTATTGCAATAAATTTAAGATCGGTAGGCATTCAATTGAGACTGCTCAAGAAGTACTTGACTATCTTCTCAAATACGATATACCCTTTACTAAGGAGATAAAATGAGTAAAAAAGTGTATAGTAAGATTCTTGTGATTCCTGATGCACATGCTCCTTGGGTTAACTGGCCAGCCTTGGAAGCTGCTCACAGATGGTCTAAGATCCATAAGCCAGATTTAGTCGTATGCTTGGGCGATCTCACAGATCAGAAGATCTGGAGTCGCTGGCCTAAAGATACCGACGATGCCAGCCCTTCCGATGAGTTTCTGGCAGCTGAGAAATGCCTTAAAAAACTACATAAAATGTTCCCTAAAATGACCATTATTCGCGGTAACCATGATGTACGGATCATTGCTAGGGCCATCGAAGCTGGCATCCCTGCCCAGATGTTTAAGGATGTAGACCAAGTATTTAATTATAAAGGCTGGACCTGGGTACCTCAGAATGAGAAGCTTATCATTCAGACACAACGTGGACCAATCCTATTCGTACATGGTGACGAACAAGGCGGCACACCAGCCCAGAAGTCTCGTATATTGGGCATGAGTTTAATTCAGGGCCATACACATAAAGCTTCTATCACATATACTTCAGTCCTTAAAGGCACTATATTCGGTGCTGAAATGGGCTGTATTATGGACGTTGGTTCTAAAGCCGCTAAATATGCAGCAGCCAATCCGGTTGGCTCATCTATTGGCTTTGGTATCGTCAAATACGGTATACCATACTTTGTGGACTTTCGTCCCGGAATGAAGGTCTAAAACGAGACGGACTTGAGTTTTTAGCCGAAGTGACCGATAATAGTAGTATGAACACACTAATGCTACTTTTTATGATGGCTTCGGCTCAAAACAACCTTCCCCAAGGTCTGTTAAGCAGTCTCTGCTATATTGAATCGGGCCATAATGTGAAGGCCTTCCACCGTCACGACGGCAAGGGCAATTCTGTTGGTATTTGCCAAATCAAATTGGCTACTGCTAAAATGCTTGGTTTTAAGGGCACTGAAAAGCAGCTTATGGAACCACAAAATAATATTGAATATGCAGCAAAATACCTTGCAAAGCAAATCGAACGCTACCATAATATCAACAGAGGCGTTATTGCATACAATATGGGTAATGCTAAAAACTTGACTACTAGTCAATATCAAGTTAAAGTATTTAAACACTGGAAGGGTAAAAATGTGCAAGGTAAAAGGCGGTATGTCTGCTCAAATTGATGATTTAGTCAATGAGCATTACGGAGTAGCCCATATGGCCCAAGCCATGAATGCAGCAGCCAATAATAACCAAGGCAATGGCAGCTACAGATCAGGTCCGGGCGGCTTGATTTATGAAGCATCAAAGTCACAGTTCACGCATAATAATACCGGAGCACAAAGTACGATTAAGATTCAGAATGGCGTTATTACTGATATCACAACCGGTCCTATAGAACAACCTACCACTAAGACCAATGAAGGTATCAAGCACGATAACGAAAAACCAGACCTTAGTCTGCTCAGTTCTATGGCTATAATTGAGGTTGGTAAAGTTATGACCTTTGGTAAGAAAAAATATACTGCTAACAATTGGCGCGGTGGTATTGTGTATACTCGTTTAATTGCAGCCGCATTGCGTCACATATTCGCGTTCCTGGGCGGGGAGAGCACAGATCCTGAGTCGGGTATTTCACACGCTGCTCATGCTATCTGCTGTTTAATGATGTTATTGGAGTTTCAACAAACTAGGCCAGATTTAGATGATAGATATAAACAGCTATAAAGAATATCTGGAATATAATCCAGAAACTGGCATTTTTACTTGGATTAAACAGCCATCCGGTGCCGTAAAAGCCGGTACTGTGGCAGGTTGTTTAATGCCAAATGGTTACATTGCTATAAGATTTAAAGGACCTATGATAACTGCTCACAGACTTGCTTTTTATCTCATG
>Ga0210390_10006046_pt1 | contig 10127 bp, 3 predicted proteins | sample IncBWH11OmetaG_FD_161050 | JGI IMG/M metagenome (GOLD analysis project Ga0210390, IMG submission 161050) | Forest soil microbial communities from Barre Woods Harvard Forest LTER site, Petersham, Massachusetts, United States - Inc-BW-H-11-O ...
CATCATGTTGCTGTTAACCGTGGCTCGTGTGTTCTCGAGGTCAGCCTTCGCGCCCTTCAGCGCCAGGGTCGCATCCATCATCTGCTGGTCGACCGTTGGGTCAACCATGTCCATAATGATGGTGTCTGCCTTGACCTGCGAGCCCGGAAGGACGCGAATACGCGAGATCGTCGCCTCGGTCTCCGCCGGGATAACCCGTATCTTGTCTTCGCGCGCCACCAGCGTCCCCGGCCCGCGCACTTGGCGGAGCAGCGGTCCGCGCTTTACGGTATCCGTCCACACGGTCGCCCGGTCTACCTCTGGAGCGGCAGGCTTAAGCCGCGTGACGAAAAACGCAACGACAGCAAGTGCGACAACTGCAGCAGCGCCAATAGCCAACTGCCGACGCATCTTCTTTTTCTTTATGTCTGGTCTTGAGATATCCATTGCGCGGTTGCAAGTGCACGCACCCGGCCAATTTCAGGCACCCATTTTCAATTACTTACGCGGTCTCACGACCATTGGACCGTCCGGTACCAGAAACGTCTGTCCATTTTCGAACACATATCAATGTGGGGGCGCCCGTCGAATAACAGCGAGCCTCCGGGAAATCAATGGATCGACAGCGTGGTTGGTTAGAACGTCAGTCTAAGCGACATCTGAATCTGACGTGCGCTGCCAATGGTATGGGTGACGGTGCCCAGGCCGGCCGGACAGTTGTAGAAACCCTGATTGGTGGCGTCGCAGGCGGTGGGAAGAACCGGTGTGCCAGCGGACGGGAATCCGTTGTAGTTCTCGTTCTGCGAGACCTCATTACCGGGCACGTCGAAGCTGGTGGTGTTGGTGAGGTTGTAGACGTCGAAGGTGTACTTGAGCGCGTAACGCTCGGTTAGTTTTGTCATTTTCATCAGAGAGGCATCCGACCGCTTCTGAAATGCCTGGCGGAAGATATTTCGTTGACCTGTGGTGAAGTTGGTCTCATAGGGATCGGAAGTGGGAATGGCGCCATCCAGACCGCCGGCGCCAATCAGCGGCACGGTGAAACAGGAGGCCTTCAGAGCGGGGGTTGAGAAAGCCCCGGAGGCTCCGGTCTTCGCATTCTTCGGGGTGCAGCCCTGAGCGAGCGGGACGATGGGATTGGTGATTCCGTTGCTGACGCCGTAGAAGACGCTGGCGACGGCGCCGCTGAAGTCGATGACGCTGTAGGGCTGACCACTCTGCAGGATGGTCAGGCCAACCAGGGACCACCCGTTGGTGAGATAGCTTGCGAAGTTGTGACTATGGATGAAGTCGGGCAGCTGGTAGACGTAGTTGAAGTTGATGACGTGGGTGCGGTCGAAGTCGGCCGAGGCGTATCCGTCGCGAAGATTTAGGGGGTTATTGCCGTTATAGAAGAGGCCCAGACCGCTCTGCTCGTCGAGTGCGTGGGAATAGGTGTAGGAGGCGGCGATTTGAAAGCCGTGGCTCATTCGTTTTTCAAGGTGAGCGGTCAGGGCGTTGTAGGCGTCCACACCTGCAGCCCTGTAGTCGATGGACTCGGCTGCGTAGCCGATGTAAGGAACGCGATGATCGACGTTGCCGCCCTCATAGTCTGCGAGATAGCCGGTGCCGTCGGGCAATGAGGCGCCGAGCACGTTATAGCCGTAGGAGTATTTCTGGCGCTGGATGATGTGGCTCGGCGACGCGATGCCTGGTTGATTGAAGGGAACCGGGATCACCTGATGGCGGCCGAGATTGCCAACGTAGCCGAGTTCGAGAAGCAAGTCGTTGCGCGGCTGCCATTGGATATCGAGAGTGTAATTGTAGGTGTAGGGCAGCTTGTTGGCGCGATCGTAGACGCCGAGCGATACCGGCTGGCCGCCATTCTCGATGCTTGCGATATTTGGCAGGTATTTGCTTAGGTCGGAGGCCTTGGGATTCGCCGAGACGGGATTGAGCAGTGTTGACGTGTACGGATTCGCAAGATTGCCGGTTGCTGCAGTTGGCGCGATGGTCGGGGGGCCAAAGGGATCGCCGCCTTCGGCCAGGCCGCCGCAGGTAGGGATGTAATAGCTGTAGAGCGTGGCCACAGGGCAGCTTGAGGCGGTGACGAAGGGAAGCTGCTGGTTGACGCCGAACGGGCCGCCTGTGACTGTTCCGATGGCATAGCCGGGCGAAAAGTAGCTGAAGAGCTCGCCTCGATCGTAGTACATTCCGAATCCGGTGCGAACGACAACCTTGTCATGGAACATCTCCGGCTGCCATGCTGCACCGAGCCTTGGACCGATACCCCATTGACGGCCGGTCAGTGTAGTCGGGCTGACTCCGGAGGTTCCGTTGGCATTGTTGCCGGCGATGATGAAGCCGGGGTTGTCGATGTTGTCCGAGGCGGCGTTGTAGTGATAGAGCGTGGGATCGAAGTTGAAGATGCGGCCCTGCTTTTCGGTCAGGCCGCCGTCCCAGTCGTAGCGTATTCCAGCAGTGAGGGACAGGTTCGGCCGAACCTGAAACTTATCCTGAACATAAGAGCCAAGCTGATTGGCTCGATAGTAGCGGCTGGCATTGCCCTGCAGGAAGGAACTGACATAGAAGGCGGTCGAGGAACTGCCCGGAGTCACATATCCCTGTGCGTAGGCGCTCAGGTCGTCGGTGGCGACGGTGCCGGTGCCGGTGCGCTTGTCGATGGTGTTGAGCTGGGTGTAGCTGTAGCTGACTCCGAAGCTGACGGTGTGTTTGCCGAGCGTCCAGATGGCGTTGCCTGAAGGTTGCCAACGGTTCTGAAAGGCGCCTGTGTTCGGGGACTGACCTTCGGCGTTGGGGCCGATGTTCAGGATCCCGGTGCTGATGAGACCGGCGTTGTAAGCAGCGTCGCCGAGGACATTCACGATTGAGACGCCCGGGAAGTAGTTGGAGCCGAACTGATTGATGGAGACGGTGCCTATCGAGCCACCGGGGATGGCGCTGGGGCCGAAGGGTTGCTCATTGTCCATCCATGTCTTCTCGCGGATGAAGCCGATGGACTCTGTGGTGCTGAGGTTTGGTTTGACAAGATAAGTGTTGATGATCGAGAAGACCTGCGCGCCCGAATCGAGGTGCTCGGTGAATCCGGGGACACTTGAGTAGGCGTAGGGCGCAATTGTGGGATCGTGCTGGTAGTAGTACTTCAGAGCAAGAGTGTCTTTGGACGTGGCGTTGTAATCGATGTTGGCCACTCCCATGTCGGCCTTGAAACGGCCCGTGCCGGGCAGGAAAGCGTTGAACGGATGAGAGACGGTGAGAGGATTGCCGGCGTCGTTAGGAATAAGCCACTTGCCGGGCTCGCCTGGTAACGCGGGCGAGTTGAAAAGGGCCAGTGCTGTGCGGTCGATGTCTCCGGCGCCAAGTTGAGTGCCAAATTGATTGTTGACGACGCTGGCAAATCCGGCATAGGAGCGGTTGGAGTCAGAGAGACCTTTGGGCACGTCGAGGAAGTCGTCCCCGATCTCCTGGTCTGAAACCTGCAGATGTTGATAAGCCACAAAGCCGAAGAGCTTGTCTTTGATGATCGGGCCGCCGAAGGTTCCACCAACGTTATAACGATGCAGACCGGGGTTTACGAGGCGGGGATTCTCATTGATGAGGGGGTCATTTTTGAAGAAGAATGGCGCTGCATTGATCCAGTTGGTGGCTCGCATTCCATAAAGTGACCCGTGATAGGCATTTGTGCCCGACGAGGTGTTCATATCGATGTGAGCGCCTGAAGTTGAACCCTGCTGGGCATCGTACATTGATGCATTGACGCGAACTTCCTGAATCATCTCAGGGGCGGGCGTTGGGATGGAGTTTCCGATGGAAAGATAGACAGAGGCTACGGATTGAATAACGCCAGCTCCGCCCTCGCTTGTAGAAACGCCCGTACTGTTGACAACGCGTGCCGAGCCAACCTGGCTGGTGCTCTTGCCGTTAAATAGATTGCTCGCGTCGACTCCGTTGATCGCGAAACTATTGCTCGTATCTCGCTGCCCGTTAGCCCATATCGGGGGGTTGCCGAGACCGGAGAGTGATCCAGTGCCGCCTGGCAGCTCCGCGCTTAGACCGGGCGACAGAATCGCGGCGGTTAGAGGGCTTCCGGTCGGCAGCGGAATCGACTGGATCTGCGCCTTGTCCAGCACATAGCCATTGGTGGTGTCCACTGCGTTCATCAAGGGCACGGCCTCTACGCTCACCACGGTATTTACCGCGCCTACCTTCAGCTGAACATTCAACGTGGCGGTACGGTCACTTTGAATTGGAATGGCCGTCATCTTCTGCGACTCAAACCCTTCTCTGGAGAACGACACTGTGTACGTTCCAATCGGAAGGTTGGGAAAATCGTAGAAGCCATTACTGCCGGAGACCTGAGAACGGGTTAGTCCTGTCTGATCGCCGACGAGAGACACGGCGACTCCAGGCAGAATTCCTCCCTGGCTGTCGGTCACCACGCCGGTTAGTCCGCCGAGCGTCTGCTGCCCGTAGGCAGAACCGGTCAGCATATGACAAATGATCATGAAAATGGCGACGAGGAGATTAAGGCGTGAACGCGTGATCATAGGTGGTCTGGCTCCGAAAAATGATGCAGTTAGGCGTGAAATGCGTTTAAGCGATCTGAACTATCAATCAAGAGAGACACTTATACATCGATGCAACGCGTACGAAACCGCGGCAACTACGTTGAGGACAACCTCGGGATACAAAACTAGAAACCTGTCAGATTCTGTTTTGATGCTGTACTTGGAATGAGAATCAGGATAGACGAAGTTGTCAAAATCGAAAAGTGAAATCTTCGTCTTTTTTACAACCGGCTTATTTTTTTGTGAATTTTTGTGACGAACGCCGACTACGAAGACACGACGGCCTTTGGCACTGAGACGTCCTCTGCCACAGGGACCTTCATTCGCGATAAGTTAGGGAGCTATTCTTCGAGTTCGTCGCGATTCGGCTGCTTGACGCTCGCGAGTATCTTTTCGACGAGCGGCTGGGGCACCACGTCATAGTGGTCCATCTCCATGCGGAAGCTGCCTCGTCCCTGCGTGATCGAGGTCAGGGTCGTTCCATAACTCAGCATCTCGGCCATCGGGACCTCAGCGCGCACGGTGGTTCCTGTGGTTCCGCTCTCCATTCCCTGTACTCGGCCACGGCGGGAGTTGAGATCGCCCAGCAGCGCACCGGCAAAGTCATCCGGCGTCTCGATCTCGACTTTCATCACGGGTTCCAGAAGAATCGGCCTTGCCTGCTCCATGCATTTACGGAAAGCAAGCCGAGCCGCCATCTTGAACGACATCTCACTCGAATCGACCTCATGGTAACTGCCATCGAAGACCGTCACCTTGATGTCGACTACGGGATATCCGGCGAGAAATCCACGTGCCGCGGACTCACGAATACCCTTCTCAACCGCAGGAACATATTGACGCGGAATAGCGCCACCGAAGATATCGTTTTCAAAGACGACGCCGCCGCCGCGCGGAAGCGCCTCCATACGAATCTTGCAGTCGCCATACTGTCCGTGACCGCCGGTTTGTTTCTTGTACCTTCCCTGTGACTCAGCTCGCCCACGAACCGTCTCAAGATATGGAATCTTCGGCGCCTTCAGGGTTACATCGGTGTGATAGCGCCGCTTCAACTTGGAGACAACCGCCTCGATGTGCTGCTGTCCCGCCCCAGCCACGAGAAACTCGTTCGTCTGAGGGTCGCGGTAAAACCTCACCATTGGATCATCCTCGATTATCTTGTGCAACGCGGGCGCCAGCTTGTCTTCATCAGCCCGACTCTTCGGCTCAATGGCGTACGTCATCGCCGGCTCGGGCATGCGCACGGGTTCGAGAAAGATCTCGTGAGACTTGTCGCCGAGCGTGTCTCCGGTTAACGTGACTCGCAACTTGGCTACTGCTCCGAGATCGCCTGCGTGCAGTTCCTGAACCTCCACGGCCTTGCGACCCTGCATGATGGAGAGATGACACAGCCGCTCGGGCTCCTGACGCGTGAAGTTCAGCACGGACTTATCCGTCTTCATCGAGCCGCTTAGGACCTTAAAGAACGAGATCCTCCCCGCGAAGGGATCTGTCATCGTCTTGTATACGTAGAGTGCGAGAGGTTCTCCATCGTCTACCTTTCGCATGACAATCTCATCCTGTGTTTCCAGGACTCCCCCGCCGTTGGGCTGCGCCGCCGCAACCGTATGCAAGACTCCATGCGCTGCCACAGGCTCCCGCTCTGTCGGTGCAGGCGCATAGACCTTGAGAAAATCCAGCAGATGGTCCGTTCCAACATTTCTCAGACCGCTTACGTAGAGCACAGGAAAGATCCGGTCCTCTCGAATCGCCTCATGCAGTGCCGGGATCAGGTGCTCCTCTGGAATTGTTCCTTCGCGGAAGAACTCTTCCATCAGTTCGTCTTTGCCTTCTGCAACAAGCTCGACCAATGCCTCGTGTGCGGCCTTCGCATCTGCTTTGACAGCTTCTGGAATCGTTGCGATCTCGCCTCGACCGTCACCGTCCGGTTTGTACATGTAGGCCTTCATCGTGACGAGGTCCACGACGCCGTGAAAACCCAGCTGGTCGACGATGGGCCACTGGACCGGCGCGACCTGGCGGCCCCACTTCTCTTGAAGAGTCTCAAGCATGTGCATTCTGCCGGTTCTGCTGTCGGCCTTGGGATGGTCGACCTGATTGATTGCGACGATGCGCGGAAGATTAACCTCGGCTGCGAACTTCCACACGCGATCCGAAATCGCCTCGATGCCCGTTTGTGCGTTGAGCAAAACCACCGCGACCTCGACCGGCAACATTGCAGCACGAGTCTCGTGCACAAACATATGAAATCCGGGAGTGTCGATCAGGTTGATTTTGACGCCGTTCCACTCGGCAAATGCCGTCGCGTTCGACATTGTCGTTCGCCGCGCCACCTCTTCTTCTTCGTACGCCGTCACTGCTGATCCATCCTCCACCCGGCCCTGCGTAGGTGTCATCTTTGCGGCATGCAGCAGAGCGGCGATGAGAGTCGTCTTTCCGCAGTGCGCATGCCCCACTACAGCTACGTTGCGAATATCACTTCCCAGGTAGACCTTCATATAGCGTCCTCCGTCTAAATAGTGATTGAAATCTCCGTTCGCCCCAAACTTCGCTGCAAATAACGATTGGGTTTATTTGCCCCATAAGTTTTCTCTGCAGACTCGCGCCAAGGAGTCGGAGACAAACCAGCATCAGCAACCGTCGATTTCGGGCCTTCCGCGGCCCTCATCTTCGGGGAAAACGGATGCTATCACAAACAACCTAGACATTCCGCCATGAAGTTTGGTCTGAAATCGCTCTTTCCTGCCAGGCCGGAGGATTCTCTAGCTTCAGGCCGAGCTTCGAAACAAAGTTGATCTTCGGTGACTTCGCGAAGACGATTGGAAGGCCTTGAGATGACCAGCCGATTCAACGACATAGAAACCAGAAAAGACCAAGGAAAAATGGCGAACGGAACGATAACTACCGGAGACAACCTAATTACGACATTCCTGTTATGGCATCGAAAAGCAAACCGTTGTCATCCCATACGTGTACCGTTGCACGGTAGGAACTAAACGTATGCTGAATACTGGCCGCCATCTCATCTTTCCCGCGATCCTGCTGTGCCTGACTCCGCTTGCGATTTTTGGTCAGGCGAGTACAGGAACCCAAACCATCACGATCAACACGCGAGAGGCAGGCACACCTTTTCCTCACTACTGGGAGCAGATCTTCGGCTCAGGCCGAGCCATTCTTTCTCTGCGCCAGAGCTACCGCGACGACCTGCGCAACGTGAAGGGCGCGACCGACTTTGACGCCGTACGGTTTCACGGCATCTTTATGGACGATGTCGGCCTGTATGACCCGAACGCGTTCACCCAAAACCCCGGGCAGGCCGCCGTGGCCGCGGGGCCCGCGCAGTCCCCGTATAACTTCTCCTACGTCGACCAGATCTACGATGGCCTGCTCGCCAATCATGTGCGGCCCTTTGTTGAACTGAGCTTCATGCCCAAGAAGATGGCCTCCGACCCGGCCGCGCTGCATGCCTTTTGGTACAAACAAAATGTCTCACCCCCAAAGGACTACGCGCTGTGGGATGCGATGATCACGGTCTTCACGCAACACCTGGTTGATCGATACGGAATCGACGAGGTCTCACGATGGCGATTTGAGGTGTGGAACGAGCCCAACCTCGACTTCTGGGCAGGGCAGCCGAGGCAATCAACTTACTTCGAACTTTACGACCACACTGTGTTTGCCATAAAGAAAGTAAATCCTCGACTCCAGGTAGGCGGGCCTTCCACTGCGCAAGCAGCATGGGTTGCGGCGTTCCTTCAACACTGCAAGGAGAAGAACATTCCGGTCGATTTTGTCACCACGCACGTCTATGCCAACGACACTGCCAAAGACGTCTTCGGCACCAACGAGCAGATCCCGCGCGACCGCATGGTGTGCCGCGCCGTGAGCAAAGTTCACGACGAGATCACAGCTTCGGCTTTCCCCAAGGTACCGCTCATTTTCAGCGAGTACAACGCCAGCTACGCCAACGAGCCCGACGTAACCGATACCACTTATATGGGCCCATGGCTCGCTACGACCATCAGCCAGTGCGACGGTCTGACGGAAGGGATGAGCTACTGGTCTTTCTCCGATGTCTTTGAAGAGCAGGGGGTCGTCAAAACTCCGTTCTACGGTGGCTTCGGTCTCATAGCGGAAGACGGAATTCCCAAGCCGGCTTTCAACGCTTTTGCCATACTGCATCAGCTAGGCGATCACCGTCTGAAAGTGGATTCCGACTCAGCGTTGGCGACGAAACGGAGCGACGGCTCGATTGCAATTGCGCTTTGGAACTACGCTCCGCCTTACGGAACAGGCGCTACTTATACTCCGTCTCCGACAACCGTTGGACCCGCGAAGACATTCACGGTGAGACTCGACGGAGTTGCCCGCAATGCTCCAATTCGAGTCTGGCGCGTCGACGCCGACCACGGAAACGTCGTCAAAGCATTCGATGCTATGGGCCGACCCGCTTTCCCGAGCCGTGAACAGATCGTACAGCTGCGTGCTGCCGGTCAGCCGTCTCCACCGGAGAGTCTCTCTCTCAAAGACGGCGCCCTTAATATTAGTATTCCTCCTCAAGGCCTCGTTCTGATTACCCTCCCTCAACAATAAATCTTTTGCGGACCTCGACGTCGGATTGATTGAAGCACTCGAAATTTGCGATTGAATGAACAAATGAGTGAAAGACCCTCGACTCCGCACCAACTCACGCGACGCAGCGCGACGAAGTTGCTCGGCGGAACTCTTCTTTCCTCACTCCTTAGCTCCCCGCTCGCAGTTGCACAGCAGGCGCAACCGACCGTTCCTGTTCTGACCCGGCTGCTCAGCGACGAAGACATTGCGTTCCTTGAAGACATGGAGCATTGCGCGTGCCTCTATTTCACCGAGCAGGCGGATCCAGCGACCGGACAGGTTCTGGACCGCGCTCACAACAAGACTTCCACCGGAGAGTTAGATACCCGGTTCGCCTCCAGCATCGCCGCCACTGGCTTCGGTCTCACCGCCCTCTGCATATCCGACCGACGAGGTTACTACCCTTCAGACCGGATTAAGAAACAAGTCATCACCACGCTCGATTTTCATCTCAACAAAATGCCTCACGAGCATGGCTTCCTCTACCACTTCAACGACGTAAAGACCGGCAAGCCGCTGATCTATAGCGAAGTCTCATCGATCGATACTGCCATCTTCCTATGTGGCGTTCTCACCGCGCGGGCGTATTTCGGGGATCCGAAGATTACCAGTCTCGCGACGCAGCTTTATAACCGTGTCGATTGGCCGTGGATGCTGAACGGCGGCAAGACGTTTTCGATGGGCTGGCATGCCGACTTAGGCTTTATCTCGACGCGCTGGGACCACTACTCCGAGCTGATGATGCTCTATCTCCTCGCCATCGGCTCACCCACAAATCCAGTTGCGCCAGACACATGGAATGCGTTTACGCGGCCACCGATTACCTTTGGCACATACACTTACATAAGCGGCAGAGACCCTCTCTTCGTCCATCAGTACTCGCACGCGTGGTTCGACTTCGCCCGCCAGCGCGACGCCTATACCGACTACTTCGTCAACTCCATTACTGCCACGCGTGCCCATAAG
>Ga0210390_10006047_pt1 | contig 10126 bp, 12 predicted proteins | sample IncBWH11OmetaG_FD_161050 | JGI IMG/M metagenome (GOLD analysis project Ga0210390, IMG submission 161050) | Forest soil microbial communities from Barre Woods Harvard Forest LTER site, Petersham, Massachusetts, United States - Inc-BW-H-11-O ...
CCGGCGAACATAACCGGCGTTACAGAAAACGTGGATGTTCGGGGTTCATTGGAACTTGCCTTTCGGCTTAATCCGGATACAAAAGATGTCGCGTTGGTCACAGGAACAACGGAGTTCGATCGATATTGGCTGGAAAATTTTCACGAGCAGTTTGCTCCGTTCCGGGCGGAGGCGGGCATCATCGATTTGGTGGATCTCCCAACCGATCGGTTGCTAACACAAGTATCCAATCTTCCGCCGCACACCGTCGTCTTCGTTCAAGAGTCGCAGCCATCCTCCCATCAGCCTGTTATCGACGCTTTCGACGTCATTACATTGATCGGTGAACGCCTTCCTACATATTGCTTTCTCGGAGGCTATTGTGTGGGCCACGGAGCAATCGGCGGATCCTACGCGGATTCCACCGCCCTAAGCGCCGATACTGCAAACCTAATCGTGCGAATACTCTCAGGTGAGAATGCGAGGAACATCCCGGTGGTCCACGAATCGGTATCCCACGTTGAAGTGGACTGGCGTCAGCTTCGCCACTGGAACATTCCAGAGTCGGCCCTTCCCACTGGCAGTGTTGTTTTGTATCGCGAGCCCACCCCTTGGGAACGTTACAGGAAATTCTTCCTTGGCGGCATTGCACTGCTAGTGTTTCAGGCCCTGCTTATCATTGGCCTGCTAAAGGAACGATCGAACAGAAGAGTTGTGCAGCGATCTCTGGTCGTAAGCAATGCGGTGCTCAAGAAGTCGGAAGCCGAGCTCAGGGAAAGCGAGGAGCGCTTCCGCCGGGTCGCCAACACCGCTCCTGTGCTGATCTGGATGACCGGGACGGACAAGCATTGCAGCTTTCTCAATCAAGGCTGGTTGAGCTTCACGGGCCGATCCATTGAACAGGAGTTGGGAGAAGGATGGGTTTCGGGAGTTCATCCAGATGACCTTCAGAATTTCCTGGGAATCTATTCGGCCGCCTTTGACGCTCGGGCCGCGTTCGAAAGGGAATACCGCCTCTCCCGTTTCGATGGGGAGTACCGCTGGATCCTTGACTCTGGTACACCCCGATTTGAATCCAATGGCGCCTTCTGTGGCTATATTGGATCGTGCGTCGACATTTCGGAGCGAAAGCTGTCCGAAGCGTCCCTCCAGAATTTGAGCGGACGCCTCATCCGCGCCCAGGAGGAAGAACGCGCCCGCATCGCAAGGGAGTTGCATGATGACTTTAGCCAGCGCATGGCGCTCCTGAGTCTTGGCCTCGTACAACTATGGAAGCGACTCCCCCCGTCAGAAGGGGAGGAACGGGCCAGAGTCTGGGAAATGCAGCAGCGTTGCCAGGATGTGACCGATGACATGCATTCTCTCTCTCATCAATTGCATTCGAGCAAGCTTGAGCTGGTAGGCCTGGTGTCGGCTCTCAATGGTCTTTGTCAGGAACTCAGTGAGAAATACAAGATTGACATTCAGTACAGCTCCTGCGAGTTGCCTTTTCATGTTTCGAAAGATGTAGCTCTTTGTTTATATCGAGTCACTCAGGAATCGCTCGGCAATGTCATTAAACATAGCCAGGCCGATAGTGCACATGTGGAACTGGGTGCAAACGGAAGCGGAGTGAGTCTTCGCATTTCAGATGCGGGCAGAGGTTTTGACCCTGACGTTTCAAACCCGTACGCAGGAATCGGATTGGCAGGGATGCGCGAGCGTCTTCGGCTTATCGGGGGGAGGCTCTCTATCAATTCGGAACCTCTGCGAGGTACAGAGATTCTTGCCGAGGTGCCGCTGTGCACCTCCCCCAATGAGGCTCACGCGAGTTTACAAACAGCGAAAGGAGGGAATTATGAGACGACCACGTGTACTGCTGGCGGATGACCACGAGATTTTGGTGGATGGACTGAGGAGCGTTCTGGAGCCGCAGTACGAGGTTGTAGGCACGGCACTCGATGGACGGGAACTGCTCGAGGCTGCGGCCAAATTGCTTCCTGACATCATCGTGCTGGACATAGGCATGCCTCAACTGAATGGGCTGGACGCCGCGCGGCAGCTCAAACGCACAATGCCCAAAGTGAAGCTTGTCTTCTTGACGGTGAATAAAGACCCCTACATCGTGGGCGCGGCTTTTCGGGCAGGCGCTTCCGCGTTTTTACTGAAACAGTCAGCAGCGTTGGAGTTGACGGATGCGATTCAACAAGTTGTGAAGGGTGGTTCCTACGTGACCCCACGTGTTGCCGAAGGTTTGACCAATGTTTCCTTCCGTTCTCCCGAAGACCGTGAAAATGCACCCCAACCCACTCCTCGGCAGCGGGAAGTCATCCAACTTTTGGCGGAAGGGCGCTCGATGAAAGCAGTAGCCGACGCTCTGCATATCACGCCACGCACAGTGGCGGAGCACAAATACAAGGTTATGGAACTCCTGCAACTGAAGAGCAACTCCGATTTGGTGCAATACGCCATCAAACACGGGATTATCTCTCTCCAGAGCTAGCCCCAGCATTTTTTCTGTACACCGTTACTTCTACGTATAGCCAGCCTTTTGAATTGCTAGCAGTCTTATAGCAGAGGTCCGTCTGGGTGGAGAACGAAACGGGCGGATGCCGGAAGTTACTCTGCGGGCCTAAATTGGTCTCAAACCTCAGTGTGTGTTTAGCGCCTGGAACTGACGAATGGCTCATGAATGAACCTTATGATTCTAAGGAAAGTGTTGGTTGCGGATGATCTCCCTCACGTGTTGAGTGCTGTCGCCGACTTATTACGGGAATCCTTCGAGGTCGTTGCTCTGGTTTCTGACGGACGAGCCGCCCTGGAGGCCACTCTAGCGCTCGAACCTGATCTAGTCGTCCTGGACATCTCCATGCCAGAGATGACTGGGATTGAGGTCGCGAGGGAGCTCAAGAAGCGCCATAGCAGGGCCCGGATCGTATTTTTCACGGTTCATAAGGACGCTGACATTTTGGCGGCGTCTCTTACCGCTGGAGGGCTAGGTTATGTCTTGAAATCGCACATGGAAACAGACCTTATTCCAGCAATGCATGAGGCGCTTGCCGGTCGTGTATATGTCTCCCGTTTTTCACCCCGCAAGGAACCGGGTGAAGGATAAGAGCTGGGCTCTCGAGGAAGTTTTTCGGATGCTAAGTTTTCATCGAGCGAGGATACCGTTACTTTTGAGGGTTACATCGCGGAAGGAGTTCGCGCAGTATCTGGAAATGTTTACGGTAGTGGCTCAAGCCGAGCTAAGAAATCAGGCTTATTGTTATTCCTTGGCTAGAAAAAAAAGAGGTCCGCCTGTCCACGGTTCCCCGTCCAGACAGCATGAGAGCGCAAGGCAGATCGAGAATAGAAAGGCCAAAAAATGAATCTCACATGGACAAGAAGCCTCACGCCTGTTCCGTTGCTACTCTGCGTCGCGTTTGTTGTCCCGAGAGCGTGCGCCGGTCAAGCCCAAACACAATCAGACGATGCCGCGTCGTCGACGCCGGAAACTACGGTTTCCTCGCAAGACAAACCTGAAGCTAAGCCAGCCGACAAGAATTCGGCAAAAGCGAAGCCGGCAGAAGACGAATCCCCGGCCAGCGCCGGTACGGAAGCCCTTCAGAAAGCCACACAAAATCCAGTGGCGAGCCTCATCAGCGTTCCTATCCAGAACAACAATAATTTTTCAATTAGTCCCGGCAACCGAACACAGGACGTTTTAAATCTTCAGCCCGTCGTGCCCATTGGCATTTCGAAGGACTGGAACCTGATCGTCCGCTGGATTGTCCCGATCATCTACCAGCCACTACCCGTTCCACCAGCGAATCCGCAAACGGGCGTCTACGGATTCGGGGATATGGTGCCGACATTTTTCCTCTCGCCGAAGAAACCCGGCAAGTTGATCTGGGGATTGGGCCCAGTCTTCCAGTTACCCACAGCAACAAGCACGTATCTGGGGCAGGGCAAGCTGGGCATTGGGCCATCCGCCGTAGCTCTGATGCAACCAGGCCACTGGACCCTCGGTGTGCTGTTCAACAATGTCTGGTCGGTGGCTGGTTCGGGCAGCCGTCCGTCCGTTAATCAATTCCTGCTGCAATATTTCATCAACTACAACTTGAAGAAGGGCTGGTACATCACTTGGCAGCCCACCCTAACAGCAAACTGGGAAGCGACCAATGGCGGTCGATGGGTGGTGCCGTTTGGTGGGGGAATTGGAAGAATTATGAAACTCGGATTCCAGCCTGTATCTATTACCGCCCAGTTTTATGGCAACGGCGTTCATCCCCCAGGAGCTTCGTCCTGGACCATGCGATTGCAACTAGCGTTGCTGTTCCCCAAGTTGTCCAAGGAGATGGAGCAGATGATGCTTGAGAAAAAGCTAGATGAGCTGAATAAGGAACAGCCTCCGAAGAATTGAATACGATTCGAGAGCGGTCGGAGAACCTATTTATGGTCGAAGCTCGGGGATTGGCATGAATTGCATATGTTCGGGACTTCGCCCAGAAAATATATTAGCGCGGTTCGATGGCCACGTCGTACATTCGCTTGAGTTGCTACTTTGGGATGCAGGTCTAGATTCGATTCATTAGTTTGTATATATCCCAGCCAATCAGATTGACTTCCGTTTCTTGGAAAGGTTCGGTGATCGGCTTGCCATCCGTGCCGCGAAATTTGAGCCTAAAGCCGATCGCACGATTTGGCGTGTGGGTGGAATTTACAATAGCGGAATCTTGGACGTCGAAGTGAAAACAAGGGAACATTGAGGGAACAATAAGAATTTCTTCGAGTTCCTTATTGTTTCTTTTCAATGACTTAGTGTTCCCCAGTATTTCTTCTAAGTCCTTTAGATTCATGTCGGTAATGTTTTCGACTCCCACACGCTTCCGCCAAAGTCCCGTTGATTCAATTGCCCTTACGGCGCTGTAAGCTGAAAATGGTCTTAAATCGGCAGGGTTTTGGCCTCAAATTGGCCTCAACTAAAACCGAGAAAGTCTAAACTAAAGTTTAGATTTTTGGGTTACCGAGCAGCGGGCTGTGGACTACGTCTTGGACGTGCTTATGGCCCAAGGCAGCATGAACGATGAGCGCGTCTGGCACGAGCGAGTACACGAATGACGCGCCACCCTTCTCTAGTTGCTGCGGATGGGCGAAAGCGGAGTCGGCTTTCCGGGTTAAACGTTTGGATACAACCAGGTTATAAGTGCGGCTATTGACGGGTATGATTAAATGGCTCCCCATGCCAGAGCGTCATCTCAATTTCGTTTATAAGCTTGAAGGCGACGTCACTGAAGTTAACGTCTTTAAACTGGCCCCCACTCTCCTTGCTCTCGGTGAGTTGATTCGGGAAGGAAATCGACAGATCAACCCAGGCGGGCGCGAAATTGCCGTTAATGTCAACCGTTTCGCCAAGGTTCCTTTATTGTTGACCTGACCATCTTTCCTCACACGAATCTGCAACAAATCATTGAGTTTTTGAAGCCACACTCGCTAGAACAACTAAAGACACTCCTCGAAATATTGGGCCTTACCGCTGCAGGCGTCACTGGCAGCACCGTTGGAGTAGTGAAAGCGATAAAATTTCTAAAAGGAAGCCCAAAAGTATCGAAGAAATCAATCCAGGTGAATTTCGGTATACAGCGATAGATGACAGGAGTATCACCATAAATGCTCCTGTACATCACTATTGTCGAACCCGTCGGTCACAAATAACATCGTGAAAATCTACGTTGCTCCGCTTGAGGACTTGCCTTCCGTCACGGACGTGGCCACATATTTGGAGGATGACCAGGGAAGGATTGAGGTGACCCGCGATGATGTTCCGGTTTTTCGTGAGTTTCAAAACCCAGCAGCGCTCCCAACCGCGGATTCAACGGAGATAGTTAAAGAGTCGCTTCAGTCGGACGTTTATCTAAACCCGAAACGCGGCTCTTTTGACGGCGATCCGCGGGATTGGTCATTTCATCGAGGAGAAGAGGTTATCACCGCTACAATCAAGGACAAAGAATTTCTCGAAAGATATATGAAGGGCGAATACCGATTACATTCCTCCGACCTCCTCACGGTTGACCTCTTGGAAAGGCAGAAAGTTGTCGGAACGAAAGTAATTAAGCCGACCTTCGAGATAGTTAGGGTTAAGAATTACATCCGAGGACTCCAGCAGAAGGAGTTGGATCTCGATTAGATTCGCACTCCGACCGCAAGAGCGCGTTCGGCGTCCCCGTCATCGTCCCTGTTCAAGAGCCATTGCGCCACGTCATAGCGCTGGGATTCTGAGACCATCGAAGTGTAGAATTGCCCTATGGCTGGAACCTAGTTCAGCGCCAATTTGAAGAGGAAGCGATGAGCTACTGTTTTCATTGCGAGGAAGTGCTCGCCAAGACAGAAAAGGCAGAAAAGGCGCTCGCTAATGCCGAACTGCAAATGGAGGCACTACGGCAGCGCATTGGGGAACTGGAAGATCAAGTGTTGTAGGAGCGCATTGCTGGAGTGCAGCAGGTCATCAAGCAGATCGAGAAGGCGCACCATGCTTGAGACACTTTGAGTCTCAACTCCGTCGCTTTTGGATGCTCCGCACGATGAGCGCGACAAGGATAATAAGGGAGATGATTCCCACAACGAAGTATTTGATCAGAGGCCGAATGTCTACTGCTTCCATGCGTCAAAGCGTAGCAGACGCGGGATTTTGTGTCAGGAAAAGCGCGCGCGAAAAGGAAATAGCGCAGACCGCGAAGATTGAGACCGAGGGCCAAGTCACCCTGGTCGCAAAACTCACCCGTACACACCGCTGACCACCCCACTTTAACCCCTGTAACGCCCCCCGGGAATCCGGAACCCCACTCCGGATTCCCGGCCTCCTTTTTAGGCGGCTAGACTCCCGAGATGGGTATGATGGCGTTTCAGGGGTGGCCAACCCATGAGAAACCTAGACAAGCAACGGGACGGTACCCCGCAACTGACGGGGGAAGAGCTTTTGCAGGCCTACTTGAAACTGCAGGAACTGAACCGGCAGAATATCGTGCTTCTGGCGTCTGCCGCTCATGAATTGAAAACTCCGCTTGCGGTCATTAAGGGCTACCACGACCTCTTACTAACCGGTTCGCTTGGGCATCTTAGCGAAAAACAGAAAGACATTCTCGGGGAATCGAAAGACAGCTGCGAGCGGCTGGTGCGGTTGGTTTCCATGTTCCTGAACTACGCGGCGCTCGAGCGCGGGAAGCTGGTGCTGCAGCTTAGAGAAAATGATCTCAGAGATTGCCTCGAGCAAATGGCCAGACGATTGTCCGAGGCGTTCCACCGGAAGGGAGTAAAACTGGAAACGCTTCTAGATCCTTCGATTGCGACGTTCCGATTCGATTATCAGAAGGTGCAGCAAGTGGCGGAGAATCTCCTGGACAACGCAATGAAACACACACCGTCGGGCGGTAGAGTGACATTGCGCGCGACGCCGCATTTCTGGGAACGGCGTGTGGCGAAAGTCGACCCGACGAAAGAGCGGAGAAGGTTTCGCCTTCCGCGGCCGAACAGTGTTGAAGTCAGGGTTACAGATTCGGGCGGAGGGATTGCCGCGGCGCACCATCAAGAGATTTTTGAGGAGTTCGTGCGGGTGGACCCAAATACCTGTGGTATGGGGCTTGGGTTGGCCATTGCGAAGCGGTTCATCCAAGCGCACCGGGGGAAGATCTGGGTTGAGAGCGAACAGAGCATCGGCAGCACATTCGTGTTCTTGCTGCCGATGGATCAGAACTGAGAGACTGAGCTTCATTCGAAAACATCTGATTGTGGGCAGCCGCATTCACAAATCGCCGGCCCATAGAATCAGCCATTTGTGGGCGGCGGGTAGAAGAGGTTTTTGGGCAACCCGACACCGCGGACCAACTTAGCTGCCCGCGACTTCTGACGGGCAATTGGCTTTTGGACCAATTCCACTTTTCCGGTAACGGCTTTACCGGACGCGCGCGGAGATCCTCGCCTCCTTGTACTTCTCGCCGAGAACGCGCATCCGGTAAAGCACTAGCGTTTACCAGATGGGATGAGAAGGCCGGTCTCCGCGGGATGCGATACGCTCCCAATGTTTGACGTGCTCAAGGCACAATGAAAAGGAGACCGGCTATGAAAAAGACTAGCACTGTTCGGGTAAATGGAAACATGATTTTCAAAGGACACAAGCTCACGATTGGTGTGGACCTCGGCGATCGCTGGTCGAACTACTGCGTTTTGGATGAAGCGGGCGAAGTCCTTCTGGAACAGAAACTAGCGACGACGCCGGAAGCGGTGAAGCAGACATTTGAACGGATGCCGCGAAGTCTCGTGGCGCTGGAGACCGGAACACATTCCCCGTGGCTGAGCCGGCTGTTAAAGGAGCTGGGACACGAGGTGCTCGTGGCGCACGCGCAAAAGGTGGAATTGATCAGCAAGAGCAATCGAAAAGATGATCGCCACGACGCGCGGACACTGGCACGGCTGGCCAGAATCGACCCTGAGCTGTTGGGGCCGGTACGGCATCGCAGCGCGAAAGCACAAATTCATCTGACCGTGATCCGGGCACGGGCAGAATTGGTGAGTGCACGAACCGCCTTGGTGAATGCGACGCGCGGACTAGCGAAGTCTTATGGCGAACGATTGCGCAAGTGTGGCACGGAGCAGGTGAGCCGGGAGCTGACCGCGGAATTGAGCGCGGAGTTGCGTGAGGTTCTGGAACCGTTGCTGAAAGAGATCGAATCGTTGAACGAGCGCATCAAGGAATACGACGCGCGGATGGAGAAAATCGCCAGGGAGAGCTACCCACAAGTCGCGCTGCTCAAACAGGTGAAGGGAGTGGGAACACAGATCGCGCTGACGTATGTCCTGACTCTAGACGACCCGTATCGGTTCGCCAAGAGTCGCGAGGTCGGCTGTTTTCTGGGGTTAAAACCTGGGCGCAGGGACTCCGGAGAGAGCCAGCCGCAGATGCGCATCAGCAAAGAGGGAGACCGCTATTTGAGAACGATGTTGGTGCAAGGGGCACACTACATCCTGGGACCCTTTGGGGAAGATAGTGATCTGCGGCGATGGGGACTGCGACTTGCGGAGCGCGGAGGGAAAAACGCCAAGAAACGAGCGGTTGTTGCGGTGGCCCGAAAGTTGGCGGTCCTACTGCATCGGTTGTGGGTGAGTGGAGAGGTGTACGAACCCCTGCGCAATAGCCACAAAGCGATGCGCGCTGCGGCTTAAAGTGAAGAGCTCCCCACAAAACAGGGGGTGCTAGGGGTCGACGGAGTTGGCGATCGTCGTTGCTGGGCGATCCTGGCTCGAAATTTCTCTGTGGAAAACTGGGAAAGGCAGGAAGAAGAAAAAGGAGCATACAAGAAAGAAGAGAGATGGCATCCGAACAGCCGAGCTCAACCGCCGAGATCAGGTGACTGCGACAGGTCCTGGACCAGTTCCTTCGAAAGGGGGAACGAGGTCGATTACCAGGTAGCAGCACCTACTGAATCGAGTATACCCACCATGCACCGAGCGACAATCGCTCAACAAAGAGTGCGGATGGAAGGGTGGCGACAGGAGCGGCTTGGCTCAAGGGCAGGAACTCACAGTGAGGAAGAGAAGAACAAAAACATCCTTACAGGACAGGAAGAAAAAGAGAAAAAACAGAAAAACATACTTGACTCATACCGGCCTTCTCATGGAAGGACTTGAGGATTACCTTCGGGTTCCCCGTCACCCGCCAGGTGAAAGATCCTTTAGCGAGTAGCGCTAAACCATCCATCCCGACTGATCGGTATCCATCCCTATCACGTTGTCGAATAATGTAAAGTGATGACAAAAAATGCCTGGGGCGTCATGGGCTGTGATCCACGCCAGCCCCGTGGTGGCCGCAGCGCGGAAATTCTTGAGTGGAAATGTAGAGAACCCCGGATTTGATCCGACTATTTCATGAAAACGCACCAACCGGTGCAAGAATCGAGTTGGAGTAGGAATCATGATCGCTCATAACCCCCTCCACGGATCCGGACAAGCGGGATTCCCGCATCCGGCTCTGGCCTTAGGTGATGACGCCCATGCGGCGCAGGGGATAGGGATGACAGACGGTAGGCGGAGGCAGCCAGCGGGTGATGAGACGCCGCATGCGATCCCAAAGGACGCGGCCGTTCTGGCTGCGTCGCGAAAGCGCGCGATGCCAGAGCCCTCCCACTTGGAACCG
>Ga0210390_10006048_pt1 | contig 10126 bp, 9 predicted proteins | sample IncBWH11OmetaG_FD_161050 | JGI IMG/M metagenome (GOLD analysis project Ga0210390, IMG submission 161050) | Forest soil microbial communities from Barre Woods Harvard Forest LTER site, Petersham, Massachusetts, United States - Inc-BW-H-11-O ...
CCCGCCAACCGAACTCTCTTCCAGGGGTTTGACTTGGCAGGATGGCCGTCCCTGGGCCAGATCAAAGCGGCGCTGGACAGCTCTGCGAGTTCACTGCCGGCGGGAAGGCAGGGGAGCACAAGCACGATCTAGTGTTAAACTACCGTAACTGTTATGATATTAAACTCGATCCGCCAGGGAACTTTCACGAAGTCGGTCCTCCGGCGAAAGGCTTACAGCTAAGGAGATTGTTGCGATGAGCGGCGTTCATGTCACGCGTTCGGACGAGGCACAGCCCTACGCACCACCGCATCATTCAGGCGTGACCGCCCGGCGCCATCAAGGACGACAAGCAGGGGGCGGCTCGCCCGCTTTGGTGTCTACGTCCACCTTCACGCCAACGGCCAGCGCCGAGTCGACGCCGACGACTTACGACACCATCTACCTGATGCTGGAAGGTCAGTTGGAGTTGTCGGTCGACGATCGTACCGAGACCCTTGGCAAGGGAGACTCGGTCTTCCTGCCCGCGGGTACGGTTCGTAGCCTGCGCAATCACGCCGAAACGGATGCCCGTCTCGTCGTGGTCGCGGTACCGCCAGCCGAAGCCGCGACCTGATTAAGCGCCAGTCAGAAGTCGTCACCTGCGCAGGTAGATGGCACACCACGGGCGTGAGATCAAACCATCTTACTGTTTTAATGGTTTGTAGTAATTCCGTGGCGGAAGGGGTCCAGACGTGCGGATAGTGGGCGTACAGAGATCAGCCAGTGAAGTTGATACTGCGCAGCTGTCCGAGGACGGTACAACGCTCAGCGTGATGACCGACGTGGCAAGCTTCTGGTCCGCACCGCAAGAATGGATCGCTCGCCCACCTACGGGGGAAGTCCTGCTCGCCGATAACGCAACAATCGTTCCACCATTGAGGCCGGACGCCCAGGTGCTCTGCGTCGGCCTCAATTACGTAGATCATGCGTTAGAGGGGTCGTATCGCGACCAGCCGCTTCCCGACTTTCCCACCATCTTCGGACGATGGGCTCGTTCAGTCTGTGTCGATGGGACAGAAATACCCGTGCCAGCCGGCGAAGAAGGAATGGACTGGGAGGGGGAGGTCGTGGCCTGGGTCGGGCGACCGCTGGTCGACGCCACGGCGGAGGATGCGCTCGCAACGGTCTTCGGATACTCAGTTTTCAACGACGTCACCGCCCGCCGGGCGCAGAAGCTGACTTCCCAATGGAGCCTGGGCAAGAACGCGGATCGATCCGGTGTCCTCGGTCCGATCGTGCCCGCCGCCGAGGTCGGTGATATCAGCGCTGGCCTGAGGCTGCGGACCCTGGTCAACGGGCAAACCGTCCAAGATGCGTCGACGCGCGACATGATCCATTCCGTCGGGGCTATCCTCGCGCATGTCTCGCGAACGATAACCCTTTTGCCGGGAGACATTTTGGCGACCGGCACGCCGGCTGGCGTGGGGTATGGGCGGACTCCTCCGTGGTTGTTGACACCTGGCGACGTTGTCGAGGTCGAAGTCGAGCGGCTGGGCAAGGTGCGCAACACGATCGTTTCCGCAGACTCTCGCGGTCTCGGCCCGCAAACACCATTGGTGGTGACGCGCGAGCACACTGGTCGATCAGGTGCTTCGGTGACGCTTGATTCCCCGAAAAGCAAACAATGTTGACGCTGTGCCTATGGCGGACGAACTTGGCGACTCCGCAGCCAGTGCGGCAACCGGAAGCCGATTACTTACTACATTCGCGCCCAGACCATTTCGGCGCGAGGGCCGCATTTATGAGAGAAGAGTTGGTGATTTGAAATGGTAGCCGTTAAAGCCGAAGCGCCGGATTCGATCGAGGTGATTCTGGAAAAGGTCCGATCGCTGGGCCCGGGTATTCGTGAGCGCGCCGTCGAGGCCGAACGCGCTGGTCGCGTCTCCGACCAGACGATCGCCGAGTTGGGCGCGGCCGGTGCCTTCAAGATCGGTACGCCCCGAGAATATGGCGGTTACGAGCTTCCCGTTGCCCAACAGCTGGAGGTCATCACCGAGGTGGCGAAGTGGGACGGTTCGACCGCCTGGGTTGTTTGGGTTGGGGCAACACAGAACTGGATCGGCGTCGGTTGTGGGCCCAAAGTTGCCGAAGAGGTATTCGCAACAAGCTGGCCGGGACCCTACCTTGGAGCTGTTGGTCATCTTCCCGCAACCAAGGGGCGCGCTCGGCGCGTGCAGGACGGCTGGATCGTCAGCGGCGGCCCTTGGCCTTTCGCTAGCAATGCTCTATGGGCCCCATGGAGCAACGTGGGCGTCCTGGTCGAGGGTGACAGCGAAACCTATTTGGCCGGCGCGCAAGTTTCGCGTGATGAGCTCAAGACGCTGGACGACTGGGACGTCGCGGGCATGTGCGGCTCTGGCAGCAACTCCATCGCCCTTATCCGCGACGAGATTTTCGTGCCCACCCACCGCTGCGTCCCGATGAGCGAGATTGCTTCTGCCGGAAGGGGGATCGAGCTGAAGGGCAGTCTATGGAGGGCGCCCACGCTCGGGTGGGGTTTCAGCACTATGGCGGGCATGTCTATTGGTCTTGCGGAGGGGGTTCTGGAGCGGTTTCTAGAAAGAGCTGCCGGTCGCCCCATCCGTGCTACTAGCTATAAGAATCAGCTGGAGGCCCCGCCGACCCATCTGATGCTGGCTGAAGTGCATGTCAAGCTGCGCGCGGCCAAGCTCATGACACGTGCTAATGCCGAAGCCACGGATCATATGGGCCAACGTGCTGCGTCCTCGTCCCCGGCGGAGCCTGAGGAGCTGCAGGAGTTTCACGCTCGGGTGTTGCTGGAGACCGCGGAAGCGGCGAAGTTGTGTGCGGAAGCGATTGAGCTCATGCAGCGTAATTCGGGCTCTTCTGCAATCCAGCGAGCGGAGCCGATCCAGCGTGCGTGGCGTGATGCCCGCGTGGTGACGTTGCACGGCGCGTTGAACTTGGAGGCCAAAGCCGAAAACTACGGCCGGCTGATGGCGGGACTGAAACCCCACGACTGGGGCGGTATCGCCTGAGTTCACCGCGGTACAAGTAGGAACGCACGACTATGCGTGGCTCCGGCAGCGAAATGGGTGGGTGGCGGCTAGCTTTCACGCCTCGGGTACAGCAGTGGTTCCCGACGGTGCCCGCAGTTGAGCTTCACCGCGGACCGCAATGATGACCCCTCACAGGCGCACCGGAGTAACCCCCCCAGAAGTCGGCCTTCCTGAAACCGCTTGTACACCAAATGCGTTCAGCAACAGGTGTCGTAGTTAGAGGAGGAAGCGAACATGCCCGATAGTTTTCGGAACCACCTACGGCCGCTGGATGACCCCAAAATTGCGGGCAGCCGCGAGCTGGACGCGTACGAATACGTTGAACGTCATCGTCAGTGGGCGCCATTTGCGCATGCGTTCGCCGACTGGGCTGAGCGATTCAAGACCGGCTCGGCCTTTCGGGGAGTCACGAGTAACGGCCAGGTGCAAACTGGCCTCTACGATCTGCGACCCGAAGCCGCCCCCACGGCCGCAATGGTCGACGCCGCCTGGGCGCTATTGCGCACGCTCAACGAAGCACAGTGCCAGACTCTGAAACACCCACTGAACAGCAGAGTGTGGCGGGCGTGGATGAACCCAGAGTTCTTTCTGAACCGCTTTGGCCTGCGCCTCGATGAGGTCGACGAGCCCGTCCGCGAGGCAGTGCTGGAGCTGCTGCGGGCAAGTTTCAGCGAAAAGGGTTTCACCAAAATTCGACACGCCATGTGGACGAATGCTTTCCTTGGCGATCTCACCGACAAACCCCGAGTCTTCGGCGAATTCAGCTACAACATCAACCTCTTTGGCGAACCCAGTACGACAACGCCGTGGGGCTGGAACCTCTATGGGCACCACGTTGCGGTCAGCGTCCTTGTCGTCGGCGAACAGATGGTCGTCAGCCCGGTGTTCCTTGGCGCGGAGCCGAACCTCATCGACGAGGGGCCTCACCGCGGCGTGCAGTTATTCCAGGCCCAGGACCGGCTCGCGCTGGAGTTCCTTCGCGGTCTGCCGGCCAGTGTGCGTGACGAGGTTGTCCTCTTCGCCGACAAGTTCGACCCCGCAATCCCCGAAGGACGGATTGTGTTTGGCGACGAGGCCCATCTCGCTGGCGTTTTCCAGGACAACCGGATCATCCCCTACGAAGGTGCGCCCAGTATCAACTTTCCCGACCGCAGCCGCGCACAACTGATGGATCTCGCCGCCCAGTTCGTTGATCACCTGCCCGACGGGCCGTTGCAAGCCCAGCTGAACCGCATTCACGACCATATTGATGAAACCTGGTTCTGCTGGATCGGTGGCGCCGGGGACGACGACCCCTTTTACTTTCGCATTCAAAGTCCGGTATTTCTCGCCGAATACGAGCATCATGCCGGGATAGTGCTGACCAACCAGAGGCCGGCGAAGTTTCACACGCACACCATTGTGCGAACGCCCAACGGCAACGACTACGGTGCTGCTTTAATTGCGTTGGCAACAAACAAGACTCCCACCCTCGACGAGAGTGACGTCGCACCCACGATCAGCCTGTGAGGCCCGTGTGTATTGGAGTCGCGAGCCGGTGGAGGCGACGATTGTCATCAACCACATTAACCGTTACGATGTTTACGTGAATACGCTGGCCGCGGCTCGAGCTGATGGCGTGCGCGCGGATCCATAGTTCTTGAATCTCGTTCGATGAATTTAAGGTGATGAGTGACGTGACAGCTACTGATCAGAGGTCGGCGCCCTGCGTCGTCGAGCTGTTGTCAGGTCCCACCGCACCGGGAAGCATCGATGATTTCGAACTTCAGCACGCACGTCGTGTGTTGGCCCAGCTCAAGGCTGCCATTGGGCGCGAGGGGTTGTTGGAGCTGCTGAGCCTCGACATCAAGTTGGGTGTCGACTTTCTGCGGGATATGGCCGAGCAGTCCAAGGGAGAGCTGAGACCCGCGACGACGATGTTGGCGGTCAAGGGCCTCAAGGCAACCCCTTTCTTGCATTGGCTCGATGGCCAGTTCGACAAGGAAGCGGTGATGTTGGCCGCTGAACCGGACCATTTCGTCATCGCACCGCATGCAGACGCGAGGGTCACCATCGTCGAGACCCTCGGCGAGTATGTATGCCAAATTCACCTGCCGCCCTATGACGGCGCTGCTACGTGGGACGCGGCGGTGGTCGACGAATTGCTGCCGGAATCCGAGTATCAATTCCGGCGGATCGCACGAATCACGTTGCCGGACGGCACATTAGTTGGCCGCATGCTCACCCAGTTCGGCGATACCGCCGAGGGGTTCAACGCAAGCCTGACGGCGTACTTCCCGACCGCGTGCCCCGAAGACGTCTTCGAGCATCACCGTCAACACTTGGCCGTTGAATTTCGAAACTGGATCATTGCCGCTGCATCCGAAGTGGCGGCAACGAGATCGGCTTGACGCGAGCCGGGGCTGGTGGTGTGCCACCGTCATGGGATGGATCTGCCGATCCAAAAGCCGACCTGCCTCTGCGGAGGGTTCGACCAGAACCGCATCTGGGGATAGCTAGGTCGCGTCTGGGGCGCGCCCGGGTGGTTGAGCCGACACCGTTCTGATGAGCGGTAGATACACGGTGTCGAGGAGTTCGGCGATGTTGTCGGCACCAACATCGTTGCGCGCGAAGACCATCTCGTCACGCAGCAACACTCCGATGCTGGTCGCTGCCCGGCGGGGAATCTCGCACGGACCTATCTCTCCGCGCTCGCGTGCGCGGGCGAGGGCCGGATAGACAACCCTTTCGGCCAATCCCGTCACTTGTGCGTCGAGGAAGTTGAATAAGTCGTCGTCGGCGTCACCGATGAGACTGCGGTAGTTGTCGATGCCGATGGCCAGGAAGTTGTCGACCACCGTGCCGAACAGGGCCAGAAGATCTTCGCGCAGCGACTGTGACGGCGCGATTCCGTCGTCGTCGGGCTGCCAGCGCAGATTGGGCAGTGCGTCGACGACCATATGGGCGCGTGAGGGGTAGCGGCGGTAGAGCACGGGCTTGCTGGTTCGCGCCCGGCGCGCGACGCCTTCGTAGGTCACTCCCGAATAGCCGAAGTCGGCCAACTCGGCCCTGGTCGCCTCGCGGATCGCTTCCATCAACACGTCGTCGCGCCGACGAACCGCGCCGGCCGCATTCGCGGCATCACGCATGGAAGACACGTTGCGTATCCTACCGCGGCCGGTGTAGCGTTCAACACAAGACACGATTCGTATCTTACGTGTCTGTTTTGAGACGAATGTGGGGAGACCGCCATGAGCGACGGCCAGAAGTTGTTCCTGCCGTCCCAGCCGCTACCGCCCGCGCGAACCGGCCTATTGACCGGATTTGATCCAGGCACGCGGACGTTGGAGGCGGGCTTTCAGATCGCGCCTCAATTCCGGGCCATCCCGGTCGACGTCGTGTTCGACAAGGACGTCGCCGTCACCCTGCGGGACGGCGTTACGATCCACGTCGACGTGTTTCGACCTGCCCGTGCAGAGCAGGTGCCGGTCATCGTGGCGTGGAGCCCGTATGGCAAGGGGCAGGGCACATCCGCCAGCGTGATGGGAGTGTTCGGCATGGTCGGCCTGGACAACGGGATCGTTTCGGGGCTCGAGAAGTTTGAGGGTCCAGATCCGGCATATTGGTGCGCGCAAGGCTACGCGATCTGCAATCCGGACATTCGCGGTGTGGTCGATTCCGACGGCGACAGTGTGCTGTGGGACCGCCAGGAGGGTCGCGACTGCTACGACCTGATCGAATGGCTGGCCGAACAGCCATGGTGCAGCGGCAAAGTCGGGATGAGTGGAACCTCCTACCTTGCAGTGTCGCAGTGGTTCACCGCCGCCGAGCAGCCGCCGCACTTGGCAGCGATCAACCCATGGGAAGGCGTGAGTGACGTCTACCGCGACCTTGTGATGCGTGGCGGCATGCCGGACACCGGGTTCACCCAGCAGCTCCAGGACGGGAGCTTCTTCGGAAAGAACCTGAAGGAAGACGTGCTCTCCGAGGCGGAGCGCTACCCGCTGATGAATACCGTGTGGGAGAACAAGATTCCGGACTTCGACAAGGTCGAGGTACCAGCGTACGTGGTGGCAAGCTACTCGAACACGCTGCACACCGCGGGAACCTTCCGCGCGTGGCGACGGATCGCTTCGAAGCAGAAGTGGCTGCGCATCCACAATTCGCAGGAATGGCCCGACTACTACGACGAGACGAACGTCGAAGACCTGCGTCGCTTCTTCGATCGCTATCTCAAGGACGACGACAACGGGTGGGAGGAGACGCCACACGTGCGTTACTCGGTCCTCGACTTCCAAGGTGGCGACAAGGTCAACGTGGCTGCGGACGAGTTTCCCCCAAACGGCGTCACCGCGACGAAGTATTACCTCGACGGACGATCGCGAACCTTGACCACCGAGGCGCCTACCGATGCGATTGCAGCGGACTACGACGTCGATGCCACGCCAAATGCGGTGTCGTTCATCGTGAAATTCGACCAAGAGACGGTGATGGTCGGCTATCCCAAGGCGCACCTCTGGGTGGAAGCGCGAGGCGCCGACGACATGGATCTCTTCGTGCTGGTGCAAAAGCTCGATGCGTACGGCACGCCACTTCAGCAGTTCACGGTGCCCAATCAGAACGCACGAGTCCACGACCTCACCGATCACGGAGCCAGCATTCTGCGCTACAAGGGATCTGACGGACGGTTGCGCGTTTCAGCCCGACGCCTCGACGAGGCGCTCTCGACCGACGACGTGCCAGCGCATACCTTCGACCAGATTGAGAAGCTCTCGGCCGGCGAGATCGTCGACGTCGAAATCGACTTGCTGCCAATCGGTCTCGCGTTCTGCCCCGCTGAACAATTACGTTTCGTCGTCAGCGCTGGAAACCTCCTGGGAACCTTGATGCCCGCGATCCGCGAATACAGCGGCGCGAACAGCGGACAACACGTCATCCATACCGGCGGCGACCATGCCTCCTACTTGCAGCTGCCTATTCAAAAGCAGAAATAGACAAACGAATTCCAGTGTCCAATCGTCAGATCGACAGGAACGGGTGGTAATCATGAGCATGCAGGACAAGGCAAAGATCATCGAGATCATGAACCTTTACGGTGTCGCGCTCGACGCTCATCGCTGGGATCTTTTCGACCTCGTGTTCACCGATGACGTCGTTGCCGAGTTCGGTCCGGCCGGGGCAGCTTGGAGAGGGCTGGCCGAGTTCAAGCAATCGTTCGCGGAGTTTCATCAGACTTTGGACAGTCACCAGCACACCATGATGGGTCAGGTCGTCAAGGTCGAATGCGACAAGGCGTACGCGTTCAGCTACGGCAACTGGCTTCTCGTGCGCCACGCCGCAGAGGGCGGCCCCACCTGGCAGGGCACGGGTTGGTACGACGACACCCTTGTCCGCACCAACGCCGGCTGGCGGATCGGGCATCGGGTGTGCCGACTGATGTCCTGGACGGGCAACCCGGCGGTTCCCGAACCGATGGGCGACCACAACCCCGACATGGACCTGAATGTCCTGCACACGGCGAGCGACGCAGGCCAGATCGCATTCCTCAACGCGTTCCCGAGGGCACTCTGACCTTCGCTGGGGCGCTGATCTCGCCAGCGCTCTGCGCATGCAGTCCGAGCGCATAGACGTGCTGACTAGAAACGTCTTTCGAGCACGCTCATCGACATCGATTCGGCTTCGACGCCGCACAATGTGCGGCCGATGTTCTCCACCCACGTATCGAAGGTGTTCGCAGAGTGCAAGCTGCCGGCGCGGCAGTTGCGGGCGATGAGCTGTAGGGGTTGGCGCTTGGTGATGGCCGATGCGCCGGAAGCGCGATAGAGCGTCTCGACCGCTGAGCTACAGGCGTCCCAGACATACGCGGCGTCGGTGTGCAGTTGAGTGGTTTCGTCGTCGGAGGGGTCGGTGCCGTCGACCTCGTACCGGTCGAGTTGAGCAATGGCGGCGTTGGCGACCGCGGATGCCGCGCGAATCTGGGTATGGGCGTGTCCGACGGTGAGGTGAGTGATCGGTGCGTCAACCTGTCGCGCATAGGGGGAGTAGGGAATGTTCCGCTTCTTCACACCGCCGACGAAGACGTCCATGGCGTTGTCGGCCATGCCGAGGGCCACGCCCGTATTGACGATCAGCGAGCGCGCGAGGCCGCCGCGCCGTGGACCGATGCCTCGCACATTGAGTTCGCTGAGTCGCGCTGACAGCTGTGTGGGCGTGCTGAAGTGGTCGTCGGCGACGAACAGCTCGCCGTCGGTTTTAATCGTCTGACTGCCTGTAGCGCCAAGCCCGATCGCATCCCAGTCGTTCATTTGGAGAAGCGATGCCTTGGGCACGAGCGTCATGCCGACCTTCGAGTCGTCGGTCTCGTCGTAGAAGACGGCCAGGTAGCCGTGGGAGGCGTGGACGCTGCCGGTGGCAAAGGGCCACGCGCCCTTGATCATCCAGCCTCCGTCGACCTTCCGCGCGGTGCCGGACATCCGACGGCTGGTGCCGCCCACCGCGAAGGTTCGGTTGCCTACCCAGGGTGTCTGATAAACCGGGGCGACCACATCGTCGGCAAAGGCTGAACTCCATTGGTTGCCACCCGCGGTGGCCCAGATCACCCAACCCGTCGCGCCGCAGCCGGATCCGAGCGCGCGGTGAATGTCGTGTAGCTCGCGTGTGGTGAAGTCGGCGCCGCCATACCGCCGCGGCGAAGTCAGGTGAAAGACACCGGCCTTATCGAGGAGCTCGACGGTCTCTTGGGGAATGCGGTGCTCGTTCTCAGCGGCTGCTTGGTGCTCGCGCAACCATGGCTGCATGTCCCGGACCGCGGCGAGGACCTCTTTGGCGCTCGGTCGTGCTATCGCGGTTGCGGTGCTCGATAAGACAGTAGTGCTCATGCTTTTCCTCCTATGGACGGCAGCTACCGCTGCCCTTGCGAACGGATGGACCCAGAGGCGGGTCTGTTGCGACGGGACGCTGCGTCGAGCATTGGGGCGGGGTCGAAGTAGAAGGGGCGGATCTCGCAGACCTTGTTGTCTCGGAACCGGATTAGTTCGGCGACCTGAACAGGGGGACCGTCGTAACCGGCGAGGGTGAATTCCACTATCTCGACGGCGCAACCGTCG
>Ga0210390_10006052_pt1 | contig 10120 bp, 8 predicted proteins | sample IncBWH11OmetaG_FD_161050 | JGI IMG/M metagenome (GOLD analysis project Ga0210390, IMG submission 161050) | Forest soil microbial communities from Barre Woods Harvard Forest LTER site, Petersham, Massachusetts, United States - Inc-BW-H-11-O ...
AAGAGAAGATTGCCCGCCCAGCGATAGGGAACGTAGTTGGCGAGCGGAGTCGCGACGGCCGGCAACGTCAGGCCCAGAGCGGCAAGCTTTTGCTCGGGCGTTGGTTCGCTCATGACCGGATCATCCCAAAATGCGGTTTGTAGGCTGGCGCTTCATCCCTTCCACAATTGCCCGTTCAGCACAATTCCGCGAGGCTCCAAGCGCCAATCCCCGGTCAGTCGCTCGCCCACCACGTCGACATAGTCGAACTTGCCATTCTTGAGTTCGAGGATCGACGCTTCGCCCACGCTGCCGGGCCGCAGACTGCCGAGATCGCTGCGGCGCAAAGCCTTGGCCGGCGCCGCCGTCGCCGCTCGTAGAACGTCGTCGAGCTTCATGCCGAGGCAGAGGAATTTCGACATCGTGGTGAGAAGATCAAAAGCGGGACCGTCGATGCACAACGCATGGACGTCGCTGGATATGCAGTCCGGCGCGAACCCATTGGCCGCCATCGTACGGGCGGTCTTGAACGCAAAGGATCCCATGCCGTGGCCGATGTCGAAGAGAATCCCCCGCTTGCGCGCTTCGATCACCGCGTCGCGTACGCCGCCGGCGGCGGTCGCGGGGTTGTTCGGGAACGGGCGGAAGCAATGGGTTAGAATGTCTCCGGGCCGGAGACGCGCCAGAACGTCCTCGAGCGTCGGCGGAGGATGATCGATATGAACCATCATCGGCAGACCAAGCTCTTCCGCCGTCTGCCGTGCGATGTCGAGCGGGATAACGCCCGAATATTGGGAAGCGTGCAGGCCCACTCTAACCTTGACGCCCACGATTGTATCGCGATTGGCGTTTGCGACCTCGACCGCTTCGGCGGGCGCCATCAGCCTGAGGTCGCCGCTTTCACCGACCATAACGCGACGGGCGAACCCATAGATGCCGGCGAACGATACGTTGAGGAAGGCAAGGACCCGCACGGGGGATGACGGCCGGATGACGTGCTCCAGGAACCCCGCGTAGTTTCCTGGCCCCGCGCTGCCCGCGTCGACGAGCGTCGTGCAGCCGCCGCGGGCAAGGCGGAGAGGGTCGACACCGAGCGAAGTGCCGCCCCAATAGACATGCGTATGCAAGTCGACGAGGCCGGGCACGACGATGAGGCCACTGACGTCCTTAACCTCGGCGCCATTGAGTTCCGCGCCGATTCCAGCGACCCGCCCACTTTGGAAGCCGACATCCATCACCGAGTCGACACCCTGCGACGGATCGATAACTCTGCCCCCTCGCAGAACGAGATCAAGCTGCATAAAAATCACCTTTCGGCCATGGAATCCGCTCGGCTGTCACTAAAACTCCCTGCACGATCGTCTGCGCCGTCAATGACCGTCGGGGTGAAGAAACCGCCATCGTAGCCCTTGGCGGCGTATCCGCCGGAAATCAATCGCGGACCGGGATGACAATTCAGCGCCGGCCGATCGTCTTGAACCGTCGGACCTGCTCCGTCAGTGCGGTTTCGATCGGAAGGCGCTCCATCGAGGAAGCGCCATAGAATCCGTGACAGGTCGTGGCCGATTTCATGATATAGTCGGCGTCGGCGGGCTCGGCGATCGGGCCGCCGTGCGCCAACACCAGAATGTCCGGGCGCACCTTCAGCGCCGCGCCGGCCCAGGCGTCGATGAGCTCCGGACACTCGTTCAGCTTGTGCCCGGTTTGAGCGCCAATGGCGCCCCCCGCGGTCAAGCCGAGGTGGCAAACGATAATATCGGCTCCAGCGCGCGCCATCGCCTCCGCCTCGCCCTCGTTGAAGACATAAGGCGTGGTCAGCATATCCTTCTTACGCGCCGCCGCGATCATGTCGACCTCGAGACTATAGGACATTCCGGTCTCCTCGAGGTTCGCGCGTAAGGTCCCGTCGATGAGGCCGACGGTCGGGAAGTTCTGCACCCCGGCGAAGCCGAGCGCCTTGATTTCATCGAGGAAGGCCTCCATCCGGCGGAACGGATCGGTGCCGTTGACGCCGGCGAGCACCGGCGTGCGCTTGACTACCGGCAGCACTTCGCGCGCCATCTCGACCACGATCGCGTTGGCGTCGCCATAGGCGAGGAGGCCCGCGAGCGAGCCGCGCCCGGCCATGCGATAGCGGCCGGAATTGTAGATGACGATCAGGTCGATGCCGCCCGCTTCCTCGCATTTGGCGGAAAGGCCGATGCCGGCGCCCCCGCCGACGATCGGTTCGCCCCGCGCCGCCATCGCCCGGAACTTCTCCATCAGCGAAGATCGGTCGAAGGCGGTCATTGTCGTCTTGCCGCCAACCGGCGCACGCCGGTCTGGCCCTGCAGCGCCCGAAATGCGGCGACGACGGCAGCGGAGAATTCGGGATCGTTGATGTGCCGCTTGACCCGGATCAATTGCCGACTCGCGGTCTGCCGCACCGCGGAGACGCTGAGTTCAGGCAGAAAGAAGCGCACCGGCCCGTCCATGCGGTTGAGCCGCTCGCCGATCCAGCGGTCAATTCTGTCGTTCTCGGCCGCGGTCGTGCGCATGAGCGTCACCTGGGGGTTGTGCGCATGCAGGCGCCGGCCCTTGTAGACCGCCGGGCACGGTGTCCGGCGGTCCGAAATTGCCCATGTCTTCCTCCCATCTCCATTCTTCGATCCTCAGCCCACTCTCGACTCGGGCTCGGGGACCCGCCTCGCCGCTAAGGGCGACGAGGCCTCCTGGCCGGACCCAGCGAACACCGGCCGCAAGGAAGACGCGCCGCACTGAAGCGGAATACGTCGGACATTACAAGCGGGGCGCTTCTTGTGCCGCCGTGCAGATTCCGCGAGTGCGGCACGCTACCCGTTCGCCCAAATCCAGGGCGGCCGGCGAGATCTTTCAAGGGCGCGCCCTCGAAGCGACTCGCGGCTCAAGCGGCACCGGGGTGCATCGGCGGGCTTCGGGCTTCGCCGCGCCTGACGGACGAAGAGCTTCAGGACGGCGCGCCTCCAAATGTGTTGAGAGAACGATCGAACCTTGTCGGTCGAGTTAGTCCAGTCCGGGCGACAAGCCAACTGCGAGAACGGCGAAATTGAACAGGCTGTGGAACGACACTAGAACAGCCTCTGACCGACAAACTCGCCTTCATGTATGCCGCCCGGGCACGCGAAGAGGCCGCCGCCCGTGTGAGTTGTAAACTGATTGAGGGCGTCGAGCCTGGACATGTTCTCGTATATCTTGATGAACCCCTCCCTAGGGTCGCGCTGATAACAGATGAAGAATAGCCCCGCGTCGCACATCATGCCTTGACGCCAAGGGGGCCAGCGCTCCGCGGTGAAGCGAACGCCGTCGTTGTAGGAATAGGGCCTACGGAAAATCTGCGCGCCCCCATTAGTCGCCACCGCTCCGAGCCGGACATGGGCGTTATCGGCGATAACGGGATTGCCGTCCGCGTCTACGCGATCCAGATCCAGATTGTCCCGCTCAGCGCTCTTGCCGATCGGCGCGCCAGAATATTTGTGCCGGCCGATCACTTGCTCCTGAAAGTCGATCTCCGAGCGGTCCCAATGTTCGAGTGAAATTCGGATGCGCCGCGCCACCAGATAGCTTCCGCCTCGCATCCAATCCGGGCCCTCGTCGCCAACCCAGACGACCTCGTCGAAGCTCCTGGGACTGTCAGGGGATACGCTCGTCCCGGTTCGGCGAGGGTTGTTGGTTCCGTCCTTGAAGCCCATCAAGTTCCGCGGCGTCTCATCGGCGGGCGCCTGCGGAAGAATGCCTGCCTGGACCCAGCGAAATTGAGCAGCGCCATACGACAAGCGGGCGAGCTCCCGGACGGCGTGAAACGCGACGACCGGATCGTCAGCGCACGCTTGAACCGAAACGTCGCCGCCGGCTCGCGCGGGATCGAGTTGATCGCCATTGAATTTCGGCAGGTCGACGAGCGCCGCTGGCCGCTTGGCCGCTAGGCCGTATCGGTCCGATCCGTCCTTGCTGAATAGGCCGGCGCCGAAGCCGAATGTGATGGTGAGCCGTCCGGGCGGCAGGCCCAGCGCGGACCCGCCATCCGGCCCCTCGACCGACACGTTCTGACCCAAGTCGCGGGCCGTGTCTCCGGCCGACATTCGTGCCGCCGCGGCAGTCCAGACTTGCAACATCGTCGCCAGCTCGTCGCGGCTTTTGGCGAGACAATCGAACGCCGCGAAGTAGCTGTGCGTCTGCTGCGAAGTGGCGATTCCCCCTTGGTGCGGACCAAAGAAAGGCTCGTGGAGTTCGGCTTCCCCTTGCAAGACTTGCGGCGTGGCGCGAGCAAGACTCGCCGCGCCGGCGCTCGCCAGCGCGCCTCCGGCTCCGGCAAGGAGACCGCGGCGGGTCGGCCCCGTTCCCTTTCCCGAGAACGGGCAGCTCACTTCGCCAAGACGAGGGTGTTATTCTCGTCCTCGACAAAATAAAACCCGTCGCCGGCCGGAGTCATGGCGATGCCGAACAGATCGCCGCTGCCTGGCGGCTTTTGCGCCTTGTTGGGGTCGATCCACCGCGCCTTGATCTGGTCGCCGCTGACCGGATCGACCTCGACCACCTGGCCGTTCTGCGCGTTAACGACCAGCAGATGCCCGTTGGGCGCCCATGCCATGGCGAGCGGACGCTGAAGCAGACCGTCTTTGGTAACTGTTCTGCCGACGCCCGCGCTGTGATCGCGGGTCGTCGCGTCCCAAATGGCGCTGATGCGGTTGCCGGTCGCGTCCGAGACGTAGAGCGTGCCGTCCGCGGCTAGAGCCAAGCCGGTCGGTCCAATCAGGAAGACGTCCTTGTTTGGCTGTGCGCCGAAACCGCTGCCGACCACAGTCTGGCTCGTCACTGACGGCGGATCGCCGTTCTTGACCGCGAACTTGATCCGAAGAACCGTCTGTTCGTTCACCACCCGCGGGTCGCCGTCGGGAGATCCGACCCCGAAGCCGGCGTTGCTGACGAAGATCGTCGCGCTGTCGCCCTCGTCGATCGTCGCCATATTGCCCCACGGCATGTTGATCGCGTCGTTGGCGATGATGCTCGCGACCTTGCCGTTGGCGTCGAGCACGATCAGACAGCCGGGGCCCTTAGTCGCCGTCGTGCCGTCGGCGCTTGGCGCGCTGCCGACGATCACCCAACCCGACTTCAGCATGGTCATCGCCGTCGTCAGGCCGATTCCGCCTGGACATTCCTTGAGATTGCGCGGCAGCGAAGCGAAAGTCGTCAGCTTCTTCGTCGTCGGGTTGAAGGCCACGATCGTCGTCCCGAGCCCTTGGAGATTGCCGTCGTTGTTGAAGTTGGTGATGAGAACGTCGTCCTTCTGAATGACGCCAGCGGACACCGGGGCGACGACGATTGCGTAAGGATTTTGGTCGCCGTTATCGGGCACCGTGGAGGTGAGCGTCATTTGGCGATGAATGCTGTCGAGGAAGGCGCCCGATTGGGCGGCGATGGCCGAGCCCAAGGGCGAGAGGGCGGCTGCGAGCGCGTTCACGCAGACGGCGCGCCGCCACCGTGCGCTCATCCCGAACTTCAGGTTCGTCATGGCAGGTGCTCCTTGATTTCGAACGCCGCAGCGCTCAGTGATTTTTGTCGGAATTGCGCGATCTCTCGCGGGTCGGAGTTTGCCAACGCCGTCTCGCCCTCGGCCTGCCGATAGGCCATGACAGCGCCCTCAACTGACAACCAGACCTCCTCTCCGGGCTTTGGCGCGCGATATCCCGGAACGAGGCTCATGACTCTCTCTGCGCGCGCCTCCAGCTCGAGAAGCACGCTGGCGTCGCGGCCATAGAAGGTAACCGCCAGAACCCTCGCCCACGGCGTATCCGCGCTCGGTCTTGCAAGGAAGCGGATCTGTTCAGGCCGAATCATCACACTCACGGGCCCATCCGGCGCAGGAAGCGCGATCGACAAGCGCCCCAGCGCGCAGATCGCCACGCCTCCCTTGACAATCCCCTGCAGGATCACCGCCTCGCCCACGAATCGGGCCATCGCGATGTCGACGGGCTGGCGATACAGGATTTCCGGAGTCGCAATCTGGGCGAGCACGCCTTGTCGCAGGACGGCGACCTCAACCCCCATCGCGAGCGCTTCCGACTGGTCGTGCGTCACCAAAAGCGCCGTCGCGCCGGAGGCCAGCAGCGCGGCTGAGACAGCCTGGCGTGTTTCGACCCGCAAGGCGGCGTCGAGCGAGGAGAAAGGCTCGTCCAGCAGCACCAACTTCGGAGCCGGGGCGAGCGCGCGAGCCAGCGCCACCCGCTGCTGCTCCCCACCCGACAACTGGTGCGGCGCTCGGTCGGCGTAGGCGGCGGGCAGTCCAACAGTGGCCAGCAAAGCCGCCACCTTGGACCGGTCGCGACGCTCCGACCGGGGTAGTCCGAACGCGACATTGTCGGCCACGGAGAGGTGGGGAAACAACGAACCTTCTTGCGCTACATATCCGATGCGACGCTTTTCTGGCGCCACGTGGACGCCGGCCCGACAAACGCCTTGCCCGTCGATCTCGATCGCGCCTGCGTCAGCGCGCTCAAAGCCCGAGAGGAGCCTAAGCAGCGTCGTCTTGCCGCTGCCGGAGGCGCCCAAAACCGCCACCAGCGAGCCGGGCACGACGTCGAGATCGACGCCGCGGAGAACCGACGTTCCGCCGAACGCCTTCGTAAGCCGCTTGACTGAAAGGCGGGCCATCGTCAGCGCCGGCCGGCAAACGCCGTGCGGCTCAGGCGGTTGGCGAAGAGCCAAGTCACGGCGAACGACAGGCAGAGCATCAGCGCCGCGAACGGCGCCGCCGCCGCAAAGGCCACCGACGACGTGTTGGCCCAGACCTCCGTCGCGAGCGTCCGTGTCCCGATGGGAGAGAGGAGCAGAGTCGCGGTAAGTTCGGTCGAGACGAAAATGAACACGAGCGATGCGCCGGCGCCGAGGCCGTTGGCGGCGAGAGGGGCGACGACGCGCCACGCGACAGAATAGCCGTTTTGGCCGAGCGAACGCCCGACTTCCTCGAGACCCCGCGGAATTTGCGACAGCGTCGCCCGGACGCTCACGAGAGCGAGCGGCAGAAACAGGATCGCATAGGCCAAGACCATAAGCGCCGGACTCTGATAGAGGGGTCCGATCCACTGGACGGTCAGCGATATGAGCGCCAGCGCGACGACGATCCCTGGGACGCCCTGCGCCAGATAAGCGGAGCGCTCCATAAGCACGGTCCACCGGCTCGGAAAGCGGACCGCAAGATAGCCAAGCGGAACTGCAAGCGCGAGCGCGGCGGCGGCGCCGAAGAGGCCGTAGCCCACAGAATTGAGCGCGGCGCCGAAGAGCACGGGCAACGACGGCGCAACGGCCGAGGTGGCGGCTTGTGCATGCTGAAAGAGCCAATAGCCGATCATTCCAATCGGGACGCCGACCGTCGCGACGCCGAGCGCGCAGAGGACGACAAGGACTGGAAAGCGCACCCAGCCGAGCGTCGCCGGCGCGCTGCTTCGTCTCGCCCCGGGCCCAACGCGCGCGTATCGCGCATCGCCGCGTACTCGGAATTCCGCAAACAGCAACACAAGGCACAGCGCGACGAGAACGAGCGCGAGCAGCGAGGTCTCGGGACCGGCGAGCCCTGTTCGGTATTGCGCATAAAGTTCGGTGGTGAACGTGCGGAAGCGCAACAAGGCGAATGCGCCGAACTCAGTCAACGTGTCGAGGGCGACGAGCAGAACCCCGCCCAGCAGGGCTGGGCGAAGCTGCGGAAGAACGACCCGCATAAAAGATCCCCAGGCGCTCTCGCCGAGCGAGCGCGCGGTCTCCTCGAGCGCCGGATCGAGGCCGCGCAACGCGGCGGCCACGGGTAGGTAGACGAGAGGATAATAGGCGCAGGTCACGACAAGCAGCGCTCCAGCGAAGTCCTGCAGCGCGTTGCTCATCGAAACCCAGGCGTAGCTCGTGATGAAGGGTGGGATGGCGAGAGGCGCGGCGATGAGAACGGACCAGAGGTCGCGGCCCGGAAGATCCGTGCGTTCGACGAGCCAGGCCGCCGCGGTTCCGATAACTGCCGTGACAAGCGATGCTGCGATAACCAGCGAGATCGTGTTCAGGAGAAGCCTGCCGACGAGCGGACGAAACAACAAGCTAGCAGCACTACCGAAATCAACGTTGGCCGCTTCAGCAACTGTATAGAGGATCGGCAGAAGGACGAGGGTCACGCCGAGGAGCGCAGCGGCGATGAGCACAGCGGGCGGGCGCGCGACAACGGCGCGAACTCCGACCGCTTCGATTCCCGCCTGGCTAGCGCTCGCAATCGCTGCCATCAGATGAGGCCCGCCTCGCGTAGCAGTTTCGCGGCGTCGCTGTCGTCCCCGATCTGCTTGAGGGTCAAAGGCGGCGGCGACAATTCGCTCATAGGTTTTAGGACCGGATTGGCGATGACCCCAGCCGCGAGCGGATACTCGAAGGTGATATCGAGGTTCGCCAGCATCTCCTGAGCCGGCTTACTGACCAAGAACGCGAGGAACTTTTGTGCCGCGGCGGGATTGCGCGAGGCCTTCAGCGCCGCCGCGCCGGAGACATTCATCAAGCCGCCCACGTCGGCGCCCGCGAAGTGATGGATGGCGCTCTGCATCTGGTCAGCGCCCTTTTCGACGCGCAGCCGCGCCCAGTAGTAACTGTTGATGATCCCGACGGCCGCAGCGCCGCGATCGACCGCCGCGACCACCCCCTCGTCGTCGTCGAAAATGGCCGCGTTCTCGCGTAGACCTTTCAGCCAATCCAATGCCGCCGGGCGTCCTTTCAGCGCGGCGACGGCGCCGACCAGCGGCAGGAAATCCGCGTCGGTCGGCGCGATCGCCAGCTTGCCCTTCCACTCCGGCTTGCCGAAGTCGAGGAGCGAGGAGGGCAGCTCACCTTCCTTGATCATGGCCTTGTTGAAGACGAGGACATTCTCCCGCGCGAGGACGCCGACCCAATCGCCGTTCGACCCGCTGTCCGCGGCGGGAACGTTTGCCAGTGTCGCCGGCGCCACCTTCGCCAGCAGCCCTTTTTCCGACAGAAGTTCGAGTTCGGGCGAATTTTCGGTGAAGAAGACGTCGGCATGCGAAGACGCGCCCTCCTTTAGAAGTTCGCTCGCGAGCTCCGGCGCCTCGCCGGAGTGAACCTTGACGTCGATGCCGGTTTCCTTAGTGAACGCCTTGGTCAGCAAGTCGACCGTTTGTTCGTGTTGCGCCGAGTAGAGGTTCAACGTTACCGCGCCCGCGGAAGTGGCCGCGGAACCGACGAACAGCCCTAGGGCGACGAACGCCGCGACGCCAAGCCTCTCGGTGCCGTCGCGGCGAGACCAAGCGCCGATTTGACCAAACGGCATTGAATTCACTCCTTACTCATTGCGTTGAGCGTCTCGAGACGGTCAGGAATCTCTGTATCCGCGGGTGGCGGTTCAGCGTGTTAATCCACCGGTTGGGTGATCGTCGCATTCGTGGCCTCGCGGGGCATGCCAATGCCAAACGAAGTCGTTCCCGCGAAGAGTCTTGGCAATCAATCGCCGTGATTCGCTCGGACCGACACCGATTCCTGACGTCCAACAACTAACTTGTCGGAGGGCGCAGCAATCGCTCGCAGTCCTAACTCGACTGAGTTTCTCCTCCTGCAGTTGTCAGAGACCGTAGCGGAGCTCTAACGAGGCCCGCGAATTCCGACAAGACTAGCATGTGTGTTTTGAAAGCATTTCAATTTGAAGTCGTTCTAAATTAGAATGTTTCTAAGTTCCGATGCGCTCCAACGCTATGCGCAGCAAGTCACGCCGCGCTCTCATAACCGCAGGCTAGAGCCGACGCTAAGCGGACATACGCGGACTGCGCTCATCGACTAGGGACTCGCGTCAGAGAGGGGCGAGCCAGACGTCGAGCACGGCGCAGCGCTGCTCCTCGAGCACCGCCCGCAGACCTTCGGCGACGCCAGCTTCGACGTCTTCCGGGCGCTTGATGACGCGAGCGAAGGCGCCGCCTGCCGCCGCGGCGATGCCGCAATAATCCGGCGGCGGATCGAAGCTCAGGTCCAAATCCTTGGCGCGACTGGCGAAGCCGTCCGGATGGATGGCGAGGGTTGAGAACTTGGGCGCCTTCCAGCCGCGATTGTTGAAGATGACTTGCAGAAACGGCGTCCGATAGCGGCGCGCCATCCAGTG
>Ga0210390_10006053_pt1 | contig 10120 bp, 12 predicted proteins | sample IncBWH11OmetaG_FD_161050 | JGI IMG/M metagenome (GOLD analysis project Ga0210390, IMG submission 161050) | Forest soil microbial communities from Barre Woods Harvard Forest LTER site, Petersham, Massachusetts, United States - Inc-BW-H-11-O ...
GCCCGGCGCTCGCAAGGAGATTATCGTCCTTGTAGCAGAGACGCAGTCCTTGACAATCGTCCCTATAGCCGTTACATATCGTGACGAATCTCGCTCACTGAAGGGCGCATTCCGGATGCGATCTAGGTGCGGAGCGAGTGCGGTGCCCGCGGGCGGTCTCGCAAACCGTTCCCGGGCGGCTCCGGGTCCCCGCCCGGCCGGCACAACGACCGGCCTCCGCGGAGCGCGGTAGACTCGAGACAGGCGGAAGCGGGTAACGCCCGTTACGCCAGGTCTCAGGAAGCGCGGTTACTGGAGCTGAGCCAACGGCGGATGCGTTCGCCCTGGCGAGTGCCGCGGCGGAGCGCCGAAAGGCGAGCGGCTCGCGACAAGAGCCGCTGCCGCGCCCGTGCACGATTCCGATGGCGACATCGGATGGTGTGGCGCGGCCAATGGAAGGTTGCGCCTTTACGGCGCTCCGCCTCCCTTCGGGGAGGCCAGTCCTTGGTGGTGGTGCACATGACTCGGGCGCGTCGCGCGTCGCGAGAACGATGTCGCCTTTCCGCCACCGCGAAGCGGGGGAGGGGGACCGCACGAAGTGCGGTGGCGGGGCTGGCTTGCTCAGAGCGAGCCGACACTTGCCCCTACCGGCGCGCTTTCGCGCGCCACCTCCCCCGCGCGCGGGGGAGGAAAGAAGAGAGGACCAATCGATGAAAGGCAAATATCCGCAGGGCATGACCTTGACGCGGTGGCGGCGGACGCCGTTTCGCGTGCGCCACCGGCTGGTCGGCCTCTCGCTCAACGATCACTTTCGCTATTGGCGGAGCTGCGCCGACGCCCGATGCCGGCGGGCACGGGCCTGCCAGGATCACGAATGCTATTGGCGGCGTCTGAGTGCGTTGCCCTATGAAGAGCAAAAGCGCGTTCGCGCCGCCGCTGCGCCGTTCGTGAAGATTCTGTGGATCGGCTGCCGCAAAGGCTCGGAAGGGCGTTCGCTGTATTGATGGTTATCCGCCCCCGCACGAAGTGCGGGGGAGGGGGACCACGCGAAGCGTGGTGGAGGGGGCATGCGGCGCTGAGGCTGACCGTGAGGCCGAGGCCCCTCCCACCGCGCTGCCAAAGCAGCGCGGTCCCCCCTCCCCGCTGCGCGGGGTGGGAGATTACGCGGCGTGGGTGGTCAGCGCGTCGACAATGCCGTCGACGACTTCCTCGACCAGTAATTTGTCGTCGCCTTCGCCCATGACGCGGATGACCGGCTCGGTGCCCGACAGCCGCACCACCAGCCGGCCGTGGCCGTTGATGCGTTGCTCGGCGTCGGCGATCGCCGAGCGCACCTTGACGTTCTCCAGCGGCTTGGCGCCGCGGTAGCGCACGTTCTTGAGCACCTGCGGCAATGCGGAGAAGCGATGACACACCTGCGACACCGGCTTGTTCTGCTTTTTCACCACCGCCAGCACCTGCAGCGCGGCGACGAAGCCGTCGCCGGTCGTGGTGTAGTCGGAAAGAATGATATGACCCGACGGCTCGCCGCCGACATTGTAGCCGTGCTCGCGCATGTGCTCGAGCACATAGCGGTCGCCGACCGGCGTGCGCACCAGCGACAGCTTGAGCGACTGCAGGTGCCGCTCGAGACCGAGATTCGACATCACCGTCGCGACCACGCCCGGCCTGGCGAGCCGGCCGTCCTCGGTCCAGCTCTCCGCGATGACCGCCAACAGCTGGTCGCCGTCGATCAGGTGGCCCTGCTCGTCGACGATCACCACGCGGTCGGCGTCGCCGTCGAGCGCGATACCGATGTCGGCGCGCATCTCGCGCACCTTGCGGGACAGCGCGTCGGGTGCGGTCGAGCCGCATTCGCGGTTGATATTGAAGCCGTCCGGTTCGACCCCGATCGAAATCACATCGGCGCCCAATTCCCACAGCGCCTCGGGCGCCACCCGATAGGCCGCGCCATTGGCGCAGTCGATCACGACCCGCAAGCCCTCGAGCGAGAGATTGCGCGGCAGCGTGCGCTTGGCGAATTCGATATAGCGGTCGTGCACGCCGTCGATACGCTTGGCGCGGCCGAGCTCGCGGCTCTTGGCCAGCCCCTTGGTCATGTCGCTGTCGATCAGAGCCTCGATCTGATGCTCGACCTCATCCGACAGCTTGTAGCCGTCCGGTCCGAACAGCTTGATGCCGTTGTCGTCGAACGGATTGTGCGACGCCGAGATCATGACGCCGAGGTCGGCGCGCATCGAGCGCGTCAGCATGGCGACCGCCGGCGTCGGCATCGGGCCGAGCTGCAGCACGTCCATGCCGACCGAGGTGAAGCCGGCGATCAGCGCGGTTTCGATCATATAGCCGGACAGGCGGGTGTCCTTGCCGATCACCACGCGATGACGGTCTTGACCGGCGCGGCGGAATACCAAGCCCGTGGCTTGGCCGACCTTGAGCGCCAATTCCGGCGTGATCACGCCATTGGCGCGGCCGCGAATGCCGTCGGTGCCGAAATACTTACGGGCCATTATCCCCACCGCCTGCCGTCATGGGCGGCGATATTAACCCGATCCGAGTGTCGGCCGCCTCAAAAAATGTGCAGTAATATTACCTTGGAGGGTAATGGTTTCTGCACCGTGACATCGGCGAATCCGCTTTTCGGTCAATAGCATAGATGCTGACCGGAGCATCAGGAAAACACCGCTGCCCCCGCTGCCTCAAGTCTGTGCTCAAGGCCTGTGCTTGTCATGGGGGCTGTGCGGCGGTTGCGTCACGGCGACCGGGTCGGAGCCCGGGAAGGTTTCTTCCAACCCCTTTTCCAGGCTGTCGTCGAACGCCTTCTTGCGCTGGGACTCGCGATCGCGCCGGGCGACGCGATCCTCATCATCAGACGCGAAATCGGCGCCATCGTGTTGCAACGATCGGCTCCTCTTCCATTCGTCCATCATGGCTTCTGTTCCGCGGATTCGTCCCGACGCCATGATGGCTAACGCGCCCGTTGGCGCCGGAGTTCCATTGCGCTTTATGCTATCGAAGGGACTGCGTGAGAACGGGGAAACGCCAACCATGAAGACAATGACCTGTATCGACGACCTGCGGCAGGCGGCGCAGCGCCGGGTTCCGCGGCAGTTCTTCGAGTATGCCGACGGCGGCTCCTATGCCGAGCAGACGCTGCGCGCCAACCGCGCTGATCTGGAAAACATCAGGTTCCGTCAGCGCATCCTGGTCGACGTTTCCCATCGCAGCACCTCGACGACCATTCTTGGCGAGCCGGTGTCGCTGCCGCTGGCGCTGGCGCCGATCGGACTTTGCGGCATGCAGTATGGCGATGGCGAGATCCTCGCCTGCCGCGCCGCGCAGGCGGCCGGCATTCCATTTACGCTGTCGACCATGTCGATCTGCTCGATCGAAGACGTGGCGGCTTCGGTCGACAAGCCGTTCTGGTTCCAGCTCTACGTGATGAAGGATCGTGGTTTCGTGAAGGCGCTGATCGAGCGCGCCGCCGCGGCCAAATGCAGCGCGCTGGTGCTCACCGTCGATCTGCAAATCCTCGGCCAGCGGCACCGCGACATCAAGAATGGCATGACGGTGCCGCCGGAATGGACCATCGGCAAAATCATCGACATGGCCTCTAAGCCGGCCTGGCTGCGCAGCGTCGCGCTCGCCAAACGTCGCACCTTCGGTAACCTCGTCGGCCACATTCACGGCATGGATAGCGTCAATTCGCTGTCGAAGTGGATCGCCGGCCAGTTCGACGAAACGTTGAACTGGAAGGATGTCGAATGGATCGCCGGGCTGTGGGGCGGCAAGCTCATCCTCAAGGGCATTCTCGACGTCGAAGACGCCCGCGAAGCGGTCAAGACGGGCGCGGCGGCGCTCGTGGTATCGAACCATGGCGGCCGCCAGCTCGACGGCGCGCCGTCTTCGATCGCGGCATTGCCGCCCATCGCCGAAGCGGTCGGCTCGTCGATCGAGGTGCTGTTCGACGGCGGCATCCGCTCGGGCCAGGACGTGTTGCGCGCCATCGCGCTTGGCGCGCACGCTTGCCTGAGCGGCCGCGCCTATGTCTACGGGCTCGGCGCCGGCGGACAGCAAGGCGTGGCGCGCGCCATCGAGATCATTCGCAACGAGCTCAATGTCAGCATGGCGTTGACCGGCGTCAACAGCATCAAGGAAATCGATCGCCGCGTGATCGTAAACTGAGCTTAACCCATAAGGCGCATTTGCCGTGCCGCGCGGCCAAACTCCGCCCGACGTTTGCCACGAACTGATGAGATGGCTGTGCCGTTGGGTTCCTGTCGCGCATGCCTGTGGATCATCGGTGGTGCGAAGGCAGTGAGCTTCTGTTGGGGGATGGGCAGATGCGGAACTTTTTCTTCGCCACGACGATGCTCGCGACCGTTGCGCTGGTCGCGCCGAGCGCCCGCGCCGATTGGGTCGGCGCCGGCGCCGGAGCGGGAACCGGCCTCATTGTCGCCGGTCCGATTGGCGCCGTCGCTGGCGGCGTGATTGGCGGCGTTTTCGGCAAGCCATATTGGGGTCCGCCCATCAGCCGCGCGTCATGCTGGACCGACGATCATCTTCATCGCCACTGCCATACGGCGCGTTGGTGATTGCGACGGCCTGAGAGGCGGGATCGCCGGCTGCCGTTCGCTGATCAGCTGCCGCCGGTCACTAGCCCTTATTGCGATGATAGGTGAGCGCCATCGCCACGCAGGCGGCGAGCGGCGCCTCCGGCAGCGGCTGCGATGGTCGCAATAGCAGCGCCCGGTTGCCCTCGAAGGAAAACTCGTCGGCGAACAGCGTGCGGAATGTGCCGATCAACGTGGTCTGGCAGTGGAAATAGACGGCACAGTGTTCCGGCGCCGAGCGCTTCCAGCCGAGCCGGATGGTGCTGCCGATCCGGGGTTTGGCCGGCAGATAGGCGGGCTCGCCCCATTTGAGCGTTTCCTTAAGCGGCGCGACGCCCTCCGTGGTCTTCGCCACTTCGAAGATCAATTGCCGCACTTCCCTGAGCTTGTTGCGGATCGCCGTCGGATAAGCGGCGAAAATCGTGGCCACCTCCGCCGGCATGGACGGAGCCCGCGCGCGTCTTTTTGGTGTACGACCGCGGGAGCGCCGCGCCGTCCCGTTATTCTTCTTCTTTGTACCCATAGGTCTGTGCGTTGCCGGTCGCGCCGTAATACTTATACGGCAGGAACTTCCCCGACATCGTGAGCTTGACGCGGTCGCCCTTCGGGTCCGGCTGGCGTTCCATCAGCAAATCGAAATCGATCGCCGACATGATGCCGTCGCCGAATTCTTCCTCGATCAGCGCTTTGAGCGCCGGGCCGTTGACCATCACCAGCTCGTAGAACCGATAGATCAGCGGGTCGGTCGGCGGCATCGACGTACCACGATGCGGCACCTCGTTGAGCAAAGCCTGCTCGCTTTTGCTCAAGCCGAACAATTCGGCCGCCTTGGCCGCCTGCGGTTTGGTCAGCTTCATCTGTCCGAGCACGGCGCCGGTGATCAGAAGCGGCGACATCCCGCCGATCTCGCCGCAGATGTGCTTCCAGCTCCATCCCTTGTCGCGCTTGATGCCGAGCATTTTCTCGGAGAGTTCGGCTCGGGTCATGGACGATCTCCTCGTTGCGTGCGGCTAAGCAAGCCGTAATCGTGGCAAACGGCAATTGCGGAGCAATTGCCGTGCCACGACTCGGTCCGTTCGCAACGAATTCAGCAGGCGGTGCCCGCCTTGCCAAAGCGGCTTCGATTGGCGCTCACATCGGCGGAGTGAGGCCGTCGCGGCCGAAGACGACAAAGCCCGTGACCGCGGTGCCATCGGGCATCTTCTTGGCGCCAGGGATGAATACCTTCTCGCCGGGCTTGAGGTCGGCCGCCGTCGCCGGAGCAAACATGACCACCTCGATGTTGGCCGGGACGATGAATTTCTTCTCGCCGTCTTTGTATTTAAGGACCAGTTCCTGACCGTCCGCGCTGGCAACGGCGGTCTCGATATTCGCATTGGTCATGGTGCTGTTGGGCATCAGGTCCCAAGGCCGGTGGCCCTCCTGCATGCCGCGCATCGCTTCCGGGAAGATGTGAATCTCCACGGCCTTCTGGGTGCCGTCCGGTTGCGGCATGGCGGTGATGCCGACAAAGACCCCCGGCTTGACATCAGCCATCGTCTTTTTGTCAAGGGCGAGGACTTTGACGTCGTCGGCGAGCGTCAGCTTGACCGGCGCGCCGTCGCGGCTCTTTACCTCCAGCGTCTTGCCTTCGCTCCCAGTGATCGTGCCGCGCACGCGGACAACGTCGGCGTTTTGCGCCCACGCGGTTGATGCAATCAACAACGCAGCAAATAGGCTCGTGCCAATAAACGTATGCTTCATGTTGCTCTCCCAGGTTTGAAAATCGCGCAGCTCGCCGCGCAGCCCCGCGGCCAACCTAGCGGAGGCAAGTGGTTGACGACAAAACACAACTATGTCGTCAGATACACAACTGCGTTATCTGCTGTCTTTTATGTCAGGATGTGTCGGGAACGCCTGCATCACGAACGTAGCAGGTCGGCCTCGACCAAAGCCCGCAATGGCGGGGTTACGTCCGGTTTTGTTCCGAACCAGAGCGCAAAGCCACGCACCGCCTGATGCAGCAGCATGCCGAGCCCGTCAGCCGTGCGCAGACCGCGTGCCTTGGCCGCCGCCAGCAAAGGGGTCGATACCGGCACATAGACGACGTCGGCGACAATGGCGTGACTGGGTAGCGGCGCCAGATCGATGGTGAGGTCGGGCTGACCTGTCATGCCCAGCGTCGTGGTATTGACGAGGAGCGCGGCGTCGATGAGGTCGCCGCCCACTTTGTCCCATTGGACAACCTGCACGCGCCCACCAAAGGCTTGGCGCAATATCTCCGCGCGGCTCGGTGTGCGGTTGACGACGGTGATCCGCTCGACGCCACGCGTTAATAGGCCGTAGATCACCGCGCGCGCCGCGCCGCCGGCGCCGAGCACGACGGCTTTGCCGGCGCCGCGATCCCAGTGCGGCGCGCAAGCGTCGAGATTATCCAAAAACCCTTCGACGTCGCTATTCGTCGAACGCAATGCCTCGCCGTCGAACCACAGCGTGTTGACGGCGCCGACGGCGCTCGCGCGGTCATCGGGCTTCGACAATGCCAGCGCCGCCTCCTTGTGCGGCACCGTCACGTTGGCGCCGACATAGCCGCGCGCGGCCAGCGATCCGAGGAAGCCCGCAAGCTCTTCGCGCGGCACCAATTCACGCCGGTAGTCGCCGGCGATGCAGTAATGCTTGAGCCAATAATTGTGGATGAGCGGCGAGCGCGAATGTTCGACCGGCCAACCGATGACGCACGCCGCGCGCAGCCCTGCCGTCACGTTTCGTCCGCCACCGAATTGCGCAGCACGCCGATCGCCGGACATTCGATCTCGATCGTGTCGCCCGGTTTGAGCCAGACCGGCGGATCGGCCTTGGCGTCCTTTTTGACCGGCGTGCCGGTGGAGATGATGTCGCCGGGCTTCAGCGTCATGAATGTGGTCACATACACAATCAAGTCGGCGAACGAGAAAATCATGTTCGCGGTCGTGTCGTCTTGCGTGACTTCGCCGTTCTTGCGCACCGTCAATTGCAGTGGCTGGCTTGGATCAACATCGGTATCGATCCACGGCCCGATGCTGCCGGTCGCATCGAAATTCTTGCCCTGGGTGACGTTGAACTTGCCGTGGCGGATCCAATCGCGGATCGTGCCCTCGTTGCAGAGCATCAAGCCGGCGATCACGGCGAGCGCGTCGTCCTTGGCCACGTGCTTGCATTCGCGGCCGATCACCATGGCGATCTCGCCCTCATAGTCGAGCTGCTCGGAAACCTTCGGCCGGATCAGTTTGCCGCCGCCGCCGACGACCGAATTCGGCGCCCGATAGAACATGCTCGGATATTTAGGCGGCTCGGTGAAATCGTAATCGCGCTCGCGAGCCTTGTAGTTGATGCCGATGCAGAGAATTTTTTCCGGCGCGATCAGCGGCGGCAGCAATTCGACCTCGGCAAGCGGCACATCCGGGCGGACGCCGGCGATGATGGCTTCTGCCTGATCGAGGGCGCCGGCGCGAAACACTTCGAGCAAGGTCGCGTAACGGCTCAGCCGCGAGCGCAGATCGACGATGCCGTCGCCGACCACGGCGCCGAAGCTCGGCCGGCCGCGCAAATTGAAGCTTGCAAGCCGCATGTTGATTCTCCCGGGCTTCCGCCACCCGCGCGATGTGTTAGAAGTCGACGGAGCAATCGTCAACGCCGGCCGCGCCGATGCCAATCCGGGAACCCATTTTCGACCCGCCGTTCAACGTGGTGCGGTCAAGCCACGTCGAGCTGGGCGTGCGCGACCTTGGCCGCTCGCGGGCTTTCTATGTCGATTGCCTCGGGCTTCTGGTCAGCGACGAGACCGACGACGCGCTCTATCTGCGCGGCCTCGAGGAGCGCAACCATCATTCCATCGTGCTGCGGCGTTCGCGCGAGCCCGACGTGCAGGCGCTCGGCTTCAAGCTCGCCAGCGAAGAGGACCTCGACCGCGCCGCCTTCTGGTTCGGCCGCCGCAACCTGCCGACCTCGTTCCCTGACCTGCCGCATCAGGGCCGCACCTTGCGCACCGCGGACGTGCTCGGCATGCCGCTCGACCTCTACGCGCAGATGGATCACGCCGAGTGCATGCTGCAGCAATACAGCCACCATCAGGGCGCGCGCATCCAGCGCATCGATCATCTCAATTGCTTCACGCCCGACGTGCAGGCAAGCTACGATTTTTATCGCGAGCTCGGGTTCCGGCTCACCGAATATACCGAGACCGACGGCGCTGACGCCAAGCTGTGGGCGGTGTGGATGCACCGCAAGGGCAACGTGCACGATCTCGCCTTCACCAACGGCGTCGGTCCGCGGCTGCACCATATCGGCGTGTGGACGGCGAATTTGCTCGACATCATCCATCTGTGCGACGTGATGGCGACCTCCGGCTACCTGGAAAACATGGAACGCGGGCCCGGCCGCCACGGCATTTCCAATGCGTTCTTTCTTTACATCCGCGATCCCGACGGGCATCGCGTCGAGCTGTTCTCGTCCGACTATCTCACCGTCGATCCGGATCACGCGCCGATCCGCTGGTCGTTGACCGATCCGCGGCGACAGACCTTGTGGGGCCATCCGGCGCCGGCTTCATGGTTCAAGGAAGGATCGGCCTTTGTCGGCGTGCCGCAGCGCGAGCCGGTGCTTGAGGCGCGCCCGATCGTAGCGGCCTAGAGCGGCAAGCGAACAGCGCAAATTGCTCCCGCTGACGCTTCGGGAATTCCCGAACTATCGTCACTGGTGCGCGCCGCGCGTCTGACTTATGTTTTGGCGATGAGCGAAGCCGAACCCGCCGTGTCGGAAATTGCCGCGTTGGTCGGCAATCCGGCGCGCGCCAATATCTTGATGGCGTTGATTGACGGCCGGGCGCTGACGGCGAGCGAGCTTTCTTATATCGCCGGCGTGTCGCCGCAGACGACCAGCGAGCATCTCGGCATGCTGCGGCAGGCGAAGCTGCTGTCGATGACCAAACAAGGCCGCCATTGCTATTTCCGGCTTGGCTCGCCGCAGGTTGCGCGCATGATCGAGAGCATCATGGTGGTCGCCGCCGATGCGCCGCAGCGCTACCGGCCGCGCTGGAATGGCGGCGATCAGCTGCGCACGGCGCGCACCTGCTACGATCACATCGCCGGTCGTCTCGGCGTCGCGCTCACTGATGCGCTGACCCGGCACGAGCATATCGTCCTGTCCGAGGACGGCGGCATGGTGACGCGCGGCGGCGAAAAATATCTGTCGGATTTCGGCGTCCAGCTCGACGATTTGCGGCGCGGCCGCCGCACCTTTTGCCGGCCGTGCATCGATTGGAGCGAGCGGCGGCCGCATCTTGCCGGCGCGTTGGGCACGGCGCTGGCCGAGCGCTGCTTCGCGCTCGGCTGGATCGCGCGCATTCGCGATTCGCGTGCGCTCAAAATCTCGGCGAAGGGCGAACAAGGCTTCGGCGAGGTTTTCGGCGTGACGCTGGACGTGGCGGTGACCTCGCCGCTGCGCAAAGCCGGCTGAAATCGCAAATCACAATGATCTCATGCGCTTGCCGGCTTGGCCGTGGCCGCCGCCTGGCG
>Ga0210390_10006054_pt1 | contig 10119 bp, 8 predicted proteins | sample IncBWH11OmetaG_FD_161050 | JGI IMG/M metagenome (GOLD analysis project Ga0210390, IMG submission 161050) | Forest soil microbial communities from Barre Woods Harvard Forest LTER site, Petersham, Massachusetts, United States - Inc-BW-H-11-O ...
CGAAAAAGAATTCAAAGGCGAGACCATCGCCATCGGCTTCAACGCGCAATACCTGCTCGATTTTCTAGCTGCCGCCGCCGACGGCCCCATCAGCTTCGAACTAAAAGACGAACAATCCGCAGGCCAACTCCGCCCCACAGGCGATGAAACCTCCCGCTACCGCTACGTCGTAATGCCCATGCGCATTTGATCGTCGCAAGCGCTTCGCTGTCTTGCCGATACCGCTCCGATCGCTGGAAAACGCGCGTATAAACGCCTGCGTTCCGAGCTTTCTACAGTTGCCGCAACGAGCTCCAAAATCCTCCCCCCAAATCACTCGTAACCCATTGAATAGAAAAGCGATAAATTCAATCCGGCCACGCGCTTTCGCCTTGTGAATTTCGACCAATTTCGATACAATAAATCTGTTCAGATTTCCTTCTGGACGGCACTCTATTCGGTCCGAATTTGCCTCTGTTTTTCTTGCCTGCGCCAGGGCAAGAGAAGCAAAAAGTCGGCGCCGCATAATCCCCTTTCCGCAGGGGAAAATTAAAAAGCTCCGCCGCGTCTCCCCGAATTTTTCGGAACGGGACGGGATGGAGCCGCAACCCTTCGAGTTTCGCCGGCGCGTTCGCGCGCCCTCGAAAGATTTCGAACCCAGCTTCGGGTGAGCGAAACCAATGGGCAAGGTAACTCGCCGGAATTTCGGCGAGCAAGTGTCGGGCACATCCGCGCGACCGCCTTCCCGTAGTCTTAAAGCGTAATTTGCAAATTGCATCCGCACACGCTCTGAGGAGAAGCACGACCCATGGCTGAAAAAGATGCTGCGGCCGGAAAAACAGGCGGCCACAAGTACGACGCGACGTCGATTAAAGTTCTCGGCGGCATCGAAGCCGTCCGCAAACGTCCCGCGATGTACATTGGTTCCACCGGCGAAATGGGCCTACATCATCTGGTCTGGGAAGTGGCGGACAATTCGGTGGACGAAGCCATGGCCGGATTTTGCGACGAGATCAACGTCGCCGTGCATGAAGACAACAGCGTCACCGTAATTGACAACGGCCGCGGCATTCCCGTGGACATGCACGCCACCGAAAAAAAGCCCGCCGCCGAAGTCGTCATGACCGTACTGCACGCGGGCGGAAAATTCGATAGCGACACCTACAAGGTTTCCGGAGGCTTGCACGGCGTCGGCGTCTCCGTCGTCAATGCGCTCTCCGACTGGCTCGATCTGGAAATCTGGCGCGAAGGCGAAGTCTGGGAGCAATCCTACGAAAAGGGCGTCCCCACTTCGAAGCTCAAAGCTTCCGGCAAGACGCGCAAGACCGGCACAAAAATCACTTTTCATGCCGATCCCGAAATTTTCGGCAAGACCGACTACAGCTACGACACGCTCGCGCAGCGCCTCCGCGAGCTGGCCTTTCTGAACAAAGGCCTGAAAATCACGCTCGACGACGAGCGCAGCGGCAAGAAAGCCGAATTCCGCTTCACCGGCGGCATCGCCGAATTCGTCAAGCACCTCAACAAAGGCAAAGGCGTGCTGCACGATTCCCCCATCTACATCGAAGGCAAGCGCGACCAAGTGGAAGTGGAAATCGCGCTGCAATACAACGACAGTTACACCGAAAATGTTTTTGCCTTCGCCAATACCATCAACACCGTGGACGGCGGCACGCACCTTTCCGGTTTCCGCTCCTCGCTCACGCGCACCATCAATTACTACGCCAATTCTTTCGGCATGCTGAAGGAACAGAAGGACGAAGTCACCATCAACGGTGACGACGTCCGCGAAGGCCTCGTCGCCGTCGTCTCCGTAAAACTTCCCCAGCCCCAATTCGAAGGCCAGACCAAGGGCAAGCTCAATAGCGATATCAAAGGCGTCGTCGAGCAAATGGTCAACGAGCGCCTCGGCGAATATTTCGATAAGCATTCCTCCATCGCGCGAAAAATTATCGGCAAGTGCATTGACGCCGCGCGCGCCCGCGAAGCCGCCCGCAAAGCTCGTGAGCTCACCCGCCGTAAATCCGCGCTCGATTCCAGCGGCTTGCCCGGAAAGCTCGCCGATTGCCAGGAACGCGATCCCGCGCGCTGCGAAATTTTCCTCGTCGAGGGCGAATCCGCCGGCGGCTCGGCCAAGGGCGGCCGCGATCGCCGCTACCAGGCCATCCTGCCGCTCAAGGGCAAGATCCTCAACGTCGAAAAGGCCCGCTACGACAAAATGCTGGGCCACGAGGAAATTCGCTGCATCATCACTGCGCTTGGCACCGGCATCGGCAAGGACGATTTCGACGCCAGCAAACTGCGCTACCACAAAATTATTCTGATGACCGACGCGGACGTGGACGGCAGCCACATTCGCACGCTGCTGCTCACTTTTTTCTTCCGCCACATGCGCGAGCTGATCGAAAAAGGAAATATATATATCGCGCAGCCGCCGCTCTATCGCGTCAAGCGCGGCAAAATGGACCGCTACATCCGCGACGAACGCGAATTCGCACGCGAGCTGATGAAACGCGCCACCGAAGAGCACACCGTAAAAGGCAAGAACGGCAAATCGCTCGAAGGCGGCGACCTCACCACTTTTCTCCTGAACATCCAGGAATACGATCAGGTCGCCGCGAAGCTGGGCCGCCGGCTGCGCGAACCGAAGCTGGTCGAGTTGCTCGCCGAAAGCGAGCTCGACAAGAAAGCCGATTTCGCCGACAAAAAGAAATTGCAGGAACTGGTGAAGGCCATCGAGAAGGCCAAGCTCGACCTGGAAGCCAAATTCATCTTCGACGAAGAGCACAGCCTGCACGAGCTGCTGCTGAAAAATGGCGGCGAACGGCGCATCAATTGGGCGCTCGCGGCCACGCCGGATTACAAGCGCCTGCGCACTCTCGGTGCAGCCATCGCCGAACTCGATCGCGGCCCTTTCACCATCGCGCACAACGGCGATAAAGTCGTGAAGGAAGATTCGCTCAGCCTGCTCAATTACGTCCTGGAAGACGCGAAGAAAGATTTCACCATCACGCGCTTCAAGGGCCTCGGCGAAATGAATCCCGAGCAATTGTGGAACACCACCATGAACGCCGAAGTGCGCACCCTGCTGAAAGTGCGCCTGGAAGATGCCGTAGCCGCCGAAACAATTTTCTCCACCCTAATGGGCGAAAACGTCGAAGAGCGCCGCAAATTCATCGAAGAGAACGCTCTCGACGTCGTCAACCTGGATATCTAACTCTGGTGAACTATCAACTGGTATGGAAGATATTGCCGGGCCTGCGCGGAATGAGCTGCTCCGATTTTCGCGCGACGCCCACCGAGACGCCGAACAACGAGCAAGGTGTCGCGTTCGAATGCGCCACGCAAGCCGAATGCGAAGCGTTGCTCAGCGAACTGGAAAAACATTTCGGCCCGCAGCGCTTTTCGAACAACGCCACGGCCTTCGAAACAGTGAAGACATACGCGCTCGAGCGCACCAAGGCAAAGGCGTAGCCGCGTATTTTGTAGCAGTGGCTTTCAGGCCGCCAGCTTTTCGCAGCAGGCAGCGTGGCGGCAACAGAGATCAGTCACTCATCACCAATCACTACTCACCCAACACGGAGATTCTAAGTGGCCGAAGAATTAGACAAGTCAATCACCACCCCGGTTGATATCGAATCGGAAATGAAGAAGTCCTACCTCGATTACGCCATGAGCGTGATCGTCGGCCGCGCCCTGCCCGATGTCCGCGACGGCCTCAAGCCCGTGCACCGTCGCATTCTGTTCGGCATGTACGAGCTCGGCCTCACCTCCACCAAGTCCTACCGCAAGTGCGCCAAGATCGTCGGCGAAGTCCTCGGCAAGTTCCACCCGCACGGTGACGCTCCCGTGTACGACGCGCTCGTCCGCCTCGCGCAGGATTTCAACATGCGCTACCCGCTCGTGGACGGCCAGGGCAATTACGGCTCCGTGGACGGCGATCCACCTGCGGCCATGCGTTACACCGAAGCCCGCCTTGCGAAAATCGCGGAAGAAATGCTCGCGGACATCGAAAAAGAAACCGTCGAGTTCGTCCCCAATTTCGATGAGAGCGAAAAAGAACCGGTCGTCCTGCCCACGCGCATTCCCAACCTGCTCGTCAACGGTTCCTCCGGCATCGCCGTCGGCATGGCGACCAACATTCCGCCGCACAATCTGAAAGAAGTCGTCGAAGCCGCCATCGTCCTGATCGAAGAACCCGAAGCCAATCTGAAAAAAATCATGAAGCTCGTCCCCGGCCCCGATTTCCCCACTGCCGGTTACATTTACGGCCGCGAAGGCATCGAGCAAGCCTACAAGACCGGCCGCGGCTCCTTCCAGGTGCGCGCCAAAGTCGCCATCGAACAGCGCGGCAAAGATCGCCAGGACATCGTCGTCACCGAGCTCCCCTATCAGGTCAACAAAGCGCGCCTGATCGAAAATATCGCCGGCCTCATCCAGAATAAAAAGATCGAAGGCATCGCCGACATTCGCGACGAAAGCGACCGCGACGGCATGCGCATCGTCATCGAAGTGAAGCGCGACGAAGAGCCGCAGATTATTCTCGCGCACCTCTTCAAGCACACCCAGATGCAGGAATCCTTCAGCATGATCCTGCTGGCCATCGTCGCCGGACAACCCCGCGAACTGGGTCTGCTCCAATTGCTCCAGCTTTTCATCGAGCACCGCGTGGACGTGGTGCGTCGCCGCACGCAGTACGAGCTGCGCAGAGCCGAAGAGCGCGAACACATTCTGCTCGGCTACCAGATCGCCCTCGACTATCTCGACGACGTCATCCGCGTGATCCGAGGTTCTTCCAGCCGCGCCAACGCCCGCGAAAACTTGCACGAATTCTTCGCGAACAAGACCGTTAAGATATCCGAAGACGGCAAAGCCAAGAGCATCGCCGGCGTCAAACTCGTCAACAAGAAATACGGCATGCCCGCGGAAGTAGTCGGCCTCAGCTTCCCGCAGATTGACGCCATCCTCGAACTGCAATTGCACCGCCTGACCCAGCTCTCGATCGACGACATCCTCGCCGAATTGAAAAAGATCCGCGAACAGATCGCCGAGCTGCGTGAAATCCTCGCTAGCGAAAAGAGACTGAAAGCCGTGATCGTCGCGGAGCTGCGCGAAATCATAAAATCCTACGGTGACGAGCGCCGCACCCAGATCGTTGACCGCGTCGAGGAAATCAAGCTCGAAGACCTCATCAAAGACGAGGAAATGGCCATCACCGTCAGCCATGCGGGTTACGTCAAACGTACCTCCGTCGAAACCTATCGCCACCAATCCCGCGGCGGCAAAGGCCGCATCGGCGCCAAAACGCGCGACGACGATTTCGTCGAGCATTTCTTCGTCGCCTCGGCGCACAGCTACATCTTGCTGTTCACGTCCAAAGGCCGCATCTACTGGCTCAAAGTTTACGAAATTCCCGAAGCCGCCGCGGCCACACGCGGTAAAGCCATTTCCAATCTGGTGCGCTTCCAGGAAAATGAGAAGCTCACCGCCGTTGTTTCGGCGCGCAATCTCGAGGAAGCCGATCGTTACGTTTTCCTCGCCACCAAGAGCGGCACGGTGAAGAAAACCGGCCTGGCGGAATTTTCCAACCCGCGTCCTTCCGGCATCATCGCCATCAATCTCGATGGCACGGACGAACTCATCGGCGCGAAACTCACCGACGGCATGCAGATGATTTTCCTTGCCAGCCACGACGGCCAGGCCATTCTCTTCCGCGAGACCGAAGTCCGCTCCATGGGCCGCGCCGCAGGCGGCGTCAATGGCATGGATCTTGCGAAGGGCGACTTCGTCGTCAGCATGGACGCGGTGCAGCCCGATTTCGGGATCATCGAGAAGGAATACAAGAAGGAAACGAAAAATCTCGACGAGCTGGAAAGCGATCAGATTCGCGAATCGCTCACTTCGCTCATGCTCACCGTCGCCGAAAAGGGTTACGGCAAGCGCACCCCGCTCGCCGAATACCGCGTCACTTCGCGCGGCGGCAAGGGCGTCATCAACCTGAAATCCACCGACCGCAATGGTCCCGTCGTCGCCGCGCTGCAAGTCCGCGAAGATTCCGACGTGATGATCATCACCGGCCAGGGCAAAGTCATCCGCGTGCACTCCGGCGAAATCCGCGAAGCTGGCCGCTCCACGCAAGGCGTCCGCCTGCTGCGCCTGGAAGAAGGCGACCGCATCGCCGCAGCCGCCGCCATCCTGGAAGAAGACGAAGCCGCCGCAGTCGTAGCGCCGCCCGAACCCGAGAAGAAGTAGCTGCGGAGGCGAAAGTGGTTTGGGTCGCCGGCGTCGACGGATGTCGTGCGGGATGGTTTGCTGAGCTGCGCGAAGTCGAATGCGGTAAGACCGTGCACGCCGGGCCTCTTCGGCAGATTTCGCAAGTTCTCGCCCTGCCTCAAAAACCCCGAATCGTAGCTCGAGACATTCCCATCGGCTTATCTGACCATGCGGAGCGAGGAGGCCGGGAATGCGACAGGGTCACTCGCAAGCTTTTGGGCAAACGCGGCTGTTGCGTTTTTTCTCCGCCGGTGGGTGCAGCCCTCACGCGCTCTGACAACTAGGAAGCCGCAAAACTAGCGAATCAGATGAGTTCGCTTGAAAAGATCGGGCTTTCGCGCCAAGCGTTCTCAATTTCTCAGAAGATCACAGAGGTAGACGAGTGGATGCATTCCCAGCAACAAGACCGCGTCAAGGAAGTGCATCCCGAACTGAGTTTCTTGGAACTGAATAAACGTGTTGCATTGATGCATGGGAAGAAGGAGAAAACAGGCTTCGACCAACGCCGGGAATTACTTAACACCGCGGGCTTTGACACTCTTATCGGGTCCTCGCTGCAACAGCGACCTGCCGGAGTTGGTTTGGACGACGCCCCGGACGCCTGCGTCGCATGCTGGACAGCGGAGCGAATTCTGTCGGGCTTCGGAGTTTGTGTGCCCGAGTCGCCGACCCGAGACCACAAGCATTTGCGAGTGGAAATCTGGCGTTAGCTTGCAGGTGGCGCGACGTAATACCCCGGCCGTGTGCGCACCGAAACCTTCGGCCGATCCACCACCACCTTGATCTCGTGATAGCCCTCCGGATCATCTCCCACCGGACGATACCCGATCGTGTACTGCGCGTGCAGCTCGCCGCCGATATCATCAATCGCTTTCTCGATCGAGCGGTCGCGCAGCGTAGCCACGTGCAATCCGCCGGTGGCCTGGCTCGCCACCGCCAGCGAATTCGTCCCCAGCGCATTCTTCCCGGTCTTCACCAGAAACACAGCCAGCGCCAGCAAGTCCGGCGTATCGTTCACGTGATCCGGCTTCGCGCGCAAGTCCGCCATCGCCGTGCTCAGCCCCACGGAATAGATCGTCACGTTCGCCAGCTGCGCCTGCCGTAACACTTCGCCCAGCCGGCTCTCGCTGCCGGTGTCGTGCGATTCACCGATCACCAGCATGATCCGCCGCCGCACCGCCGGCCGTTCATCGAGCATCGAAATCCCGCGCGCCATCGCGTCATACAGCAGCGAATCATTCACGCCCAGCGGCAAATGTTCGATCGCGTACTGCACGCTGTCCGGGTCCGTCGTGAATTTCGCTCGCAGGTCCACCGTGCTGTCGTAGCTGATCACCGCCGCTTCCGAAGTCTGCGCCATCACCGCTTCGCTGAACACAATTCCCGCGTGCTTGATGCTGGGAAACATCGGCTGGATGTGCGAGCTCGCCTCAATCACCAGCACAATCGAGAGCGGATCGCCTCCCACGTCGAAATGATCGATTTTCTGCTCCGCTCCGTTGTCGTACACCCGGAAATTATCCTGCTTCAAATCAAAAACCATCTCGCCCTTCGGATCGCGCACAATCACCGGCGCCGTCACTTCGTTCACCCGCACGCGAATCGCGTGTTTCTGTTGTTCCGCCGTAGGAACCTGCTCGGGCTGCACGCCCGGACGCGGATGCAAAGGTCCAGCCGGAGCCTCCTGGCCCGGTGCAAACGGCGCGGCCAAAAGAACCGTCGCCGCAAGCCCAGCGGCCGCTCCACCTCGAAATAAACGCCGAAATAACACGCGATTCACAAGTTTCATCCTACATTCACTGTAGCTGTCCACTGTATCTGATTCGCCGGCACTTCCATGCGTTGCTTACAGAGCACTGCCGCCGCGCGCCGCGGCTGTCATTTGGCGCGCGTTCTCCTAGAATGGAAGGGGCGTAAATGAAGCGAAACAACAGAGCGGTGGAAACTGAGGTGTACATAGATGCGTGGATTGAATCGTGAATTGCGGCGTGAATTGAAGTCTGCATCGGGGTCGAAACGATGAAGCGTTCCGGAAAAAAGCCCAAGCACACGCCGCTGCCCAAGCTGGCTTACCAGGATCCGCAGTTCATGGAAAGTCTCGGCGCGCGACCGCTGCGCATCCTCGCCGAATATCTCGATCCGCTCAGCCGCCTGCGCCGGGCCAACATCGGCGACACCATCGTCATGTTCGGCTCAGCCCGCATTCAATCGCGCGATCGCGCCCTGGCGCACCTGAAACAAACGCAAGCCGCCGCCCGCGGCCGGCGCACCCCCGCCTCGCGCGCGAAAATTACGGCCGCCCGCTCGCTGCTGGAAATGTCCCGCTACTACGAAGAAGCGCGCGAACTTTCCCACCGCATCACGTCCTGGGCCATGACCCTCGGCAATCAGCCGCGCCGCTTCGTCATCTGCTCCGGCGGCGGACCCGGGATCATGGAAGCAGCCAATCGCGGCGCTGCGGAAGCCGGCGGTCCTTCGGTCGGCCTGAGCATTCAGCTGCCGCACGAGCAAAGCTCCAATCGCTACATCTCCCCGGACCTGAATTTCTACTTCCACTATTTTTTCATGCGCAAGCTGTGGTTCGCGCAAATGGCCAAAGCCCTGATCGTCTTTCCCGGCGGTTTCGGCACCATGGACGAGCTCTGGGAAATGCTCACCCTGCTGCAGACCAACAAACTCTCTTCACATCATTTGATTTTGATTTACGGCAGACGGTACTGGGACAAAGTGCTGAACTGGCGCCACATGGTCCGCACCGGCACCATGAACGAGCGCGATTACAAACTCCTGCAGTTCGCGGATTCCGTGGACGAAGCTTTCGATCACGTCCGCCGGGACCTCGAAGCTCACCACTTACACCTGGACGTCGAAGGCGACTCCCTCGCGCATCCGCATCAATTGATCCCCAACGTGATGCGCCCCTGAACAACGTAAACAGCGTCACCCGCAAAGGTGCACGTGTCGTCCCGATCGGAATCCCGCGCCTTTTCCTTCCTGCCGCAGTTTGGCGGGCGCGGGACGCAGCGAGGGATCTGCCTTTCGCGCCATCAGCACAACAAACCAAAATCCTCACGCCCAAAAAACAAAGGAGGGGACGGGCCTAAGCTCGTCCCCTCCGTTTTCGCTCAAGACCTACCGGCAAAGAGCGCGCATCACTCGGGACACTCACCGAAAACGATGCAGCCCACTTCCCGTCGGCCCGCAATTAGTTGTTCGAAAAAGGCTCCAGCGCAAACACTGCCTGGAACCGCCGCTTCTCGTCCTGGTCGTGCAGCATTACCACCGGCACGACCCGCAGCGAGTTCTTGCAGCTGCGGCAGGTGGTCGCCTCGCCTTCCAGGTCCTGTACGAACCCATCGGTGAAGTGATACGCCGCACGCGGCCTCCGCGCAGCCTTCGTTCCCTTTTCCCCGCACTGCGGACAGGTAAACTCCACGCGGTCTTCCAGCGGATCGCGGTTCAACGCGGCCCAGCCGGTGTAACGAACTCCCACCGTTTCTATTGAGTTTCGGCTCATGATGACTTCCCCCTCCATCCTCTAAGACAGCTACAACTTAGCGATGATAGGAATTAGACGCGCGTTACGTTAAAAATGATGCATTCCCCCGCACAAGAATTGTAAACATTCTGTCTACAGGACCTTACAACCACGAGACGGTCCGCCGTTGCCGTCTTCGCCCCATTCTCGCAAGCGGCGCGGCCAAGCTGGGCACAACACGCCAGCATCGGTGTCTATCCTTAAAGAGATCGCGCGAACTCCGCTAGACCATCCGACGCGGCCCGGCCGGAATCTTCAAAAACCGGCCGCATGTCGTCAGGCCATTTCTTTCCAGGCCGCGTCTTGATGGCATTCCCATGTTTACGAAC
>Ga0210390_10006056_pt1 | contig 10118 bp, 10 predicted proteins | sample IncBWH11OmetaG_FD_161050 | JGI IMG/M metagenome (GOLD analysis project Ga0210390, IMG submission 161050) | Forest soil microbial communities from Barre Woods Harvard Forest LTER site, Petersham, Massachusetts, United States - Inc-BW-H-11-O ...
GTCACTTGCTATAGTACCGATATTGGACACGACAAGGACCCTCCGTTGTGAGGCTAGCAACGACATCCCCGGACTTGTGCGAGTTGTCTGGGTAATTGAAACGGAACAGTGGAAATCCGTCTTGCATTTCGGCTTGAATGATCGGTCCATTATAACCAATCTGCGCGGAGGCGGCGGATACACAGTCGTTGGAGCTATAAACGGCTACGGCAATATCGCCAGCGCCTATAGTCAGCGAGCTTCCCCCGCCCGAATTAACCGATAGGCCATATACCGGGCCTTGCCCCTTATAGGGTTTGTAACCGTATTTGTGTAGCAAGATAGTATCCCCTTTGGCGACAACCTGCGCAAGAGCCTCATTATCATCACCCGCTGCGGACGATTGCGTTGGTCCCTGGAGTTGGGACATGGCCGAAACAAGCAGGGTCAACGCGAACAGTCTTCCTGTGACTGCGCTTGAGATTAGCTTAGCTGTTTGTGGTTTCATGGTGGTCTACTTTCTGTGCGGCGGAGAATCCGACACATCCGAACTTCGCTGGGCACTTAGTGTTTGGTGAGAACGCATTTTCGTCAAGCTTTGGTGCAAGGGGACTTCTACGGTGCTACTTTGTGGGCCCAGCTCTGCTTTGACTCTTGTGGCCATTGTTTCCCAATGGCAATTTGCCTCTGACGAGGATTGGGCACTCGCGCTAACGCGTGAGACGGGGATCGTCCCTTGACCGATCAACCGGAAGTGACTGAGGCACTTGTGGTTACCGCGGGTGGCGAGCTTGGCATCTCTCGAAGTCCGGTCTGCCAGCTCGTCGCAAAATTCCGGACGGCAGCGGTCAGGTTGGCGGATAGAAACGGTGTCCGGGTGCTGGCGTTTTTCTGATGATCATCCTCGCGCGTCAGCTAAATTCCAAAAATCGGGGCTATCTACGATTTAAGTACAGTGTTTCCACGAATCTAAGCCATTAGATAGGCCTCCAGTCCACGAATTAAAGTTCGCTGAGGACTGCGGCACCTCACCTCGGAGACTCTCCAGCAAGAACACAACGAAAGCCAGCATCCGCACCACGACGATCCGGCGTGTGAAGGCGACGAAATGAAGCGAGGATTCGCTTAGGATCGGAGTCGTACCACGATGCACCGCGCAACACACGAAAAATTTTCTCCGGATTGTACCAATTTTCACAGTATTGCCAGACGTTGCCCACCATATCATACAATCCATACTTATTTGGCGGGAAGCTCCCCACCGGACTCGTGCGAGGATACCCATCGTAATAATCTTCGATCACGATCAAACCTTCCGGCTCGTTTCCAATCTTTGCCTCCTCTCCGCAGTAGTTACCAGCTCCAAGTGGCGGCGGCCACATTGTACCCCAGGCAAAAACCGTTACCTTGGAGTCTTTCTCTTCCGGTGTGGTCCCAGATTCGGAATCCAATCCCACAGCTATGCTCCATTCCTGGTCGGTGGGGAGCCTATAAGAGGCGCCAGCGGGGAGCACCCCAGAACGGCGCTCTCGCGTTGTCAACCAAGCGCAAAACGCCGTTGCATCGTACCAACTTACGCCCACGACCGGATGCGTCGGCCCCTGGCTAAAGCCAGGCTCCTTCCAGGTCGCCCCGAGTTGCTTCCAGCCATCCTGCCCAAGCGACCACATCCCACCCGTTGTGTCGTTGCCGGTGGCGTCAACGAACGCTGAATAATCCTCCACCTTCGTATCCCAAATGCAGAAGAGCACCTGCGTCCCGGGTACCGGTACGAATTTCATCCCAAGGCTGTTCTGCCAAGGTTGGTCCTTCGTGGCTTTCTCAAGGGCTGTCGGAACCTGCTCTTGGGCTGATGGGTTAGCGATTCGGATTTCGCCGGCGGGCGCTGAGGAACCTATCAGAAGGCTCGCGAGGACTGCAACAAGGAGAACAAGCGTCTTTGTTCCGGAGTTAATGGCCCGAGGGCATTGCTGGGCGCGAAGCGGAAATATGCCTTTCTGCATTGGTTCAGGTTGTTGGTTCTTGGAATTAAAGTCACGATTCAGTACTTGCTTACTTACTGATTTTCACCCATTGACCATACAAAATCGCTTCATGACTCTTGCGGCGTTCCCGTTGGCTTCGGGAAACGTTCGTGCCACCACAGACCAAAGTAAACTGAAGCGCGTGACGGCAAACTCAAAAATTGCGACGCAGCGTGACGAGTGGAGGCGAGACCGGCAGAAAAGAAACCGTGAGAGGGGGCGCAGGCCGTGACCAGTATCACATTCGTAGATGGCAGCATCCCTCGTGTAACCCTTCTTTACATCGTAAATACCATCCGTTCGTTCGTCTTAGTTCCCCAGATCCTAGCAACCTGCGCGAGCGGAACCGGTTCAGCGCTGATCTGGAAGCCCTTCGGGATGATTGCTCGCAATACCTCTCCAACCGAGTTCACTAATCGCTGGTTCGAAACGCTCCCCAGCCCACTTCCCATTAACTCCAATCCTGAACTACGCAATGATGATGCTGGCAGAGTAATCGACCCTCCCGACAACGATCCGATCTGCACAAATCGAATTCGCGGCTCCGCATCTCGTGAACCGTGTCCGGCCGCCGCTGCTATCAGGCTCTCCGCTGAGGGTCCCCATAGATAGTCGAGAACTACATCAACGCCATCGTTCTTGATCTCTGTTCGGAAAGCCCTCATCAGCGAATCTGCCGGCTGATCCAGCGGAATCAAAGCATCCGCACCTAACGCGTCAAGTCCTGCCACACTCGCATCGTTCCTTCCCGTCGCTATAACCCGCCGAGCTCCAAGGTGCTTTGCCATCTGTATCGCCAGTCGGCCCGATACGCCGGTCGCACCGTTAATCAGCACGCTCTCACCTTTCATCAGCTTCGCTCGTTCCATCAAAGCAGCACAGGAGGACATCCCCGGATTTGCCGCTGCCGCCGCGGTGACATCGTCCAGATCGTCAGGCAAAGACACACATAACGAAGCCGGAACCATGGTCCTCTCCGCCATCGATCCAAACGGCGGAGTCGGAAAGGCAAAGTAAACCCGCTGTCCGTCCGGCAAAACTCCTACGCCATCCACGCCAGGCACGAAGGGGAAGCACCCGTCCGAGCTGTAATGCTTTCCTGAAGCCTGTGACTGCACTAGACGGCTTAGTGCAGCCGCCTTCACAGTAACTAATATCTCGCCATTTTTCGCAATGGGTTCCTCAAAATCCCCATATTCCGGGTCGCGTTCATAGCTCCTGACAATCGCCGCCTTCATACGATTCTCCTGTCGATGATTTTGAATAATGAGATCGATCGAAAATACGTTCGGAAACGGCGGGTCATTCTCACCTTAGGTTTTTGAATCGATCCCGAGCAATTCAGAATCCAGTTTGCCTGCCACGATGACTTCAACCTTAGCTTGCTTTAAGGCCTGGCACAGGGCGGCCGGCGGCGACGCGTCGGTCACCAAGATGTCGATCGCGCTCAAAGGGGCGATTTGAGCAAAGGCATTGAAGCCGAACTTCGAGGCGTCTGCGACAACAATGGTTCGCCGACCCGAAGTGATCATTCGGGCGAACATCGATGCTTCCTCAAGTAAAGTCGCAGAAAGCCCGTCCGTACTGGTTAAGCCGCTGACTCCCAAGACAGTCGTATCTACGCTGATGGTACTGGCGTTGAAGCCCACAGAACCTACGGTCGATCCCAAGGTCATGTTGTATTCCCCGCCAAGAAGGTAAACCCTTTGGACCACCTCCGCCGGTAAAGCCGTTAGCATTGCCACGTTGTTGGTGACGATCGTCAGATCTCGACGTGGCCCGAGGCTGGCGGCAAACGCAAAAGTCGTTGACCCGGCGTTTACGATTAGCGTTTCGCCGTCCGAGATCAATTGGGCCGCCGCCCGTCCGATCCGGGTTTTCGCGTCGGCATGGGCGTTGGCCCGGATCAAAAATGGCGTTTCGCGGTGGCCTAGAAAGGCGGTGGAAACCGCGCCCCCGTGCGTGCGCAGCAGCACCTTGCGTTTTTCTAGCTCCTGAAGATCGCGTCGGATGGTCTCGTCCGAGACGCTGAAACGGCGCGCTAAGTCGTCCACGCTCATCTGGCCTTGGACCTCAACCAGCCGGAGCAGCTCCCGATGACGGCGGGCGAGTGGCGCATTTCGATTCTTGCTCATAAGGGGTTGGTCCGCTCAAACGGGCAGAATGCATCTTAATCCTAACTCGTTGGAAAGTAAGTGCATCTTAGAGAAAACCAAATAAATATGTGGGAAATGCAGGTTTTAAACAAGATAGTTGACTGTTTTACACAGAAACAGGTATAAGTGTGCTATCCAATCGTTGACGCCACGCCTGCAATCTCCCGGTCCTCACATGAAACCCTCAAACTTCTTTTCTAGGCTCGGTCACTAAAACTGACGTTCGTGTGCCCACTCCAACAACCCTGCTGAGGCAGGCATCAGCCGCTTGTGTTCGGACGCGCCCCTTTTTCATCCTCACCTCAAAGCGAATGCCTTAAAAGGCACAAACCTAACAAATTCATGTACGTCACTAAGCCCCGTTTATTCTTTGACCACGCGCTGCAAAACCACTTCGCGGTGCCCTCCTTCAACGTCTGCAACCTGGAAATGGCCCGCGCTGTGATCGTCGCCGCCGAGGCTGAAAATGCGCCAGTCATGCTGCAGAGTTACTTTGGGGACCTCTATTACGGTGGTCTTGACGTGTTGCCCCAACTCCTGCGGATTCTGGCCGAGCAGTCCCGGGTTCCGGTGCTGGTCCATCAGGATCACCCCGACAATGACGCATTGATCCTTCAGACGCTGCGGCGCGGCTATTATTCGGTGATGTACGACGGGGCGCATTTACCGCTGGAGGAGAACATCAGCGGCGCCGCTTACATCACCAAAATCGCTCACGCCATGGGGGCCGTGGTGGAAGCTGAGCTAGGCCTTTTCGGGGGCGGTGAAGGTCATGCCGCCCGGGTGGAGAAAGCTTCGGTTGAAGATAGCCGACGGATGGTGGAAGAAAGCGGCATTGACAATTTGGCCCCCGCGGTGGGTTCCGTTCATGGCGGCAACAGCCGGTTGGACCTCCCGTTGTTGGAAGCTATTGCCGGCGTGAGCGCCGCGCCCTTGGTATTGCACGGGGGCAGCGGGATCCATCCCGACGACCTGCGCGAGGCCTTGCACATGAATGTCGTTAAAGTGAACATCGGGGCAGACGGTTTCCGGGCCTGGGTGGCCGGGCTCCAGGAAGGGGCATCGTTGAAGGCCGGCGACGCACCCCTGCACCACGTCATGATGAACCACGCCAGTGCGAAGGTAAGCGAAGTGGCCCGCAGAAAGTTGTCGCTGATCGGCGCCTGCGGCAAGGCTGGGCCGTTGCTGCAGAGGCTCGAAGAAGAGCGCACCGACCTGCCTGCAATTTCACGAACGCCGCTGTCAGTTTAGTTTTCTTCATGGCCTCCGCGCTCGGACTGAGCCCTGCATCCGCACTCGCCCGGCCCAAATGATCGCAATCGACAAAATTAAAATAACCCCCATTTCAAACGCGTTGCTCTTGTATAAAAGACGGCTACGTGCACCCCGATAGAAAATGAAAATACACAGAATTGCCATTGCCCTTTCCGGGTTAGTCTGCCTGCTTGGGTCATCAGCCGACGGGGCTGAGAACAAGGAAATCACCGTTTGGTCCTGGTTCATCTCCAGCACCATGGACAAATCGATCAAAGCCTTTGAGGAGCAAAATCCCGGAATGAAGGTGAAGTACACCTACTACAACTATGCTCCTCAGTATATCACTGCCCTGAAAGCTGCTGCCGCCTCCAACAGTTTGCCCGATATTGTAGGCTTACAGCCGGGTTCGCTCACCCAGCAATACCGCGAACAGCTGGTCTCCCTGAACTCTTATGCGGCAAAAGAATGGGGGGACAATTGGGCGACGCAAATATCTCCGGTCGCCTTAAAGCAGCTCACCATGGGTAATCCGCCTAACGATTCCAACTATTACCTTTTGCCACAAGAGTGTCAGGTGCTGGCCATTTGGTACAACAAAGAGGCTTTCCAGAAGCTAGGGATAGCTGTTCCGCAAACCTATCGGGAGCTGGTCAGTGCTGCGAAGAATCTGAGCGAGCACGGCTACATTCCCATGTACCAAGGCGCTGCCGACGGTTGGCAGAACGAAAACGTGTTTCTCATGATCGCCAATCAGTTCTCCCCGGGACTCGTGGAGCAAGCACAAGCCGGGAAAGCCCCCTGGAACTCACCCGCCCTGGTTTCTGCGATGGAAGCCTGGGGGAAGCTCTTCACCGACCACGTCTTCCAAGAAGGCGCCCTAGGGGCGCATGCCTATCCGACCGGTGCACAACTGTTCGCTCAAGGTCGCATCGGGATGATGGCGCTTGGCTCGTGGTGGATGCAGGAAAGTAAGTTCCCTCCACCCCTTTCCCACTTCATCCAGAATATGAACGGATTCGACTTTTTCTACTTGCCCGCCCTTACCCCAGATGGCAAATCAAGCCCTCCAGTTGGTGGCGTGGACATCGGCTACGGTCTGACGAAGAACGGGGCTAACAATCCTGAGGCCTGGAAATTTTTGGCGTCCCTTGTCAAAGGGGCAGCGCTACAGCCAGCGCTTAATGACCTGAATGATCTGGCGGCCTTCAATGGTTTTGAACCCAAGGGTGAGATAACGCCGAACATCAAACAGATGTACGATCGTTTCACAGGCGACCTGCTTCATGCCGAAAACCAGCGCCTTGCCCATCCGGAGATCGCCGACGCGCTGGACAATGCTCTTGCCGGTGTGGCCGCCGGCAAAGTTCCTCCGCAGGATGCTCTAAAGCGGATCCAAGAGGTGACCGACAAAACTTTGAAGTAATCGATGCAGGCAATGCGGACAGTCTTGCTAGTCCGGTAGACTGCAATGAGAGGCGGTGCCACAACCGGAATCAGAGTGTCTGACACATGCCTACGAAATCGATGGTAACTACACCCGGCCATGCCAGCGCGGGCAAGCGACACAAGCGAAGGTTAACGCTCCACTACGGCTACGTATTCCCGGCAGTCGTCATGTTCGTGCTGTTCGTCGCTTATCCGATCCTGTGGGTGATCGGCGAGAGTCTGCGCGGGAGCAGCAGTTCGCACCGAAGTGACTTCGTCGGGCTCAACCACTACTGGCAGCTTTTTCAAGACCCGGTGTTCTGGCAAGTGTTGCTTAACATGTTCCTCTGGGGATTAATCACAATTCCGGTCCAAATGGTGGTCGGCGGCACGATAGCCTACTTAATCGAGACCTACACGACTCGCTCTAAGACCTTTTTCCGTGTCATGTTCTTTTTGCCGGTCATCACCAGCGTCTCGGTTGTTAGTATTGTCTGGTCCCAGATGTACGCTCCGTACTATGGCATCATCCAGCAATATGCCAAAGCTGTTGGCGTCCAGCTAACCACCTCGCCGCTGGGCGATCCCAACCTTGTCATCTATGCCTTGATCGTGGTGAACATCTGGCAATGGACCGGCTTTTCGATGATCATGTACGTCGCTGGCTTAACGAATATACCGACCGAACTCTGGGACGCGGCGAAAATCGATGGAGCGCATGGTTGGAAACTCGCGACCCGCGTGATAATTCCACTGCTTACCCCCGTCACGCGGTCGCTGTTGCTCCTAGGTGTTATCGGAACGTTGCAAACATTTCCTATCGTCTATCTGATGAGTGATGGAGGACCCGACCACGCCAGTGAGATCTTTGGTACATACATCTTCAAACAAGGCTTTGTCATCGGCGATATTGGATACGCTTCGGCTCTATCGACAGTCACTTTGATCATTGCGCTTGCGTTGTCGATGATCCAGATCGTGGCCTTCGGTGCCCGATTAAACCCTAACCGTGAAAGCCTCGTATGAGCCCGCAGCTCTCCGAACAGCCTCGTTTCCGCATCTCGATGCGGTTCTGTGCCAAGCTGATCCTCGCCGTGACGCTTCTGCTCTGGATGATACCCGAAGTCTACATGGTCAGTGTTGCCCTCAGGCCCTCGGATGCAGCGTTTGAACCGCAGCTGATCACCTGGCCGATGACACTTGATAATTTTATCACGGTGATTCGCGACAACCCGCTCTGGATGTTTTTTGGCAATAGTCTCCTCGTCACCACGGCGACCGTCATCATTGTTCTGGCATTCGCGTCGACGTTCGCTTTCGCCTCGTCGATCCTGAAGCTCAGGGGGACAACGTTCCTGTTTACGAGCCTACTAACCACTTTGATGATGCCGGTCGCATCGATCGTTCTCCCGATCGCCATTCTGCTCAAGAGCTTTGGCTGGATAAGTACCTACCAGGGTTTGATCATGCCATACGCCGCGTTAGGAATTCCGTATGCAATTGCGATCATCAAAAACTTTATGGATGAGTCGCCACGTGACCTGTTTGAGGCGGCGGTGATCGATGGGTGCACAACTTGGCAAATGTTTTGCCATGTTGCTATTCCTTTGATAAAACCGACCATCATTTTTGTTGCGGTTTGGCAGTTCATCGTGACCTGGAACGAGTTCTTTCTAGCTCTGGTTGTCATGACGGAAAGCAGTCATAAAACCGTCACCCTGGTTCCGATGCAGTATTCGGGAATGTATATGGCCAATCCGGCTGCGCTGTTTGCCATCCTGGTGATCATCGCCGTCCCGCTTTTGGTCCTATACACTTTCGTGCAGAAATATTTTGTCGCAGGCCTCCTTTCCGGCGCGGTCAAGGGTTAAGCCGGTTCACCCTTTTGCTCATACAAGACATCTAAACATAAAATTCCTAACGGCTCTCATTGGTTGTGGTCCTGGGCCTTGCCGTGATTTCATCCCTTCGATTCATCTCCGACCAACGATTAGTGATCAAATACAAAATATGCAATATTCCCCTCTTACCCCTTTGGACGGCAGAGTCGCAGTTGTCACTGGCGGCGCCCGCGGGATCGGCCTCGAAACCACCAAAGCGTTCCTGGAAAACGGCGCAAAGGTTGTCATAGTCGATCTCGATATTGAGAACGGCAACGCAACCTCAAAGAACTTTGGCGTGCAATTTATCCCCGGTGACGTCACCGACTCAAAGTTCGTCGCGCAAGTAGCAGCAGACGTAAAGGAGCGTTACGGACGGATTGACATTGCCTTCAACAATGCCGGAATCGCTCACAGCGTCCCGGGAGAAAGCTCATCCGATGAAGAATGGCACATGATCATGAATACGAATTTGCACGCAGTTTATTATGGATGTCGGGAATTCGGCAAGGTGATGCTGGAGCAGGGAAAAGGCAGCATCATCAATACGGCCTCCATGTCCGGGATTATTTCGAATACTCCCCAGCCGCAAGCCGCTTACAATGCGTCTAAAGCGGCGGTGATCATGCTGACGAAATCACTGGCGGGCGAATGGGCGCAACGCGGTGTGCGGGTCAACTGTATCTCCCCGGGTTATGTAAACACGCCGATGACCCAGGGAGGAATGGCAAACAAGGAATGGTACGACCGCTGGATGCAATTCACGCCTTTACATAGAGTCGGTGAACCGCAGGAGATTGCACCAGCAGTGCTGTTTCTTGCTTCAGATTCAAGCAGTTTTTTCACCGGCAGCAATCTCGTCGTGGACGGCGGATACTGCTGCTGGTGATCTTGCAACTTGCCAACACCGGACCGGCGGTCGATCGACCAAAGCCGGCACGTTCGGTTGCGAGAGGACTTGGCGCATTGATCACACACTGTCGCCTGCGGGCCTCGATTTCAGCGCTCCTGATCTCGCCATAGCCCCGAGGCCGAGTACGGCAAGGAAAGCAAATGCCGCCGGGATGAAGAAGATTTCGGGGAGACCGACTGTGGCGACGCCAAGAGCTCCAGTAAGACCGCCAAGAGCGCTACTGACTGCCGTCGAGCTCATGAAGATTGCAGAAGCCGTAGCGACGGCAGTCGGAAGCAACCGCTGTGCAGCGATGATGCCGAGCGACGCAAAAATACCCCAGACACCGCCCATAAGGATCTGACCGGCGAACATGCCGAGCGCATTAGCAATTGTGGCAAAGCAAATGTTGGCTGCGACGCCGAACGCCGCGCCGATGCACATTAGCCACAGAAATCCGACGCGTCGACCAAGTGTCACGCAGAACGGCATGATAGCCAGTTCC
>Ga0210390_10006057_pt1 | contig 10118 bp, 9 predicted proteins | sample IncBWH11OmetaG_FD_161050 | JGI IMG/M metagenome (GOLD analysis project Ga0210390, IMG submission 161050) | Forest soil microbial communities from Barre Woods Harvard Forest LTER site, Petersham, Massachusetts, United States - Inc-BW-H-11-O ...
TTTCCGCGCTGGATGATGCCGAAAAAATTTAATTCCCTGCTGTGAAGTTGAGCAGGCCGGAACAACAGTCAGGGAGCGGACTTCCTTTGCGAACGACCAATGCACTGATCCTTACGGATGACGCGGAATTCGCGCGCTTACTCTCGGCTTGCTGGCAAACCGAGCGGCAACTTCCCGGACTCTCCGTGGTTACCAGCGACCTATGGAAACCGGAAGAACCGGTCGCCAGCGATCTGATCATCATCGGCCCGGTCAAGCAGCAACATCCTGCCGATCTTTTGGCGTCCATCGCTCCGAGCACGGCCATCATTCTCTGCGCTCCTTCGGACGTTAAGGATTTGGGCCGCCTGCGCAAGCGCTATCCGCGTTTGCTGCACGTTCCCCTTCGTGAGGACTGGGCGCAAGTCGTAATGCTGGTCGCCGGAGAATCCCTGCGCCGGACCGAAGCTCTGCGTCTCGCCAAACTAGCCGAACAGCGCGCCGCGCGAAACGCCAACGACGCCGTGCTCGGCCGCTACATGATCGACATGAAGCACAACGTCAACAATGCCATGACTTCGCTGCTCGGGAACGCGGAGCTTCTTCTGCTCGAGCCCGGCGAGCTTTCCACGCAGTCCCTGGCGCAACTGAAGACCATCCACACCATGGCTTTGCGCATTAACGAAATCATGCAGCGATTCTCATCCCTGGCCTCCGAAATGCGGGAGGTTGAGACGCCTTCTCAGGCTGAGACGGACGAGGACACCGCGCCTCTGTTTCCCGGCCGCTGACGTTTTCCACAAGCAACTATCTCGCTCATTTACAGCCACTTAAGAATATCGAACTGGGGCCTCAGGAAAACGCCAAGCTGGCCGCTGACGTGCAATTTTCTGCCGTGGAGAACCACGCGGAGTCCACGCTCGTGCAAAAAAAAGTACTCATCGTCGACGATTCACCGGCACAGGTCAAACTCATCCAGGGCCTGCTGGAACCCGAGGGTTACTGGCCCGTTGGCCTGAGTGATCCGAAGCGGGTGGAAGAAGCCATCAGTGCGGAAAAGCCGAACGTCATTCTTCTGGATGTGGTCATGCCGGAACGCAACGGCTTTCAGGTCTGCCGCGAGCTTAAGGGCAATATCAAGTTCAACGCCATTCCCGTGATTCTCGTGACTTCGAAAGACACTGCCAGCGACCGTTATTGGGGACAGCAGCAAGGCGCCGATGGCTATGTCACAAAACCTTTTACGCGCGACGAGCTTTTACGCGCTGTGCGCCGTTTCGCCTGAGGAACAAGGAACTCTCTGGAATGAGCGAAGACTTTCAACTGACTCCGATTGCCGCCGACGCCGAACTCGGCGAAATGCTGGAAGCCTCGGCTCCGGCGGCCGAACGTTCTCCGGAATCGCAATTTGTGGTTTTCCGCAGCGGCCGCGAGCGTTTTTGTTTCCCGGTGCTGGACGTAGAAGAAGTTCTGGAGTGGCCGCTGGTGACCAAAGTGCCGCTCGCGCCCGGTTACATGCTCGGCATTTTCAATCTTCGCGGCTCGATTGTGCCGCTGATCGACATTGCTCTGACGGAAGGACGCCGCGCCGGGCTGCTTCCGAAGCACGTGGTGGTGGCATCGCTCCGCGGGGACGCGCACCACGACGAATTGCGCCTAGGAATTGCGGCGGACGAAGTTGTCGGCACCTATTCGGTGAATGACGCCGAGGATTTGCTGCACGAAGCGCCGGAAAATGTGCCGCACTGCGTGGGAATGTTGCGCCATGAAGACCGCTTGGCGTTGATCCTCGATCTGCGCCGACTGATGGAAGTCTATCCGGGGCCGAGCATCTGACAATTTTGGGGAATTCGTTTGGGGAGGAAGTAATGAAATCGCGACTGAGCACCACAATCTGGACGCTGATCGTTGTCAACGGCGTCGCACTCTTCGTCGTACTCGGCCTGGCGTACAACGCCGGACGCCAGACGGCGGCCAACGCTGCGGCCAATGGCTCGGGGGGATTCGACGCCACCGCGCTCATCATTCCGGGGGTCATCGCGCTGGCGATCACGGTGATTCTTGCCTGGCGGCTGAGCAGCATGCTGTCTCCGGTGAGCGAGCTTGCCGCGTTCTCCGAGCGCCTGGCTGCCGGCGATGGCAAAGCGCGTGCCGACATTACGAGCAGCGACGAGTTCGGCTACATTGCGGAAAACCTCAACCGCGCGGTAGCCAAAGTCTCGAAAGCCTCGTCCAACCAGGAAGCCACGGAATCCCTGCAGCGTAGCATCACCGATCTGCTGGCGGTCATCAACCAGGTGGCACGCGGCGATTTGACGCTTCGCGGCAAGGTGACCAACGACGCTCTGGGCAACGTCGCCGACTCCATCAACTACATGCTCGACAACTTCACCAAGGTTCTCGAGCGCGTCCGCAAAGCAGCCATGGAAGTCACCGCCTGCTCCAACAACATTCTTGTGGCCGCCGACGAAATGCAGGCCGGCGCGACGCAACAGGACCAAGAAATCACCAATACCTCGAGCGCCGTGGAAGAACTTACCGTTTCCATGAAACAGGTTTCGAATAACGCGGAAGCCAGCGCCGAAGCCGCTCGCCGCGCTTTGGATGCCGCCGAACAGGGCAACCGCGCAGTGCGCGACACCCTCGACGGCATGCAGCGCATTCGTTCTTCGGTGCAGGCGACCGCAAAGAAGATTAAATCGCTCGGCGATCGTTCTCTCGAAATCTCGGAAATCATCAACGTGATTAACGACATCACCGAACAGACCAACTTGCTGGCGCTCAACGCGGCCATCGAAGCGGCGCGCGCCGGAGAAGCCGGCCGCGGTTTTGCGGTTGTCGCCGACGAAGTCCGCAAGCTTGCCGAACACTCCCGCAGCGCGACCAAAGACATCGCAGCCCTCATCAAGGCCATCCAGGCGGAGACGAACGAAGCGGTGGTGGTCATGGAAGACGGCACCAAGGAAGTGGAATCCGGCGCAACACTCGCCGATCAGGCCGGCCGCGCGCTGGACGCAATTTCGAGCGTGGTTCGCCAGTCTGCCGAACTTGTCCAGGAAATTTCACTGGCTTCCAAACAGCAGGTGCGCGGCACGGAAGGTGTCGCCCACGCCATGCAGATCATTTCCAACATCACGCGCCAGACTTCCCAGGGCACGCGCAGTACGGTGACCACGGTGAGCCAGCTCGTAAAACTTTCCGACCAGCTCAACGAAGCCCTGGCGCAGTTCCGTGCCAACGCCAAAGGCGCTTCGGTTGAGGACACCGACCATCGTTTGGCACCTGTCGGCGCAGTTCGATAGCAGTGAACTTCTGCCCCGGCGCGATTCGGGGCGACATCGGATAGGTCATGAGCGAGCGCCACGGCCCAGAAAACGGATTGACTGAGCACGAATTGAGCGAGATCCGCATGTTGATCGAAGAGCGGACAGGTATTCACTTCGATGCCTCGCGAGAGAGATTCTTCTCTACGCGGGTTCGCGAACATTTGCGCGAAAGCGGCTACTCGCGCGGCACAGAACTTCTGCGCAATGCGCGCAAGAGCAACGTTGCCTATGAATCGCTGCTCGAAAAGCTGCTCACTCAGGAGACTACGTTTTTTCGTTATCCGGCGGTGTACGAAGCCTTCGAAAAGCACGTTTTGCCCGAATTGCACGTGAAAAAGTTTTGGCGTAATCCGCGCACTCTGCGGGTCTGGAGCGCCGGTTGTTCCACTGGCGAAGAGCCTTACTCTGTCGCCATCACTGTCTTGGACACTCTTTCCTTTGCCGACGCCTGGGAAGTGGAAATCCTTGCCACCGACGTCGGCCGTCAGGCGCTGAAGGTCGCGGAACGAGGCATCTACTCCGGCCGGAGTATTGCCAGCGTCAGCGCCAAACAACTGGCCGCGCATTTCTCTTCCGTCAGCGGCGGGCACCAAATCAAGAACCGGATTCGCAAAATGGTCAGCTTCGCACAGATGAACCTGGCTTCGCCGGTCTATGTTGGCCGCATGGACCTGATTTTCTGCATGAATGTGCTGATCTATTTTTCTGAAGAGCGCCGCCGCGCGCTGGTACAACGCTTTTATGATGCGCTCGAACCCGGAGGCTATCTTTTCCTCGGCCATTCCGAATCGATTTCCAAGATGCCGGTGAAGTTTCAAGCCATCGTTCTCGGGGATTGCATCATGTACCGTAAGCCCACGGCCGAGGAATTGCAAAAGCCCGAACTGGTGACGGAGGGACGCGCGTGAGCACGGAACGCGAAGCCGTGGAGCTTTTCCTCCAGGAAGCCTCGGAGCACCTGCAGTATTTGCGGGAGTACGTCGGGGTGTTGCAGGAAATCTCTCCGCGCCGCGAAGACCTGGAGCGTTTGTACATCGCCGCTCACACTCTGAAGGGCACGTCGGCCAGTTATGGCTTCCCGCGTTTTTCGGAAATTGCCGGAAAACTCGCGCACGTTTTCCAGTACGCTCTGAACGCACCCCTCGGTGATGACCTGCATGGCCCGCTGACCGAATTTCTTTCCGATGGCATCTCGCTGCTGGAAACCAGCCTGATCGAGGTCAGCGACACGGGCCAGGAAAATCGCGAGGACATTTCGGCCTTTAAGGAACGCTATCGCTTCGCGTTTCCGCCGGAGCCGCCTCCGCTCAATCTGAGCATCGGCGATGTAATCGCGCACGAACCGCCTGCGGTAGTAACAGTTGACTCCGAAACCCAGGAACCTGCACTTCTTGAGACTGGTTTAACGGGTTCCTACTTCGACGCGCTGCCTTCGGACGACGATGTCCCCGACGAAATCCTGGAATTCTTCCAGCCGGAAGCCGAAGAGCATCTACAAATCGTCAGCGATTGCCTGCTTTCTCTGGAAGGCAACAACAATCCGGAAGAGATCAACCGCCTGTTCCGCGCCATTCACACCGTTAAAGGTTCCGCTGCGCAGGTCGGATTGCGCCGGCTCGGTTCCATCGCCCATCGTGTGGAAGACCTGATCGGCCGCCTCCGCGACAACGACCTCGAGCCCTCCCCCGACCTCGTCGATATTTGCCTTGAGTCCGTCGATATTCTTCGCAAGACTTTGCGTCGCGAATGGCCTGGCGAAGTGGAAATGCGCGCCGGTGTCGATTCCCTTCTCGGCCGCATCGCACAATATGCTCCGCCGGAAGCCGACGAAGCAGAGCAGCCGGCAGAATCGCCCGCCGCGGAAGAAGCGAAACCCGTTCAAGCGGCTACCGCTAAAGCGCCTGCGAAAGCTGCGGCTCCGTCACAAAAGATGGCCGCGGCTACGAAATCCGTTCGCATCGCGCTGGGCCGCCTCGACCGCATGATGAACACCGTCGGCGAACTGGTCATCAGCCGCACCAAGATGGTTGGGCGCGTCGCCGAACTCGAAAAAATGATCGATACCTTGGGCTTCTCCAAGGAGCGCTTGCAGGGCAAAGTCAACGAGTTCCAGGAAAAGTACGAATACAACCGCATTCGCCAGCAAATCGGCATGCCCTGGGCGGCGAACAATCAGCGGCAAAAATTGCTGGCCAGCGCCGCGGCCGGCGAAGGCTTCCTCGACGAGTTTAGCGAACTCGAGATGGACCGCTACGACGATTTCAACATTCTGTCGCGTTCCATGACCGAAATCTCGGCCGACGTGAACGAAGTATTGTCGCAGCTCGAAGGCTACGTCAATAGGGTGGAAGGCGACATCCACGAATTCACCAAGCTGGCTCACCATCTTCAGGACGAAATCACCGCCGCGCGCATGGTGCCCATCGGCACTCTCTACTCGCTGCTCTCGCGGGCAGTGCGCGATGCCGCCAAATCGTCGAAAAAGAATGTCGAACTGGATTTCTCCGGAAGCGAAACCGAGTTGGACAACAACATCATCCAGCAGATTTCCGATCCCCTCGTGCACCTTGTGCGCAATTCCGTTGCGCATGGTGTTGAAACGCCCGCCGACCGCCTGGCCAAGGGCAAGGCCGAGCAGGGCCACGTGATGCTGCGCGCCTATCATCGCGGCAACCATATCTATATCGAAGTGGAAGACGATGGTCGCGGAATCGATTATCCGCGCGTTCGCCAAAGCGCGATCGAGTGTGGCCTGGTTTCGACGGAAACCGCCGATCGGCTCACTGAGCGCGATCTTCGCGAAATGCTATTTCATCCCGGCTTTTCTACCGCCACGGTCAAAACCGAATTGGCCGGACGAGGCGTTGGTCTCGATGTTGTTCGCTCTAATCTCAACGCGCTTAACGGCGAAATCGAAGTCCAGAGCGAAGCTGGCCAGGGCACCAAGTTCACGTTGAAAGTGCCTCTCACGTTGATCATTTCCCCGGCGCTGTTCGTGCGTTGCGGCTCGAACCACTTCGCCCTGCCGCTCGCGGTGGTAGAAGAAATCCGCCGTCTGCGCGCCGACGAAATCGAAGATGTCGGCGGCAAACTCCTCACCAAAGTTCGCGACATCGTCACCGAAGTCGTTCGGCTCGATTCCTATCTCGGTCTGCCGTCGCTAGAACCGATCAACGGCTACTTCCGTATGGTGGTTGCCAACGCCGGGAATCGTCAGGTGGGCATCGTCGTCGAAGAAGTCCTTGGCAAAGACGAAATCGTCATCAAGAATTTGGGCGAGTACTTACGCCGCGTAAAGCTTTTCCCCGGCACCACCATTGCGCCCGATGGCAGTCTCATCCTGCTGATCGACTTGAACCGCATGGTTGCGTCCGAACCGAACGAGCGTCGCGCGGTACAAGCCAGCGCCAGCGCTTCGCGCGTCTTCGCGCCGGGGTCCGCGGCCGTCGCTCGCGGGACCATTCCTACCGAAGCTATCGACCGCGTGGACCACGAGCGCGTCATTGTCGTTGCCGACGACTCCATCAGCGTCCGCAAGTTTGTGGGCCGCATGCTCGAAAAGAATGGCTACCGCGCCAAGCTGGCTGCCGATGGCCTGGAAGCCGCCGAACTCATCTCCCAGGTCGGCTGCCATCTTGTAGTAACCGACCTCGAAATGCCGCGCATGACCGGCTACGAACTGATGGCGCAGCTTCGCCAGAGTCCCGCAACGAAACGCATTCCCGTCATGGTGGTCACTTCGCGCGCCGGCGCGAAACATCGCGATCGCGCCATGAAAGAAGGTGCTTCCGCCTTCCTGACCAAGCCCGTGCAGGAAGATCAGCTGCTCGCGGCGATCGAACAACTCATCGGATCGGAGGCGGCACGCCCGGTCGTGCCGGTTCGCTGATCCATGGTTAGCGCTGCGACAAAGAAATTCCGCGTGCTGGTCGTGGACGACTCGGCCTTCATGTGCAGAGTCCTGGAAACCATTTTCAATGCCGACAGCCAGCTCCAGGTGGTCGGCCGCGCCAAGGACGGCCGGGAAGCGATCGCCCTCGCGGAATCGCTCAAACCCGACGTCATCACCATGGATTTGAATATGCCGCACCTCGATGGTCTGCAAGCCACGGCGACCATCATGACCAACAATCCGCGGCCGATCGTGATCGTCAGTTCCGAAAGCAAGGAAGGCGCTGTTAGCACGCTCAAGGCTCTCGAACTCGGCGCGATCGACTTTGTCACCAAGCCCAGCAGTGCCATCGACCTCGACATGCAGAGCATCAAGGAAGAACTGCTGCGCAAAGTTCGCGTCGCTGCCAAGGTGCGAGTGGTGCGTACTGCTTCGCGGCTCGCAAATGCGATTCAAGCTCCCGCGAAGAGCGCGCCCGCTCCCGCGTCAAGGACTTCCCTGCCTTCGCGCGCCGCTTCCTCCGAAAATTCCGACACGCGCTTCCCTATCGTCGTTCTCGGAGCTTCGACTGGCGGGCCCGCTACGGTCATGCGCCTCGCTCCGGGCTTCACCCGCGATTTTCCGGCTGCTGTAATCCTCGTGCAGCACATGCCGGCTTCGTTCACGTCGCAATATGCGTTGCAACTCGCGGAGTTCACCAGCATCCGCGTCAAAGAGGCGGAACCCAACGAAGCCCTGCAGCCGGGTACGTTCTACATTTGTCCCGGGGGGCAGCACTTTCGCGTCACTCCCACCGGGCGCGTCGAGCTCGATGCAACCTCCGGACGGATTGACGGTTACTTGCCAAATATTGACGTCACCATGGAATCGGTGGCCGCGTACGGCGGACCGATGAGCATCGGCGTTGTGCTTACGGGTATGGGCAGCGACGGCGCCCGCGGCGCCAAGCTGATCAAGAATGCCGCCGGCCTGGTGATTGCGCAGGACGAAGCGACCTCCGTGATATTCGGCATGCCCGCCGAAACCATCAAAGCCGGTGTGGCCGACCAGGTTCTGGGCATCGACGATATTTATGCAGCCATCGAGAAGCGCGTTCTTGCGCTGAGCAAAGCCTCGCCCGTAGGAGCACGCTGATGCGCATGGCCGCTCCGCAAAAACCGCATGCCCCGCGCAGCGAGCAGATCATTCTTTTCCGCGCCAGCAATCAGCTCTTCGCCATCTCTTCCGCGTCCGTTCAGGAAGTGCGCAGCGTCGACAGCCTCTCCGGTGTTGCCACGCCGATCAACGAAAGCAGCGTTGGCAAAGTTCGTCACGCGATCCGCCGGGCCGATCGCAATCTTTACGTCGTCAACGCTCCTCTGCATTTCGGTTTGCGCGCCACGCCTGCAGCGCTCATCTTTCTTCTTCGCAATTCGCGCGTGGCCTTGCTAGTCGACGGCATTGAAAAAATGACCTCCATGACGCGGCTGCTGGCTTTGCCGGGCGCTTTCTGCCACGAAGAACGCACGTGGTACCGCGGCCTCACGGTCCTCGACCAAAACGTAGTTCCCGTCGTCAATCCGGCCGGCTTTCTCACCGCCGAAGAAACCTCGTTGCTCGACGCCGTGACAGCACAACAGAATCTCGCAACCGCGAGCGCTGCCTCGCAGCCGGAAGTGAACGCATGACCTGGATGGACCACGCCGATGCCTGCTCGTGCGTTCTCCTTCGCCTCGGTGAACGCCGTTTCGCTTTGGCCGCCGACCAGGTCGCGGAACTTGCCAGTCCCAGCCGCATTTTCCGCTTCGCACACAAAACCCCGGAAATCGACGGTGTCATTCTTCGCCGGGGCCGCGTCGTTCCGGTCTGCGACATCGCCGAAACGCTGATCGGCAAGAAGCTCACGCACCGGCGCTTTTATCTGATTGCCACGCGACGCCAGCCCACCGGTCTCGACTGGGTCGCACTTCCCGTGAGCGGCGAGTGTGAACTGATCCGCGCGGACCTGACGCCCGCCGGTCCTTCCGATTCTCCGCACGTCTCCGCGTGGCTCTCGCATCAGGGCGAAGTCATCGAAGTGCTCAACCTTTACGCGCTGACTCCCGGCGGCGACCCGCGTACCGCGCCAGCTCCCCAGGCAGCAACGCCGGAGGCCCAGCCATGCTGATCCCCGGCAAACCCGCAAAAATTCTGTTGATCGATAGCAACGTGCTCTTCGCCAAGCGCCTTGGCGATGCACTGAAGCGCGAAGGCTTCGAAGTCACCAGTACCACACAAGCTACCTTTGCGCTTACCGCGCTCGAGTATAACGCGCCGACGGCGATTGTCTGCGCCACCAACATGCGCGAAATGGGCGCCCTTGAAATCGCCCAGATCATTCACGCCGATCCCAAGAATAACAATCTTCCAATCATCGCCACCGGCGACGGCAGCCAGGGCGCGCTGATGGAAGCGTTTCAGGCTGGTTGCGACGATTACGTCGACCGCCATCTTTCGCCTGGTGTAATCGCCAGCCATGTCAAAAACATCATCATCAGCAAAGTGGAAGGTTTTCAGCCCACGCAAATGCTGGGCCAAGCGGACACCAGCCTCAGCGGCAATCTGACGCATCACGACCTCACCGGCGTGATGCAAATGCTCGGGCAAGCCCGGCAGACCGGCGCGCTGACGATCAATGCCGGGGAAACCGACGCTGTGCTGTTCTTTGACGCGGGCGAGATCGTTCACGCCGAATGTGGCTCGCTGTTCGGAGACGAAGCAGTACTCGACATCCTTAAAAGTTGCGTCCGCTGCGGCTCCGGGGTCTACAAATTTGTCTATGGCGCCGCCACCGCACAGCGTACCGTGCTGCGCTCTTCCACGGACCTGATGCTGGACGCCATGCGGGAATTCGACGAAAACGCCAACGATCAGGCCAATCAACTCGCGGATAAGGAGGCTCT
>Ga0210390_10006060_pt1 | contig 10115 bp, 8 predicted proteins | sample IncBWH11OmetaG_FD_161050 | JGI IMG/M metagenome (GOLD analysis project Ga0210390, IMG submission 161050) | Forest soil microbial communities from Barre Woods Harvard Forest LTER site, Petersham, Massachusetts, United States - Inc-BW-H-11-O ...
GCCAAGCAGTACGAAGGCGACTCCAAGGATTACGAATTCTCGCGTCTCAGCATGGAGGACCACTGGCGCGCGGGCTATCACGATACGGTCCGCACCTTGCGCCATCCCGAAGTCCTCGAGCGGCCCGGCAACGTCGAGGGTGTCATGACGTTCGATTTGGCGCAGAACGGGCGTGAATGAGCTGCGTCCCGCAAACCACCATCTTCGCAAGCGAATTTCCCTAGCCATGCGTTATTCAAGCGGACACGGAGCTACCTGAATGCAACTTGAGAGCAAAGTCGCCGTCATCACCGGTGCCGCGAGTGGCATCGGCAAGGAAATCGCCCGAACCTTTGCTCGGGCCGGCGCCACGGTGGTGATTGCCGACCGCAACGCCGCAGCCGCGCGCAATGCGGCCGACGAGCTCGCCAGTTCCGGCCAGCGCACGCTCGCCCTTGCGATGGATGTCACGAGTGAGTCGGACGTCGAGTCCGGCATGGCGGATGTCATCGCGACTTGCGGACACGTCGACGTACTGGTCAGCAACGCCGGAATACAGATCGTCGCGCCGCTCGATCAGCTGCCCTTCGCAGACTGGAAACGCCTGCTGGCCATCCATCTGGATGGCGCTTTCCTCACCACACGTGCGGCGCTCAAGCACATGTATCGCCAAGGGGGCGGCAGCATCATCTACATGGGATCGGTGCATTCAAAGGAGGCGTCTCTCTTGAAGGCACCCTACGTCACCGCCAAGCACGGCCTGATCGGACTTGCCAAGGTAGTCGCCAAGGAAGGCGCTGAGCACCGCGTGCGTGCCAATGTCATCTGTCCGGGCTTCGTGCGCACGCCACTCGTCGATAAGCAGATTCCGGAGCAGGCGCAGAAGCTCGGCATCACCGAGGACGCCGTGATCAAGGACATCATGTTGAAGGAAACGGTCGATGGGGAATTCACCACCGTGCGCGATGTCGCCGAGGCGGCGTTGTTCTTCGCGTCCTTCGAGTCGAATGCGCTCACGGGTCAATCGCTGATCGTGAGCCACGGCTGGTTCATGCAGTGATGGTGAGCACGAGGCTCGGTTCTCGGGGAGTTCTCAGAGATGTTCGGCAGTGAATTCCGGTCTACCTTCCGCGCCCCTGCGCATCTGCTTGACGCACGTACCTCGGTGACCGCCGGCGCCCGCCGGGTCGCATTGCTGGCCAATGGTCGCAGGCACGGTCCGATCACACGCCTCATCACTCCATGGGACATCGGCGAGCTCACGAGGCCGTTCGTCTTGCTCAATTACGCGGAAGTTGCGCGCCGATCGCGGCCCCTCTTCGGCATTCATGCACCCTCCAGCATCAGGACTCTGACCGTCGTGCTGAACGGCAAGCTGTCATTCGAGGATGAGACCGGGAAGCGGGGCGAACTCGCCGCAGCGGGCTTCGCATGGATGAAATCGGGAAGTGTCATCTGGCACGAGGGCGAAGACGCCGCGTCCGAGCCACTGCGCGTGTTTCACCTGTGGGTGGGGCAGCCCGTTGCGCAGGCAGAACGCGCGGCGACGAGCGAATACATCGCCCCGGGTGAAGTCGCAGAGGACGGGCCCGTACGGGCGCTGCTGGGAGAGTTCGGCCGGGCGCGCAGCCGCATCCGTCAAGCTCCGGCTGACCTCAACTTTCTTCACGTGCGCCTCAAGGATCGGGAGGACTTCCGCTACGCGGCTCCCGATGGGCACAACGTCACCTGGCTCGCGGTCGACCGTGGGGGCCTGCAGCTGCAGGAGGGCGCGCGGGTTCTGTGGGAACAAGTCGCGGTCTTCGGGGACTCCGCCGGCGTCATCGAGGTGCAGGCAGACGGCGAGACTTCGTTCGTGCTGGGATCTGCAAGGAGTCTCACGCAGGAGGACACCAGAAGGAGTTTCTCTGGAAATTGGGCGCCCGGCTAAGCGCATCGCCTGTAGGACACACGCGTCTCCCTCGCTCGTGAGCAGGTTGTCCCGGCCATTCGGGAGAGGCTTTTGCGACTAGCCCAGCGGTAGACTCCGCGAGTGGATACGCTGACGAGCATCAAGGTGTTCCGGCAGGTTGTCGAGTCGGGCAGCTTCGTCGCAGCAGGCGACCGCCTGGACATCTCGACCGCGATGGTCAGCAAGCATGTGATGAACGTCGAACAGCGGCTGGGGCTCCGACTTCTCAATCGCAACAGCCGAACCTTGAGCCTCACTGAGCCCGGGCGGGTCTATTTCGAACGCTGCAAGACAATCCTGGACGACCTGGAGGATACGGAGCTTGAACTCGGGTCGTTGAACAGCGCGCCGCGCGGAACGTTACGGATCAGCTGCCCGAGCTGGTCGCCCGGGCAGCGGCTTGCAGAGTACCTTGCTGAGTACCGCCGGCGCTACCCGGAGGTGGTCGTCGATGTCTCCTTTGAGGACCGCATGGTGGATCTCGTGGAGGAAGGCTATGACCTCGCCGTCCGCGTGACCTCCTCGGACGCGCTGTCGCCGGGCCTCATCGCCCGACCCGTGCGTCCAGTTTCCTACTTCCTGGCTGCCTCCACCGAGTACATCAAACGCAATGGAGCGCCCAAATCCCCCGAGGAGCTCGCGCGCCATGACTTCGTGGCGGTCGGCAACGCGAACTCCTTGCACCTAATCGGCGGAAACGGGAAGATCGAGGTCTCAATGCGGGTTGTGTTGCGCTACCGATCGATGCTCGGTGTAGCGAACGCTGTCGCGAGCGGCATCGGCCTTGCACCGCTCCCAGCCATCCTGTTCGAGGATCCGGTGTTCAAGGCCCGATTGACTCCAGTCTTGACGGACTATCCGCTGCGCCAATCGATGCTCTATCTGGTGTACGTCAGCCGTAAGTACCTGCCACTCAAGCTCCTCACCTTCCGCGACTATTTGGTGGAACGCATTTCGCAGACGCCGGAGCCCCACCCACTTGCCCTCGCCGTTCACCGGTGAGCGGCCTCTCAAGCGCCGGCTTCTATTGCAGCGTGCCTCGGCTGCGGGGTGGGTCTCATCAACACCGACGGTGTCTGCGCATGTGGCACCAACGTTTACCGCAATGAAACGCTGCATGAATCAGATCTACGTTGTTCCAGCCGCAAACGGCAAATACAGTGGCTGCATGGACGATCTCGTTGCCTCATCTTCCGCAACGTTGTTGGCCATGAACGATCGCATTGCTACTCCCCCCACAGCGGCGTTCGTTCACTCCCCCGGCCGGAAGGGCCTACCCCTTCCGGCCGGCTTCTTGTGTAACCGACTCGATGCGCTTGCCGCACGGCTCGATAACGGCCGGCGCGCAGAGCCGCTGCACTGGTCCTGTTCGAAGGAGGCATGAGTGCCTCATGCGCTCGCCCTGATCGCCGCCGCAGTCTCAACCGCTGCGTTGCTCGTCGTGGTGTCACTCACTGTGTTTGTGGTGAGCCTGGCATTCAGGGCGCAGACACCCGAGTCGCGCAGGGGCACGAGACACCTGCAGATGTCGATGGTCGGCGAGCCTCGAGCCAACCGCCCGAGAACCCGGCGCGCTCCAAGCCCTGGCGCAGGTACGGATCGCCTCGCATGACGCGCCAGATGAGCTCGCTCCGATAATTCTCGATCATCGCGAGGATCGGTCCTTGATCGATGCTGACGTAGTCTGGATCAACCCAGCCTGCGCCCCTCACACCTCGCGAGTCCTCGGTTGATACCGGGAAGCTCGGGTTGAACGCATCGAGGAACCCGTAGGATGAATAGATCGACACTCCGAAGCGATGGTACATCTCGAGTGTCGCAGGCACGACGATCTCCGGCGCGAAGGGCAGTGAGCTGATTGCGGCCGTCGGAGCGAGAGTGCCATCGTCCACGATTCGGGCGACGCCCACGCCGCGGGCGGCGTACCTGAGGAACGACGCCTCCTTGCCCAGATACGGCTCGGTCGCGGGCCCTGGACCGTCTGAGGCGCTTATACCCCAGACGTTCCTGCCGTAGCCCTGCCAGTGCCGCGGATTGGCGATGGCGTAGCGCCGTTGCGTATAAGTCGCACGGCGGCTGTTCTCGAAGTAGTCGAGTCCGTGCTCGCGCATGTAAGGGTCGCGAATGCCGCGAAAGTCAACCCACACGTGGGTGTATTGATGACCAAACAATGGCGCGAAGCCGAGGTACGTCTCACCATAGAGCGTTCCCCACTGCTTGTCGTAGGTGCTGGTCCACAGCGCCCACGCCGCGGGACTCACCGGGTGTGTTGGCGAGCCAAGCGCGAGCAGATAAACGAGCATCGCCTCGTTGTAGCCGTTCCAGTCGAGCTGAGTGAACCCCCCTTGGGGCGTCCAAGCGAGCGCAACCGCCGGCGGGCGCGGTTGCGCCCAGGTCCAGTCCACCCGGCGGTAGAGCTGATCCGCCAGCTTGCGCATCTGCTTCTCGCGCGGGTCCTGCCGGTCGAAGTAGCTCTCGCAGAAGAGCACCCCGGCGAGCAGGAGCGAGGTATCCACGGTTGAGATCTCGCTGTCGTTCGCACGCGCGCCAGTCTTCATGTCCAGGAAGTGATAGAAGAACCCATGCTGATTCGGCGCGCGCGTGAAGAAACTCAGGGTCGCGAGCACGCGCTGTGCGGCTTGCGCACGCGTGATGTAGCCGCGCTCTACACCGATGGGATAGGCGGTGAGTGCAAAGCCGACCGCTGCAATGCTGGCGAAGGACGGTGTCGGGTAGCGGTCTGGAACCAGCCCGTTCTTGGGGCTCGCGGTCTCCCAGAAGAAGCGAAAGGTGCGCTCCTCGAGATCGGCGAGGAACGGATCGAAGAGCACCGCCTGAGGCTCCCTGGGGGCGCCATTCGGTTGCGGCACAGCGCCGAGCTGTCGCACCCCGCCGGGTAGCGTCCCGACCCTGTCCGATTCTCCGAAGGCGGCAGCAGAAGACAAGATCAGCGCGTAGCCAGCGAGCACCACTGAGAGCAGAACGCGCCTGAGCGGCGGGAGGTCCAAGTGAGTCTTGCCGCGCTTATCGGCGGTGGTGCGAACACCTCTCCACATGCCACCGATGTTTTGGGTGGCGGCAGCGCGTAACAACCCCTGAACAGTTGACGCGACGTTTCACATCGGTAAATGCCGCCCAGCCTCGCGAGTACTTGTTTCCTGCAGCGAAACGCTGCATCCATCGCGCGCGGATTGTTCACTCGCTGCGCCAGGCCTAGTCTTCTATCCATGAAGCTGCACCAACATCAGTTCCCCGTGTCTGATCTGCAAGCCTCGGGCAGCTACCCCGGACATGGGGCTCGGGAGTCTCATCATGCGCGTCCTGCTTCGCGTCGCGGCGGCTTTGCTGATCGCGATTCCCCTCCTCGTCGTCCTTGTGATGGTTTTTGCGCTGGCGGGAAGGCGCCGCGCTTCTCCCCCACTCGAGAGCGGGATCTCCCGCTCGTTGGAGAGAGGAGCCCCAGTTGGTCCTGCTATTCGCGCGAGCCAGGTGCTTGTGGAGCTATCCCATTAGTAACGAAGGACGCTATCTCCGGAGACCACTATCCGGCCGGCGCCGGCGCCTTTAGTTTTGTGAAGGACGCCGGGGAAGAAGGCCCTGCCATGGTTGACCATGAAGTGGAGAAGCTCGTTGATAAGCTGCAGAAGCTCAGAGCGCTGCGCTGCGCACGAGAGCGGGTCCGACAGCTCGAGCGGGAGTTGAACGGGGAGCCGGCAAAACCCGAGGGCGTCCCGCCTTTAACTGAATTCCTCCAGGAGCACGGCCCGCTCTGGGTCGCAAAGTGAGGCCTGCAGTCCCGAGCGCTGCGCGACATGACGATGCCTGGCAAGAATCATCGTGGGTCACGACTTGCAGTCTGGTGCGCAATCGCGCTGGTAGCGGGCTGCGCCTCACTCGGACCGCAGCTTCCAATCTCGGCGACGGACGAAGTCGAATCCGAGGGCCTCGTATTTGGCGTCCGCACTCTGGACGCCGACGGCGAGTTCGAGCTCCTTTCTTCGGTTGAAGTCGCCCGGAGACTGCATGCAGCCCTCGGCGAGCGACCGCTGAGCATACTCGCCCTCTCGAGCGGTGGCGCGAGCGGTGCCTTCGGTGCGGGCGCCCTGGCCGGCTTGACGTCGGGCGGGACGCGGCCGCAGTTCACCGTTGTGACTGGAGTCAGCACGGGCGCACTCGTGGCTCCCTTCGCATTCCTCGGCCCCTCATGGGATGAGGAGATGACGGGGATCTTCACCAGCGGGGAAACGGACGGACTGTTGCAATCGCGCGGCCTCGGCGCGGTATTCGGCTCGAGTGTCTACAGCGGTGAGCCGCTGCAGCGGCTGATCGAGCGCTACGCCGACGATGCCATGATTGCCGCCATAGCCGCGGAGGCGAGCAAGGGTCGTATGCTGCTTGTGGCCACGACTGATTTTGACAGCGGCGAGCCGGTCATCTGGGACCTCAGCTCCATCGCACTGCATGGAGATAAGAACGCGAAGCCGCTGATCCAGACCCTGCTGCTTGCCTCCGCGAGTGTTCCCGGAATGCTCCCGCCCGTGACAGTGAGGTTTCGCAGTCAGGGCAAGGTGCGAGCTGAGACCCATGTAGATGGCGGCGTCACGTTGCCGTTCTTCATCGCGCCAGCACCGGAAGAACTGCCGCAGGTGGCTGCCGGAGGACGGCAGTCAGCGATCGTGCGCGTCATCATCGATGGACCACTGCGCAATCTCCCCCACCGGACCCACGCCAACGCCTTATCGATCTTCAGCCGCAGCCTTTCTGCGGGGCTCAGCTACGTGACGCGCACCCAGCTTGAATCGACGGTAGAGGCGGTCCGCCAACAGGGGATCTCACTCGAGTATGCGGCGATACCGGCTTCCTATCCTTTGCGGGGCGCCTTCGACTTCGGTCCGGCCGCGCAGCGCTCGCTCTTTGAATTCGCCGCGAGCTGTGCGGCCGCCGAACGGCTCTGGATACGTGCTCCCGCGGGGAGCGGCGCAGCTGTGAGCGAGCAACCGTCAGCCTCCCGGGGCCAGACGTGCCCGGCCGATGACTCCTTTATGGGGCATCTTGCCGTGCTCAAAAACTGAACCGTCGTTGAGAGTCGCTATATGCGCAGTGCCAGAACCGCGACAACCGCGGCAGCGCCGCGCAGAGCCGCGCTCAATTCCTGTCCCTTGCGCGTCAGCGCGCTCATGAAACGCAGCATCTACGGATGAGCGATTGTTCGCGTCGCCCGACGTTCCTACAGTCAATCCATGCATTCATGTTCCTTTAAGAGTGCGGGAAGTCCGGGCGAATCGATTCGCGCGCCGGACAGGACACCCAGCAGCATGCGGGCACGATTTCCGGAGGCCGCCGAGGTGCGTCTCGCGCTCACCGATCCGGCCGTGCACCTCGTAACCGATTTTCTCTTTCAGCAACCGGCAACGGTGCCCGAGGAATTTCCCATCGACAACGCCCTGCGGGAGATGATCCGCTCCGGAGTGCGCGCTCTGCTGGTCGTGCGCGACGAAATGGTCACCGGGCTCATCACCTCGTACGACATTCAAGGTGAGCGCCCCTTGCAGTTCCTAACAGAATCCGGCTACCGGCGTCACGATGAGATCGAGGTCGGTCACATCATGACCCCGTGGAAGAGAGTTCCAACACTCGACTGGCAGGCGCTCGAGCGCGCGCGGGTCTCGGATCTGACCGCGTTTTTCAGGTGCACGGCTGCGACTCATGTCGTGTTAGTCGAGCATACAGATCAGGGGAACACAGCCGTGCGCGGACTTATCTCGCGCACTCAGCTCGAGCGCCGGCTGGGGCACTTGATCTGACGGGCGGCGAAGCGGCATGAGCACCCAGGAAGATGCGATGACGGCTAAAGGTACAAGTTGGAGGGCGCGCCTCGCCCGTCCCATACGCGAACTCGGGTCGTACGCCGCGATTGTGCTCATACTTCCTGGCGGCAGCCTGATTGCACTCACTTTGTGGATGTGGCGGCATAAAGCGTGGTTCGCTGCCCGTACACGGCGGGGCCTTGCGGCAATACTGGCATTTTGCCTAGGGCTCATTCCGCGCTGAAAATAACTTCTTGCCGACGGCCAAGAAATTCCACACATTCGAGGCGACATCGCGCACGTTGTTCCCGGACTGCGCAGCTGAAGTGGTGCGCAGTTGCGCACAGCGAGATTCACTCGCGGGAAACGCAGCATCTTCGCGTCGCCGATTGTTCCACGCGCGTCGGGCTCATACCCTACCTCGCGCCGTAAAAAGGACTCGTCCCCGCACGCTACTCGAGTGTCGGGGCCAACTGATCTGAATTGACAGTGATCCGTAACGGCAACCGCAGTTGGGTTGCTCAGGAGTTTCGATACATGGTCTTCACAGCGGAGAATCGCATCCTGCAGGGCTTGCTCCTCGGAGTAGTCGGGTTGCTCGCGGCCGGCTGCGTCCGACACGCGGCGCCACCGCCACCGAAGCCGGCGGTCACCGTTGTCGACCTCCACGCGAGGCCCGTGTCACTGACCACGGAGCTGCCGGGCCGTGTATCGGCGTACCGCATCGCCGAGGTGCGTCCGCAGGTGAACGGGGTGATTTTGAAGCGCCTGTTCAAGGAAGGCGATCTCGTCGCCGCCGGTCAGCAGCTCTATCAGATCGATCCGGCACCCTACCAGGCAGCGCTCGCGAGCGCCCGGGCAACACTGGCACATGCACGGGCCTCGGTCATCGCAGCGAGGCTGACCGCTGAGCGCTACCGCGAGCTCTCCGAAGCGCATGCGGTGAGTCGTCAGGACTACGACAACGCAGTCGCGACGTTGGGGCAGGATGAGGCAGATGTCGCGTCGGGCGAAGCGGCCGTGCGAGTGGCCGAGATCAATCTCGCCTACACGAACGTGTATTCACCGATCAGCGGCCGCACCGGGCGCTCGTCAGTGACCGAAGGGGCGCTCGTCACCGCCAACCAGGCGACCAGTCTCCTCAGCGTTACGCAGCTCGATCCGGTGTACGTGGACCTCACCCAGCCGAGCACGACACTCGTGCGGTTCAAGCGCGAGCTGGCCGCCGGGCAGATCCACCGCGCCGATGGCAACCAGGCGCCGGCGAAGCTGCTCCTCGAAGATGGCAGTGCGTATGAGTCTGCGGGGACGCTGGAGTTCTCCGAGGTGACGGTCGATGAGGGCACAGGCTCTGTGACCTTGCGCGCGATCTTCCCCAACTCTCAGGGCCTCCTGCTGCCGGGCATGTTCGTGCGCGCAACCATCGAGGAAGGGGTGCGTGAGGGCGCGATTCTGGCTCCGCAGCAGGGCATTACTCACGCCCCCGATGGCACCGCTACGGCGCTCATCGTCGGCGCCGACAGCAAAGTGGAAAGACGCAGCGTCGAGCTCGATCGGGCGCTCGGCGATGAGTGGGTCGTCACGAAAGGACTCGCCGCAGGCGACCGCCTGATCGTCGCCGGCCTGCAAAAAGTCAAACCCGGAATGGAGGTGTCCGCGCGCCCTCAGGTCACTGCACACGAGGGCGCCGCCGAGCACTCCAAGCACGAGCTCGCCGCGCGCTGAAGCACCCTAGATCAAAGTTTCAACCTTAGAGAGTCTCATGGCCCGTTTCTTCATCGACCGACCGATCTTTGCGTGGGTGCTCGCCATCCTCATGGTGATGGCAGGAGTACTGGCGCTCCTGAACCTCCCGGTCGCGCAGTTTCCGCCGCTCGCCCCACCCGCGGTGGCAATCACCGTCACCTACCCTGGCGCTTCCGCCGAGACGGTCGAGGGCACCGTGGTGCAGCCGATCGAGCAGCAGATGACCGGCCTCGATGGGTTGCTGTACATATCCTCGGAGAGCGACAAGGACGGCAGCATTACCATCACGCTGAGCTTTGCGCAGGGCACGAATGCCGACATCGCGCAAGTCCAGGTGCAGAACAAGCTGCAGCTCGCGCTGCCGCGCCTGCCTCCCGCGGTACAGCAGCAGGGTGTGCAGGTCGCAAAGTCGGCCAAGAACTTCCTCCTGGCGGTCGCCTTCGTCTCGACCGACCGCAGCATGAATGCGGCCGACATTGCTGACTTCGTCGCCTCGCACGTGCAGGATCCGGTGAGCCGCGCGCCGGGAGTAGGCAACTTCCAGCTGTTCGGCGCGCAGTATGCCATGCGCATTTGGCTCGACCCGGCGAAGCTCGACAACTACGGGCTGACTTCGGTCGATGTCGCGAATG
>Ga0210390_10006061_pt1 | contig 10114 bp, 7 predicted proteins | sample IncBWH11OmetaG_FD_161050 | JGI IMG/M metagenome (GOLD analysis project Ga0210390, IMG submission 161050) | Forest soil microbial communities from Barre Woods Harvard Forest LTER site, Petersham, Massachusetts, United States - Inc-BW-H-11-O ...
CCCGCAGAGCCTTCCACGATGGAACGTCATAGTTGATCGCGGTCGTGAAGCGATTCCGTGTGTCGAACAGCGAGGGTCCGCGCTCAGCTGGGAGGTTGCCGGGATCCTGGGGAAAAGCTGCGCCGGGAACAAAGTCGATTCCATCGGAAGCGTCATCGATTGCCTTCGACCACACATAAGCGGCAAAACCGGAAATACCGTGAACATTCTGGATGCGGCCGATTGCTTGCACGGAATTGTAACTGGATGAACTCGAGGGCGTGAGTTCGTCGATTGCGCTGTAGTTAGAATTCGGGCGCGTGCCGCCTGCGTCGGGTTCGTTCAGATCGGTCAGGCGCACCAAGTGCGTACCCTTGCTGCCCACGTAGCGGCCTTCGAACGATGTATTCTGCGCAAGTTTCTGTTGGATATTGAAATTCCAGTTCTGCGTATACGGAGAAGGGAAATTCCGCGGCGTGACGAAGATCGAATATGGTGGCGATGCGACGCCGTTCATGATCGGTGCATTCGGCGTTGGATTGGTTCCGTTAAACGCGGTCGGATCAAAAGAGAGCGGCAAAATCGCCTGAGGTCCAATGGGATTGGTCCCGACTCCGGCCGAAGTGGTGAAATTCGCGATCAGCAGATCCTGCGGCACATAGTCGTAGTACATTCCGTAGCCAGCGCGAACCACGGTGTTCTTCGCCGCTTGCCAGGCCAATCCCAGGCGCGGGGCGAAGTCGTGCAAGTCGCGATTGTACAACCCATTGACGCCGTCGGTCCCGACCATGGCCAGGTTGCCGTCCCGGCCAAGGTTTGAAAGCAAGCTGTTCTTCTCGCTCATGGGTCCGAAATATTCCCAGCGTAGACCGAAGTTCAGGGTCAGAGTTGAACTCACACGATAGTCATCCTGGGCGAAGAAACTGAACCCATTGTTGTACGTTGTACGTTGGGTGTTGCCGGCATCGACGGAAACGAAGGAGCAACAAAAATTTGTGTCCTGTGTTCCGCCGGTGTAGAAGTCCGCCAGCGCGTCGACCACGGGATCGGAACTCAGACCGACTCCCGCCGTAAACTGGTAGATGCCGCGCTCCAGGTTGTCGTTGAAATTGCTGATCGCGGCGCGGCGAAACTCCCCTCCGAACTTGAAAGTATGGTGCCCTTTCAGCCAGGTGAAATTGTCGAGAAACTGATAGGTCTCGCTGGTGCGGCCGCGCGGAACGCTGAACCCAGTAGCTCCGAGGTTTTCAATGTTGGTGAAGTCAAACTCCGGCAATCCCAATTTGCCGGTACCGAAGTTCAACCCAATGGTATTGGGATCGAAATCAGCATTCAGCGAACTGAACGAAGTCCGGTAACGGCTGTAGCCGAAGCGCTCCTCGTTGATCATAGAGGAACTCAAAGTGGAAAGCAGGCTCACCGAAACGACTTGCACGCGGGTAGGCGAGGTTTGTGCGAATTGGGGCAGTCGTGATCCGGCGCCGTAGCCGCCTGGCGATCCGAAGGGAAAAATCTGATTGCTTTGCGCAAAGGCGTAACGACCCGTCAGCAACTCCGTGTTGGTGAGGTTGTGATCAATTTTTACGATGAAGTTGTCGCCGTCGTTCTTGTCGCGCACCACGCCCGGAATCTCGCTGGTATTACTCTTCGGATAAAACGCCAGAATGGCGTCCAGGCCGGGGTTGACCTCGGGATTGCTGGGGTTGTTGATGGGGGCAGCGATCGCGCGGGCTTGCTGAATCTGAGCTTGGGTCGGAACCAGCAGCAGGAAGTCGGACCCCACTTGCTCGCGCTGGCCTTCGTAAGCTCCGAAGAAAAAAGTTTTATCCTTGACGATGGGACCGCCCAGAGAGGCTCCGAAATTGTTGTTCTGGAACACGGACTTGTGAGGGTCCGAGTTGAAGTAGTTTCGCGCGTCCAATGCGCTGTTGCGGAAAAATTCGAAAGCGGAGCCATGGAGTTTATTGGTGCCGGATTTGGTTACGATGTTGACCACGGAACCGCTGTTGCGGCCATATTCGGCGCCAAACTGCGACTGCAGGTTGAATTCCTGGATGGCATCAATCGGCAGCAGCGAGGCCGGTGCGCCTCCGATGCCGGTCTGGTTCAGGGCCGAATTGTTAAAAAAGGGATCATTGTTGTCGGTTCCGTCGAGGGTGTAATTGTTGGATCGATCGCGATTGCCGTTGATGTTGAATTGTCCGAAACCACCCTGCGTTCCGGCGACTCCAGAAGGATCGACCGTGGCTCCGGGCGACAGCGCAACCAACTTGCCGAAATCGCGGCCGTTGAGAGGAAGTTCGGCAACAAGTTTCTGGTCGACAACGTCGCTCAGCACGTCGCGCGTGGTGTCTATGACCGGGGCTTCCTCCGTCACCGTCAACTGCTCCACCCTCTTCTGTACGACGGTCAAGTCGAAGTCGGCGGTTGTATCCGAGCCAACATTTACGATTACATTTTGCGCCACCGGCGAGAGTCCTTTCGATTCCGCCATGACGACGTATCCGCCGGCAGGAAGCTCAACCATCACGTAAGCGCCGTCTTCACCGGTCGCGGCCTCGCGCACCTGGCCCGTTGCACCGTTCTTGGCCGTGACCTTTGCCCCGGCAATCACGCTGCCGCTTGGATCGACCACCTTTCCCCGAATAGACCCGCGGAAGCTTTGCGCTAGAACAAGACCGGGCAGCAACAGGACAAGAGTTAAAAGAATCGGGTGCCGAACTCTACGGTTGATATCACCCGCGATCGGTGGGTGGCTGCGCATGTGAGTCTTCTCCTCGATCTAATCACGATCCTACTAGTTTTTTGCACGCGGAATGAAGATTGCCACCGGAGGCTTTACCCCATAAGTAGCCGCGAAACTTCCCTGATTTACGGCCAAACCAAGACGCCCGCGAGAATCGATGTACAGCAGCGGCGTCTTCAGCGGCACGTCACTGAAGGTGCGCACAAACGGAATATCCATCTCACTTTTTCCGATGGTGACGTGCGCCGTCTGTCCCCGCGGATATCCTAGTTTGAGGAAATCCTCGCCGCTGATATTCGTAACCAGATTGCCGAACGGCCCATCGGTCGCAATCACTTGACCGTTCAGCCCGCGTTCATCGAGCTTCGCGGGCGCAATATCGAGGCGGACGAGTTTGCTGACATCGAGTTCCGGGCCCACGCCGCTCCAATCGTCGCCCCGCGCCAGATGTCCCCCCACCGGTGAGAATATGTCACGTCCATGAAAAGTCGACGAGAGCGCCGCTCCGATCATCCAGTCGCGATTCGTAATCTCCCGCGCACTTTCGATTCCATCGCGATCCTGTACGAGCGTCATCAAACCGTTGTCCGGCAGCACAAAATACTGCCCGTGTTTCGACTTGACGACCACCGCTTTCCGAGTACTGCCCACCGTCGGATCCACCACAACTACAAAGACCGTTCCCGCTGGATAGTACGGAGTCGCGCCATACAGGAAGCGCGCGCCGTCGAGAATCGAGAACGGCGTAACCTGGTGCGTGAGGTCAACAATGCGTGCGTCCGGGGCGATCGAATACATCACGCCTCGGCAGATGGCAACGGAATCGTCGACCGTACCGAAGTCGGTCATGAACACGATTGTGGGAATAACTTTCGTCGTCGGAGCCTGGGCCGCAGCGCCACTCCCCGCGCAAATGATCAGAAGCAGAAATGCGATGAAATACCGCGATGGCTTTTTCCGGTCACGAACTCGACTGGGCATGTTTCACTCCGTCAATAAGATCGGCTAAGACACGAATTGTAAATGCTGCTGGTTCAAACCGGGAGTTGTCCGGAATGAATTCCACTCGACCTACCTTTGTACACAAAGGAACGATGCCTCGAACACATGCGCTTGGTTGGCGAAGCAACACGAAACCCACGCAGCCGTCTATAATTCTGTCGAATCTGCTCGGCAATATTGCTGCAAGGAGGATCTGATGCCTGAAGTGATTCCGGAGAAATATCGCGATCTGTTCAACAAGCGCGCCTTTGGAAGTTTGGCCACACTGATGCCCGATGGCCGTCCGCAAGTGACGCCGGTGTGGTGCGATTTGGAAGGCGACTACGTAGTCTTCAACTCCGCCAAGGGCCGCCAGAAAGACCGCAACGTTCGTCGCGATCCGCGGGTATCGATCGCGATCATCGATCCCGACAATCCCTACCGTCACATGGAAATCCGCGGCCGGGTCGTGGAGATCACCGAGCACGGCGCCGACGCGCACATCGACAAGATGGCCAAGAAGTATCTGGGGGTCGATAAATATCCCTATCGGCAACCGTCGGAAGTGCGAGTGATCTACAAGATTCAACCTGAACACACGACCACGATGGGCTGACGAGTAGCGCCGACGCTCGCCGCCTGTCCCGGGCGCATCTTGCGCCCGGAGCATCCCAGGAGATCAATCATTCGTACCTACAATCTCTGCCTGCTCGGCTTCGGCAACGTCAACCGGACGCTGCTTCGCCTGCTTCAGAAGAAAGATCGCGAACTGCGCGAGCGCGGCATCGCATGGCGGATTACAGGAGTGGCAACGCGGCGAATGGGCTGGATCGCGGACGCCAATGGGGTGGATGTAGAGGCCTTGCTAAGCGACAATTTTTCGTTGCAATCGCGGGCGAGTGCGCCCGCGCCGCACGATGTCCGTGCTTGGTTGCGTCTGGCGAAGGCTGACGTCTTGTTCGAAGCTACATCACTCAGCTCGCGCGACGGCCAACCAGCGATTGATCATATCCGCGCCGCACTCGAAATGGGCGCACACGCCATCACTGCCAACAAAGGCCCTATCGTGTATGCATTCGAGGAGCTAAGTTCGCTGGCCGTTTCCAAGGGACGAAGATTTCTATTTGAGTCTACCGTGATGGATGGCGTTCCCATCTTCGCTTTGTTCCGCGACCATCTACCGGTCGTACATCTGCACGGATTTCGCGGCATCCTGAACTCGACCACGAACGTCATTCTCAGCGGCATGGAAGAAGGTCTCAGCTTTAATGAATCGCTCGCTCGGGCGCAGCAAATCGGGGTTGCCGAAACCGATCCAAGCAACGACGTCGACGGTTGGGACGCAGCAGTGAAGGTTGCCGCTCTGATTCGCGTGCTCATGCGCGTGCCGGTCCGGCTGGACGACATTCACCGCGAAGGCATTGGCAAGCTGAAGGGCGAAGCGGTGCGCGCCGCGCGGGCTGAGGGCAAGCCATACAAGTTGGTGTGCCGCGCCCGGCGCACCCATCAGGGCGTGACGGCGACCGTCCGGCCGGAACAGGTACCGCTGAGTGATCCGCTGGCGCGGGTCGCCGGAACTTCGTCGATCATATACTTTGAGACAGACATTTTTCCCGGGCTGGCGATTACGGAGAACACTCCGGGGTTGGAAGCCACTGCGTACGGGATGCTCGCTGATTTCGTCCGCGCAGTAAGCGAGACGTAGCAAGCTACGTCTCGACAGGAACTACAGAACAATCCTTATGTTAACTATTCAGAACGAAACGACCGCCGCGCTCGATCTTGGCTGGGTTCGCTCCCAGTTCCCGTCTCTTGTGCAAACCGTCAACGGCCATCCCGCCACTTTTCTCGATGGTCCCGGAGGAACTCAGGTTCCAGAGCGCGTCATCGACGCGATTTCCGATTATCTGAAGCGCGACAACGCCAACACGGGCGGTGCATACGCGACCAGTCGCCACACCGACGCGTTGATTGCAGGCGCACGTTCCGCCATGGCGGACTTCCTGGGCTGCGATCCCGATGAGATCGTTTTCGGACCTAACATGACTTCCCTGACTTTTGCCCTCAGCCGTTCCATCGGGCGCGAGCTTGGTCCGGGCGACGAAATCGTCCTGACTCATCTTGATCACGACGCCAACGTCTCACCTTGGCGCGCCCTCGAAGAGCGCGGGGTGACGATTCGCATGGCCGAGATCCATGAAGACGATTGCACCCTCGACATGGATGATGTGGCGCGCAAGATTACGGAGCGGACCAAACTGGTCGCGGTTGGCTACGCCTCGAATGCCGTGGGCACAATCAACGATGTGGCGGAGATCGTCCGCCTCGCCCACGAACGTGGTGCGATGGCTTACGTTGATGCGGTCCACTACGCGCCGCATGGACCGATCGATGTCCGCGCGCTCGACTGCGATTTTCTGGTTTGCTCGACTTACAAGTTCTTCGGTCCGCACATGGGAGTGCTCCATGGCAAGCGCGAGCACCTGAAGCGCCTCGATCCCTTCAAAGTTCGTGCCAACTCCAATACGATTCCGAACCGATGGGAGTGGGGCACGCTTAACCATGAATGCATCGCCGGGATCACTGCCTGTGTTGACTATCTGGCTGATCTTGGGCGGCAGGTGAAGGCGTCAGCGTCCACACGCCGCGCAGCTGTACTGGCCGCCTACGACGCGATCGGTAAACATGAGCGCGGATTGATGGAAAGTCTGATCTGCGGACTGCTCGCCATTCCTGGACTGAAGCTCTACGGTATCAGTGACCCCAAGCGCTTCGATCGGCGCTGCCCGACGATCGCGGTGCGGATCAAGGGTCACACGCCGCTCGAACTCGCTTCGCAACTCGGCGAGCGTGGTTTCTTCACCTGGGACGGAAACTATTACGCACTAAATCTCACCGAGCGCCTCGACGTTGAAAAAGACGGCGGATTCCTGCGCATTGGCCTGGCTCATTACAATACGGCGGAAGAAGTGGAACGCTTGCTGGCAGCGCTGCGAGATATCACCGGTTGATCTCTTCTCAACGCGTCTTGCGGCGAAGCTCGGTGATATCGTCGCCCTTCGCGAGTAGCACCATGGTGGCGAGATCAATAAACAATCCATGCTCGACCACGCCCGGCATATCGCTCAGCTTGCGGGCCAGAGCGGGCGGATCGGGAATCTGGCCGAAGTTGCAATCCATGATGTGGTGGCCTTCGTCGCTTACGAAAGTATCCCCTTTCGCATCCTGGCGCAATTTCACGATGGCCCCGAGTGCGGTAATTCTCTTTGCCACCAATGACTGGGCGAAGGGAACGACTTCGACCGGGAGCGGAAACTTTCCCAGCACCGCGACTTGCTTGCTCGAATCGGCGATGATTACAACTTGCCGCGACGCCGAAGCGATGATCTTCTCGCGCAGAAGCGCGCCACCGCCACCCTTGATCAGATGTAGCTGCGGATCGAATTCATCAGCTCCGTCGATAGTGACATCGATTTGCTGGAACTCGTCGAGCGTGGTCAACGGAATTCCGACGCTCGCAGCCAGGTCTTTAGTATGGACGGAAGTCGGAATTCCGCGGATCTTCAATCCTGCATGAACTCGCTCCCCTAAGAACCGCACGGCGTATGCCGCAGTCGAGCCTGTTCCCAAGCCCACAATGTTGCCGTCGCGCACGAAACGCAAGCTGGCGCGGCCGGCGGCTGCTTTTTCCTGATCACTGCGCTTCCGACCATTCTCAATTAAATCTTTCGTCATATTAATTTGCAGCTCCCGGGAAGCGACCCATTGATAGTCGGCCGATTCCGTTAGCATAATTTCACATTGCCGAACCCACCGGTGTCACAGGCGCACCGAAACTATACTCCAAACGGAATCGCGAAAAGCCAGTTGTCCGTTCTTCGTCACCGGTTCTCAGTTTGTTCTTCAAGCGCCCGCGCCCAAACGGTCTCTCCTGGGACCGAATGAGCTAGCCCGTCGCGAGCGCATGTACTTCCGGCATCTGTGGGATCACGCCTGATTCAATTACGTTTCCTCCGAGCCTGGACAATTTACCCGGTGTAGAGCTGAGTTCGCGCGGCCTCTGGAGTTGGACTGTTCCCGCTCAAAATTTCGTTTGTCTATTCGGAGATAACCAACATGAAGATCGCGCGTCGAGCTCTCGCGGCGTTGTCCATTGGCGTTTTCATTTCTGCGATGTGTGTGGCGCAGACGTCTGCAGGTTCTAAAGAAATTTCCGACCGTAACGCTGACGATTCGATGAAAGGATGGAAGCCAGTTTGTATAAAGCCAGCCTGCAACCCGGGGGGACAGGGAACGCCCTCCGCCACGTCGCAGACTATCGGCCATCGAAATCCTACGAAAGATGGCCACTCGATGAAGGTTTCGATCACCGGGCCGAAATACAGCAACGCGTTGTGGACCCACGACGCCGGTGCCTATGACAATGCAACTTCCTTCACCCTGAGTCTGTGGGTTTATCCGACCGGCCAGGCCTCGGTAGCCGGGTCGTTCGAGTACGACCTGTTCGACTTCTCGAAGTCGACGGGGATCGAATTCATGTGGGGATCACAGTGCAATCAGGTTAACGGGTTGTGGCAAGTCTTCGATCAACTCGGCGGACAATGGATGAACACCGCGGTTCGATGCTCGCTGTCTCCCAATCGGTGGCATCACATTCAATGGGATGTTCACCGCGTTGCCGGAGACACCAACCGCTGCAGCGGCAAGCCCTGCATGTATTACGACACCTTGACGGTGGACAACGACGTGCACCCGGTCAATGCCAAGTATCCAGCAGGTCCTTTGCCTGGTGGATGGTCGAGCGTGGTGGGCTTCCAGGTGCAAATCGATATCGGTTTAACCGGATCACCAGTCACGGTAGACGAATACATTGATCTTGCCGACTTTACCGCGATGTGACTGTAATCTCAGGTAGGGCGAAGGGCTTGCGGATCCATCCTTCGCCCCGTCCACTCACGACTCCGGCGATCGGCTCCCTTCCGCGCCGAGCTAGAAACGAATCTTAGTTACGTTGGTGTCCTTTGCGGGCGCGCTTCTGATAATCTGCCGCGGACATGCGCGCCGCCGCCATCTTCGGGCCAGGTTCGTCCGCCAAAGATCTGAAGCCGTTCCAGGAGAACTCAGAAACGACCTGGGTCAGTGGCTTGCCCGCCACGCCGGGCGAGGCCGACGCCGTTCTCATCTTTGGTGGAGACGGGACGGTGCATCGCCATCTGCCGCACTTGGTCGAACTCCAGCTTCCGGTCTTAGTCGTTCCCTGTGGCAGCGGAAACGATTTTGCGCGCGCGTTGAACCTGGGCAGCGTTCGAGAATCGTTGGTGGCCTGGAAAAGGTTTTCTTCCGGCATTGACAACATGCGGACCATCGATCTGGGTGTAATCACGCCAGGGATCATGGATCGACGCGGCGCGGATTCGCCTGCCTCACACTATTTTTGCTGCGTGGCTGGCGTTGGGCTGGATGCGGAAATCGCGCGGCGGGCCAATCGGCTTCCCCGTTGGCTCCGGGCGCACGGCGGATACCTTCTGAGCTTTCTGCCTGCGCTCCTAGGATTCGCGCCTTTAGCGATAAATATGTCCGTGCCCGACGACGAGGACCGACGTCCAGTTGCGGCTCCGAAGCCGAAACCGGTTGTGGTCGCGGCGTTCGCTAATGCGCCGTCGTACGGAGGCGGCATGAAGATCGCGCCCCGCGCCAAACTCGACGACGGGGTTCTCGACGTTTGCGTCATTCATAACATGAACAAATTCAAACTGTGTTGTCTTTTCCCGACAGTCTATTCCGGACGTCACTTGAGCATCTCACAGGTGGAGTATTTCCAGACGGAGCGGCTGCGACTGGAGACGGAAGCGCCGTTCGACGTATACGCCGACGGCGAGTACGTGTGCCGGACCCCGATTGAGGTGAGCGTTGTGCGCGGCGCCCTGCGCGTGATCGTGGCGTGATTGCCAGCCGTGATGGGAATCGAGATTGCCGATCTGCTCTGCGATCACAACCGGTCGGCGATCTTGGCGCCAATCTTCTGGGCGGCATCCGGGCTGACGCCGCTGCCAACCAGTTCCATGTTCACCATGACGTCGCCCTTGCGCATCATGAACCCCGAGCCTCCCGGCGCGATATAAGCTTCGTCCCCAATGCCTGACACCGCAGTGTAAGTATCCATTCCCCCGGTAATCTGCTTCATGGCACCGTGCGCGAGCTTCATGGTTATGGCTCCGCTTTGCCAGGTGAATTGGACATTCAGATTTTGGTTGTTGCCGCCACTGAACCGGTATTCGCAGGCCGCGTCGCCGCGCGACACCGCGGCTTCTACCGGTGTGCCCACAATAGCTGCGACCTCGCTGGAGGAGACCAGGCAGGGATTTCTTCTGCCCGTGTACGGAGTTGCGTTTGCGCCCATCTGGCGCG